>Ga0189291_100056_pt1 | contig 179882 bp, 187 predicted proteins | sample UW1redminimetaG_FD_130331 | JGI IMG/M metagenome (GOLD analysis project Ga0189291, IMG submission 130331) | Marine microbial communities from the Costa Rica Dome - UW179B-red mini metaG | ecosystem: Environmental > Aquatic > Marine > Oceanic > Photic zone | place: Costa Rica: the Eastern...
CTTGTCGATATCGGCATAACCGGAAAACGTCGCCCCACCCGTCTCAGCAAGCACCTTCGTAATCGCCGCTGTTAGCGTCGTCTTACCGTGGTCAACGTGACCAATCGTGCCAATGTTACAGTGCGGCTTAGTACGCTCGAATTTCTCTTTGGCCATGGCCTCGTCTAACCTTCATCTATATGGGGTCTGGCTTCGTGCCGCCCCGGCCTAAACTAACTTCGGACATTGGCCAAACCAATCTGACCGTCCAGTTCTTCTCTTATCGCCCTAAGGTCCCGGGGAACCGAAGGAAAGCTGGAGCGGGTGAAGGGAATCGAACCCTCGTCATCAGCTTGGAAGGCTACTGCTCTACCATTGAGCTACACCCGCCTTCTTCTTCACTCTTACTATGCGGCCTCTAACCTGCCGGTGCAGGATCGGTGAGACCACCTCGGATAACGCAAACTGACATATGCGGAAAACAGTCAGTTATCGTCAATCGCACTGCGAAATACTTCGCACAACTTCAATGGTGGAGGGAGTTGGATTTGAACCAACGTAGGCATAGCCAACGGATTTACAGTCCGTCCCCTTTAACCGCTCGGGCATCCCTCCAAAACCGAATACAAATTCCTCTTTAAACGCAGTGGCTTCGCGGCACAGAGACCCGACCGAATATTGATCGGGTTTATGTGCGTCCACCCTTAGCCTGTCAACTAAAAATCACCCGAAAAAACGTGCAAGCCCCCGCAGCGTCACCGCTATTTCGCTTTGGAGAAGCTGGCGGCACTGTGGAGGCTGGTCGTTGCGTAAGCCCGTAGATCAAGAATATAAGACCCTCCATGAACAAGCGCAAGCAGCCGAGAGCTCAATCCGGCGAGAAAACTCCTAAAAACCGCGGAAAACGGCGTCCTAACCCATCAGCCGGTTCCGCCAACGAAGCAGCGGGGGCATATCTCTATGGCATCCATGCCGTGTCGGCCGCCCTCGCGAATGAAAAACGCCGCATTACTCAACTAATCTGCACGTCCGGCGTCGCAAAGGACCTGGAAGCAGCTGGTTTGACACGACGAATCAACCCGACGCTTGCAGAAACCGGCGAAATTTCTGACCTTCTCCCGCCCGGAGCCGTCCACCAAGGCGTTGCGATCAAGACAAATCCGCTGCACGAACCCGACCTCGATCAGGTCATGGAAAGCGCAACCCGCCTCGCCCTCCTCGACCAGGTGACCGACCCGCATAACGTTGGCGCAATCCTGAGATCGGCTGCGGTCTTTGGAATTTCGTCTCTCGTGATGACAGATCGCAACAGTCCGCCGCAATCTGGGGTCCTGGCAAAGTCAGCGTCAGGGGCGCTGGAACATGTCTCAATCTGTCGTGTCAGCAACCTGTCGCGATCTATAGAAACACTGATAAAACAAGGCTTTACGATTATCGGCTTAGACGGTGATGCAGATCACGACCTCAGCGAAATCGATGCCGGTGACAAGGTCGCCCTCGTACTTGGTGCAGAGGGCGCTGGCCTCCGCCGCCTGACCCGGGAGAAGTGTGATTGGCTCGCAAAACTCCCGGCAACCGGCCCGATGCGCAGCCTCAACGTCTCCAATGCGGCCGCTGTCGCCTTCTATGAACTCGCGAGAAAAAGCTGACTCCCCAGCCAACTCGCCAGTCGCTGCACATAGAGAAAAAGTCGACTCAGATAGAGAAAAAGCTGCCAATCGCTGTCAAAGACCGCGCGGCGCGAGCCCCGCCGCTGAGTAGATCGCATCGAGGGCGTCCATGTTGGCAATCGCATCGGTTCCGCTCGTGGGCACCACCGCTCCACTCGAGATTGCATCAACGAGAACCTGCAACTGATGGTCGAACGTGGTCAATCCCTCAACTTGCTCCTCGGTCACTTTTCCATCGATGGTGAGGGTCAACTGGTGTCCGAGATAAGGGTGGATCGGATTATTGACGTGGAGCCGCCCTCGCTCGCCCACCACCTCAATCTCGGCCCGAATGGCAACCCCAGCGCTCATATCGCACGAAACCTGCGCCGACACGCCACCAAACGCCAACTCTGCCTCCATAGAAAGGTCGATCCCCGGGCGACCCGTTTTTGCCTGCGCGCTGACAATCCGCGGTTCCGACCCGGCAATATGGCGAAGCATATGCAGCGGATAACACCCCAGATCCATCAAAGCGCCCCCGCCAAGCGCCAGCTCATGGCGAATATTCCCGTCCACATCGGGGATTTCCACATCAAAGGCGCCCTTCAGACCGGTCAACGGTCCCAATGCCCCGGAGCGGACAATCTCCAATACCCGCGCAAAGAGCGGATGATAGAAATAGTGAAACCCTTCCATGCAGATGCGCCCGGTCCGCTCGGACACTTCAACCATCCTGCGGGCCTCCCGCGCATTCAGCGCGAAGGGTTTTTCACAGAGCACATGCCGCCCTGCCTCCATCGCAGCAATGCTCAGTTCTGCATGAGAAGCTGGCGGCAAGCCATTGTAAATAAGATCAACTTCCGGATCAGACATAAGCGCGTCATAGCCCGCCGCAACCCGGCCGATCCCGTGCTCTTTAGCAAAGGCTGCTGCGCGTTCCCGGTCCCGAGCGGCCACAGCGACCACCTCGACATCGGCGCGTTTGGCCGCCGGAGCGATCACCGCCAGGGGCGCAATCTGAGAAGCTCCCAGAAGCCCAATACGAACAGGCACCTTATCCATACATCCTCACCTCTTACGTCGCACCACCACCGCCGGGTGCGCCCAAACCCTCCGCACAACTATCTCACCCACCGCGACAACCCAACAGGCCCATTCGCCAATTGACATTATTAAGCGATCAATTAAATATCAGATCCGCAAATTCACGCTCGGGGGAGAACCTGTCATGTCCATGTCACTAGACGCCATCAACTGGCTTGCCGTTTTAGGCGCGATCATCGCCAACATGGCGGTCGGCGCTTTTTATTACTCCCCCATCGGCATGGGCAAAGCCTGGTTGCGTTCAACAGGACGCAGCACAGAGGAGGTTGAAGGGGGCAATGGGGCCATGGCCCTCGTAACCATCCCCGCAGCCCTCAATGCCGTCGTGATCGCATTGCTGGCATCCGGCCTTGGCGTGGCCACCGCGGGCAGCGGCGCCCTGCTCGGCCTGCTTGTCTGGGCAGGGTTTGTGATGCCCACCAACTGGATCGAAGTCCTATTCGACCGCAAGAGCTACCGCACTGCGATCATCAATAATGGCAACTTCATCATCACAATGCCCTTGATGGGAGCAATCATCGGAATGTGGGGCTAAGCACCCAAACCAGCGATAATGCGCAGGGAGGGTGAGGCCCCCCTTCCAGTACCGCACTCACAGGCGGCGCCACGCGTAGCGGACCCATCAGCAGTCCCAAGATCAGGGTCTTTTGAAAACGAGGACCAGCTGGTTCAGAAAAACGTAGGTTGAAATCAATTCAAAATTCTTTTGCAGCCCTTTCTGAACAAACTCTTCCATCTTCCCTTCGACATTCTGTGTTTTCGCTAAATCAATGCGTCGAAGCGCAATCTTCTTAGACATAACTTCCTCCCCAAGTACCAAAACTGAATGTGGAACGCCGACATTCAATCCGGAAATTCTTCATCTGAGTTAGCCGAGATGGCCAAAACATTTTCCAGCGCGGCTTGCGTCTCTTTATCAATCTTGCCTTCGCCATCACGGGCAAACATCAACGAAGCCCCCGGTTGTTTGACAGCAATATTTCCAACAGCCATTCGCTGATAAATGCTGCTACTGCCTGTGCCGCCATACCGCAATTCCATAAGGACATTTGCAGAATCTTTCGCACCCCCACCATTGGTACCTGCGTCCTCACCGCTATTGCGATTGGTTGGCACGAATGCGAACTCGGTTCTCTTGTAAGCCAGCACCGTTTCAACGCCCGTGCCGGTAGGGGCCGACCCGACGGAGAGCCCGATCGTAGTTCCCGTCGCAGCAATCACGGAATATCCCTGCTCGGCGCAGGCGCCAAGTGAAACTACAGCCGCAAGCACACAACCAACAGCGAATCCTTTTTGAACAGTCATTCTATTTCCCTTCTCTCAACCCACTCGAAATCCGTAGCTTGTACGTCTATGGAAATGCGCCCGTCTGTTTTCTCCTCGAACTCAAAACGAACATCACGCGCGCCCTCATCAACGCGCATCATCTGGCCACTATCAAAACCCACGGCCACTCGCATGTTTGATGGATTTGAAACAGTGATACCAAGGCTCTTGTGATTGATGGCAGTCACGGACTTTACCTCTGGGTCAGTCGCAACCGACACCATGCCAAACCCTATGATCAGATAGTCTGTTGACCCGCCTTCAAATGGGACAGGAATGGCACACGCCGGTAAAGACAAAACCATAAGGAGCGCGACGACATCCCGCCCTCCCCTGTATCCCAAAAAAGGCGGTGTCAGACATCTTCTGATCGGGAGCAAGTGAAGATCAACGCTCCGCCGAACCGGCAAGCTGTTGGAACACCTGCGCCCACCAGCACAACTGCGAACTTTGAAAAATGTCAGAAGCTTCAGCATTATGAAATTATGGTTTCATTTTTGGTGGAGTCAATAACAAAGGGAAGGTGTTCAGGCTATCGGGATCGTGAGTCAATCACACGACACCGCACCAATGTAGGCGAAACGACGAAGTCAACCGCCATAGCGTTTTCGGTGTCGCGCGGCGCACAAAACATCAATGCCCGATTGGCATCAATAGGAATTGGTGCCCATCTGCAGTTCTGAGGCTGGGTAGATTTGCTAACTCTCCGGCTTATATAGATTTAGCAGTCCCTCAGACAAAGTAGCGAGAGCTTGATCTCTTCCGCTTCTGTTCTCTGCGTCCAGGCCCTCTAGTACGCTCAATGACATACCAACGGCGTTTATCCGCTCCAGAACGCTGATGTATGATTGCGCTTGCGCCATCGTAGTTTTGTAAACGACCAGGAATGTCGCCGCGATTGCTTCAACAACTACACCCGAAATCGATACCAAGGCAGCCACAGGAAGTGAATTGGGCGCGTCTGAATAGGCCAGAATAACCCCCGCTACAATAACGCCAAACCCGAAAATCATCACAGCTAACACCAAGAAGAAAATCATGTTCACCTGCCTCAAGCTAAGATTGAGGTAATTTTCCAACTTTATCCGGGCCAACTGCCAAACAGGAAATGCTTCGCCCGGTTGGGTTTGAACCCTATTCTCCGCCTCAGATTCCTTCTGCAACATTGATTGATCTTCATCAGAAAACTCGCGTACTTTGGTCAAAATATTCGCACCGAACCAAAGAGTACTTAAAATCACGAATATGGAAGCTGGAATGATCAATAGGACGGACAACATCGACATCAGCGACCCACAATACAACATGTACGCGATTATCGGCGAGTTAGCGACGCCACCAGCTACCATGGAATATAGAAATACTTTCCAGTAGCTTTGGCTGGAACCGTAATGGACAAATTTCTGCAGAGTCTGAGACATACCCTCTCCGAGCGAGACTTGACGCTCCAGATTGAGCAATCCATTGGAAAAAGTAAACTTCACATTTTTCTAGGTTTGCGCTTTTCGTTCGACCTGCCCTCACCTAACCCATCTTTTATTTCTGCTGAGCAACAGACTTCGCGAGGAAGGCAATCTGAAGCTCAACCCGCTTCAGTTCCCGTACAACCGTGTTCTTGTTCACTTCCATCCAGTACCACATCTTCCCCAGCGCCACGAAGATCACCAGAATAATGCACAGGCCGCCCCAGGCTGCCATCTCCTTTGGCTCGGTAGCCTCGTAGAAGCGAAATCCCGACCACACGGCGCCAACAAAGGCGACAAAGGAATAAACCCAGAGGATGGCAACCCAATAGCGCATCTTCGAGCGAAAGCTATCGCCGATCATGTCGAACATGCCTTGCTCACCCGTCAGGGTTTCCAGCTCAGCCATTTCGTCTGCACTCAAGACAGCGCGAATTTCGTCATCAATGTTCGTCATCATTCTCTCCTTCTTGGATTTGGCGCAGCTCTTCTCTCAAACTGTACAAACGGGACTTCACCGTGCCGCCAGGAACATTCAGTTGCGTTGCAATCTCTTCAATCGAATAGCCGTGGCTGTAATAGAGGCTCAACAGATGCCTTTGCGCGCCAGACAATGCGTGGATAGCCGCCTTCAGATCTAACGTGGTGGCACTCGTCTGCTCCGTCTCACCATCGCCGCCATTCAACGCGACATCTTTGTAATGCGCTGCCAGCCTCCGCCGGTGAATTTGACCCTTCATCTGGTCGGCACAGACACGGGCCGCGATGGTGAAGAGCCAGGCGGGAAAACGTGCCGGGTCTTCCAACCGGCGCAATCCTTTGACAACCTGAAACCAGACCGCCTGCGCAACATCGCGTGCGGTCTCAACATCATCCGTTCGCCGTCGGCAAAATCGCAAAAGGTGGGGCGACCAGGTTTCAACAAGCCCGCGAAAAGCCCGCTCGTCACCGTCCTGCGCGCGCAGAACCTGCAACTCGTTCACGATTGTCTTAATGTTTCTGACCATCAACCAGAGCCTAAACCGGGGCTTAACCAGCCACAAAAAATGTCTTTCTGCCCCTATAGTCCGCTGATGAGGGGTTTTGGTTCACCTGATGGATGGATTTACTGATTTACCTCCCCAAAACCCCTGTGCCCGCCCGCACAGTCCAGGTTTTCTGCGCATAAATGCGCGCCAGCAGGCGCAAGCACGCCCAGAGCTCAAATATTCCCGATGGGCACCCGATAGATGATTGACTTAGAGATTCCTGCGATCTACACAGCGTCCAGTGAATTAGCGTTTAAAGCGAAATCGCTAAGGGCCGGCTTAGCTCAGTTGGTAGAGCACCTGATTTGTAATCAGGGGGTCGGGAGTTCGAGTCTCTCAGCCGGCACCACCTTTTCAAACGCTAGATCAAATCCGCATCTACCATCAGGTCAGACCAGCCCATCATCATCAAAGAGTGGATCTTCGTCGAGCTCTTGCTCAAGGGCATCGACACGGTTTCCTGCCTTCTCCGCGTTGAAGACTTTCGCCACATGAAACAAAGCATCGCCCTGGTTCACAACCGGCACATTGGTTCGGCCAATGATGATACCGGCAGCGCGCGCTGTGATCTCAACATCGCTCTCGCCAAACGGGTCCGCAATCGCGCCAATCACCTGCCCCCGCTCGACACTGTCGCCAATCGTTTTGGTCGCACGAAAAATACCGCCTTCCGCGGCGCGCAACCAATGGCTGGACCGCGAGATAATGCTTTTTGTTTTTCTGCTTTTGCCGCTTTTTGCTGGCACCATGCCCAGATGTTTCATCACGCTGAGAACACCTTTGACGCCCGCGCGAATGGCAAACTCGTCAAAGCGCAGCGCTTCACCAGCCTCATAGAGCAAAACATCGACGCCCACTTCCTGAGCAGCCCCACGAAGCGACCCATCCCTCAAGTTGGAATGCAGAATGACCGGCGCACCAAAGGCATGCGCCAACTCCAGGCAATTCCCCGCTTCCAAATCTGCACGGATCTGCGGCAGGTTGGTGCGGTGAAGCGCCCCTGTATGCAAATCGAGACCAACGTCTGAGCGCTTCACAATTTCGGTCATAAAGATATGGGCGAGACGGCCTGCAAGCGACCCACCAGGGGAACCCGGGAATGATCGATTGAGGTCCCGTCGATCAGGCAAATAGCGCGTATGACTGATAAAGCCATAGCCGTTGACGATGGGGATCAACATTACTGTCCCGCGCAAACCGCGAAGGGCAGTCCCTTGCATCAGTCGCCGGATCACCTCAACGCCCTGAACTTCATCACCATGAATAGCAGCCGATACGAAAAGCGTCGGCCCTTCACGTCGTCCATGAATGACGTGAACCGGTAATGTCATGGGCGTGTGATTGGACAGAGCGCCCAGCGGGATATCAACCGTCTGTCGCGTACCCGCTGGAATAGACTGATCGCAAATTTCGAACGCCGCTCTAACCACTAGCCGCGTCCTCGTGTTTTCGTTCGATTAGGTCGTGCATTCTTCTCTATGAACTCAACGATTTTTCCAGCAACATCAATACCCGTTGCTTTTTCGACCCCTTCAAGCCCCGGAGAAGAGTTTACTTCCATCACAACGGGACCCTCATTGGACCGCAGCAAGTCGACGCCACAGACATTCAGCCCCATAACTTTTGCAGCACTCACCGCTGTCGCACGCTCTTGAGGCGTGATCTTGATAGGCTTCGCCGACCCGCCCTGATGGAGGTTGGAGCGAAAGTCCCCCTCTTTACCCTTCCGCATCATAGCTGCAACGACCCGGTCACCCACAACAAGACATCTGATGTCTTCGTTGTTTGCTTCCGCGACGAATTGCTGAACCAGAATATTTGCGTGCAGTCCGCCAAACGCTTGAATGATACTTTCAGCACCGGTATCCGTTTCACCGAGAACGACACCCACCCCCTGTGTTCCTTCCAGAAGTTTGATAATCACCGGTGCCCCACCCAGCATGTCGAGAATGTCGCCGGGCTCACCCGTTCGATGCGCGAACACGGTGGGCGGCAGGCCAACACCCTTGCGCGCGAGCAGCTGCAAGCTTCTGAGTTTGTCGCGCGACCGACTGATCGCGACTGACTCATTGACAGGATAAACACCCATCACCTCAAATTGACGCAGCACAGCGGTGCCAAAAAACGTCGCAGACACCCCAATCCGGGGAATGACCGCATCAAACCCATCAAGCGTCGCCCCTTCGTAATGGATAGCAGGTTTGCTGGACGTAATGTTGATATAGCACCGCATGTGATTGACGACATGCATGTCGTGACCGCGCTCCCGCCCCGCTTCGACAAGACGTTTGTGGGAGTACAGATCAGCGTTACGGCAAAGAAGAGCAATTTTCATGGAGCATTTCCAATTCTGGATATAGGTGCAGCTTTCTTCTGATCGCTATTCTGCGGAGGAGGCGCAATAGGACCGGCCGGGATCGATAATGAAGTGTCCTCTTACAGCCTGACGGCCAATCAACATTCGAAATCCCAGTTCATCCCTGTTTGTCAGGGTCAATTCAATGGTGAAAATGTCCCCACCGATTTCGGCATCCGTTTCAATAACATACCGAAGCTCTTTGTGACCGGTGGAGCTTTTAACTTCACGCTGTTCCAACAAAGGCGCCTCACATCTGATCTCCGGTTTCCTGCGATGCTGTTCTGGATGGATGTAGAACTCCACATAAGGAATGCCCTCCTTCGTGAAGGGCCGGATACGAAATGCATGAAGCGCAGATGTGCGCGCGCCAGTATCAATCTTTGCCTTGATCGGCGGTGTCTCAAAATCAGGCAAGCTTACCCATTCACGCCAACCTATAATGGGTTTGTCGTGGGCCTCTTTTCGACGCTGCTCTTCCTTATTGGAGCGTGTTTTTTTCATCTTCTTCAACGTCTTCAAAACTAGCCTCGCCGAGACGTCGATAGCTCGCGAAGGTCTTCACACTCGCCAACGCATAGAATGTCTCCATGTTCAGTAGGACAAACCCCAGCTCAAATAACTCCTCGGTGAGTTCTTCAATGTATCGCCCAGGCAACTTATTTCGCTCAGCGATCTTCCGAAGCATTTTGGGAGAGATGCGATACCGACCAGAGGGTTTTCCCCCAAAGGGTTTCTCATAAAGCTCGGCAAGTTTTTCGGCGACTGTGCCAATAGATGGGCGCATTATCTTTTCTCCCTCTGCATACCCAAATAGATATATATTGCACTTATAGCAAGTTATTTATTGCTATAGATGTACTTTAGTCATTTTTTTCCGGAAATTTCGGCTGAAGGCAGGACAATAGCCCCTCGCAGCCACCAAACTGACACACCTGAAAATGACAGGCAGCTAGAATGCGACCAGTCATAAAGAAAGGAGCGCCATATCTGATGTGTGGTGCATCGATCAGGTCGGCTTAGCTCAGTTGGTAGAGCACCCATTTTGTAATCAGGGGGTCGGCAGTTCGAGTCTCTCAGCCGGCACCATATTCTTCTCCCTTAAGCGTCAGCTCAATGGTCTGCATGATCCGATCTGTCTCAGAGAGGATTTTGACGACGCACTGATAGTGCTTCAAATCGTCAAATGACAATGCCCGGCCCTTCCTGTCTTGCCACAGGTCCCAGCGCATGCCGCTCGGCCCAATCATTCTTGATCCCATTACACTTTCTGGCTGGAAATCATCTCCAACATCTGACCGAGATAAGCGGTTTCGGAGCGGTGTAGTTTTTCGGCAGTCGGGCGGGTTTGTATCCGTTTGAAATGCGCCATCAATTGCGGATATGACTCACTGGACGGCAAATGTCCGGCATGACGCAAATTCACCAATTGTGAGTACACGGACAGATCAGCCACCGCGAGGCTGTCACCTGCAAACCAAGTGCGCTCTTCGAGCTGGCTTTCCAGGTAGCCCAGCCTGAGCGGAAGCGCTTCTGCTAATGTCTCCTCCACAGTCGCGCGATCGACTGGTTTGCCAAGAAGCTGATTGATGAAAATAGGTCGGAACACGCCTTCACTTATGTCTGCAAAGAGCACGGTGTCGGCATATTCTTCTATCCAAAGGGCGTGCCCGTAAGCAGTCGGTTCTTTGGGGAATAAAGCCTGGGTGTCTGCGTACTTGGCTTCGAAGTATCCACAAATTGCGGAACTGTCTGCCAAAGTAAAATCTCCATCCTGAACGATGGGGATGCGCTTTAGCGGATTCATAGATTCAAAATCAACAGGGGGCGCATAAGGATTGAGGTCGCGGCTCTCGAAGGCAATATCTTTTTCCATTGCCGCGAGAACTACTTTGCGTCTGAAGGGCGAGAGTGCCGAGCCGTGAATGATCATGTTCATACTCCCTGCGTCTGTGTGGGCGCAGTCGTTTTCCACAGGCTCACCAACAAGAGACACGTTAGGGGGATCATGATGAGCAGCGCGACATTGACGCCCCCAAGCGCCATTTGCGTGCCATCGGTATGAAACAGAGAGCCTCCATAACCGGACTTCAGCGCGAAAGACATCAGAAAAGACACGATAGGAATGAGTGCGATGCTGATCCCAATTCGCGGAGATCGCGCACCCCAAACGCATCCCAAGGCGAGCATCGAAAGCGCCGCATTCGTCATAAGTTGCCAGGCAACATGCAGACGAGCGTGAGACGGCCATTCGGGATTAAATATGTGTGTCGGACTGACTTCCAAGAACGGGATCACCACAACGAATATGATGACACTGAGGCCGACTGATACGGTGGCAAGTTTAGACATGAGCAATCCTTCTTGTATATAGACAGTGACTATATTGACAATCTTATAGACAGTGTCAATATAATTGTCATGGCTAAATCAAAATCCACACCCTTTCATCACGGGGATCTGAAACGTGTTCTGTTCGATATCGCGTTAGCGCGACTGGACGAACACGGAGCTGGCGGCGTAACGATCCGAGCTGTGGCAAAGGCCGCCGGTGTTTCCCACGGCGCACCGGTCAATCACTACAAGGACCGTCGAGCTTTACTGACGGCGATTGCCAAAGCGCAATTCGAGACGCTTCTGAATGAGATTGATACGAAACTCGCAGTCGCAAACCAGGGTCATAGCCCTCGAATTGAAATATTCGCAGACGTCATGACAGATTTTGGATTTCGTTATCCGCATAGATACAGACTGCTTTGGAGTGCAGACCTTATCGATCATGCTGATGCTGAACTGCTCTCCATCATGGATAAAATCTACGACCAACTCTGCACCGAGTTTACAAAAGGCGCGCAAGGACGCGAGTTTGATAAGGACACTTATGCCGTTGCGCTTTGGGCAATGGTACATGGGTACGTCGATCTGCGTCTTTCCGGCATGTTCGAACCCATGAATGACAGCATCAGCGGCGCGCCGCGCGGCGAAGCGATAATAGATATGTTCAAAAAAATTTGGCGGGACCAGCCCCTCTAGGGCGGAACGTGAGAATGCTCCGGCACCTTTCACAGCATAAACCGTAGACTTAGGAGTCAGGCACGGTGCCCCCTCCTCTGCCAATGCACGATCTGCAGCACGCGCCACCCCCACGATTTTGCCCCCGCCAGCCGGGTGTGGTTAAGATTCCGGCAACATCCCTAAACCTCTAAATTACCCGGCTTTAACAATTTGCAGGACTCTCCCATCAGACTGCGCTCATCGACTGAAAGCGTAAAAGACCGGCTCCAACAGACTTCAGAACCAGGACCTAAAGGAGCTTACACAGAGGAGGCAGGGGCGATGAATACGGCACCAGATACCCGGCTTCTTCGCCGTCCAAGGCAAACAGCATCAACGTTCTCAAGCAGCGCTGCATTTTTCAAAATCACCCCCACTGCCGGACACCGGGTAGGGCCTTACAGCCCTACCCGGCCGATCCAACGCGCCGAGCCAGGTGGTGGCAAGAGGCCTCTGAAAGGCTGGTTCCTACAATGTCGAACGTCCTGAAGCTGCGCACCAACAGCAATCATAGCCCTCGCCCCACGGGCATCACACGGCACAACGCTGCTGCCACTGCGACAGCCCTTGTACTCGAAGATGATGATTTTGACGCCGCAATTACCACCGAACTGCTGGAGAAATTCTGTAGCAGCCAATATGTCGTCAAACGAGCCCGTGGCCTGAAAGAGGCGATAGACCTGCTTCGCTACTCAGACATCAACATCGTTCTCGTGGATATGAATGTAACAGACAGCTCAGGCCTTGATACGGTTCGAGACATCCTTCAGGCAAGCCCCAACGCGCCTGTTCTCGTGCTGTCCGGCGATGACGATCTGCAAATCGCCATTGAGGCGCTCCAGCTTGGTGCGCAAGACTTCCTCGCAAAATCACAACTCGACAGCGAAACACTGCAACGCGCGACGACCTATTCGATCCAGCGGAAAGCAAAGGAAATCGATCTCACCGCAAAAGCGTATTATGACAGCCTGACGGGCATCGCCAATCGCGCCATGCTCCATGAGAGATGGGGCCGCAGCGTCGCCAGGTCACATAGAGCCGACCGTAAAACAGGCGTAATTCTGACCGACATTGACAATTTCAAGTTTGTCAATGACAGCTATGGGCACGAAGCTGGAGACAAGCTTCTGGTGCACTATTCAGAAACTCTCACAAAAACGGTTCGGACCACAGATATGGTTGGCCGCCTGGGAGGCGATGAGTTTGTCATTGTGCTTGAAAACGTGCGTGGATGGGCGGACATGCGCGTTGTGACCAACCAACTCTCTGCGCTTCAACCCAGCTCATTCAAATACGGACAGGAAAACATCGGCTACTCAGCCAGCATGGGCGCCGCCCTGTCAGATCCAGAGGATAAGGAAGACCTGCTCGCTGTGTTGCGCCGCGCCGACGCCGAAATGTACAAAGCCAAAGGCGGCCGTGAATAAGCCCGATTTCGCAACGCGACAGGCCCAAAAGCAAGCCCCTCGCACTCTCTTAGCCTATGTGAAACACACCCCCACAGCGGTTAACACTTTTTTTGAAGGACTATGACAGAATCGGTTTATAGACCTTATGATTAATACTTTAGTAGCGCATTTGTATTTATGGTGAATAAAGTATTTCACTTAAGGGGTGCAAATCTTGCCAGGTTCTCAATCCACATTGTTGGTTGAAAATGATGATCTAGACGCCGCCGTCACACGAGAGTTGATGGAAAACTGTGGAACCCGGGATTACACAGTGGAGCGGGTAAGGGTCCTAAAAGATGCCATTCGCCTGGTCTCAAGAAAAGACTACGGCATTGCCCTTCTGGACATGAACCTGGCCGATAGTTCAGGCATAGACACCATACGCCAGATGGTTGCCGCCAACCCCCAAATGCCCATTGTCGTCTTGTCCGGAGATGACGATCTGGATACTGCCATCGAAGCACTTCGAGCTGGCGCACAAGACTATCTTCCAAAGTCACAATTGGACAGCCAGACCCTTCAAAGGGTTGTGGCCTATGCAATGCAACGCAAAGAGGCAAGTGCCGGATCAGAAGGTCTCTCCCGCGAAGACACCATGACGGGTCTGGCAAACCGGCGTAGCTTACACGAACGCTGGAAACGTTCTTTAAGCCGGGGAAAAAGAAACGGCAAGAATGTCGGCATCATCACAGCGGCGATTGGATCATATGGCGAACTGAACACCCGTCACGGTCAGATCGCCTGCAATGAAGCCATAAAGCACCTGGCCAGCACCCTGCGCCTGCAAGCCAGAGAAACAGATATTGTTGCGCGCCTCGGCGGAAACGAATTTGTCCTCGTGATGGAGAACATCCGAACAAAATTGAACGTTGAAGAAATGCAGCAAAGGTTGGTCGTCGCAACCCTGGACGGCGTCAGCATTGACGGAAAGAAGATCACCTATTCCGTCGAGTTTGGCACCGCCATGATTGATCCAAATTCAGACGTGGACCTGCTGTCAGCCCTGTCACAGGCGGACAACGACATGACCACGCGCACGACCCGGGTTGCCGGGCACGCCTAGAACACAACGGACGAGCCTGAACTTACGGGAGTTGGACAATGGTCCAGTAGAAGTCTATCAGCCTCATCGCTTCAACGAAGCTTGTCGTACTGTCCGACTTGACGATATAGCCAGCCACATTCTTTTCATAAGCGCTGACAATGTCCTGGTCGGCATCTGAAGTCGTTAGCACAAAGGTAACCGTGGCATGAAGCTCCGGATCTTTCCGGAGTTCCTCCAGAAATTCCAACCCGCCCATGCGCGGCATGTTGAGGTCCAGGAGAACAACCCGAGGGCTTTCCACTTTGGTTTTTCCATTCTCCCCACGCAAATATTCAAGCCCCTCAATACCATCACGCGCCACAGTAAGGGGGTTGATGAGCTTCAGCTCTTTTATAGAGCGCTTTATAGACTTGATATCAATCTCATCATCTTCCACCAGCAGAAGATTGATCGGATTTCCTTGCAGCGCCATGATTATGCACCCTCTTATCCTAGTTCTTGGACGAAGATACCGGGAGTTTGACATGAACCTCACACCCACGATCAGTCAGAGGGGACTCTATATGAACCAGACCCAAAGATATAACGATCATTTTTTTGACAATCGCCAACCCAATCCCGCTCCCCTCAACGTCATCACGGGGTTTCAGGGTCTTAAACATGGTGAAAACACGATCGTGAAACTGCGGGGGAATGCCCGGACCATCGTCGCGCACAATGAAGACGTGATAACCATCTTCAACTTTGTACAAAATCTCGATCACCCCCGCCGCCCGGTCATGATGTTTAATCCCATTAGAGATCAAGTTCATAAACACCTGCTCCAGAAGAGTTCGTGAGATGAAAAAGGTAGGCAGCTCAGCCTGGAGCTTGATCTCAAACCCGCTCGGCGCATCAGCCCATTTCACCAATTCCCGCAGCATCTCTCCCACATCGACCATCTCCGGTTCGCTTTCGCGTTTGCCTGCACGGGCGTAAGACAGAATGTCAGCGAGCAGATTCTCCATACGTACAACACGCCCTCGCAGCAATCCCAAATTGGTCCGAATGTCATCCTTATCGCCACCATCAAGGTCTTGCTCAATCCATTTCGCCACGGTGTCCATGCCGCGCAATGGAGCCCGAAGGTCGTGAGAGGCAACATACGCAAATGTATCCAATTCAGCGTTCGTTTGTTCCAGAACCTGATTGGCCTGCATGAGTTCCTGTTCTGCGGACATCCGTTCAAGCGCACGAGCGAGTTGCACACCGAGTGTCTCCATCAAAAACAGAATATTGTCATCCTGCTGGAGGCTGGCTGTGTTGAAAAACTCAACCACAGCCCATACGCCTCTATTGCTAAAAATCGGAAAACCAAAACCCGAGTTCAGGCCGTGTCGCAACAGCAATTCACCGCGTGTGAGTTCCGGGTGATCTGCAAAACCGGACACCCAGATAGGTTCTCTCCTTTTTAAAGCTGACCTTACAGCCGTGGCACCCTTCTCGCGTATTAATGCGTCTGACCGCGAGGGTAATCCCCGCATCTGTTCCGTCATATCTTCCGACACATACCAACACCCTGAAGGGATCAAATCGTCACCTTCATCGCCGACATAGAGAACGCCCGCGACCGGCCAACCGATAAACTCCCCAATGACTGGAAGCGCCCGGTCGAATAGTTCATCGGGGCCCATAGCTTCATTTGAGATGATTGCGACTTTTTGGATCAGCGCCGCCTGTGCCTCACGTATTTTTCGCTCTGTAATATCTCTGAAAACGACGACGGCACCGGTCAGGTTGCCTCCCTCATCACTCACAGGTGAGCTGGCATACTCAACCGGAAAACTAGAGCCATCTTTGCGCCAGAACACCTCGCCGTCTTCCTTGTTTTCTGAGCCACGCGTCAGCGTCTCCTGAATTTTACACGCCTCTTTGGGGAAATCACGTCCATCCGGATAATGATGATGGATCAGATCGTGTTCGGGCTTCCCCTCCAGCTCTTCTAGGGAATACCCCAGCATTCGAATGGCTGCCTTATTCGCAAATGATGTTCGACCATCTGCACCGAGGGCATAGACACCGTCACCCGCGTGCTCAAATATCTGATCCTGCCGTTGATGAAGCTGCCTGACCTCTGCAGTTCTTACCTCAACAAGCGCTTCAATCACCCGTCGGCGACTCAGCAAAACAAAAACAAGCACCGATGCAAATCCTGCGAAGAGAAAGCCAGCCGCAAGAACAAGTTGCGGCAACCAGGAGAAGCCGTCCGGATATGCCTCTACCCGGGCGTTCGCAGAAATTCTCCATTGTCGCCCCCCAATTTCCAACACGTGGGAATAGGAATAACGTTGCTCATGCTGCGCTGATTGAGGTCCCGTCCCATACAAGTTTTCAGGGTTTTCAGCATCTGTTATGTCTTCAACATGCACCTCAGCATTGTCGGCTTCATGGAGAAGCGCCTGCGCAATCGCGTCACCGACGCGCAAAACCATCACAACAAACCCCTCCACTTCCTCACCAGAACCACTCACACCCGACGTTGAGTGAGCTTTCTCGTAAACCGGATTAAAAAACAGGATGGCTGCATGGTTTTGACTTTCTCGGACCAATGACATCCGAGCTGTGGCCACAATTTCACCGCTCGCAGCCGCCATGTTCAGGGCTTCAGACCGCACTGCATTCGATCCTGAATCGTACCCGAGCACGGATTCATTGCCACTCAAGGGCTCCAAAAAGTAGACCGGAAAATAGGTGTCACGCATCCCCACCTGAACGGTGGTGTCATCTGGCGACCGTTCAGTAATCGAGAAGTCCGAAAATCCGTCACGTTGTGCCGCATCAATGAAGCTGGTCATCTCCGATCGCTCGACCTTGGGGACCCACTCCAGAGCTTGAATGTCAGGATGGCGGCCCAACATGTCGCCAACGAAGATGTTGAAATCCCGACGGTCCACGCGAGGGGACGCAACAAAGTGACTTTTTAAAACGCGGAGAACCTCAAGAACAATTTCCAGTTCTTCTTCGATCGAACGTACCTGGGACTGTGCATCCGAGAGCAGGGTTTGCTCAAATTTTTGCTCCTCCAGCATCTTCACCACCGAGAAGCCGACATAAGACAGCGTCAACCCGATCAAAAAGACCACAAACGGCAGATAGCCTGCTTCGAATATTCTTGAGAAAATATCTACCGGTTTCATCATTCGCAGGACCAACTTTGATCACAAAAAGTGGAAAGGACTCAGGAACACCACGAACACCACGAACACCACGAACACCAGACTTACTATTCCAGTATTGTCATTTCACCTAGTCCCACAACCTGTTTTCTATCTCCCTCAAACGCTCCTTAATGTCCATCGTGAAGGAGACGCTACAGCCAGACATCTTTCAAACACAGTCCATGCCCCTGCGTAAACACGCAGCACTCTTCTGACCAACCGGACGTGCGCATATGACATGCCACGAGAGCGCTAAAAACACCGCTGCCCCTGTCTAATTTTGTCGCTACACTTTAAGCAACAAAAAAGCAGGTGCCCGCGGTGCAAAGCTTGTGTGTGCCGATATTGATGAGACCGCCCCATAATCAGTTCAACAACAACCAACAAACCATGAGGAACATTCATGCAGATAGATGACTCAACAGCCGCCATTGTTACCGGCGGCGCGTCAGGCCTGGGCCAAGCCAGCGCCACGGCCCTGCGAGCGGCGGGCATCAAAGTCGCCATCTTCGATGTAAACGAAGAAAAGGGAAAAGAAGTCGCCGCCGCGATTGGCGCGCTCTTCTGCAAAGTTGATATTACTGATGAAGAAAATGTCATCGCGGGATTTGAAGCAGCCCGCGCGGCCCACGGCCAGGAACGCATTTGCGTCCATTGCGCACAAATTTCGCGCGGTCGCATGAAGACCGTCGGACGCAATCGCGAGACCGGAGAGCTCACCCGCTACCCAACCGAGAATTATGAATTCTCCATCAAAGGCATTCTCGTTGCGAGCTACCGCATTGCCTCTCTCTCCGCCTTGGGCATGGCTGCACTTGAGCCACTGGAAGATGGAGAGCGCGGGGTCATCACCCTCACCTCGTCTGCCGCAGCACAAGACGCGCAGGTTGGACAGATTGGCTATGGCTCCGGGAAAGCAGGCGTGAACGGACTGGTGCTACCCATGGCCCGCGACCTGATGGATTTGGGCATTCGGGTAAATTCCATCATGCCGGGCATCTTCGCCACGCCGCCCATGCTGGGCGCGCCCCCAAAGGTCCTGAACACCCTGGCCGCCTCTGTGCCTTTCCCCAAGCGCCTCGGCAAACCAGAAGAGTTTGGCAGCCTGGTGATGGAGCTCGTGCGCAACAGCTACTTCAACGGTCAGGCGCTGCGTCTTGATGGCGCAATCCGCATGCCCCCACGCTGAACGTAAACAAGAAAAACGGGAAGCCTGGTCCCAAAGGCATGAGGCTTCCCGTTCAAACATCATCATCTGACGTGTCAGTTATTCGCCGCCCTATTCGCCGCTCAGCGTCCGGTGCAGCTTGTTCATGCCGCCAATCCAGCGGTCATAATCATCGGTTTTGCGACGCATGTAGCCGAGCACTTCCTTATGGGGAAGAATGCAGAATGTGTTGTTGGCGAGGCCTTCCATCACGGCTTCCGCAAGCACGTCCGGCTCCATCATGCCATCGCCTGCTGCGGCCTGGGTGCTGGCGCTATCATTCGCCGTCATCGCTGTGCGCACCGCCTGCGGACATAGGATTGAAACGCCAATGCCCTGATGCTTGTAGGTAAGCGCCAACCATTCGCCAAAACCAACCGCGGCGTGTTTTGTCACGCCATAGGCGACAGACCCGATTTGATTGAGCAATCCGGCTGCCGATGCGGTGTTCAGAAAATATCCACTGCCCCGTTCAACCATGAGCGGCGCCAGATGACGTGCGGCGTAGACATGGGACATGACATTCACATCCCATGAGAGGGTCCATTCATCGTTAGACGACGCGAGATCACGGCCCGCCCCGATGCCTGCATTTGAGCAAAACAGGTCAATCGGGCCTATCTCTGCTTCCGTCTTGTCGATGATAGCCTTGATATCTTCTTCTTTGCTGACATCCGCCCGCATTGCTGTGCCACCAAACTCAGCCGCCGTCGCCTGCGCCCCCTCCAGGTTGATATCCACCGATACAATGTGTTTTGCCCCGGCCGCGTAGAACCGCTTCACCAATGCCACACCAATACCGCTCGCCGCGCCGGTGACCACAATAATCTTGTCTTTAACGTCCAAGGGTTTCTCCCCGTCTTCTGGTTGTTATGGGAATGCCGATGGGGTGCAATGTAGCAGCCCTCCGGCGCCCTCGCACGGGCTTTTGCCCCCTCGCTCACATCCCACCCATGAAACGAACGGCTCATTCCCTTGGGGAAAAAACGACCCATTGGTTGTGGTCCGACAACGCGATAAACTCCCCAAAACATGGATATGGGGAGAATAAAGTGAGCGATCTGGTAACGCGAGACGACAAAGAGGGCATCGCCACACTCACCATCAATCGACCGGATAAACTGAACGCCCTCAATGTTGCCGTTTTCCAGGCGCTGGAAGCCCATATCGCCACCCTCGAAACACAGACAGACACTGTCGGATGTGTTGTGCTGCGCGGTGGCGGCCGCTGCTTCTCTGCCGGTCATGACCTCAAAGATATTGAGGCAGGCGAAAAACTGCCCCGTCCCAACTTCCAGGCCCATGTGATTGAGCGACTGACAAACCTCCCCCAGCCGGTCGTCACTGCCGTTCACAGCCATTGCTACACCGGCGCGCTGGAGCTTGCCTTGGCAGGCGACATCATCCTGGCGTCCGAGAATGCCAAATTCGCCGATACCCATGCAAAATGGGCGCTCACCCCGGTCTGGGGCATGAGCCAGCGCCTGCCGCGACGCGTGGGGAGAGTAAAGGCCGCCGAGATGATGTTCACCGCCAGGACCTATTCAGGTCGCGAGGCTGAAGCAATGGGTCTCTGCAACATTTGCTATTCCGACGAAACCTTCGACGCGTCCGTCGAAAGCTTCTGCACAGACATGCTCGCCAATTCCTGGTTCTCACTTCGCGCCAACAAGAAGCTGCTTGCGGACACAGATGGGGCCTCACTTGAGGCCGGGCTCGCCCACGAGATCTATCAAAGTGAGGGCGTGGGGCCTGATATGGCAGAGCGGATCGGAGGCTTTGGAAAGAAGTGACCGATCTTGCCCAGTTTACGGATGACGTTCGCGCATTCATTTCAGACAACCTAACACCCGACCTGAAGCGCGCCGGCGAACTCTGTGCAGGCATCTATGCCGATCAGCCGGTTGCGCTGGAATGGCATCGCATCCTGCATAAGCAAGGATGGTCCGTACCCTCCTGGCCGGTCGAGCATGGCGGCACCGACTGGAACCTGGAGCAACATGCGATTTTTCAGCGGGAGCTGATCCTGGCCTCTGCACCGGTTGTCACCCCCAATGCCACCCGCATGGTAGGCCCCGTCGTCATTGCATTTGGGACGGAGGATCAAAAAGCACAATACCTGCCCCGCATCCGAAGCGGCGAGGATTGGTGGGCACAGGGCTATTCAGAACCAGGGTCTGGCTCGGATCTCGCCTCACTTCAATGTAAGGCAGTGCGCGACGGCGACCACTACATCATCAATGGCACCAAGATCTGGACCACCCATGCGCAATGGTCGAACAAAATTTTCTGCCTTGTGCGCACGGACAATAGCGGCAAGCAACAGCAGGGCATCACCTTCCTCCTGTTCGACATTGATTTGCCCGGCATTGAAATCAGACCCCTCATATCCATCTCAGGCGATCATGAGTTCAATCAGGTCTTCTTTGAAAATGTCCGTGTGCCGGTCACCGCTCTGCTGGGCAAAGAGAATGACGGGTGGACCGTCGCCAAATACCTTCTGCAGCATGAGCGGGGGGGCAGCTATGGCCCCGGTCTTAAAACCCGCCTTGATCTTCTGAAATCCTTTGCCAGCGCAGAGGCAAATGGCAAGGCGCTGCCGCTGATGGCTGACAGCAGTTTTGCCAGAAAGGTCGCCGCCACGGAAATCGAACTGTCTGTCCTGGAAAGTTTCGAGCAGAAAGTGTTTTCCGCCGTCAGCAGTGGGCAGCCAGTCGGGGCGATTTCCTCTGCCATCAAAGTGCGGGGCACCGAGATGCGCCAGCGCGTCACCGAACTTGTTGTGGAGGCTGTTGGTTACTACGGGCTGCCCTACCAGCCAGAAGCCCGCGCCTTTGAAACCAACATCGCGCCCATCGGCTCGACCCTGGCCGCCACCGCTTTCCCGCAATATCTGAACGACCGCGCCGCCACCATCTATGCCGGTTCAAACGAAATCCAGCGCAACATCATGACAAAAGCCGTGCTGGGGCTGTAGAGAACCGCTCACCCTCACTTTGAGGATGCACGCTTCACCCCTCGCGAAAATCTAGCTCAATCGTCACCCCATTGGGGTCTCTGAAGAAAAGCTGCTTGAGTCCCATGTCTTCAATATCGTTGGTAAAAAACGCCACAGACATTTCGTTCAACTGCGCGACTGTATCGGCATATCCCGTGGCCTCAAGAGCAAAATGGTCCAGGGCAACTTCGGGTGGGTGCGTGCGCGCATCTTCAGTTCCCACCAAATGCACAAGCGCACGTCCCTCTGCATAAAGCCAGTGACCGGGAAAAGGAAAATCTGGCCGTGCGCCCTCTTCCAGCCCCAAAACATCCAGGAAAAACTGACGCGTCTCCGCAAGCTTGCTCGTTGTGATATTGATGTGGTCCAGCTGCTTAACGGACATAGAAGCCCTCCTCCGTGACATGTTTGGTCATCAATATAGGCCTGTGCACGACGATCCACGCAAGAAAAAGCCGGCCCCGCGAACGAGGCCGGCTCTCCGATGTCCAGGTTAGCTGGACGCGCTCAAGCCCCCACTTAGCGCATCACGGCTATCGCTCAGACCTCAGCTCAGTAAGACCAGTACCACTGCCAGGACCAGTCGCCACCACCGCCGCCGCCCGTGTCACCACCGCCTGAACAGGCGTAAGCAGGTTCAGCAGTGAGCGTCAGCGCACCTGCGCCCGCCAGCACAGCGAACAGGGCACCAAAAACCATCATGCGTGCTTGTTTCATTTGGAAGCTCCGTAACAAAGAACTGTCCCGTTTTGGGACTGGGTGGGTATCTCTACCCTTTCAAAGCAGGAGCCGTGCCAGCCGACTGGTGGGAAGGGGAAACAGAAAGCCTCAGCGGCACACTTGTTCTGACAACCCAAGGCGTTCCGCCCTCACCCTCCATCTGATCATCGGGGCGGTCATCTGGCTGATCAAAGTCAGGCCTGGTTAAACCGGGCCTAGTTTACCTCACACCTGACCTCGCACCGGTCATGCCCATCCTCTTCTTCACACAGACCAACGCTGAGACGCACCGTGGCAAAGGAAACACCTCGATCAAACGGCCCGACGATTTCCTCAAACGCCGGCGATCTTTCCATTGCGCCCTCTCCAGGCTGAGGGCCCGGCAGATAGCCGCTCTCGCGAAAAGCATGCTCCAGATCAACGGCGCATTGCCCGGCGAGGGTCAGTTTCTTTTCCTCACAAGACCCGGTCACACTGATCTGTGCCCATTTGGGGCGAACACCTTTGCGCAGCTGCACATGTTTTGTCTGATGGGGCGCGATTTGAACTTGGCACCCGCCATAGCCAAAACAGGCATCATTGCCCTCGGCTTCCAGATGGATGGCAACACAAGACTCATTCTTGAAGGCGATGACATTCCCGTCAGCAAGAGCAGCACCCGCCGACAGGAAAAATGCCGCTGCCCAAGCCGTTAAACCAGTTTTCATAAGCATTTGACCGACCTCATGTTCAATTGTGCCGGACAACAATAAGGGCCGCGCAATGCGCAGCCCTTGATACGGATCAAATTCTTTGGACTATTCGGCCCGCTCAGACGCCCTTAGTCCTGACGCCCGATCGTGCTCAGATCCTGGGGAGAGGAATAGCCTGACCCCTCCAACGCCTCACTCTGCTCTGCCCGATCAAACGCTTCCATAATGCCGGCAAAGCGCGCCTCAACAGCCGGTCGCATATCAGGATGGGTAAAGATATAAAGTTCGTTCCCGCGAACGGCTTCGAGAACCCGCTCCCCGACCCGGTCTGGGTCCAAACCGTTCAGCACGAACTCCGCCGCCCCCGCAGAAACGGCCTCATTGGCGTCAACGGTCTCACCATATTCTGCCTGACGGGCGCGTCCAGATTCATGAATACGCGTTTTCACAAAACCCGGACACAGAACAGAGACCCCAATATCAAGGGGCTCCAACTGGCCGCGCCAGCCTTCAGACATGGCAACAACAGCAAATTTGGTTGCATTGTAGGGCTCCATACCAGGCGGTGACACCATGCCGGCCATAGAGGCTGTGTTGACGAAGTGTCCGCCCTCACCCTGCTCACGCATAATAGGTGTAAACACGTCTGTACCGATCACGACACCCTTCAGGTTTACATCAATCACCCAGTCCCAATCGCTGGGACGCACTTCTTCAATGGGGCCGCCCGCGCCAACTCCGGCATTATTACAAACAATATGCACCTTGCCGAACTCAGCGATGGCTTTTGCAGCAGCCGCCTTCATGGACTCGCGGGAGACGACATCGCACTCCACACCGATGGCTTTGATCTGGCGTTCATGCAAATCCGCAAGCGCTGTCTCCAGCGCCGCCGGGTCAATATCAGCCAGCACAATGTTCATGCCCGCCCGACCAAATGACCGAGCCATGGAAAGACCAATGCCGCTCGCGCCGCCGGTGATGAAGGCTGTACGCCCTTCTACTTTTTTCATTAAGCTGCTTTCTCGCTATAGGTATCGAGCGCGTCAAAGTCAGCGAGCAGTTTTTGCCCGTTATCTTTTGAAAGAAGACGCTCTTTGATGGTTTCATAACTTTGTTCTTTGGAGAGGTCGTATGTGGTCTCCCCATGCCAGACCACCATGTTCTCCCAGATAGGGCCGATCATGTCTTTGCCTGCGATCGTGCCCCCATCAACGGTTTTGAAAGTGAAGCTGCGCATTTCGGAAATCACTGTCTGCAAATAGCCCACATGCACGGACTCATCGATCCGGATACGTTCCACCATCGTGGCCGCCTGATCAGCCTCCGCCGCGTTGCTGAAAATGTCCCGGTCACGCATCAGCGCAACGGAATGCGCGAAGAAAGCTTCTGCGCGCACTTCAATCATCAGCACATTCATCAGGAGCAACAGGATACCCTCATGGCCTTCTGGCAATTGCGGCATTTGTCGGCCTTGCTCGGGACGACCAATCGACTCTGGCGGCTCAACCAGAGGATAGGCATCTTTGCCAAAGACGAGATCGCGCGACGCAAACCACATGGCATCATGAGCGCCATATTCCGGTTTGCCAGGATCACCGCCTTCATCGGCACCATGGGCATATAACAGACCCTTATTCAGATGGCCTGTCGCTGTCTCGGAGATGTCTTCAACAATCACGTCTTGAAAGTTGGGTGCCTCAACGGTGCAAAGGATCTGACCGCGCGCCTCAATAATCCCTGTAACTGTCAGCGAATTCCAAAACGACTCTCCATATCCACTATTGATGAGGAGCTTTTGCTGCGCGAGGTTGGGATAGTTGCCGCGATGCAGCAGATCACCCGTGGCTTCGACCAGGTCCCAACCTTTGTTCTGAAGGGCCTTCTGCCACGCCCGGATGGCAGGCCACCGGTTGAGGGTCTTTGGCGAGATATAAGTACCCGCTTCATCAAATCCACCATGCAGCAAGTAGCCGACTTCCCTGTGCTCTCGTGCATAGGGATGATCCGCCATCAACTCGTCGCGTGTGTATACAAGCTTATCCATTGTTTCCTCCTCAGGGCGCCCAGATCGCCAATGTCACTTCGCGTGATCTTTTGGCGATCAATTTCTATGCTTTTGATGTCAAAGAACGAACGATTGAGCGCGTCAGTTTGTCCAGTGTTTCCTCCGGCGGAAGGCCCGCACGCGAGGCATAAGCGCCACCTTGCCGGATCATGCCCACCAGTACGTGGCCCGCAAACATCGGGTCGATATCAGGCGCGACAGAACCTTCCGCAGCCAGGGCTTCAATCGTCGTGGCCCACTGTTCCGCCCAGCGGTCGATGGGCATGAGGCTCTGGGTATCTTCCGTCGCCAGAACATTAATGTCAGTCAGAGCAGCCGCCAGCACGCCTGGGTTCTCAGCGGAATATTCAAAAACTGATTTCAGCACTTCGCGAATGCCTTCTTCAAGCGGCCGAAGTTCGCCGCCCTGGTTTTGTTCGCTAAAACCGCCGTAATGCTCTTCACTAAACGCTTCAAGTTCTTTGGAGGCTTCTTCGGCAAAAGCCAGGAAACACTCCAGCTTATCGGCAAAATGCAGATAGAAGGTGCCATGCCCCACGCCAGCCGCTTTGGAAATATCCTGCGGGCGCGTGGCGTGATAGCCGCGCTCGACAAAAAGCTGCCGGGCGGCGGCCAGAATTCGACGGCGGCTTTCCAATCGCCGTTTCGACGGCACCGGTTCGGGCGTCTCATCGGCAATCAGGGTTGCAGTATCTGTATCTTCGTGTGCATGATTATTTGTCATTGCGGGAGTGTTCGCTGAATCTGACATTTTGTCAACTCACGAGCAGGTTTTTAGCCCCGACTATCCCTTAAGACGGGTAAAGACGTAAGTCGACGCATCCGACAGTTTAGGCCGGAACACATACCCTTCTTCGTTGAAGGCCTTGAGGCCTTCAGGCTGATCAATTTGATGACGAACCATATAAGCCGCCATCATGCCCCGCGCCTTTTTTGCGTGAAACGAAATGATCTTCGCCACCCCCGCCGTCTCCTCTTTAAAGACCGGCGTGATGATGTCGGGCCGTAGCGCTGATGGGTCCACAGATTTGAAATACTCAACGGACGCGCAGTTGATCAGCGCCTGAGCACCACCGGCGCGCTCACAATCCTCGTTCAAGAGCTGGGCAATCTGTGAGCCCCAAAAGGCGTAGAGATCACGCCCCCGCGGGTTCTGGAGCTTTGTCCCCATTTCCAACCGGTGCGCTTTGATCAGGTCCATCGGCTTTAGCAGCCCATAAAGGCCCGACAGGATACGAAAATGATCTTGTGCGTAGGCGAGGTCAGCATCGCTAAACCGGGTCACATCCAGCCCGCGATAGGTATCACCGGCATAGGCAAACACAGCAGGTTTCGCCCCGCCCTCAGGCTCGGACGCATCAAACGCCTGGAAGCGCTCATAGGTGAGATCCGCCAGAGCATCCGACAAATGCATGAGCTTCTTGAACTCAGGCCGCGTGCACTTTTTCGCAACAGCGCTGATCTCCGCCGTATCCGCCAGCAATCGCGGATGACTGACGGGAAGCGGCGGCTCGAACGGATCGAAATTGAGGGCTTTGGCGGGAGAAACAACGGCAAGCATGGACGGATACAAAACTCTTAGGGGGTGAACAGACCAGTCGCACCCTCCCCCGGGGCTCCGGCTGGGTCAACGATTCTCACAACAACCCAAGACCAAGCAGGCCCATGACGCAGAGTAATACTGCGCTGGGTCGATGAGCTGCCTTACTCCGCAGCCTGACGCGCACCGGAATGAAGCAGACGCCACAGTTTCTGTGGTGTCACAGGCATATCGATCCGAGTGACACCATGGGACTTCAGAGCATCCAGCACCGCTGAGATGAATGCAGCGGGCGCCCCCACTGTTCCAGCTTCGCCAGCACCTTTGACGCCCATGGCGTTTGAGGTCGCCGGGATTTCATTATACGAGAAGTCAAACATCGGCATGTCATCAGCGCGTGGCATCCAGTAGTCCTGGAAAGACCCGGTGAGCAACTGGCCGCTCTCCTCGTCATAAACGGTATGTTCGCCCATCGCCTGACCAAGCCCCTGCACGATCCCGCCATGGACCTGACCTGCAACAATCAGCGGATTAAGCACTGTGCCAAAATCATCGACGACCGTGTAGCGGACAATTTCAAACTCGCCGGTATCCGCGTCCACTTCCACTTCGCAAACATGGGCTCCGTTCGGATAAGAATTTCCAGCCTCGTCATATTCACCATCGGCACTGAACTCGCCAATGTCAGCCTGCGTCTCGGCAATCTTGGCGACTGTGAAGAGGTCAATGCGTTTGTCAGTCCCCACCACGGCAAAGACGGGCTCCCCGTCACTACCCCGGAACTCGACATCGACAACGGCAGCTTCCAACTCATTGGCGGCAAGCTCCCGGCCTTTTTCGATCAATGTATCGGAGGCAACGCCGAGTGCACCCGTTGCCATATAAACAGCCTTTGAGCCGCCCGTCCCGGCACCGCCTGCAAGCACTTCACTGTCGCCTGCATGCACTTTGATCTTTTCGACATCAATGCCAAGGCGCCCGGAAACATACTGGGTCCAGACAGTCTCGTGACCCTGCCCATTCGATTGCTGGCCCGTATAGACATGAACCATATCCGTTTTACTATCAACTTCCAGGCGCGCAAATTCCGTCATGCCCGCCGCCGTACGTTCCACGTAGTAGGCAAGACCAATGCCCGCAATCTTGCCCCGTGAGGCAGCAGCGGTGCGCCGCGCTTCAAAATTAGAGAAATCAGACTTAGCCAAAGCATCGGTCAGATTGCGATCAAAGTCGCCTGAATCAAACGGAAGCGATGGCTTCTGCTTGTAAGGCATCTCAGCGGCAGGAATGAAATTCCGACGGCGCAGCTCATCTGCGCCAATATCAAGTTCCCGTGCCGCGGCATCCATCAACCGCTCAATCACATAGGAGGCTTCCGGGCGTCCGGCACCGCGATAGGCATCCACCGGCACCGTGTTCGTCATCACCGCTTTCACACGATTATAGAGTGCGGGCACCATGTAAACGCCCGCATGCATTCCCCTAGGCGCAAGTGTGGGAATAAACGCTGCAAACTGACTTTGATAGGCACCTAGATTTGCAATGGTGCGCACATCGACACCCAAAATCTTGCCGTCCTCATCCAGGAACAATTCTGCTTCTGTCACATGGTCCCGGCCTTGCGTATCGGATAGGAAAGACTCACTGCGATCCCCCGTCCATTTGACCGGACGTCCCAACTGCTTAGCCGCATAGAGAACAATCGGATATTCATTGTAGACGAAGGTCTTCATACCAAAGCCACCGCCAACATCATCCGAAACCACGCGGAGCTTCTCCTCCGGAAACCCGACGCACAACGCAAGTCGCCCGCGCATCCCGTGCACACCCTGGCTCCCGGAATAAAGTGTGTACTTGTCTTCTGCCGCGTCATGTGTGCCGAGAGCCGCCCGCGGCTCCATCGCATTCACAACGATACGGTTATTAATGAGTTCAACTCGTGTGACATGCGCAGCCTGTGCCTTCGCCTCGGCAATTTCTTCTTCTTTGCCGAGCTCCCAGTCGTAGACCACATTCGAGCCATTCTCGTCCCAGATGACCGGCGCTGTTGGCTCAGCCGCCTTAGCCGTATCCACCACGATGGGCAACTCGTCATAGTCAACCATCACAAGCTCAGCGGCATCCCGCGCTAATGCCTCCGTCGTTGCTACAACCACCGCCACCGGCTCACCCGCATAGCGAACCCGATCACGCGCTAGGATCGGCCGCGTGGTTTTATACATTGGCGACCCGTCGCGGTTCTTCACCATCGCATGGGCCACGTTGGGCACTTCGCCATAGCCAGCTGCATCCAGATCCGCAATCGTATAGACCGCAAGAACGCCATCGGCATTTTTGGCATCAGCAATATCAATCCCACCCAGCTTTGCGTGGGCATAAGGCGAACGCACCAATACCGCGTAGGCCTGATCCGGCAGCGATATGTCATCCGTGTAACGGCCATGTCCGGTGATCAGGCGGTCGTCTTCGACCCGGGTCATTGGTTGTCCGACACCAAATTTCATGTGGCAGTTCTCCTGGGGGCGTATGTCATTTGACATAAGAAACAAACACGCAATGGGGCCACGTCGGAAAACCCGCCGCAGCCACCACCGCTATTCTAATATGTTAATCCCGGTAGGAAGGATCAACCCTATCGATGGTTCTGAGCAGTGCAGGCCACGCCAACTTGCCGATGCCATTGGTACCCTGGAAATTCGCCTGCCCCGCGACCAGATCAATAACTTCTTTTGACGGGGGTTGAACCCCATCGCGTCCGCCTGCCAGCGCTTTGATCTGCATGGTGCAGGACCGCTCCAGGAAGAAGAGACGCAGGAACGCATCCGCACACGTATCACCGCACGTCAGAAGCCCGTGATTGCGCAGGATCATGGAGTGCTTGTCGCCAAGATCGGCAATCAGGCGTTCGCGCTCATCATGGTTGAGCGCGATACCTTCATAATCGTGATACGCAAGATCAGCCATAACGACCATCGCTGTTTGCGAGAGCGGCAGAAGCCCCTCTTTTTGCGCAGACACTGCCACGCCGTCATCAGAATGCGTATGGATCACCGCATGGGCATCCGCGCCCGCGGCATGAACCGCACTGTGGATCGTGAACCCGGCCGGATTAATCATGTAAGGCGTATCCATGATGATATTGCCTTCAAGATCGACCTTCACCAGGCTCGACGCGGTAATCTCATCAAAGGTCATGCCATAAGGGTTGATCAGGAAATGATTTTCCGCGTCCGGCACACGCGCCGAAATATGGGTGTAAATCAGGTCGGACCAACCGTAATGCGCAACCAAACGGTAAGTGGCGGCCAGATCAACACGGGTTTGCCATTCAGCATCCGTTACCTGGTCCCGAACGGATGTGATGGTCATGTCTTCAGCGACGGACATGGGATTCTCCTCAAAAAAGTCTGTTAGACACAGAGTGAGCCACGACCCCGCCGCTGTCAAATGAGGTTATTTTGAGCCTCTACTCCGCAGCAGCCCGCAATCCTGGCTCCAGAATCTTGCCTGGATTCAGAATGTTTTGCGGGTCCAACGTCGCTTTCAGCGTGTGCATCAGCGCGACTTCTTCTGGTGTCCGGGACCAGCCCAGATAGGGGCGTTTCTCCAGCCCGATCCCATGTTCCGCCGACACCGATCCGCCAATGTCACGAAGCGGGCCATAGACGATTTCTTCGACGCGACGCCGGGCTTCTGGTTCCCCGTCCCCCACACCGACAATCACGTGCAGATTCCCATCGCCCAGATGACCAAAAATTATCGCCGTCGGGTTTTCCCATTCCGCCGCGAGACGCTCCTTCACTGTCGCGACATAATCTTCCATGTGGGGAATACCCAGGCTCACATCATAGGTGAAGATGGGCCAGTTCTGCGCGACCTGAGCCACGTCGTCCCGCAAGGCCCACATGGCATCCCGCTCCGATTGGTTTTTCGCCACCACGGCATCGGTAATGATGCCCTCTTCCAGGGTCGCCATCAGCGCTGCTGTAAAGCGTGCGGTATCTTCTTCCTGGTGGCCACCAAGAGACTCCACAAGCACATAATAAGGATGCTCGCCTTGAAGAGGCGGCTTGCCCAGAGCAGGCTCTCGCGTCACCAGCTTGTAGTAATCATCCCACATGACTTCAAAGGCAGAGAGCGTACCCCCCATAGCAACTTCCATGCGGCGCAAAAGCGTCGGAAGATCGTCAAAGCTATCAACCCCCACAAAAGCAGTATCCTGGCTTGACGGCTTCGGGCGCAGACGAAGCACCGCGCGGGTGACAATGCCCAGCGTCCCCTCTGTGCCAATGAACAATTGTTTGAGATCGTACCCAGCATTGTTCTTCAGCATTTGGTTCATGGCGGAGAGCACAGTCCCATCTGCGAGCACCACTTCAAGGCCCAATACCATTTCCCGCATCATGCCATAGCGCAACACCCGGTTGCCGCCCGCATTGGTGGAGACATTCCCGCCAATCGTCGCAGACCCCCGCGAGCCGAGATCAAGTGGAAAGAAGAAGCCTTTCGCCTCAACTGCATCACATGCGGCTTCCAAGGGCGTACCCGCTTGTACAATCATCGTGCCACTAACGGTGTCGATCTCTTCGACTTTATTCATACGCTCCATCGAGAGTGCGATCATGCCCTCGGCATAACCGCCTTCAACGAGGCCGGTCTTGCCGCCCCAAGCGACAATACCCTGACCCGCAGCATGACAGAGCTTTAAGACTGCGGAGGTTTCTGCCGTTGACGCAGGCCGTACAACGGCCAGCGGCGTCCCAAGCGAACTCCAGCCCCCTTGCGCCTTCTCTTCCGCATCCGCGCCAGTCAAGACACCGGCATCCCCCAGTTCTGCACGCAACTTGTCGATCAGATCGGACATCGCCCATTCCTCCAAAAGCGGACCTTTCAGAAACTATACCGTCAAAACGCGGCCCACCGCATCCTTCCAACGGCTATAGCGACTTTCCCGCATATCACCATCCATAGTGGCGTCAAACCGGGCTTCCTGCTGCCATTGTGCTGAAACATCCTCAAGTCCTCCGAAGAATCCAACCTGCATACCTGCCAGATAAGCAGCACCAAGCGCCGTTGTTTCCTGCACAACAGGACGAACAACGGGCCTGCCCAACAAATCAGACAGGTTTTGCGCGAACCAGTTATTCGCCACCATGCCCCCATCCACACGAAGTTCATTGGGCGCTGAAAGCCCCGCGCCTTCCATATCCGCGCCCATCGCATCCATCAGATCGCGGGTCTGGTAGGAAACCGACTCCAGCGCCGCGCGTACAATTTCGGGCGCACCGGTATCCCGCGTCATGCCCAAAATGGCCCCGCGCGCATGGGGGTCCCAGTAGGGAGCACCAAGCCCGGTAAACGCTGGAACGACAATCACCTGCGAGTCAGGGTCCGCCTGTTTGGCAAGCGCTTCACTGTCCTGCGCTGAAGAGATGAACTTCATCTCATCACGTACCCATTGGATCGTGGCACCGGCCATAAAGATCGAGCCTTCGAGGGCGTAGGTCACTTCCCCATTCAGGCGGTAGGCGACAGTTGACAAAAGCCGGTTCTGCGAATGCACATGGGCCGAGCCTGTATTCACCAGCGCAAAGCACCCGGTGCCATAGGTTGACTTCATCATGCCTGGTTGAAAGCAGGCCTGCCCCACAGTGGCTGCCTGCTGATCGCCCGCAATCCCGGTGATGGGTAAGGACGCGCCCAGCAGATCGGCAGCTGTCTTCCCAAATGAGGCGCAACAATCTTTCACCGCCGGCAACAAGGAACGCGGGATATCAAACCAGCTGAGAATTTCATCATCCCAATCTTGGCTGTCGATATTGAAGAGCAGCGTGCGCGATGCATTGGTAGCATCCGTCACATGCGATGCACCACCTGTGAGCTTGTAGACAAGCCAACTGTCGATTGTGCCAAAGCAAAGCTCACCCTTCAGGGCGCGCGCGCGCGCGCCCTCTACATTATCGAGCAACCACGCAAGTTTGGTCCCGGAGAAATACGGGTCCAGCAAAAGGCCGGTCTTGGCTTGAACAATGGCTTCCTTCCCCTCTGCCTTCAAACGGGCACAGAGATCAGCCGTACGCCGGTCCTGCCAGACGATGGCATTGTACAGGGGCTCGCCTGTTACCCGGTCCCATAAGAGGGTGGTTTCCCGTTGATTGGTGATCCCGATGGCCGCGACCGCATCCACGCTGCCGCCTTCTGCCAGCACAGCTCGACAGACCTCAAGCGTGTCTGCCCAAATCTGGGTGCCGTCATGCTCCACCCATCCGTCCTGCGGGAATATCTGGGGCAGCTCTTTTTGTGCGACATAAGCGGGGGTGCCTTTGGCATCAAACAGCAGCGCCCGTGTGCTCGTGGTCCCCTGATCAATGCTCAGCACATATTTTTTGCCGCTGCTTTCCGCCATTCTGCCGTCCCTTTAGTTCAACTGACCTCTTCTTGAACCCTACCCCGGCGGATTGCACTGGCAAAGTGCCCGTTTACCCCCATATTGTTGGGAACAACCGGCGTCCAGGCCGGGCCAGAAGCAATGAAGAGACGCTATGAGCGAAACCAGCCTCATCGAGAAGAAGCCAAGCACGTCCGGGATGATTGACCCGTTCGGCCGGGCGGTCACCTATTTGCGCGTCTCAGTCACAGATCGCTGCGATTTTCGCTGTGTCTACTGCATGTCGGAGCACATGACCTTTCTGCCGAAGAAAGACGTGCTCTCGCTGGAAGAATTGGAAGCAGTCTGTAACGCCTTCATTGAAAAGGGTGTGCGCAAGCTGCGCCTGACGGGCGGGGAGCCCCTTGTCCGCAAGGACATTATGGTTTTGATCAATCGGCTGGGCGCAAAGGTAAAGTCTGGCGAGCTGGATGAGCTGACGCTCACGACCAATGGATCGCAGTTGAGAAAGATGGCGCGCGATCTCTATGCCGCAGGCATACGCCGCATCAATGTGTCCGTGGACACGCTCAATCCGGAGAAGTTCGCAGAGATAACCCGCTGGGGTCGCCTGCCCCAGGTGCTCGATGGTATCGACGCCGCAAAAGAAGCCGGCTTGAAGGTCAAGATCAACGCCGTCGCATTGAAAAATGAGAACGAAGCAGAGATCCCCTCAATGATCGAATGGGCCCATGCCAACGGGCATGATCTCACCCTCATCGAGACAATGCCGATGGGTGACATTGACGAAGATCGAACCGACCAGTATTTGCCGCTCTCAAAAGTGCGTGACGATCTAGAGAAGCGCTGGACACTGACCGACCTGCCAGAACGGACCGGAGGGCCTGCCCGCTATGTGCAGATTGAGGAGACAGGTGGCAAGCTTGGCTTCATCACCCCCCTCACCCATAATTTCTGTGAGAGCTGCAATCGGGTGCGTCTCACCTGCACAGGACAGCTCTATATGTGCCTGGGGCAAGACGACAATGCAGACTTGCGCGCAGCGCTGCGAGAAGGCGGACCCGCCGCCCTCTCCAGTGTCATTGATGAAGCCATTGGCCGCAAACCAAAGGGCCATGACTTCATCATAGATCGAGACCATAAAGGTCCAGCTGTCGGGCGACATATGTCGCTGACAGGCGGTTAAGCCGCCAAAGATATTTGGCTTAGAACGCTTTCTGCCACCCAATGGTCACCATGAGGTCCGTTTCCATCTGCGGACCATTCAGGTTTTCATAGACCGGAGCGCCCACTTCGAGCGCAATCCGATGGCCCTTCAGAAACCCGGACTGTCCAGCGAGGTTAAGCCCGACAAAGGCTTCAACACGATCACCCCCGAAATTATCCGGGTCCGCTGTTTGAACAGGGGCGGTAATCTGGGAATCAAACCCTTCAATGCTTCCCTCATTTCGCGCCGTCAGACGACCAGAAAGACTGATCCAGGGCTGGAACTGATAAGACGCCCAACCGGTAATCTGGTGCTTATTGCCGAGCGTGTACCCTTCATCATTCGTACCCGTGCGCAAAGTCGAGCGCCACTGAGCGCCCCATCCCCAGTTGGCATCCGTGCCGGTGTAAGTCAGGCCCGGTTCGAGATCAAACGTGCCGGACCCCAGCTGCATCGCATAGGGCAGACGCAGCGTTGTCCGCGTGTTCATAGGCGTCAGAACTTCATCAGACTCGGTGATAGAGCCTGTCGGAATGCTAAGACCAAGATTGGCGTGGATCCGGTGTCCCGGTTCATCATGGAGCCTCACAAGGGCGGCAACTTTCGTATCTCCCAGACCAGAGCTTTTGGTCGTGAACGTGCCCAGACGCGTCGTCCCCGCCATACCCGCAAAGGTGATGTGATCCATTTCATTTTCGAGATACATGCCCATCAACATCAGCGTCACGACATCAGAAGGGGCATACATCGCCCCAAACATGTGCATATCCATTGTCATCTCGGTCGGCACAACCCGAAGTGTGGGAGGGCCTGCGAAACGGTTGGGGACAGTTGTCACAATCTCTTCAGGGCTCATAGAGTGCGTGCCATCACGATTGCCCTCCATGTCCATACGCATGAAGCGATAGGAGAACATGACTTCCCCTTCTTCATGCAGATGATCGCCCATCACACCAATGGGGCCATGCGAATAGGCGTTGGTTGACCCCGGCTCATGGTCGACACCATCATGGGCAAAAGCAGTTGTTGAAAGAGAAAGAGCGGCGGCGAACGAGGCGCAAACCGCCGTTTTACGGCCAAGCTGGCGCGCAGTACGGAGAGTCATTTTAGGAATTCCTGAGATAACGAATAGTGAACTGCTCCCTCATCGAGAACAGACTGAGTTTCAAACGCTATGCAACAGGTGGGGCCCGCGACTGGAACGCAGCAGCATCGTCAACATGGCTTACAGTCCAGGAGTCTAGCGGCCAGATAGCGGCTATCAGGGGGGCGTTTGGCAGTGTCGCCATCGCGCCAAGCGCACCAGCGCCCCTGGAGCACCCGCACCCGACACAAACATCACACCCCGACGCCGATTTTGACTGAAGTGGTCTCTCTGGGCCTCCTTCATCTGAGCCCACATTGACGGTCTTTAGTCCCGCCGTCGTGCAGAGCTCAATCAGAAAACCACTGCCCGTCTCACTGGCAATAGCGCCTGCCACGGGAAGCATGGATTGGACAATGAGCGCCCAAACGCCCAGCGCAGCCGCAATCAAACGACGTGTGTCGCCCTTGCGTGCCTGCTGACTATTTGATGATGAACGTCGTACGCGGCTCATCTCACCCCCGGAACTTTCAATACACTTCTCTACCACAGCACTTTCCCATGACCAGCATGACGAAATGCCTCAGGCGTTTGTGACGGCTCAGAGCAGCATGAGCGCTCAGGAATCGCTCATAAATTCAACCCGTTACCTAAAACGCTTGAAAGGTTATAGTGCGCGTCACATTTAACGCCTTGACCTGAATCAGGTGGAAAACGGAGCCGGGAATGAAGTTCCGCAAAATTGCCTTTGTGGCAACCGACGTGCCAGAAGCCCAAGCCGCACTCAAAAACCTGAGTGATCGGTACGGCAATGCTGATACCCAAGACGCAGACGTCATTGTTGCCCTGGGCGGCGATGGCCTCATGCTGCAGACCCTTCATGCGCACATGGATCGACGCATTCCGATCTATGGCATGAACCGGGGCTCCGTTGGTTTCTTGATGAATGAATATCAGGACAATGACCTGCACGAGCGCCTGAATGCGGCAGAGATCACCACGCTTCACCCGCTGAAGATGGAAGTGACGGTAGCCGACGGCACGAAGCACACCGCCCTTGCCATCAACGAAGTCGCCCTGCTGCGTGAAACCTACCAGGCCGCGAAAATCCGCATTTCAATTGACGGCAAGGAACGCATGACCGAGCTGATCTGCGACGGCGTCCTGGTTGCAACGCCTGCGGGAAGCACGGCGTATAATTTCTCAGCACAAGGTCCCATCGTCCCCATCGGGGCCGAACTGCTGGCGCTCACCCCCATCAGTGCCTTCAGGCCACGACGCTGGCGCGGCGCATTGCTCCCGCACACAGCCGAAGTCCGGTTTGAAATCCTGGAATCAGAGAAACGGCCTGTCAGTTGTGTGGCTGACCACTCAGAGGTCAGGAACGTGGTGGACGTTCATGTCTCGGAGGAACGGTCAGTGGACCTCCTCATGATGTTTGATGAAGGTCACAGCCTGGACGAGCGCATTCTCCACGAACAGTTTCTTCATTGACGCAAGAAGAGCAAAACAGCAAAGCCCCTGCGCAGACGCAACCCCCAGTCCGGATCGTTGCAACCTCTCTCCTGGCGGCAACAGCGGGAGGCGCCCTCTTCGCTTTTGCGGGTGCCCCTCTTGCCTGGATGTTGGGCGCCATGGCCGCGTCGACCTGCCTGGCGGTCTTTGGCGCAAAGACAGACGTCTACCCCAGCGCCGTCAGCGCCATGGTCGCGGTCCTTGGCGTGCTCATGGGCTCAGCCTTCACGCCAGAGGTCATCTCCCAAGCACCAGGCTGGCTTGCGAGCATTCTAACAATGATGCTGGTCATGACCCTGTTTGCAGCCACCGGCTATTACATTTTTCGCCGCTTTGGGAAGTATGACCCGATCACCGCCTATTTCGCTGCGGTACCCGGCGGCTTCACCGAAATGACGCTGATGGGCGCGGATCTGGGCGGCGATACCAAGACCATCGCCCTTGCCCATGCCACCCGAATTTTGGTGGTTGTGAGCGTCATACCCTTCTACTTCCGCGGGATACTTGGGTTGGAGGTACCGACCCTTCCCTCCAATCTCATCAGCATTGCCGACTTCCCTCTCTTTGACGGGATCATTCTTCTTGCCTGTGCTGCCCTGGGGCTGAGATGGGCGCTTGCTCTGAAGCTTCCTGCTGCCGCGTTCCTCGGCCCTATGGCCTTGAGTTCTTTCGCCCATGTCAGTGGATGGATCACGAATGCCCCTCCGCTGGAATTGATCGCAATTGCACAGATCATCGTCGGGGCCAGCATCGGCAGCCGGTTTGCTGGACAAACATGGAACGATGCGAAGAAGACAATATCGCTGGCCCTCCTCACCACTGGTTTGATGATCTTGGCCGCGACGATCCTCGGCCTCATTGTGGCAGGTCAGCTTGAACAACCGCCTGAAACGATTATTCTGGCCCTGAGCCCGGGCGGTCTGGCAGAGATGGCGCTCATTGCGCTCACCCTGGGGATCAACACAGCCTTCGTCTCAACCCTCCACATTGCCCGTATTCTGTTTGTTTTGGTGGCCGCGCCCCTAGTCGCCAGACAGCTTTTGCCTGGTAAAAGCTCTCAGTAAACAGATTGTTAAACTACGTCCTTTAGTATTACCAATGAAACATAAGCACTGATTAGGGGATCCACGGGTGAGCGAAATGACAGGGACGACGGAGAATCTCGACATGGGAGCACAAGGTCGCAAAACCTCGCCCGGAAAGGTACTTCCCTCACGGACGTCTCGTGACAAGCTGATCGCGCGCGCTGAAGAAGCGCTCGACGGCATGCGCGACGAGTTCTCCGGCTGGATCCAAGAAGAAACCAACGATTTGTCAAATGCGCTTTCCGCTTGGGTAAACTCACCGCAAGACCCGGAAAGAACTGACGATCTGTTCCGCCGCGCGCATGATCTAAAAGGTCAGGCGCCGACACTGGGCTATCCCATCGTTGGCCGACTCGCGAACTCACTTTGCCACCTTCTGGGCTGCAAAAATGTCGAGATCCGAGACTTGGTCGTTGTGGCGCAAAACCACGTCAACGCCATCGAAGCTGCCGTGCGCGGCGAGGTACGCGATGACACAGACACCACCGCAGCCGCCCTCGCCACAGAATTAGAGAACATCGTCAACGCCCTCTACACATAAGTTAATTAATGCGATCCATGGATTCTTCCGTGACGGAATAATCTGCTTCTGCAGGGATGCAGAGCTTTGACACACCATCAATCTCCCGAACCTCAGGCTCAACCGTTACGACAGTTGCCTCATGCGCCGCTGACAAGGCTTCTTCCACAGTGCCTGAGCGCCCAAGCTTTTCAATATTCAGGCGCGTTGGAAAAATGACTGTCCGACGCTTCTCTTCTGCGTCGAGCAACGCCACAGCCGGTTCAATCCAAACAGAGTCGACGCTCTCGTGCCCATCATGGATAGCCAGGTGATCACCTGGAGCCGCTGCGAGATAAAAATAAGTATCAAAACGCTTGGGCATCATCTTGGGCGTGATCCAATGGGCAAAAGGCACCAGAGCATCACAAGCGAGATGCAAATCCTCCTGCACCAAAAAGTCAGCCATGGGAACCTCGCCCTTGTGGAGCTTGTCACGCCAGGGCTCCATGCCTTCAAGACGTTTTCCATCAACGAACTCTGTTGACCCTTTGGGGCGCGCAAGCAGAACCCCGCATTCCTCAAAGGCTTCACGAATGGCGGCAACCTGAATGGCAAGTTCCCCGTCTGAGGTGCCTTCCGACCCGTCACATCGCGCCCGGATCATAGGAGCTTTGTCACCTTCATCGAGTTTGCCACCAGGGAATACGAGCGCCCCGGACGCAAAATCAATTTGGTGATGACGAACCACCATGAACACTTCAAGTCCAGGATCCCCGTCCCGAACCAGCATAATAGTCGCTGCGGGTATCAGTGGTTTTGTTGTTTTTTCGCTCACATTTTCCCCGAAAATCTTTCAAATGAGTGTGCCAGACCCTATCCGGTAACCCTCAAACGATACAATTTTAATTAAATCCCTCAGTGGAACGCGACGTCATCCTAACAGGCAGGGCTTAGCCTAAGCACCGGTATCAGCAGGATTCGCCTCCTGCAACTCACAGTGGTGGCACACGTCATGTTTGACAGCTCATTTCCCCTTTCCAATGATGATCTGGATCTGGCCTTCACCCAAGGACAGTTCGCGGTCGTGTTTCAGCCAAAGCTCTCGCTGATCGATGGGCGGACATTAGGTGTTGAGAGTTTCGTGCGCTGGCACCATCCCGAACTTGGCACATTGCTGCCCGGCGAGTTTCTGAGCTTCATTGGGTCAGCAGGCCGGCTTCCCGAACTCACCGACCTGATGTTGCATGAAGCCGCCCGTGTGGTTTCCCATTGGCGTTCGCAACAACGACATTGGACCGTCGCTGTGAACCTGAGCACGGATGATCTTGATAACCCTCACCTGCCAAAACACATGTGCGATCTCTTTACTGCCTATTCGATTCCCTCAGACACAATCTCAGTCGATATACCTGAAGCAGCCTTAGCTGCCGACCCGGATCGCAGATTGGCCGCTCTCAGCGAACTCAGAAAAAAAGGCATCTCCGTCACCCTTGATGCAGCTGGCATCGACCTTCTGCCTCTTGAAAAAATCAAGGCTGAGCATTTTTCAGAACTAAAAATAGGCGGCGCCTCCCTCATCAAATTTGCCCACAGCGTGAGGCACTCCCGCAAAGGCATTGTGGCAGAACGCCTGGAAGTGGCATCAGCCAACGGCCTTTCGGTGACCGCCGCCCGTGTGGAAGATATTGAAACCATCAAGCCGCTGGCACAAATGGGGTTCAGCGCTGCACAAGGCACCTTCTTCCGCCATCCTGATACACAAGAAGGCCTGGAGAATTGGTCATCTGACTGGCTGATGCCCGTTTTGCTGGGCGAACGCCCCCCTCGCGCGGATACCATAGCAAGAGCACGCGCCGACCTTGCCGACCCAGACCTATTGCGCCTGCCCGACGCAAGTGAACCGTCCGGCCTCAATGAGGACGCTATGCCCGCAGACAAGCTCGAGATGGTTGTCCACTAAACCCGTTCGATAATTGTCGCAATACCCTGCCCGACACCAATACACATGGTACAGAGCGCATACCGACCACCGGTCTCCTGCAACTCGTAAGCAGCGGTAGTGACCAATCGCGCCCCACTCATGCCAAGCGGATGACCAAGAGCAATCGCGCCACCATTTGGGTTCACGTGAGGGGCATCATCGGGCAATCCAAGATCGCGCATCACGGCCAGAGACTGGGAAGCAAAAGCTTCGTTCAACTCAATCACGTCCATCTCTTCCAAGGAGAGACCCGTTTGCTCAAGCACCTTGCGGACTGCAGGGGCTGGACCAATGCCCATCACCCGAGGAGGCACCCCGGCGGTGGCCATACCGACGACCCGCGCCAGGGGTGTCAGTCCATGCGTTTCGATACCATCTTGAGAAGCAAGAAGCAGCGCACAGGCACCGTCATTCACACCAGAGGCATTGCCAGCTGTCACACTGCCCCCTTTGCGGAAAGGTGCTTTCAGTTTCGCAAGTCCTTCAGCATTTGTCTCCGGACGGGGGTGCTCATCCACCGTGACAACGGTCTCGCCCTTGCGGCTGGAGATTGTGACCGGCACGGTCTCTTTCTCAAACCGACCGCGCGCCATTGCGGCTCCCGCCTTCTTTTGACTGGCAAGTGCAAACCGGTCTTGATCCTCACGCGAGATTTGAAAGTCCTCAGCGACATTTTCGCCGGTCTCTGGCATGGAATCCGTGCCGTACTGACTGTTCATCAACGGATTGACAAACCGCCAGCCAATGGTCGTGTCATACATCGCCACATCGCGCGCAAATGCGGTTCCCCCCTTTGCAACAACGAAGGGTGCCCGAGACATGCTTTCCACACCGCCGGCAATCATCAAATGAGCTTCTCCGGCGCGGATGGCCCGCGACGCGGTACCAACAGCATCCATACCAGAGCCACAGAGCCGGTTGATCGTTGTGCCCGGGACATTCACGGGAAGACCTGCCAGGAGCGCAGACATGCGCGCAACATTCCGATTGTCTTCACCGGCCTGATTGGCACAGCCAAAGATCACGTCATCAACCCGTTCCCAATTGACGTCCATGTTGCGTTCCATCAGGGCCATCAAGGGCACTGCCCCTAAATCATCAGGGCGGACAGTCGCTAAGCTACCGCCATAGCGGCCGACAGGTGTCCGGACAGCATCACAAATAAAGGCATCATTTCGGGAATGGGACATCGCTCAAGCCTCGCTTCTCGGGGAAAATCGAGCGCTCAGACTAACTGATTCAGCATTGATTAACAGCTGCGACAACCGAGTGGAAAATTAGGAAAAATCCACTTGGTCAGCAGGCGTGTCCATACGCACTTTGTCGGAAATACGGGCCATGCGGCTAAGGAGGAAATCTAAATCTTCCCCCTCCAACCCTTCATAGCTGGTCAGCAAGCGCTCCACCATACGAAGGCGGAAATTGTAGCGGTCGCCTTCCGCGCCGGTATAGTCCATCTCTTGATAGACATCGATCGCTGTCCGAAAGGCCGGATAGAGAACCTGAGGCAACCTGGCCCGCGCATAAAGTGCTTTGAGACCAAGGGGCCCCTTGTCATGCAACAAAGACCAAACCTTCGATTCTGGCAGACCCGTCATTTCGCCAAAGATGGCTTCAGCAAAACGCATCTCGCCAAGGCAGACCGCCCGCAACAAGAGGGATGAGGTCAGCCGGCCACTTGTCGCAAGCTGTGTAACAAGCATTGGAATGCTCTTGCTTTCCACGCCCTCAACCAAATTAACCGTCGTGCGTTCGCGGCTGTCTTTCGTCACTTGCTCTGCAAGTTCAGCGCTGATCTTGTGATGTTCAATCAGATAGCCACGCAGCTCATCGGAAACAGCCGTCACCAACTGTTCCACAACTGTGATAGGCAGATCTGCGCGTTTGACCAGGGTGGTCGCAATCGCTTCATCATCTGCATACAGCTCAGCAACTGTCGCCAGCGTCCCCTCCCAGAAAGAAGCGCCCTCATTACCTGTAAGGCAAAGCACAACATCACGGTTATCGGTAGAGACAAGAGCGTCAGAAACTTCTGGTGAAACCTCTGGCCGACTTGCAATCGAAAGCTGTTTCGCCCGCGATCCGCTATTTACAATCGCGATCAAGGCTGCATCGTCAAAAACAGGAGAGAATTCGAGGACCGGTCGAGCGACCTCGTCAATGTCTGCAGCCAACGCGGAAACAATGTCCTTGGGCGCACCGGGCATCTGACATAAGGATTGTGCCAGGCTCTCGCGCACCGTCTTGGCCGTGTCTTTGACAAGCAGTTCCAAAATCTCGTGCGCCAATTCACGCTCGCGATGTGTGATAAGTGCATTGTCAAAGCGGGCTGCCACCTTAGTGCCAACATCAACACGGGCGTCAGGGGATGGGTCTCGCACCAAACTGGCAACATCAAAAGCACTCAGAACAGGGTCGTTAGACATGGACGTCTCGCTCCTCTTCACCAGCCACATGAATATTTGTGGTGGGATCAATAGATCACTTATTCACAGCCTAGCCCGTAGGGGTTAAGGAAGCCTTCAAGCAACAGGTTCAAAAAGAGAAATCAGTAAGTTCTGCGAAACCATAAAAGGGGCTGGGTTTTGTGACTTTCCACACAGGAGCAGCCACAGAATTGGAAAATCCGGTGCTTTGGGACTGCCTGAAACCAAAGTAAAATTTACGTATTACCTTTCTGAAAGGCCCTCAAATCGAGCCTCAAAAGGTCGGTCTAGTCTTGCTTCGGTGTACGGAATGGATGCACCAGCTGGCTCACGAACCCCTCAGGCATGGGCCCGTCAATCCCAATCACCGCCGGGGGACGGCGATCAGCATCGAAATAGGTGCCGAAAATCAGATCCCAAAGCATCAGATTCTCACCGTAATTCTTATTGCCCTCATTGAGGTCCAACGAATGGTGCCAGCGGTGAAGACCCGGCGTGTTCAGCACGTAGTTCAACGGCCCCGTTCGGGTTTCAATATTACAGTGGGTCAAAATGCCGACAAAAGCCGTAAAGGCACTCACCCACAGGAAGATTTCGATCGGCGCCCCCATCAAAAACAGCAAGGGCTGGCTCAAGATGATGCTGAAGAAGGAATCCACAAAGTGGAAACGCCCCGTATTGATCACCCAAAGCCGCGTTACCGAATGATGCACTGCATGAAAGCGCCAGATATAGGGAATGTCGTGCGCCAGACGGTGCGCCCAATAGAGACCAAACTCAGCAATGACCAAGCCTAAAATCACCTGGGCAAACATGGGCCAGTTTCCGGGCCATAGCCCTTCTGTTGAGCCAGCTGGCGGTTGGACCGCCCCGGCAATCCCGACCGTCGCCGTCACGACGACCAAAACCTGCACCAGCCCCTTGTTCAAGAGGGTGTGGGCCAGGTTGGCAAATGTCTGCTTGTCGTCTTCCAGCCACGTCCGCTCATGGGGCATCAGCCGTTCAATAATCCCGACAGTCAACGCAAAACTCAGATAGACAATGTTGAACACCAGGATCGGCGAGTCCGTCGTCATCCCCCAGCCCGTCGCAACAAGTGCGGCGATCAGCAGGCCCGGCCAAACGATTATGGATGCGTAAAAACGAAATCGCCCACCATCACCCAGACCGCTTTTTTGCGCCGATCTATCGTCAGTAACACTCACTCGCGCACCCTCTTATCTCTACTTTGCGTGGACGACACAGGTCGCCGCCGCTGGATCTAAATCTAACCGGCCCCGCTCGATAGCGTCACCGCATGACGCACAATACCCGAATTCACCGTCATCGATACGGGCAAGCGCCGCGTCAATTTTGCGCAGATCAAGCGCACGGCGGCGTTCAGTCTCTTGTGCCATGGCTTGAGCTTGTAGCGCATCCATCCGGCTAAGGCGCCCTACACTTTGTTGATCAAGCTGAACCACAGCGCTTGCGTCCTTAGAGATCTCCAGCACAGCTTCAAGCTCGCTCTTCAAAGCGCGCAGCTGCGCCTCAAACGCCACAAGGTCCTGCTTGGTCAAATCAGCCATGCCCCAGCGTAACACGAGAAGCAAAAACCCCGAAAAGCTGGCATTTTGACACCATGGCGGAAGTGTGGATGATCCGCGGCAACACGCAACAACACAGCCGGTCTCAGCAGGTCGGCTATCGGGGGTCTCACATGCTCGACGGCATTCGCGTCATTGAAATGGCAACCTATATCGCAGCACCAGGTGCCGGTGGCATTATGGCCGACTGGGGCGCCGACGTTGTCAAAGTCGAACCCCTCCATGGCTGTCCCATGCGCCAGTTCCTCTCCAACATCGGATCTGAAGGCTTGCAGGGCAATCCGGTCTTCACCATCGACAATCGTGGCAAAAAGGGCGTGGCGCTCGACACCAGCAAGCCCGAAGGTGTTGCAGCCCTCAAGAAGCTCGTTCTCGACGCGGATGTTTTCCTCACCAATGTGCGCCCCGGCGGGCTGGAGCGGTCAGGTCTGGATTATGAGAGCCTGAAGGCAATCAACCCGAAGCTCATCTATGCCAGCGTCACCGGATATGGCCTGACCGGTCCCGACCGCGACAAGCCGGGCTTTGACGTTGCGGCCTTCTATGCCCGCTCTGGCATTGGCCGCATGGCGACCCCAAAGGGTCAGGAGCCCGCCCCCCTTCGCATGGCCAATGGGGATCACACCACCGCCATGGCGACCGTTGCGGGCATTCTTGCCGCGATCATCGAACGGGGAAAAACCGGCAAAGGCAGATTGGTTGAATCATCGCTTCTGCGCACCGGCATCTATACCGGTGGGTCTGACATGTCGATCCAGCTCATGTTCGGCAAGCTCGCCTCATCCAAAACCCGTCACGAGGCTCTGAGCCCAACCTCAAACTTCTTCCTGACGAAGGATGACTATTGGATCGCCCTTGTGCCGCGTCAGGGTCAAAAAGACTGGGCAGGTGTCTGCCGTGCGCTGGGCCACCCCGACCTCATTGACGATGAGCGATTTGCAGATCCAAAAGCCCGGCGCATTCACGCCGCAGCCCTGGTCGACATTATGGACGCGATATTCCAAGAGCATGATTTGGAATATTGGCGCGAGCGGCTGGATGCCGAAGACCAGATCTGGTCTCCGATGCAACACCCCAGAGATGTGGTCGAAGATGAGCAAGCCCATGCTGCGGGCGGGTTTGTTGACATTGCGGGTCCTGATGGAAAACCAGCCTTCAAATCCCCGGCAAGCCCTATCCGCTTTTCCGATATGGAAGACGGCATGAAAGCCCCTGCTCCTGAGCTTGGCGAACATACCGAAGAAGTGCTGAAAGCAGCGGGCGTCAGCGAGGAAGAATGGGCTGCGCTCAAGTCAACGGGAACGGTGGCTTAGCCCATTTCCAGACGTCCTGAGATACGGCTAGAACTAAGAGCTGCCGAGCCTAAGCTCGTCATGCGCCTGCTCTTGTTGGCGCTCTTTTGAAACCTCATCCCGCTCCGGCGCGTCAAGCGACGCAAGAATGCTCACGACCATCGGGTTCAGTTCCATCACGGGCCGCGAATATCCCGTTGCTACCTGCAAGGGAGGAACCGCTGGACCACGATAAAACGGTGGGGGAACGGGGATAGAATCTCCCGGCAGCGCGGGCGCAGCACCCTGCTCGCCGCCATCATGGCGGGAAATCAGATTGCGATAGACTTCGCGCATGGATTTTTCGCGACCATCGGCATCATAGAAGATGGATTTATTGGCCGATGCCGCCCGCGGGAAAAGGTCGGCTGCTGACCGTCCAGGCGCAACCTCTGTCGCCTGAATGAAATCAATCGCCCCGCCCGTTCCCAGGAAATGCGACATGTAGAGTTCACCATCGCTCACACCGCGACCAAGTTCGGTTTCCATGCGCGACTCAGCGCCCCGCGTCAGCGCACCAGCCATCAGGGCTGCACTCGTGGGGTTATATCGCTCGGCAAGAATTTCCTGCTTCATGGCCGGGTCAGACACAAAATGCCGCCCTCTGGCATCGGTCTCAATGGCATCTGCATATGCCCCAAGCCCGTGATCTGCACCATTCTGTTTAACAGTGCTCAGCCACGTCTGGTCGATAAACTGAAATAGGCCAGCCGCACTGGAAGTCCTTGCTTTTGCTGTGCTTTCCAGGCTGGACTCGCGCATGGCGGTCTGCATCAGATAGTCGAAATCGACCCCGGTTGCATCGCTCGCAAGCGCAATAGCCCCGGTGACTTCCCGAGGTGTCGCTGCAATCTGTGTGTGTATCGAAGTCATGTCTCACCTTTTCCCAACAGAGACATCGCAAAGCTCATGCCAAAAAAATCGCCGTCCCGCAATCACCGCAAACGCGCGCTTTTCCTAGCGTGACGTGGATAAGTCGCTAAGCTCTGCTCGGGCAATTCACGAGGAGGATCGAATGGCTGAAACCGAGGTCGCGGCAGAAGTATCTGAAGCGCTGCACAATCCAGGCAAAACAGCCGCTGGTGAGAAGCCTTATCCAAATCCCCTTTACGCCTGGTACGTCGTCGGCATTCTGGTCGTCGCCTATACATTTTCCTTCATTGACCGCCAAATATTGAGCCTTCTGGTCGGCCCCATGAAGCGCGATCTGAATATCTCAGACTTTGAAATGAGCCTTCTCCAAGGCTTCGCCTTCGCCATCTTCTATGCGCTGGTTGGATTGCCCATTGGGCGCATGGTTGACAGCAAAAACCGCGTCGCCATCATTTCTATTGGCATTCTCGTCTGGAGCGCAATGACAGCCCTTTGTGGTGTCGCCCGCTCCTATTGGCAGCTTTTTCTGTTTCGGATGGGCGTCGGCGTCGGCGAAGCCGCTCTATCGCCCGCCGCTTATTCCATGCTGGCAGACTATTTTCGCCCGGAACGTATGGGATTTGCCCTCGGCGTCTATGGCATGGGCGTCTATATCGGCGCAGGCCTCGCCCTCATTATTGGGGCACAGGTCGTCGGCATCGTGGGCGCAGCAGATGTCAGTGCCACTGCCGTGCCGATCATCGGCGAGATTTACCCCTGGCAAATTGTCTTCCTCGTCGTCGGTCTCCCAGGCATTCTGATTGCGCTCTGGATGTGGACCGTCAAAGAGCCCGAGCGCCGCGGTCACATGCGCACGGAAACCAATGCAGACGGCGAAGAAACACATGCCCCTCTGCCCCTAGGCGAAGTCGTCAACTTCATGTGGCAAAACAAGGGAACACTTGCCTCTCACCACCTTTGCTATGCGCTGGGGGCCATGATGGCCTATGGCGTCGCAGCCTGGATTCCCACCTTCCTGGTACGCACCCACGGCTGGGGGGTTGTTGAGTCAGGCACTTACTACGGCACGGTTGTGATGGTGTTCGGAACTGCAGGTGTCGTCGCAGGCGGTTGGGTCGGAGATAAAGTCACCGCCTCAGGTCGCGCAAATGGCCGCCTTCTGGTCATGAGTTTTGGATGTCTGGCGGCAGCGCCCTTCGCCCTGACCTATCCGCTCGTGGACAACATTCCGCTTCTCTTTGTGCTGCTGTCCTTTGCAACCTTCTTTTCCACATTCGCGATTGCACCGGGAGCCGCAGCAATTCCTGAACTCATGCCCAACCAGATGCGTGGCTTTGCCTCGGCCTTTATGATTTTCGTGATCACACTGATCGGTCTGGGCCTGGGGCCCTCGATCATCGCAGCCATGACGGATTTCTATTATCAGGACGAAATGATGATCCGCTATTCCCTGACCTATCCGCCAACCATCATCCTGACGATGGGCGGGCTGATCGGTCTCGCGGGCCTAAAACCCTATCTGGAGAGTCGCAAGCGTGTTGTCGCCTGGACCGCACAGCACGAAGGCTAGAAACCAAGAAAAACAAAGCCTTAGGAGAGTTTGTGAATTTGTTGAAGCAGGAAGCACATCGCCTGTGGATGATTCCATATTCAGACTCAAATTCAAGGCGTTAGCGTGAAGCCTTAGCGCCAGTCAGAGAGCTGGATGATCTTGCCGCTCGGGCTTGCAGGGGTGTCCCGTGAGCTGCGCTGCATAGCCATGTCGGATTGGCCGACGGCGATCCGATCCGCCAGATTGGTCATTTGAAGTTTACGGGCCAGAGTCGCGTCATCAATGGGCTTGCGAATGAAATCATCCGCACCAGCGATCCGAGCCTCTTCGATCATGTCCTCTGTCAGGTCATGTCCGGTCAACAGGATAGTCCCCTCGCGACCGTTCAGGTCACGCAGACCACCCAGCCCAAAGCGCAGGGAAACGATGAGCGCGCCGACGTCCGTACCACACACAGACTGATCCACAATCGTGAGGTCCGGCTGAAACCGCCGATAGGCTTTTTTCAGCCCCTCGCCTGAAGAGACTTCCATGCTGCGAAAGCCCAGACGACCGCACACCCGGCCCGCGACGCGGCGCGCGAGATGAGATGAATCTGCAATAAGACAAGTCCGCATGACAGCGCCCCCAAAAGTGAGGACGCAAAAAAGCCCTCTGTACGAGGGGAAACGCTAACGCGCAGACCTGAAGTTTTTATTAACCATAATCAGGCGGGATCTGCCCCAAGTCGATACGGTGTACCTGTGGCAGCTCGACCACCACCGGCCGACAGTGCGCTACGGCTTAGCGGCGTCGCGCAGGGCACCGATCAACGCATCGACCTGGAGGGTGCTGTAGGGCTCCGCCTCCCCCACGCCCCAGACCGGCGCCGGCCAAGCTGCATCGGCAGCGAAGCGCGCGACAACATGCACATGAAGCTGCGGCACCATATTGCCAAGAGCCGCAACATTGAGCTTCTCCGCAGAGGTAACGGTTCTAAGCACCCGGCTCGCGCGGTCAATCTCGGCAAGGAAGGTCGGTTTTTCCGCAAGGGCGATTTCGTCAAAATCGCGAAGCCCCGCACGGCGCGGCACCAGAATGAGCCAGGGGAAACGCCCGTCGTTCATCAAGAGAACCCGTGCGAGGGCCCAGTCATCAATGAAGAACGTATCCGCCGCCAGGCGAGGATGAAGAGAGAACGTGTCAGACATATCAGTCTGAAGATGCCATCGATCCGCCAGCGGCGCCATCCGAAACGCCGTACCAATAGCGACCGACAGCAATGCCGGAGAGAAGCCCCAGAACCAGAGCCCACATCACCAGCAAAACACTCCAAACAACAATCATGGTCCAATCGCCTGAGCCGAATCCAGACGCTAAATCCGCGCCATAACGGCTGAGCTGGAGGAGAGAATTACCAAAGCCAAGAAAGGCACCGACACCCAACAGGACGACAACCCATCCATTCCACCGTTTGTACTTTCCCGACAATGCCATGCACACACCCAGCCATATTGTGTTTCGGGCAAGCACTTCAGCCTCATCCCGATTCCGCTGAAAAAATATAGAGTTCATTCAAAGTATTCAATCAGTAAGATTTTGGTAATTCCAGCACGCGCTCAGCGATGAAACTTAAAACTAGTTCACGGCTTACTGGTGCAATTCGAGCAATCATCACCTCACGGAAGTAACGCTCGACGTGAAACTCTTTGGCATAGCCCATACCACCATGGGTCATGACGGAAGTTTCACAGGCGTGAAAGGCGGCCTCGGCTGCCAAATATTTCGCAGCATTTGCTTCCGCACCGCAGGGTGTCCCTGAATCATAAAGCGATGCTGCTTTAAAAACCATGAGGTTCGCGGCCTCCAATTCTGCCCATGACTTAGCCAAGGGATGCTGGATCGCCTGGTTCTGCCCGATCGGGCGTCCAAACACTTCCCGCTCGCGGGCGTAGGTCGTCGCCTTTTCAAGTGCAATACGGCCAATGCCAACAGCCTCCGCAGCGATCAAGACACGCTCGGGGTTGAGCCCATGGAGAAGATAGCGAAACCCTTTCCCCTCTTCCCCAATCAGATCTTCTTTTGGCACGCGCAACCCGTCAAAAAACACGGCGTTGGAGTCAACCGCCTTCCGCCCCATCTTGGCGATCTCACGAACCTCCGTCGCCCCGCCCCGATCAAGATCGGTATAGAAAAGGCTCAGCCCCTCCGTCGGCTTCTTGCAGTCTTCTTTTGGTGTCGTGCGAGCGAGCAACAAAATCTTGTTCGCGGTCTGCGCGGTTGAGGTCCACATCTTACGGCCATGCACCACATAATAATCGCCATCGCGTTCTGCTTTGGTGGTGATCGCCATTGTATTCAGACCCGCATCGGGTTCTGTCACACCAAAACAGCATCGATCGGTCCCGGCAATCAATGGCGGCAGGTTTTTTGCCTTTTGCGCATCTGTCCCAAAGACAACGATGGGCATGGGTCCGAACAGATTGATGTGGATTGCTGACGTACCAGACAGACAGGCCCCGGATTGGGCAATTGTTTGCGCCACAATCGCAGCTTCAGCGACGCCGAGCCCTGCGCCGCCATGTTCCTCTGGCATCGCGATGCCAAGCCACCCGCCTGACGCAATGTCTTTTACAAAATCTTCTGGAAAGACACCGTCTGTGTCCCGCGCCAGCCAATAATCATCGCCATATTTAGCGCAGGTCTTCGCAATGGCATCTTGGATCGCGGTCTGTTCAGGCGAAAACTCAAAATCCACAATATATCTCCCTCGAGCGTTTTCAGGGTGAGGCGGAAGCCGCCACTGGTTCGAGGCAACGCCGAACGTGTCAACGGTTTTCCGTCCGAAAACGCGACAAACAAAAAGTCTAGAGCCCTGTTAAATTCGATCAATATCAAACCAGCTCTAGTGGTTTGCGGTATAACCTACCTTCAAAGATCCAAGCAGGCGACAGAGGCCGCTCAGAAAACGGTCCAAAAAGGGGAGAAACCATGCCAGGGCTCTATTTTGAAGAATGTGAGGAAGGGCTCGTGATCAAGCATGCGATCCACCGCACCATCACAGAGACAGACAATACCCTTTTCTCCGCCCTGACCATGAACCCGGCAGCACTCCATCTGGATCATCATTATGCCCAGACCGAAACCGAGTTCGGCAAGCCTCTGGTCAACAGCATTTTTACTCTCGGTCTGGTGATCGGCATTTCCGTCCACGAAACAACCCACGGCACCACCCTTGCCAACCTGGGCATGACAGATGTTTCCTTCCCCAAACCTGTTTTCCATGGAGATACAATCCGCGTAGAAACCACCATCATTTCCAAGCGCCGTTCAAAGTCCCGTCCCAAGGCGGGCATCGTGACGTTTGAACATAAAGGCATCAATCAACGCGACGAGGTGATTACGCAATGCACCCGTCAGGCTTTCATGATTGCAAAGACGGACGGCTGACCCATGCGCTCAATTCTTTTTGTTCCTGCTGATAGTGACCGCAAACTCGCCAAGGGCGCAGGTTCCGGCGCTGATGCCCTCATCCTCGATCTGGAAGATTCTGTTGCGCTCGACAACAAGCCCGCCGCGCGCGCAGGTGCCATCGACTATCTGCAAAACCGCAAAGACGACGGGCAAACCGTCCTCGTGCGCATGAACGCCCTCGACACAGAATTTTGGGAAGAAGATCTCAGCAACATTGTGCCAGCACTGCCTGATGCAATCATGGTACCCAAAACCATTTCCGGTGCCTGCATTGCAAAAGTCTGCACGCATCTGACCGCTCTTGAAAAAACCCATGGCCTGGAAGCTGGCTCAATCAAACTCATGAACGTGGCAACAGAAACAGCTGCCTCCATGTTCAACCTCGGCACCTATGGCAATGTGAGCCCGCGTTTTTTCGCAATGACCTGGGGCGCAGAAGATCTTGCTGCCGACCTTGGCGCCCGGTCCAACAGAGATGATGCGGGTGACTATACCGGCCCCTACACACTTGCTCGCACCCTTTGCCTTTTGGGCGCAGTCGCCGCAGGTGTCATGCCAATAGATGCCATTCACAAAGATTTTCGCGATGACGCCGGACTGGAGCAGCAGGCCCGGGCAGCCATTCGCGATGGCTTCACCGGTAAGGTGGCCATTCACCCTGCACAAGTCCCCATCATCAATGCCGTTTTCACACCCACGGAAGATGACATTGCCGAAGCGCGCGCGGTGGTGAAGGCTTTCGCGGATGCGGGAAATCCCGGCGTCGTAGGGCTTGATGGAAAAATGCTGGATCGCCCGCATCTCCGTCAGGCGGAGAATGTGATTGCACGCGCTAAGGAGATACAGGCTTAATCAGAAAAAGCTGACCCAGGCACAACACGCTGCTAGGCTTCCCCGGCAGTAATCAGGGCGGCACCCAAAGCGATAGTGCAGGGAAAACAAACATGTCTTTGATCGGAAAAATACTGGGCGCTCTTGTGACGGCCGCAGGCCTCTATACGGCTTTCATGATCTACCAACAAAGCGTACTGGCCGGGGTCCTGTTTGTGGTGCTCTCCTTAACAGTGGCCGTTCCTCTCGCCGTCGGCACGGCGCGTAAAAACAGCCGGATTAAGACCAACATCGGCGAAAAGCCGGACAGCAAGCTTGATGTCGGTGTTCGTCAAGCCAGAGCGACCATAATGCGGGAAGACGGTGAGGTACGTGGCGCACCGGCAAAGCATTGACGTCTACGACGGCGACCACCGGCTGATCCGTTCGTTAAGATCAGGGCGCACCCGCTCAGTGGGTTGAGCCTCTTTGCCGCCGAGATAGATAAAGCCCGCAACCCGCTCCCCCTCGCCAAGCCCGAGAGCCTCGGCCACCGTGGCGTCATAGGCGTACCATTCAGTCAGCCATTGCGAGGCATAACCAAGAGCTGTTGCAGCAACCAGCATGTTCTGACAGACGGCGCCTGCAGCAAGCTCTTGCTCCCAAACAGGTATCTTGATGCTCTCTGTCACGCGGGAGATAACGGTCACAACAGTAGGCACCCGCACAAAACGAAGCGTCTCAAGGTCTGCCCGTGCCGCGCCCGCCTCCGGATCAGCTTTTGCAAAAGCGTCTCGGAGCACAGACCCAAAGGCCGCCCGCGCCTCTCCTTCAAACAGAATGAACCGCCAAGGACCGAGTTTGCCATGGTCGGGCACCCGATGACCGGCGGCAAGGATAGTGTCCAGCTCATCTTTGCTGGGTCCCAGCTGCGTCATGCTTCCTGCAACAACGGAGCGCCGCGACAGCAGCAGATCAATCATCTCACTCATATCTGTTCCTTCATGACAAATCGTGACCCATGACATAAGGCACCCAAACCAAATTGCAAATGGTTCGCAAAAATAATTCTGGACTCCCCGCCTGAATAAAATTTGAATTTCCCTATGGGAACGTTCGCGCAAAAGATGCTTTTAGGCAGTGTATGCCTCAGTGTCATTGACCTCACCTTGAGCCCACAGACGCAAGCCGGAGCATGGCCGCAGCCCGCAGGCGAGACCGAAGTGATCGTCTCCCTCGCCCACTCACTTGCCCACAGAGCGTTTGACCCGACAGGCAACGCGGTTTCTCGGGGCCGCTTCAAAAAGATCGAAACCCAAATCTATGTGGAACACGGGCTGACCAATCGTCTGACCCTGATAGGCGAGGCGGCCCGCTCCACTGACAAGGTCGAGGCCTTCAACCGTCAGTTTACCGATAATAGCTTCAGGCGGGTGGAACTGGGTGCCCGTGCCTATCTTTTCACCTGGGAGGAAACCCTCTATTCCCTCGATGCCATCGCTGCTTTAAACGCAGCGTCCGGCGGCGACGATCCAGCGGCATCTCAGTCGGGCGACATGGATTATGAAGTTGCCCTCAGCACCGGCGCGCCCTTTAAGTTTTGGGGCCTGCACGGCTTTAATGCAGAGCGTTTCGCCTACCGCCATCGTCCAGGACAGCGCCCATCCGAAGCAAGCGTCGATGTGACCATAGGACTGAAATGGGGGCCAGATTGGATCACCATGCTGAAATCAACAACAGAGAACTCAATTGGGCGAACACCCTCGCCACGAGGCCCCTATTGGTCGAGCAAAGCGGAGTTCAGTGTGGTGCATCGGTTGGAACCGGGCTTCGCCATCGAGACCAGCACCTTCAGAACATTTCTGGGAAGAAACGTCCTGAAGGAAACCGGGCTCAAAGTCGCATTCTGGTATGGGTTCTGATTATGACGTCACTGCTTCCCGGCGTTGCTTTGTAAGAGTTGCCGCACGCCCTCAATGTCTTCGTCTGCAAACGCATGCTTAGGAATCCAGCGCCATCCAAAGGGGATGAATCTAATTACAAACCCGGCCTTTTTCTCACGAAAACTCTTCGTCTGCGTCCACGGAATACGCACTTGAGTCCCAGCGCCATCCCACAAATTTACACCGAATTCATCAATTTCCCACGTCATATCCCGCTGCGCATCACTTAGGCGCAGAAACTGCGCACACAGAAACACAAGCATCAAAAAGAACATGATACCGACAATCGAAAAATTGAGAACTCCCGTAGCGATTACCTCTACCATTGAAAATTCAGGAATGTCGTATTCCAAAACCAACTGCGCTAACCAAAGGGCGAACACAAGAAAAACCAAAACACGTATGACATTGGTAGCAGCCAAGACCCCGCTCAGATGGTCTCGTAAAGTCACTTTGGCGGAACCCCGATGTTTCTGCTGCATTAAACGCTCCCGGCGAACCCCGACTTTTTCAATCAATCGAAAATGGAAACATTAGGCTGACGCGGCAAGGTCAGGCGGTGTGGCTTCTGCCACAAGGGCTGCAATGGCCTCGTCCACATCAACGACAATCTGGTCTTTGGACCCAAGGCGACGGATGGAGACTTTGTTCTCCTCCGCTTCCTTCATGCCCACCACCATGATCACCGGCACCTTGCCGACAGAATGCTCCCGCACCTTATAGTTGATCTTCTCGTTCCGCGTATCGCTCTCAACGCGCAAGCCGGCGGCTTTAAGCTTCTCAACAACAGCCAGGCCATACTCATCCGCATCCGATGTAATCGTTGCAACCACGGCCTGAACAGGCGCTAGCCACAAGGGCAACCTGCCCGCACAGCTTTCAATCATGATCCCGATGAAACGTTCCAACGTGCCGAGAATGGCCCGGTGCAGCATGACCGCGTGTTTGCGCGATCCATCTTCGGCGACGTAGGTCGCATTGAGGCGTTCGGGCAGAACATAGTCGAGCTGCAGCGTGCCAACCTGCCAGGACCGGCCAATCGCGTCCTTCAAATGGAACTCAAGCTTCGGCGCATAAAATGCCCCATCCCCTTCCGCAATGACATAGTCATAGCCAGTGGCTTTCAAGGCATCACCGAGCGCTTTCTCTGCGGCATCCCATCGTTCAACCGTGCCGCCGAACTTTTCAGGCCGGGTGGCAAGTCGAATGACGACATCGTCAAAGCCCATATCCTCATAAACCGCATAGAGCAGGTTGACGAAATGCTCCGTCTCCGACTGGATCTGTTCTTCCGTACAAAAAATATGTGCATCATCCTGCGTCATCTGACGCACCCGCATCAGACCATGCAGCGCCCCATGGGCTTCGTTCCGGTGACAGCAGCCAAACTCCGCCATGCGCATCGGCAGGTCGCGGTAGGACTTGATGCCCTGATTGAAAATCTGCACGTGCGCCGGACAGTTCATCGGCTTGATCGCCATCAGATCTGCTTTGCCCGAGAAAATTTCGCCATCGTCTTCCGTGTTGGGAACCTCATCTGGCACCACGAACATGTTCTCGCGATACTTGCCCCAGTGGCCGGATTGCTCCCAGAACTTGGACGCCATCAATTGCGGCGTTTTCACCTCTTCGTACCCAGCCTTGCTGATCTTCCGGCGGATATAGGCTTCAAGCTGGTTGTAGATGACAAAACCCTTTGGGTGCCAGAACACCGACCCCTGTGCCTCTTCCTGAAAATGATAGAGATCCATCTCGCGGCCGATCTTCCGATGGTCGCGCTTCTCCGCCTCTTCGATCATGTGAAGATAGGCTTTGAGCTCTTTGTCATTCGACCAGCATGTGCCGTAAATCCGTTGCAGCACTTCATTATTGCTGTCGCCCCGCCAATAGGCACCCGCGAGCTTTGTCAGCTTGAAGGACTTCCCGAGCTTGCCTGTTGATGGAAGATGCGGCCCCCGGCAAAGGTCAAGCCACTCACCCTGACGATAAACGCTTACATCTTCGCCAGCCGGAATACTGGAGATGATCTCAGCTTTGTAGTCTTCACCAATCTTTTTGAAATAGGCAATGGCGTCGTCCCGCCCCCAAACTTCCCGCGTGATCGGTTCGTTCCGGTCAACAATCTCTTTCATCTTTGCCTCGATCTTCTCCAGATCTTCCAGATGAAAAGGCTCGGATCGCGCGAAGTCGTAGAAAAAGCCGTTTTCGATCACAGGACCAATCGTGACCTGCGTGCCGGGGAAAAGCTCCTGCACCGCTTCTGCCATCACGTGGGCTGCATCGTGCCGGAGCAACTCAAGCCCATCTGGCGTATTCGCCGTCACGATTTCAACCGCGACATCCTTGTCGAGCACCGTGGCGAGATCAACGACCTCACCGTCAGTTTTCAGCGCAATCGCCTTTTTGGCGAGCGAATTGGAGATGCTCTTGGCGAGCGCCAACCCGTCAAGCGGTTGCGCTTCTTCACGGACAGAGCCATCCGGCATCGTTAGCTTAATCATCACTTCTTCCTTTCAACTGCCTTACTTGTTCGCAGGCGGCAGTTCATTCTCTTCAAGCGGCATTTCACGAAGCTCCCGCGACCAGTGCCCGTAGCGCCATGGCGCATAAATCGGCTGGTCGGCGAGCTCTGCCGGAACCGGATCAAACCCGTGAGACCCCCAGGGATGGCATCGCGCAATACGCGAAAGCGCCAACCAGCCACCGCGCCACCCGCCATGTTGGCGGACCGCATCCAGGGCATATTCCGAACAGCTCGGCATGTGCCGGCAGCGGGGACCAAGAAGCGGCGACAGGACCAGTCGGTAAAACTGGACCAACCCCAACATCACAATGGCAAGCGGACTGCGCCGCATGGGTTTCTCTCTGGTTTCGGTCATGGTCGATTCGTGAAAACCGCTGGACCTTACCTATCGTTTATCTCAATGCTGCTCAACAGACCGGGCCGACAGCTGCGCGGGAACGCAGATGAAAAGCCCAGAAAACAGACAAATCAAGTATTTTGGTGGATTTGCGACCCGGCGCGATCCTCGCTCGGGGCCATCAGGCTCAAGGAGCCAGGCTCGGTGTCAGACCGAGCCGGTGCTAGTGAGGGTGGTGCCGGTTGCGACCCCCAGCTTGAACACGCGCACGATCGAAGCGGCCGTAGGGCCACCCGTCCAGTGCATATTTTGCGTATTCGTCAGCATATCTTCCTCATATTTGAGGCCCACTCTATAGCAGCATGGTAAGCGAGAGGTAAATAGCGTCCCCGATACCCTTACCGCGCATTCGCCCCATCCAACGGAACCTGCACAATAGGGCTCAATATCAGCGTCGTTGAGTTTCCATCGCCCAGATATTCAGAAAGCTGAACACCTGAGGCAACCTGTTTTAACTTGCCGAAATCCACCGACGGATATTTCCGCTCGAGTATAGCCCGATCAAACTTCCACTGATCGCTATGTTGCACATTTACGCCTGTCACTGCCGCTCCAATATTGCGCTGCTTGAGAAACGTAAATCGTCCCACATAGTACGTCTCACCGGCCTCAATAGTGAATCGTATCGAAAAATCTGTCACCGGCCTGGTATGGAAATACCCGCTAGCGATATGCCAGGAGAAAAACTCATACTCGCCAGGCTCTAGTGGGACAGCAAATGTCTGTCCCCGCAGGCCGGGCTCCTCAATGTCCCAGTTCAACATCCCCGGGGGCAGCAACGCCATGCCTGCCCCAATCTCAATCGACTGCCATTTATCCAACTGTCCAATTTTGCGGAAATGCATGTTGTAGCCAGAATAGCCGCCACTATAGGCGGAAGACACCAGCATCAGGCCTGTCGTTGCCGTTGGCGCAAGCGCCTGTGACGTCGGCAGTGTTTTAGCTGCGGTACAAGCGCCAACAACCGCGACAATAGCAGCCACGAAAACAACACGAATAAAGGAAAACCTATTCACGGATCAAACTCCCAGAACGCAACGACCACTATATCATCAGGATTGAGTTTGAGTTTGCAAGTCCGTTTAGCGGGCCAGCGCCTCGTCCACAGCATCGCAGGTGGCATTGAATGTAAGCAATGTGGAGGTATGTCGCGCTTTGTAGTCCCGCACAGGTGTGAGCACTTCGGCGTCCGCCCATTTGCCTTTAGGGGGCTCTCCGCCCTCTTTCAGCATCGCCGTCATTTGATCGCGAAGTGCATGAAGCTCTTCTGCTGTGCACCCCACAACATGGGCTGCCATGATCGATGAAGACGCTTGGCCCAGCGCGCAAGCCTTCACGTCATGGGCAAAATCGGTGACGACATCGCCCTCCATCTTCACTTCGACAGAGACTTTCGATCCACAAAGCTTGGAGACAGCGGTTGCCGAGCCGTCGGGCGCATCCAGATGCCCGATCCGCGGAATGTCCGCAGCGAGCTTCAAAATGCGCTTGTTGTAGATGTCATCCAGCATGCGTCACTCCAGACAGGCCTACCCTGCCAACTTCCACTTCGTGCCTTCCGGTCCGTCTTCGATCAAGACGCCCGCATCTGCCAAAGCGTCTCTGATCCGGTCCGCTTCCGCAAAATCCTTTGCCGCACGGGCGGCGTTCCTCGCCTCTATTTGGGCCTCAATGGCGTCCGCATCAAGGCTTGAGGAACCATCCGCCCCCTCAAACCACTCATTGGCATCCTGCTGTAGGAGCCCGATCAGAAACCCCGACTGCAACAAAGCCGCTTTGAGTTTGGCTTTCTCCTGCGGATCGTCTGCCTGATTGGCAAGTTTCGCGAGTTGGAAGAGTTCTGCCAAAGCCTTTGGCGTATTCAGATCATCCAGCAGCGCTCCAAGGAAAGCATCCGGCACCTGATCGCCTTCGGCGGCCTCAACATCCTCAAGCTGACGCAGAGCGCCATAGAGCCGATCCAGCTGCGCTTTCGCCTGGGGCAGCACATCATCATTCCAATCGAGCGGCTGGCGGTAATGACCGTTCAGCAGCGCCAGACGAATGGCCTCGCCCGGCGCCTGCTCAATCAGGTCATGCACCAGCAGCACATTGCCGAGCGACTTCGACATTTTCTCCGAGTTCATATTGAGGAACCCGTTATGCAGCCAATAGTTCGCAAACGGCGCACCTCCATGGCTGCACCGGCTCTGCGCCAACTCATTCTCGTGATGGGGGAATTGCAAATCGATCCCGCCGCCATGAATGTCGATGGTCTCTCCCAGATGCTTCTCAATCATGGCAGAGCATTCGATATGCCAGCCCGGACGTCCCCGGCCCCAGGGGCTCTCCCAACCCGGCTGCTCCGCCGTGCTCGGCTTCCAGAGCACGAAGTCAGCCGCGTCCTTTTTGTAGGGCGCCACTTCCACACGGGCACCAGCCACCATTTCGTCCATCGGACGTCGAGACAGCTGCCCATAGTCCGGGAAGCTCAGCACATTAAAGAGCACATGGCCTTCCGCCTCATAGGCATGTCCCGCCGCAATCAGCCGCTCCATCATCGCGATCATTTCCGGGATCGTCTCAGTCGCCTTCGGCTCAATGTCCGGGAGGGTCACCCCCAGCGCGCCCATGTCAGCGCGATAAATGTCGGCATAGCGCTCCGTAATCACAGAGATCTCGACGCCTTCCTGGGCCGCCATCTCAATGATCTTGTCCTCGATATCCGTAATGTTCCGGGCATAGACCACAGTGGGGTAGAGGTACCGCAGCACCCGGGCCAGCATGTCGAAAATCACCGCCGGACGGGCATTGCCAATATGGGCGTGGTTGTAGACCGTGGGCCCGCAGACATACATCGTCACCCGATCCGGATCGATGGGCTCAAACACGTCTTTTTGCCGGGTCAGGGTGTTGTAGAGGGTCAGGCTCTCGGATTTCACATCTGTCATTGGGGTCTCATCGCGCGAATTGGGTCTGGCAAAGGCTCCAACTCTGGAGCCCGCACACTGCGCGAAGGTCCCTAAGCTGGTGATTCTATGGTGTTTTTTCTACAGCATCGACAGGTCATAATCAGTCTCCTCCGCATACTTTAGTCCCTTCATCCACAGATTTCCAGTCAGTCTGGTCCATTAAGCTTTGCGTGACGTAAACGATACGCTCCCTTGATAGCCGTTTTGTGCAACGCTATATGCATCCTTTAGAAGGTGTCGCATCAGCAGCAGCATGGCATAAGACCCGTGCTTGATGGGCAAATGGACAGGAACCGAGGTTAGGCCTTCGCCCTGTCTATGACTTGACCCAGCCGTTTCATCAGCGTGTGAGAGCACGTGCGGTCGGGAAACCCCAAACGAGATTGGTCAAAATGGACATGAACTCAGTAGTCGACGACGTGCTTGAAAATATCGAAAAAAGCGACAATCCGGACCGCCCCAGCCGCAAAGAAGCGGAAGCAGCGGTGCGTACACTCATTTCATGGGCGGGCGACGATCCTGCACGTGAAGGCCTGATCGAGACGCCAAAGCGCGTTGTGAAGGCTTATGAAGAGTTTTTTGCGGGATATGACGAAGATCCAGATGCTGTTCTCAGCAAAACTTTTGAGGAAGTCGAAGGCTATGACGATATGGTCATGCTGCGCGACATCGACCTGGAAAGCCATTGTGAGCACCATATGGTCGCCATTCTCGGCAAAGCCCACATTGCATATGTGCCTACCAGCAAAGTCGTTGGCATCTCCAAACTGGCCCGCGTGATCGAAATCTACGCCAAGCGGCTCCAGACCCAGGAAACCATGACCGCACAGGTTGCAGACTCGATCAACCGGGTACTCGCCCCAAAAGGCGTTGCTATTCTGATCGAAGCAAAGCATCAATGCATGACAACCCGCGGCATCAAGAAGCCTGATGTTGCGACGATTACAACGCAGTTTACCGGCGTCTTCAAAGAAGACCCGAACATGGAACGGCGTTTCCTGTCGATGATCCGGGGTTACTAAGCATTTCCAGCTGAAGTTGCAGACGTCAGCGGTTCGGAAATGCGGCAAGTAAGTCAGCCCTCTTCTTCACCGGGATACCGCTCCAAACACAACAGGAGCGGCCCCGGTGAGTGATCTCCCTACCTTTTCCAAAACATCGTCTAAAGACGAGATCGAAAACGGCACGCTATTCGCGCCCAAATTTGATGCCAACGGGTTGATCCCGGCCGTCACAACCGACGCAACATCCGGAGAGCTGCTTATGCACGCCTGGATGAATGAAGAGGCCCTGGCCCGCACTATTTCCAGCGGCGAAGCCTGGTACTGGAGCCGCAGCCGGAACGAGCTTTGGCACAAAGGCGCCACCAGCGGCCAAATTCAGAAAGTCATTGAGATACGAACCGACTGCGACCAGGACACAGTCTGGCTGAAGGTCGAGCCTCAGGGTAATGGCGGGTGCTGCCATGTGGGCTATCGCTCCTGCTTCTATCGGGTGAGCCCTATTGGCCAATCAGGCGGTCCGGCAACACTGGTCAACGACCAGGAGAAACTCTAGGTCGTTTACAGGAGGGCGCATCATGCAGATTGAAACAGATCGCCTTCTCATCCGCCCGTGGACATCAAGGGATCTCTCCGCGTTTGCGGAGATCAACGCTGACCCGGATGTGCGCCGCTATTTCTATCTCGCCATTCTAACCCGCGCGCAATCCGACACCGTGGTCGACCAATGCATGAAGCATTTCCAAGAACATGGACTTGGCTTCCTCGCTGTTGAGCGAAAAGCGGATGGGGCACTTGTCGGCGGTGCAGGGCTGTCCTGGACAAACGATGTGCCGGGTGCTCCAACCATCGAAATTGGTTGGATATTAGGACGCCCGTTCTGGCGACAGGGCTATGCCCGGGAAAGCGGTCTTGCCTGGTTCGCCCACGGGTGGGCATCCGGCCTTGACGAGATCATCGGCTACACATCTGAGATCAATCAGCCCTCTCGCGCCCAGATGGAGGCGCTTGGCATGCGCCGCAACCCCGCTGACGAATTCGCTGATACCACTGTGCCCAAAGGCAATCCACTGCGCCCGCATGTGCTCTATCGCCTCAAAAAGCCCGGCACACAGAACAAACCTTAACGAAGTCCAAACGCCCTCTTCAGTTTTAGGTCAGGACCCCCCACCTAGTCTTTGCACTTTAGAAATCCATAGCTGTCATACTAAAGGCACAATGGGGGCCATAATGGCTAAGATGAAAATAGGTATCGCGTTTGGTTCGGGCGTCGCCCGAGGATGGGCCCATATTGGGGTCATCAAAGGCCTCATGAAGGCTGGCTACAATCCTGAGATCATTTCAGGCACCTCAATCGGGGCGCTTGTCGGCGGGAGCTTCGCCGCAGGTAAACTGAGTGAACTCGAAGAGTTCGCCCTCTCCTTTCACGGTCGCAAACTCATCAACTTTATGGACTTGCGGCTCGGCGGTGCAGGCCTCATTGGCGGTAAACGCTTCTCCAAACTCATGAACGATCACCTGGGCGATCTCCAAATCGAAGATCTGCAGCGCACTTTTGTAGCTGTCGCAACGGAGCTTGCAACAGGCCACGAGGCTTGGATCCGCAAGGGCTCAATCGTCGATGCGATCGGCGCGTCCTACGCATTACCCGGTCTCTTCGAGCCCGTCCGTCATGAGGGCCGCTGGCTGATCGACGGCGCGCTCGTCAATCCTATTCCGGTCTCTGTCTGTCGCGCCCTTGGTGCGCGCCTTGTCATCGCGGTCAATCTCAACACAGATGCTGTAGGCAAGAGCAATCACCATGACGGCCACATGATTGAGACCTTCCATTCAGACGATCATGATGCAGGCTGGCGGAAACGGTTGGTGGATACAGGCCGTGCGGAGCGCACCATTGCCCGTCAATTCTTTGGAAAAAAGAAAGAGTCTCCCGGCATCGTCAATGTGATGATGGGGTCCCTCAACATCATGCAGGACCGTCTGGCCCGGTCACGGCTGGCGACAGACCCTGCTGATGTACTGATCGCACCCCATGTCGGACATATCAGCCTCATTGACTTTGACAAGGCACCCGAACTCATCGCGCAAGGGGAAGCCGCAGCAGCGCACGCTCTCCCCTTTATCGAGGATGCGCTCCTCCGTCTAAACGGTCACGAACAGATAGATGAAGATCAACCGCTGGCGATATAAAGCCGCAGCTGTTCTGCTTCCATTTCTGTTTCCGCGATACGGTGTTTCACCACGTCACCAATCGACACGATCCCGATCAACTGATCATCTTCAATCACCGGAATATGGCGGAACCGCCCGCCGGTCATTGCGTCCATCAATTGGTCAAGCGTATCGCTCCGCGTACAGGTGATCACATTTGCTGTCATGACTTGCGCCACTGGCAGGTCAAGGGCTTCTGCACCGGCAATATTGATCGATTTGATAATATCGCGTTCCGACAGAATGCCGCGCACGCGGCCCCCATCAACAACAACGACAGCACCAATCTTTTTGTCGCAGAGTAGTTTCACGGCTTTTGAAAGTGTTTCAGACGGCGAGATTGTCGAAACGTCTGAGCCTTTCGACTTCAGAATAAGTTCTACATTCATGCATCTTCTCCCAGATCGTGGGCCATAACGCACCAGAGCATGGATCAACCGGGTCAGCGCCCCTGACGAAAGTGCGGGACCAAGAGCCAGCTCGAAAAAAGATAGATCATTGCGAAATATCTTATCCTCGCCTTGCATACGTTGGGTAAAATCATGGGCGAGGAAACACAAACACGCAAGGGCAGGAGCGCATTTTAGGTAAACAGGACAGTTTTCCTGCCTCATTTCCGCCCTACTCCGCGCCAAACTGGTGCGTAAATGAAGAAACTGACGCACCCGTCACGATTATCCGTTCTCGGAGAAAAAGCCATGTGGCCACAATCATACGCAAAACGAGTCGCAGCCGACCTCGAAACCTGGATCTCCAACGGGTGGGTATCGACTGACAACTCAAAAGCCATCCTGACCTCTCTGAACAAGGAAGACGCGCCGAGCAAACTGCCAGTGGTCATCACTGTATTGGGCGCCGTGCTCATTGGATTTTCCGCAATGGCGTTTGTCGCTGCAAACTGGGCAGAGATGTCAAAGGGACTTCGGTTAGGCCTACTGGCTATCACCATGTGGTCCGCTTATGGCGCGGCCGCCTTTCTGCATCTCCGCAATCACGCCGCTTTCTCTGACGCAGCCCTGCTGATCGGCGTGGCACTCTTTGGCGCTAACATCATGTTGATCGGGCAGATGTATCATCTGCCCTCAGACTTCTCGGCGGGGCTTCTCGCTTGGTCACTCGGCGGTTTGGTAACCGCCTGGGCTGTGCAATCGCGTGCCGCATTGGCCGCAACCCAGCTTCTGATCATGGGCTGGGCCATGTCCGTTATCTTCGAAGGCGATCTGCATCTATCGCATCTACTACTTTGGGCACCCGCTGCACTCCTCGCCTACCGCCTTGATTGGACCCCCGCCAAACATCTCGCCCTTATCGGCCTCTTCGTTTGGTTGCTGGGCAATGCCCCCACAGTTGCGGAGAACATTGGTTGGAACCCGCCTGAACTCCTGACCTTCCTCACAGCCTTGTTTGTTGTGCTCTGGGCGGGCGGCACAGTCGCTGAAGACAAAGGCCAACCGTTTGCGCGCGCGTTGCAAGGCTATGCAGCCTTCATCGTGATTGTGATGTTCTGGTTGAGCCACCTTCTCGAAGAAGGGATAAGTCCCAATGGTGCCTATCTCATTCCCCTCATCGCGGCGGGTTTGACCCCGATCGCAACATTTCTTCTGGCCCGAAAGTCAAGGACGATTGGCCTTCATGATGTGATTGCCTGGAGCCTCTTCCCTGCGGGCATTTTCGCGACAGGCGTCATTGCCAATCTGGGAACAACAGAACAACTCATGATTATTGCGCCCCTGTTCCTGGGGCTCTGTGTTTGGCTCGTCACTTTTGGAACTCGTCGTCACAACCGCTTCCTCATCAATCTCGGCTTTGCAGCCTTTGGCTGTGAAGCGCTCTACCTCTATCTGGAAACCTTCGGCACTCTGCTCGACACGGCAGCCTTCTTTGCCATAGGAGGCATCCTGCTCATCGCGGGCGGCTTCGTCTGGGAACGCTTGAGACGCCGAGCGACCACCATCCAAGCGGAGGCAACGTCATGAGCACCACCCGTATTCTGATTGGCATCGCCATCGCCGTCCTTTTCCAGACGGCCCTCTTGGGCCATATGGTCTGGACACAAATCACATTGCTCAGCTCACCAACAGAGGTGGTTCTCAAAACAATACCAATAGATCCCCACGACCTTTTTCGCGGCGACTATGTGATCTTGAACTACGAGATTTCCACCTTCGACAATGACAAGATCAATATCCCCGACACTCTGAGACAGGGAGACAATGTGTTTGTAGTACTGGACACTTCAGAAACTTTTGCGACCCCGGTCGAAATGTTCCCTGAAGCCCCCATCTCCTTAGCAGAAAACCAAGCTGTCATACTGGGGGAAGTCAGCTGGGTGAACCTCTACCAACAGGAGATTTGCGACGACTGCACCAAGATTATTGGCGTCACCTACCAAATCGACAGTTACTTCGTACCAGAAGGAACAGGAACGGATCTGGAGAAGTACCGCGACGAGCGCGCACTTGGCGTCATAGTCGCCCTCAATGATGAAGGCGATTCAGCCATCAAGGGCCTGATGATCGATGGCGAGAAGATTTACGACGAGCCGTTGTTTTAAAGCCCTCAGTCTGGACACCCGCCACACAGATGCCGAACCCAAACCCTAGCCGTCACCCCCGGACTTGTTCCGGGGGTCCAGGGGCGAAAAACTCGGGCATCTATGTGCAGCCCCTGGATTGCCGGGACAAGCCCGGCAATGACACAGAGTTATTTAGAACGGCGTTGATTTTGAGGTTACGCTGCTGCCCAATTGACAGGAGCATGGAGCAATGATGGAAATTACAGATCTTTGGATTCAGTTCGGGCAACATATCCATCAAGATTTTCTGATTGAATTCCCTGATTTTTTCTCAGGGATCGCTTTTGTACTCACCAATTTTTCGGTTGAGCAAAAACAAGAACTACTTCTATTCCTAAAGGAACTCTTGAGCGCAGATCTAACACCGGACCAAAAACTTGATATTTGGCTGGCGTCGGAAGCAAGCTTCTTTGTGAGTACGGAGCAAATCGATGTGTTTCTCCGGCAACTGGCGGAGATTGTCGACAAGGATTTAGAAAACGCCGACTAGACTTGGCCAGCATTTCGCCGGCAGATCTTCTCACACCCGAACCCACTTCATCCCATAGCTGTCACCCCCGGACTTGTTCCGGGGGTCACAAAACCTTTTGGGGAGCGAAAAACTCGGGCATTTATGTGCAGCCCCTGGATTGCCGGGACAAGCCCGGCAATGACACAGAGTTTTTTGAAACGGCAGTGACCTAAAGGTTACGCCCCCGCCCAGTTGCCGTGAAAGCCGAACGGCACCCGTGTTGGCAGCTCGACCTTGGCGATGGGACCTTTCGAAATGTCGTCTGTATCAAGTACGATAAAGTCTGACAGGTTCTTCGACCCATCATAGACCAGCGACACAAGATATCCGTCGCCCTCTTCCGCCTTTTCAGTGCGCGGCACAAAGACCGGCTCATGCACAAAGCAGCCTTCACCAGGCTCATAGGTTTTGGTGTTGCCGGTTTTCAGATCAACATGAACAAACGTGTCATACGGCGCGCCTTCAGATTCCGGGCGCGCCATCGTGGCGTAATAGCCGTGACGATATTCATTCCCCACGAAACGCTCATCAAAGCGCGGGAACTCACCGCCAATATCCGTTAGCTCTGTCTCTGTGTAATCATTCGTATTGCCATCAAGGTCGAACGTCCAGCGAACCAGCTTGCCAAGTTCGGACCCAAGGTCCGTTGTCTTCGTTCCATCCACATCCGGGAAGAGCGGCACCCGCGAATATTTCATCATGTCGGCAACGACTTTCGTCCTGCCGCCTTCATGGGTCGTGTAAGCGTTCATCGGGTGGTAGGCGTAACAAGGATCACCTTCGAACCAGCGAATGCTATCCACGCCTTCATTGCGCCCCATAATGCCGACCCAGGTGGATTGGCTAGGGTCCCAGGCAATCATCGGCCCGCCCTTCATGATCCGGTCCATGTCGATGGTCGCTGGAAAAATCGGGAAGATCACATGCTCGTCTGTGGTGATGAAGTCATGCACCATGCTCGCATAAGGCGCTTTGAACATTTCAGAGCGGGTCAGGTTCCCCTGCGCGTCCACCACCTGATAGGAAATGTCCGGCGAGGCCGGCCCGTCAGCCATATAGCCAAAGAACAGCATCTCACCGGTCTTGGGATCAAATTTCGGATGCGCCGTCATCGGGCCTTTGTAGTTGCCGCCGAAAGTGTTCGAGCCTTCTGTCTCCAGCGTCTTCATATCCATCATGACCGGGCTTGAGCCTTCATCAAGTGCCCAGAGCTTTCCGGCGTGTGCCACCACATTCGTGTTCGCCACATTGTTAGGAATGCCTTCTGCACCCGGTTTGCGCGGCTCGCCAAAAGCTGTCCCAACCAAGCGCTCTCCCGCTTCACGCTGTGCGGTATACTGGTCGGTCCGCACCCAACGGTTGCGGTAACTCGCTTTGCCCCCTTCCACATGGATCGCGTGGATCATGCCCTCGCCCAGGAACCAGTGATGATGATTGCCAAGCGGCGGAAACATGGGGTTCGGGCCGTTCCGGTAAAGGGTCCCAGCCAACCCATCAGGCAACTCCCCATGCACGATCAGATCAGGGGCGTCACACTCCACCATCACAGGAGCAAAATTGTTCTGCAGAATGGGCTTATTCGGAAACGGCTTGGACATGGGGGTCGCTCCATGAAAATGCGTGAGACAGCCCCGTGGCCATCAGGTGCGTTCAGATCTTGCCAATAACATAACACTGTTATATATAAGATCAACCTCAAGACTGCACATATGAAATGAGCCCGAGACTCAAAAATGAACAGCGCCCCGAAAGCAAAAAGAGCGACAACAAAGAAACCCCGCCGGGTCTCAGCGGCAGTCCAGCGCTCTGACCTGTTGGACGCGGCAAGTGAGATGCTCGCAACAGGCGGCCCCGAGGCCCTGTCGGTGCGCAAACTAGCGACCGCCGTCGGCACGTCCACCATGGCGATCTACACAGCGTTTGAGGGGAAAGACGGTGTCATCGCCGCGCTCTATGAAGAAGCCTTCGCGCGCATGGCCGCGTTTCAAGAAGCAGTGCCGCGGCCTGACAGCCCTTTAGCGTGGCTTGCGGGCCTCGGCGCGGCATACCGCGCGTTTGCTCTCAAGCACCCCTCTTACTACGCGCTGATCATGTCAGAGACACTGCCCATTTCCGAGTTTCAAACCCCAAGTGCAGAACCGCTGGCGCGGGGCATTGCGCGCCAGCGCTCTTATCGCTCGCTCTCTGAAGCGGTGGAGGCTTGTCAGGAAGACGGCCTCATGCCCTCGACCCTGACCACCGAAGAAATCACCGCCGTGCTCTGGGCGACAGTCCACGGACATGTGAGCCTTGAACTCGCGGGCTTCCACGAAAACCGCAAAACAGCAGACGCGCGCTTTCTTCTGCTCACCCGGTCAGTTCTCTCAGGCCTACTCACCCCAAAGGGACAGAAGGCCTGGAAGACATTACTGCCAGCAGAGACCCAATCCGCCTAAAGAGCGGTTCAGTCGTCGTCTGAGGAACGCGCTTCGGGGAATGAGCCGAACGGGAAAGGCTTTTCCTCCCGGTCAAACACAATGAAACTCAAACACTCAAAGACGTAGGCAATCAGCCGTTTGCTGAAGCTCGCCAGCTCATCATTCTTACCGCCGCTCAGGAAAACAACGATCAGCTGGACCGCGCCCAGCAATATCGACAACGAGAAGGCAATGTTTCCGAGGAACCAGAAACCGGCCATATAGAGAAGGCGCTGCCATAAAGGCTCATGCTCTTCGTCCTGCTCCAAATGGGAGGTATCAGGTCGGGAAACGTCAGGCTCGGAGGATGTCGATGCATCGCTCATGGGGGGGTCTCCAAAGGTTAGGACATCAAAGGCAGCATTTCCGCTGCCCTTTATACTTGGGTGTCCTGCCCTCTTCCTTCAATGCCGCGCGCGCTGGAAGACCCTAGTCTCCGCGCCATTTTCCGTAGCCGACATTGCCCGGCCCCCCAGAGGGAGATTGTTTCATCGGGTCGAAGAGACCAAACAGCAATAATCCCGCAACAAAGCCCCCTAAATGAGCCTCCCAGGCGATAGAAACCGCCTCCCCGGAGAGCGACAGCCCGGTCACGCCAAAGAGAAGGTTAAGGCCAAGCCAGACACCCACGAAGAGAAGCGTGCGTCGATCTGTTAACGCCTGCATGATGGTCGCCTGCGCCCGTGGTGCGCCTGGCAGCGAAGGATCACGCGCCGTCAGAAGGCCAAGTGGCCCGCCTGCCAGGAAAACAAAACGTGCAGCGCCGCCGACCAACCCGCTGATAGCGCCAGAAGCCCCCACAACAAAGGCCAGTTCACCGGCGTGGATCACCACATGGGTTAAGCCACCCAGTATCCCGCAGACGAAAAAGAAGAGCAGAAACCGGATCGCCCCGAAACGCCGCGCAACAGGTGTCCCGAACGCCAACAACCAGACTGAGTTAAAAATCAGGTGCGCCCAATCCGCATGAATAAAGATATGCGTCACAAACCCCGCCAGATCGACCAACAAGCCCCCTGGTAATGGCATATAGTCGCCATTTATAGATGGCGCATAGCGCGCGGGGCTCAGCGCAAAATAGGCAATGAGGCGGTTAACCTCCGCTGGGTCCATGAAACTTGTGAGCAAATGAACACCCACAAGCGCCCCCACCAGGCCAATAACGACGGCAGGAGCATTAAAAGCAGGAGGTTGGGGGCTCTGGTTAAGATCAGCCACGGGCAAGCGCTTCCTCTACAAGCGGCAACCGGTCATTGCCAAAATACATATCATCGCGATTAACAAACATAGTGGGGGAACCGAACCCCCCGCGCGCGATCACATCTTCAGTGTTCTCCCGCAAACGTCCCTTTACATCGTCTTCCTTAATACGTGCAGCGACGTGGGCCGGGTCGAGACCCACCTTCTGACATATCTCCGCCAGAATGTCTGGCTGCGAAATGTCTTTCAGGTCCCCCCAATAGGCTTCGAACGTCGCCCAGGCGAATTCTGGCAGTTTACCTTCATCCAGTGCCACAATCGCTGCGCGCATGGGATCAACCGCCCGCACGGGGAAAACAGGTGGTTGGCCGATCTTCACACCGCAATAACGCGCCCAGTCCTGCAGATCCTTAACATAATAGCGGCCTTTAACCGGGTGCGGGTTCGCGCGGCTCTCATAAACGGCTTCGTTAACTTTATTGAAGATGCCCCCCACCAGGACCGGCTTCCACTGGATTTCCGCCTTTGTGCGCTCGACCATTGCCTCAACCCGGGAAAAACACAAATAAGTCCAAGGACTTGAGCAATCAAAATAGAACTCCAGCACCGCCATTATCATCTTCCTCTATCTGGTCTTTGGGCCGGAGTGTGACGCTCCGCCCCCGGATTCGCAAACCGCGTTAACACTTGGCCTCTCCCTGTCTCATTTCAGAACACAGCCAGCCTGGTATTAACGAAGAGCGTTCCTGGACGACCCAGCTTGTGGCCGCGATGAGGCCGGCTCCACTGGCTCAATCACCCGAAATACCCAGGAAAACTGCGAATAAGTGCCCTGTATTAACGAAATGCGATGGGTGGCACAGCCGTTGCAACCCTCTAACTGACTTTAACAGATGACCTAAGAAAAAATTATGAAAACCCGCTTTCCACATCTCAGCCTCGCGATTGCCCTCGGCGCCGCATTGGCTCTTCCGCTTCTCGCAGAAGATGCTTTTGTCGCTCCGGTAGCAAACCAGGCAACCGACATGAGTGTGGCAAGTGAAGGTACGGCTTCTGTTACCAGCGCAATTGGCTCCCCCAACAATGACCAGAAAAATTCTGGCACGCCAGCTGCACTGTTCCTGCTCAACAACGAAAACAAGTAACGGAGAGATCCAGTGTTCTCTACGACAAAAAAAGCTCTCGCATCACAGAACGGCATCAAGAAAGCCGCCATTTTGCTCGGCCTCGGCGTCGCCCTGACAGGCTGCATCAGCCCAACAGCAGGCAGCGACGGTCGCTATACGACGCCAATCGGCAATGCCCCAGTGATCAATAATGAAACACCTTATTCCAGCGCGCTTCGCTGCATCGGCAGCCGCATGGCAGGCACATCAGCCGCACCGCGCATCGCCGTTGGCAATATCAAGGATTACACCGGCAAGGTAGAACTTGAAGGCGGCGCGAAGCTCACTCAGGGAGCGTCCCTGATGGCCATCTCTGGCCTGTCAAAAGCCGGCGTCATGCTTGTGGAGCGTTTTGATACATCAGTTGCTGAACTTGAGCTGAAATATGCCAATGATCGCCTGATCTCAGATGCGAACCCAGGCGAGTATCGTCAGATCCAGGCCGGTTCGATCCGCGGTTCTGACTATTACATGGTTGGTGGCATCACCGAGCTGAACTTCGACATCCGCAATGGTGGCCTGGACAGCGCATTCTCTGATCTCGACCCAACGGGTCTGTCAGCAACGATCAGCGGTCGTCTCTTCGTCATGAACGTTGGCCTTGACCTTCGCCTTGTCGATAGCCGCTCTTTGGAAGTTGTGCATGTTGTTTCCTACCAGAAGCAGATCATTGGCCGCGAGATTGTCGCTGGTGTGTTTGACTTCCTGAATGGCAACACATTCGAGATCGGTGCCGGCGAACGTGCCAATGAGCCACTGCAGCTTGGTGTCCGCTCTGTAATCGAACGTGCCATCCTGGAAATGATTGTGCCCCTTTATGGCACGAACCCAGCTAACTGCACGTCCTTCGGTTCTGATGGCGACCCACTTGGCGAAATTCACTACCGCTCTGCTCCGCAGAACTATGGTGTGCAGCAGACCCAGGTAGCACCAGCGGCACCTGCCACCCGCGCGGCGCCAGTTCAGGCACAGATGGTTGCGGCCAGCACAGCAGCTGCACCAATCATGAACGACCCTTACGGCTACTACTCTGAGCCAATCTTCTCTGACCGCCTTCGCGGCAGCCACAACTAAGAGTTTTTCCAATTTTCAAGAACCGGTCTTGGGGACCGGTGGATCGGGCGGCCTAACTGCCCATCCAAACTACAAGTTCGTTGAGAGCGACTTAGGGAGAGCTTCGGCTCTCCCTCTTTTTTTGTTCAATCAAACAGGGAACCAGGGCACGCACCTTCATCGAGGCAGAGTGGTTGGAGAAACGACAGACAAGCACCACCCACCGTTATGAGCTGCCGGTTGAGGCTTTCGAAGAAATTGGTGATATTGGCATGTGGGTCTCGCGAACGACCGTGAAGCCTCTGGGTGTGGAAGAGCTTGAAAACCTTCCGTCCAAAATCGCTGCTCAGGGAATTGATCTGAATGTGATGGACGACCTCACTGAGATGAGGAGCGTATGGGAAACAAGCTTACATGCCAGTGACATCCGTCTGCGCAACACCAAAAACTGGGGTCCGCCAGGTTGGCCGCATTCCAGCCCGTAGTTAGATGTAAAAATGCCCTCACTCCCCAAATGCCCCTCAGCGAGCCCCAGAAGCTTGTCGTCTCGCCCCCTCGCTCGTTCCCGCTCGCCGAGAGCTACTGCATCTCGTTTCGGCGTTCCGGGAACAGCTGACATTTGGCTTGCCATTGCGAGACGATATCTGACTGCAAGCGCAAAGAAAAAAAGCATCCACTATCTGCTCACGCGGACAACCCCAGGCGTTTTCCATTCGGGTGGTAGAAAACCTGAGCCCCAATGACGCCCGAGACCTTGCCTGCCTCACCGAACACCGGCAACCCCACACTTTGTGTGCGCAGATATTCACGCCCCTCCACAACAGATTGAGACTCTGAAGACACGGGTTCCGCCTCCGTTGCAACCAGATCAAAGAAGGCTCGAATATAACCGTCGACGACACTGACCTCAGGATCTTCAAGCGGCAGTTGCGTCGGATCATTGCCGCGCACGGCGACAATTTCTGAACCTAAAAATCGACAGACCCAAACAGCATCAGCTTTGAGATCATACCAGAACACATGTGGGAGAAAACTGACCGCATCGAGCAAATCGATATTGGCTTCAGAAGGACCTGCTTCGCCCGTCGTCCATTTTTTTGATACTTCCAAAAACTCCTGAAGCATCTGTTCCGTGAGGCGGAAATCAGCGCCCCATCCTGCCTCGCCCTCGTAGCCATCAAATCCATAATCCGAAGATCTGGTCGTACCCATACAAACACCCCTAAGCCTCACAAAATAACCGTCACACAGGCCGAGATTCGTCACAAGACAGAGAAATGCCGCTTCCATCATGAAGCCACACCGCCGCCGACAGAGCCGTCTCCCATCCGCCGACTATGTGATATAATGACCGTGAGGAATGCTGATCGGCCCTTTGATTTTGATAAGTTTTGGGGCGTTAGATCATGAATAGTTTTGTTACAAAGGCCACTGCGCAACCGCAGTCAACCCGCAAACCGGGACGACCTGAGCGGAACGGGCCAGACCGGCGTGAACACATTGTTCAAGCCGCGACCAAACTGTTTTTGTCCGAGGGTTACACCAATGCCACGCTCCGCCGCATTGCACAGGCGGCCAATGTGAATGTCGCCTTGGTCCACTATTATTTCACGAACAAGCAAGGCCTCTACCAGGAAGTTCTCAACGTCGCGCTCGCCACCACCCTGACATCATTAAAGAACTTTCAGCGTACACACCCAACCCTCGACGATATTGCTCCAACGCTAACTGCGCCCCTCTACAAGCACCCTGAGCTCTTCCACATCCTCTTGACGACGGAGGGACCACCAGAAGCGCGAGACGCCGCAACGGCCGCAACGCAACGGATACATTTCAATCTCACTGCCTGTATAAAGTCGATGCAGCGACTGGGCGGTATACGCCCGGATCTTGACCCTGACCTCTTTGCGGCAACCTGTATGGAGCTCTGCTGGGCCCCCTTTAAGAGGGACCAGACAGGCTCTCAGATGCAAGAGACCGCCGCTCAGACTGCATTTGGCCAGATGTCCCTAAAGCGGCATGTGGACCAGAACATTCTGGTTCTTATCGCCGCTGCCACCAGCAGGCCGGGCACCCAATAAAAAGGGGACCCCGAAGGATCCCCTTTTCGCCATTTCTCTGAAAGAGTGATTTAGTAGCCCACGCCACCATTGAAGGTTGTCGCACCACGGAACGCAGTTGTTTCTGATGCATACCCGCTTGATTTTCGGTTCAGGAACACTTCAGCAAAGCGCGCATGTGTCTGGCGATCCGATCCTGCGAAGTAGGCATTGCTGCTAGGACCACACGCCAACCGGCCTTCATTGCCATAGTGCAGAGATTGACCATCAAAACACTCAATCACCTGGCCATGGCTGTAGTCAGGTTGGCCGCCGCCATCGGGCACTTCGCCAATGGTTGCCACCAGCGCGTCGCCCATCTGGCAATACATAAGTTCGCCACTGCCGGTCGCAACATCAACCTGGCCCGATGTCACAGCAAGGTAGGCTGCTTCTTCAAGACCTTTTGCGTCCAGACAAACGCCACGAACTGCCCGGCTCTTCACGCGTTCTTCTTTAACGACAACCCGCAAAGGACCAATCGAGATCGGTGCGCGGGCCGCATTCACAATCGTCCCACCTGCCCCACGGCGTTCTGCACCAAAGACATTGTTGCGCAGCGTGCTCGTGTTCAAACGCCCGCCCGCACGCGACGCAGCTGTCGCTGCACTCATCGCGTTGGCATTTGCCGTCGCTTCGCTCATCGCATTCGCAGTGTTCTCAACGACAACCGTCACATTGTTATTGTTCGTATTATTATTGGTGTTGTTGTTCGTGTTGTTATTGACGTTCTTGTTGACGTTCTTATTCACGACGTCGACATCAACCTCAACCTCGACCTCTACGTCTACGTCGACATCAACGCCATCATCATGGTCGTCGTGACAGCCGCAATCATCATCCCAGCCGTCGTCCCATTCTGGTTCTTCCCAACCACCGCATTCGTCTTCGTAACCACACGCCTGTGCCGGGTCGGCGGTTACGGTCATCAGCATCGCACCTGCTGCAAAAGCGAACAGGCCGAGAAAGAAAATTACATAAAGTCGTTTCATTTTGGCACTCCGGAGAGCTGTTATTGCCCCATTTTCGGGGCTTTCAGGATTGTTGACCTGAACGATGCAGATGTCGTGCCGTTCCCGCAGGCTTCTCTTCTGTGTCGGAAATGGCGACAGGTCACGCCCATTCCTGCACATGTCCGGCCAGTTTGGCGGCCAATTGGTTAACGCTCCCAGCCCTGGTTTACCGACCCACTCGGTCGTAAAACTGCGGAATTCAGCGAAAAACAATCCTTCACTCTATACACGCGAGGCGTACGATACCGTCCTGGTTAAGTTTTGGCATGCTTTTCGCTGAGTACCGGTCAAGCAAGTCTGAGCCATCGCCCTTGTGTACCAATATGGGAATGGCGTGACAGTAAGTAAGACAGTTAGTAAGGGACCAGTGGTCAAGGAAAAGCAGAAACGAGAGCGTTGTGGAAACCACATCCCTCCCTTTTGCTACCAAGACATGGAAATGCATATGACGCATCAGACGGTACAGGGGTTACTCGATTACTGGAACGAACTGCGGGGCAGCAGACCAGCGCCCAAACGCAGCGAGATCGAACCAAGAGACATTAAGCGGGTTCTCCCCCATGTCTTTATCTTGGAACGAAATGACCGCTGGACATATCGTTTCCGTCTGGCAGGCACCGGCCTTTGCAATACCTATGGGATGGAATTTAGACGCCACAACATGGCGGCACTCTGGCTCGATGACAGCCAGCAGGAAATTCTTGGTCTCCTAAATGATGTTACCGGGACGGGAACCATAGGAATGGTCGAGTACACTGCGGAGACAGCAGACAATCGACAGGTTTCAATGGAGATGATTCTTCTTCCGCTTGCTCAGGACAATGGTGCCGTGACCCGTGTCCTTGGTGCATGCGTCGCAATGGATGAATTCCCCTGGGTGGGCGAACATATGCTCATTCGCCAATGGATTGATCGCATTCAACGCCTGGATCCAGAGGACCTTCCTGCAGCTCCGCCCATGATCAATGCAGCACAGAAGATGGTGCGCGCAATGCCTCCCCGCCACACACCAATTCCAAGCCTTGGAACACGCCGTCAAACGCATACGGGCGAACGCCCCTACCTTCGGCTGGTAAGAGATGCCCGCTTGGGGATAGACGAAGCTAAATAGAACCCACTTTTTTAGGGCGGATCAACCGACTGCGGATCGGGTGGCCCCTGGCTTGCCCACTACCGGGTCGAGTGCTGGCGCTTTGGTGGCCGACGGCTTTTCTGCAATCTGTGGTGGTGAGGATGGAACAACCATCCCCACAACGCCATCCAGTTGACACGTCTCAAAATCAACACCCGCGATCTTCGCGCCTGTAAAATCAGCGCCCTCAAAATTCGCGCCCTGCACCTCAGCAGAGGTTAGATCGGCCCCCCGCAATATCGCACCGCTAAAGTCACATTCACTAATGTCGGCGTGAGTAAGGTCAGCATCCACCAAAACCGCCCCACGAAAATTCGTTGGCCACGTACGTCCTCCCCCCCCTGCAATAGGCATTGCAGAAAGATTCGCCGAAACGAGCGAGGAATTCGTGAGATTAGCGAGTTGAAATTTCGCACCGCGCAAGTCCACGTTTGAAAAATTGGATTGCGCGAGCATGGCGCCGGTGAAGTTTGCCATCGAAAAGAAACTGCGTTCAAAATTTGCGTAGGTCAGAATAGCGTCACTAAATTCGGCAGCAGACAGAGAAATCCCGGGATGTGAGAACCCGGTGAGATCAACCCCCTTGAAGATGGCTTGCTCACCCCGTGCACCGCCAGACATCATCCAGGCTTCGTGCTCAGCCATCAAGACGTCAACGGAGATACCCAGATCCTCAGCCGTGCGCGGCATAATGGCACCTTCGACAGATTTCGCCGCCATGATCTCAGACCGGTTGAACCGCGCCGCCGTGAGGTCAACCCCTTCAAGGCACGCACCATCCAACACCACGCCCATCATATCAGCACCGCGCAAATTAGCGCGCGCCAGATTTGCATTTGTAAGATCGGCGCCATCCAGAACAGCACCAGAGAGATCGGCACCAGTAAAGTCGCACCCCGCCAGCCGCGCGCCTTTAAGGTTTGCCTGAAAGAGATCTGTCCCGGCACCAATCGCCCGCCCCATCCGCACTTTTTCCAGATTGGAATGGCGGAGATTGGCTTTGTCGAAACGTGAATCCCCATCGCCATTGTCAACGTAAGAAAGCTCACCCTCGTCCGACTGGCGCATAATCTGACCTTCACGCAGGTCACTGTCGGTAAGATCAGCCCCTTCAAGGTTGGCGCGGGTAAATCGGGCGCCTCGAAGATCGGCACGGGTGAGTGTTGCATTCGCAAAGTCCACACCGGATAGATCTGCGCCAAAGAGGTTCGCGCGGGTCAGGCACGCATCCTTAAAGCTCGAATTCGCAGCATGAAGGCCGACAAGCTCAGCATCGGTCAGATTGACCTTATCAAAGCTCAGGAATTCAACATTTTTGTGGCTTAGGTTTAAGCGGTCACCACCGCGCTCCCGCTTCACAAATTTCATATGAAGTTGAAGGGCCCTCTTAAGCTCCTGGATATTCATCCGAGCAAAGTCAGTATCCGCGCTAGACATAGTACCAGGGCCTTTTCCCAACCAAGCTCATACTATCTCTCTATGCTTGTTTACATTCCGTAAAATGTACCCGCAATACACAGGGCCACCCCCTGAATGAACCGAGGGTGGCCCTGACGTCTTAACGTTTGAATAAGAACTTATGCAGCGTTTGCTGAATCGTCTTCAGCAATTCGAGCATGTTCTGCGGGAAGCGGTGCTTTGCCCAAAATATCGTCTGAGATTTTCTCAGCGATCATGATCGTCGGTGCATTCGTATTGCCACCCACAAGTGTCGGCATCACCGAGGCGTCAACAACCCGCAACCCGTCAATGCCGCGAACCCGACATTTGGTATCCACGACGGCCATATCATCATTTCCCATCTTCGCGGTTCCAATCGGATGATAAATCGTCTCTGCTTTTTCCCGGATCCACGCATCAATCTCATCATCTGACTGAACATGCGCACCAGGCATAATTTCTGCGCCACGATAGGGCGCCATTGCCGGCTGCCTGAGAATATTGCGCACCAGCTTAACTCCATCGCGCATCACCACCCTGTCGTTTAGAGCAGACAGATAGTTTGGCTGGATCAGCGCAGGGGCTTCCGGATCTGTCGATTTCAGACCAATAAATCCGCGGCTTTCCGGGCGCAACTGACACACATGAGTTGTGTACCCATGCCCATGAGGGTCCGCACGTCCATGGTCCTGCATAACCGCTGCCACAAAGTGAAGTTGAATGTCCGGCATTTCCAGCTCGGGCCGTGTTTTCAGGAAGCCGCCAGCCTCAAGGCCATTCGATGTCCCAAGGCCAGACTTGAAGAACGTATATTGCATCCCCGTCATCAGCATTCGTGCCAGATTGGTCTGACTGTGCAGGGTAATTGGTTGAAGACACTCTTCAATAACAGTCGCATCAAGATGGTCTTGCATATTCTGACCGACGCCGGGAAGGTCGGCCACAACATCAATACCAAACTTGCGCAGATACTCACCATCCCCAATCCCAGACAACAGCAGGGTTTGCGGGCTATTGATTGCGCCCCCACTCAGAATGACTTCCTTGCCTGCACGGGCCTGAAGTGTCTGACCCTTCTGGGCATATTCAACACCCACCGCCTTCTTGCCTTCAAACAACACCCGCGATGTAAGCGCTTCTGTCTCTACATGAAGGTTAGGACGGCCGAGGATCGGCGTCAGATAGCCCTTGGCGGCGCTACAGCGCTGATTGTTTTTGATCGTGAGCTGATAAGGCCCCATGCCCTCTTGTTGCGGACCGTTAAAGTCTTCCGTTGTTGGATGACCAGCCTGCGCACCCGCTTCCCGGAAGGCCTCAAACAACACATTCGTTTCCTGAACGTTCGAAACGCCCAGCGGGCCTTCGCCACCATGGAACTCATCCGTGCCGTTCTCATTCCCTTCAGAGCGCTTGAAATAGGGAAGCACATCAGCAAATCCCCAACCCTCAAGGCCCAGCTGACGCCAATGGTCATAATCGCGCGCGTGACCGCGAATATAGATCATGCCGTTGATGGAGGAAGACCCTCCAAGAACCTTGCCCCGTGGCCAGAAAAGACGACGGTTATTGAGGTACGGTTGCCCCTCAGTGTCGTAGTTCCAGTTTGTTTTCTCGTTTTTCCCAATCAACTGCCCGACACCCGCAGGCATGTGGATCATCACGCTTTTGTCTTTGGGGCCGGCTTCAAGCAAAAGCACCTTGTTTTTAGGGTCTGCTGAAAGGCGGTTCGCAAGGACGCAGCCTGCGCTACCTGCCCCAACGATGATGTAGTCGAAATCACTCATTCTGGATCTTCTCCCGTTCGGCCATGCTGGCTTTTCGCGATAGGAATCAGCCGCGCGCCGCTAAATGGCTCGTTATTTCTTGTGAACATAATTGACCGAGCCTAATCATGACGCAAGCGTCAACTTTAGACGGCAGGCACAAATCACCGCTTCCTGCCCACCCCACATCGCCTCATCAAGGGACGAGCGTGACCACAGTCCGCCGGTTCAACGGCTCGCGGACACCATCGCCCGTTTGAACCGCTGGCCGGCTTTCGCCATAGCCAATAACCTCGACGGCACCCGGCAATGCACCCATCTCCACGAGGGTGATCTTCACTATCTCAGCACGGCGAACAGAGAGGTCATCATTGTAATAGGACGAACCGGACGTATCTGTGTGCCCGGCAGAAATGAGCTTGCTGTGCCCACCTGCGCGCGCAACATCAATAGCCGCTGAGAGCACTTCCAGAGCTTCCGCTGACAAGAACCACTCATCAAACCCGAAATAAACAACGAATTCCGCAACATCCGGCAGAGTGACAACGGGTTGCGGCTCCGGCGCAAGGTCAACCTCAAGACGGCCCATAAGGGTCAAAAACCGAGCGCGGCATTGATAAAGCTGTTCTGCAGGTGCGCCTTGGGAAAGCTCATAGGACCAGCAATCGTAGGCAACTTGTGAGCGGGCGGCAAGATCAGGCGCAATCTCTTGAGCACCTCGACCAAATGCACTCATCAGGCGATCGCGGGCTTTGGCCAGATCTTCACCAGCAGCACCTGAGCCACTTGGCGCGAGAGGAGAGACATCGATGCCTTTCCCCGCCGCAATAGCCCGCTCAGCGTAGAAATCAGCAGCATCGCTGGAACCAAACCCACCGCCCCGCGTAAGGGCAAGGTCCAGATAATGCTGATAGAGAGCTTGCTGAAAGGGTGTGCCTGACGGGCTCATATCCTGGGCGTCATCCACCAACGAGGCACAGTTCGCGAGAAACAGCGTGGCAAGACCAACCACCAGGCCCCTCAAAACAGGCCTTGCTCTGCCTTTTTCAAGTTTATGGTTAATTTTTGGTTTCCCCAAACGCTGCGCATCTGACATGGAATTCGCCCTCTTTTGACCTAAATTTGCGGCGCACGCCCCTGTACACCTGCAATTTCCGTTTATAGCGCGATGGGCCCGCTACTGGCCAGCCATTCTCAACCCTATCCCAAGGTACTGTTCGACGCAGATAAGGCCCCATTAACCGACGCCCTCTAGCGTTATCAAAACGGTCGGCCCCTATTTGGAGGCGGTTTAGTCGCGGAGGTTTAAAAGATATGTCTCAATCCATACCGCACCATACTCCTGAAAAATTCGCCGATAAGCGTCGCTTTGTCCGCACGAAAGTTCCTGTCGCTGGTCGTCTGATGTTGCCGTCAGGGGGAGAGTATCCCTGCAATGTTGATGACATTTCAGAAGGCGGCATCGCCCTCAACAGCCAGGCCGAAGGAGAAATCGGCGACCGCGTCATCGTCTATTTGGACAATCTGGGTCGCTTCGAAGGAAACCTCATTCGACGGTTCCACGGCGGCTTTGCCATAGAAACCCACCTGCAGAACAATCAGGCAGCCCGCCTTGCAGAGCGCATCGAGTGGCTCAAGGGGGAAAAAGCGAGTGCTGAACCGGGCGGATCGCCGCGACAGGCGCCCCGACGTGCACCGACCATGCAGGAAAAAGATGATGGCACACGGCTGGTCATCGACAATGACGAGGAAGTCCACTGCAAGATTTTGGACATTTCCCTCACGGGGGCACACCTCAAAATGAGCAACCGGCCTCCGGTGGGAATGCATGTAACCGTGGGAAAAACCTTAGGCCGTATTGCCCGCCATACAGATGAGGGCGTTGGTGTCGAGTTTCTGGCCGCAGGCAAACTCGCAAATTAGCCTGCAGAAACCAGTGCTCCCCTTTTTTGTCACAGCCCCGTAAGCTTCCGCGCAAATGAAACAAAGAGGCGCGGAATGTCCGATTCAATACTGACCTACACACTCAAAAACGATGTGGCCATCCTTCACATGGATGATGGCAAGGCAAATGCACTGGGCCACGACATGATCGCTGCACTGTCAGGTGCCCTTGATCGCGCGGAGACAGAAGCAAAAGCCATCGTTCTGCTTGGTCGGGAGAAACGGTTCTGCGCAGGCTTTGATCTATCCGTCATGTCGTCAGGGCCCGAGGCCGTCAGCCAGCTTGTCACCAGCGGTGCCAACCTGATGACCCGGCTTTATCAGTTCAAACTACCCGTTATTGCAGCCTGTACCGGCCATGCCCTTGCAGCGGGAGGGCTCCTGCTGCTTGCCTCTGACTATCGTGTCGGCACAAAAGGAGAGTTCAAGATCGGCCTGAACGAAGTTTCCATCGGCATGACAACTCCGCAATTCTTGATCGACTTCGCCCGCGACCGGGTGCCAACACACTTGCTGGCCCAAGCGGTGATCCATGCCAGGCTTTTCTCGCCTGATGAAGCAACCCAGGCAGGGTTTCTTGACGAGGCTGTCGCCACAGACGCCCTGGAAAGCACAGCGCTCGCCGTCGCCGAGCGTTTGGGAGCCCTTCCCCAGCCAGCTTTTGGCGCCTCAAAGAAAAAGGTCAATGCGGATACCGTCGCGCACATTAACGCGACCCTAACCGCAGATTCCTCAACCTTTGATGGGGCCTCATAGGACTGGTCGCCACCCTCAACAAACGATATGATTCCTGACCAGGCCATCCTTGATGGTGCAATTGGGAGGAGATGTCATGCGTCAACACTATGCAAAAGCAGCAGCTCTCAATAGTGACGCTGCGCCAGTCGACTCGATTGTCAGCCCTGCGATAAGCTGGACGTCACTTATGGTCGGAACGGCGCTGGCCATCACACTGGCACTCTCCTCGCCCGCAAAAGCCGCCTGCGATCCCACCAGCACAGAGGGCGTCATTGGCGGTATCGCCGGGGCCGCACTCGGGGGTTTTCTCGGCTCAAAGGTTGGCAGCGGCAGTGGACGGACCTTCGCAACAATCGGGGGTGTTCTGGCCGGTGGCCTGCTCGGCAATCAGGCCGCAACGCGCCTCACCTGCGACGACCAGCAGGAAGTCTACGCAACAACCCAATCGACGCTTGAAGACTATCCAAGCGGCCGTTCGGCAACCTGGAACAATCCAGATAGCGGGCATTGGGGCACCGTGACCCCAACCAGAACCTATGTTGATGGGACCGGCCAGAACTGCCGTGAATTCGAGCAGACCATTTATATTGATGGACGCCCAGAAAAAGGCGTTGGCGAAGCGTGCCGTCAACCAGATGGGTCCTGGCGCATTATCGGCAGCTGACCCGCTCCTTCTCTCCGTTCAGATAACAAAACCGCAGAAAACAGGCCGTTAGCGCCCCGTCTCCACACGACCCGATTCCGACAATTTGAATTGATTTGAAGTATTTAAAAACCAAAAGAAATTTTATTCTATATTTATACAAGTATTCATAAATACACTTAAGTAAAATAGACTTGGCGTAAAAATATCATAGGCATGATGACCAATAGAACCTCGACAGTTTGGGAATTGGTTACATGTCTGTATTGCGTATCACAATTGGTTTGGCGGGAGCCCTCCTTCTCGCTGCATGCGGTACCCCTACCACAACGGCGGCCATCGGCGCCTTTGCGGTAGACGCCCCGCACATCGCCTCTTCGCTCCCCCCGACCCTTATCGGCAGAGGCAGCGCGATGCCCGTCGGGGCTGAAACATCTCCGCCCTTTGGGTATGTCGGCTTTTGTCAGCGCCACCCGACTGATTGTGTCGGCAGCTCCACCCGCCCGGCCTCTCTGCCATTGACCGATAGCCGCTGGAGCCAGCTCCAGGAAATCAACGCGAAGGTCAACAACTCCGTCACCCCTATCGAGGACGCAGATCTCTACAACACCGCTGAATGGTGGGCCTATCCAGCTGCCAGTGGGGGCGACTGCGAAGACTATGTGCTCTTGAAAAGACGGATGCTCATGGATCTTGGTTGGTCCGCCGACGCGCTCCTCATCTCAGTAGTGAAAGAGCGAAGTGGCGCCGGACACGCGGTCCTTCTCGTTGTGACAGCTGAGGGTGAGTACGTCCTCGACAATAAGACACGTCACATCCGCCTATGGCAGGAAACGCCTTACACCTGGGTAAAGCGCCAGTCGCGTCATCACCCTTATGTCTGGGTGAGAGCGGGCAATGGGCGCGGTGGCAAAAGCGCCGCCCTCGATACACACGATCTGATGATGCCAATAGCAGAACCTGCATCAACCGCAACTCTGTTGCGACCTGCCTTTAGTTCGTAATTCCCGATCAGACCACCCCCAATTGGTCTGATCCTGTCGAGACCGGCCCTGCTTTCCCAGGCAGGGCCGGAACTCGGTTCTCGACCAGAGCTTAGCAGCCCTTCCACTGAGGCGCGCGCTTTTCAGCAAACGCCCGCGGCCCCTCAACAAGGTCATCGCTTTTGAAAAGCGCGCCAACGGCTGGATAATGTCCGGTAACCGCTTTCGCGAGATTTGCTTCATCCAGGCCCTGATAGACAGACTCTTTTGACGCCCGAATAGACATAGGCGAACAGGCCATGATCTGCGCCGCCCATTTCTTTGCCGTATCCATAAGGTCAGCGGCTGGAACCACCTCATTGACGAAGCCAAGTGTCTGGCCTTCAGCAGCAGGGACCGTACGACCCGTCAGGATCATGCCCATGGCCTGCTTGACGGGAATTTGTCTGGGAAGACGGTGCAACCCGCCCGCCAGCGCCGCAAGACCAACTTTTGGCTCGGGCAAAGCAAATGTCGCACTGTCCGCCGCAATGATGAGATCAGCCGCAAGCGCGATTTCAAAGCCACCACCCATCGCAACACCATTGACGGCAGCAATGACGGGTTTCGCCATGTCATAGCGGGCAGTCAGACCGGCAAACCCTGTCTCAGGCACTTCAAGCTTATTGCCCTCAGCCTGCCATTTCAGGTCATTGCCCGCGCTGAAGGCGCGATCCCCCGCACCAGTGATGATGGCAACCCAAAGCTCAGGATCTACCGCAAAATCATCGAATATTTTCGCCAGTTCAAAATTCGCCGGAGGATGCAGCGCATTCATCCGATTGGGCCGGTTCATTGTGACGATGAGTAGATGCCCGTCTTTTTCGATTGTGCAGTGTTCGTAGTCCGACATGAGGTGCCTCCAACAGCGAGTTTGAGCTCTATTTTGGCGCGAGAGTGCCCTGCAGCAATCATTCTCGCAAGCAGGCGTCCAAAAACGCAGGGGATTTGAGACATTCCCGAAAGGATTTCTCAACCACATGTTCATAAACTGTGAACCGGTAGACACATACACTCGCCACCAGATTTACATAAAGATGCGTTGCCCAACAGCAGCGGATCTGCCGATCAGGGCACAGCAATGACGCAAAATGGCGCTGAGCAAACAGACGAAATGCTTCCTGAATCACAAGAGGAAGCACCTGAGGGACGTGTGCTTGCTGACGGGCACTGGTCGCTGAAGCATGGCGACGAAATCTACGGTCCCTACACCTTCGAAGCGATGGAAACATATATCGCTGAGGGACGGGTAGCCGGGCACTCCATCATCGCACCAACAGGAACAGATGAGTGGAGCCAAGCCAAAGACATTGCCATGTTCGCTGGTTTCTTTGATGAAGAATTCTCAAAGGTAACGTCAAGCACACCTTCCCATCCGCAAGATCGCCGCCCAGTCTACGGAGCTAAAAAAGGTCAGGTAGACCGTCGCAAGCGCCCGGACACATCAAACTTCCTGATCATCACAGACATTAAGTCACGCCATGGCGCAACGCTGGAACAGTCCATCATGTCGCTCGGGGCAGCGCTCAAAATCGCCAACAATACATGGGCGGTCAATTGTGCAGGCACAGCGCCAGGTCTTTTGAACCAGCTGTCTAAAGTGCTTTCAAAGCAGGACAGCTTGTTTATTGCCGATGCCACGAGAGACCGCACGGCCTGGTTTAATTTTGGCCCGGAGACGGATGCCAAGATCCGGCGCGTGTGGCGCCGCCCCGTCTGAACCCCTTCTACTTATCTTGAAGCAGGCCTTGCCCGCGGCAATCTTGCATCCGTAGGCGAAAGCACCTCCCCGCCCGGTCGAACGCGCGGCAAGAACGCATTCGACACCCTCCCCGCTGTTGCATCTACCAGTGCTTGAGGCAAAGACGTCTCCACCGGTGAGGCTTGTGCGACGGCAGCCAAAGGAGCCGGAGCACGAGGTTCGTCCCCAACCAAAGCCAGCATAATGTCGTCCGCGCGCCGCCACCGCAGCATCAACGGTCCGCTCATCGCGCTCACATCCGCACATTTTGTCTCCGGCGAAAGGCCTCGGTCACACTTCACTGTCTCACGGATAAGTTCGAGCTGAAAATTGGACTTCCGTAGAAACTCATTCAACAGTCCAGCATCGCGCACCGCAGTAATCGACGTTAGATAGGATGCACAATCCGTGCGTTGCCTCTCCAGAATTTGCGCGAGATCACCTTCGGAGAACCCTGCATTGGGCGGCGATGTTGTGCAAACGCGCCATAAAACTTCAGCGGCTGCATGATCAAAAAGTTGGATAAGCTCCCGGTAGCGCCCCTCAAGAGAAAGGTAAATCCGGGCCATATCGGCCGGGTCCCAATCCCTGAACGCATCAATGAATTGCAGGACATCAACATCTATTCCCCGAGGCGGCGCGGCACGATAGACGGAGGGTTTTGGAAGCTGAAGACCTTTCTGAACAAACGAATAGTCGGTCGCGCCGGCAATGTCTGGTTGCTGATCGGGTGTTTTCGGGATCAGCAAAAACTGCACCCCCAGAGGGCGTTCTTCGATGTGAAAGAAGAAACTCTGCCCTGTTCTTTCGACAGATCCCTGCGCCGACTCGCCCGTACGGCGGCCGTTAAGGGAAAAAGCCTCCCCGCGACCTGAATGGAAACGACCGACAACACGGTCTTCTGCTTCTTGCAGCGTCAGCGTCATGCCGCCCGCCGTGCCGATCCCTTCAAACTGGCCGACAAACCCTGACGCGAGCGCAGGCGAAGCAACCATTAAGGTCACCGCAATCACACACCACCTGACGATCTCACACAAAGGCCCAAGCTCCAATCGATCCGGGCTTACACAAACACATACTCTACAGAAGACCGCCTTTACCGGCCTTTAAAGTCAGGCGCCCTTTTCTCAACAAAGGCCGCCATGCCTTCTTTCACGTCTTCTGTACGCATCAGAGGAAGAAGCTGCAGATACACATGGTGAACATGCTCTGCAAACGGCTCATTGAGCCCCATGCGCATCATGCGTTTCGCAGACTGCACCGCCAGAGGCGCATTGGCGGCAATTTCCTGAGCCAGCGCCCGCGCCCTGCCCATCAACTGATCTGCCGGGACGACTTCCGACGCCAACCCCCACTCCACCGCTTCCTGACCTTTCAGGGTTCGACCGGTAAAGATCAGCTCTGAGGCTTTCGACCATCCCAATAGACGCGGCAATATCCAGGTTCCGCCCGACTCCGGAACAACACCGCGTTTGGTGAAGGCCGCTGCCAGCTTCGCTGTGTCAGCCATAATGCGAATGTCGCATCCAAGCGCCGTATCCAGCCCATAGCCTGCCGCTCCACCATTCACGGCACAGATCGTTGGCTTGTCCATCGATTGAAGAACTGTCGGAGGGGTGTTGCGCAGATCGATGCTCTTGAACCCGCCAGTATCTTTCAAGAGGCCCGTGCCTTGTGACTGTGCTTTCACGTCAAGCCCGGCACAAAATGCACGCCCGGCGCCTGTCAAAATCATCACCCGCACATCCGGGTCTTCATTTGCCTCGATGAAGCGGTCGCTCAGCGCTTTCAGCATCGTCCGCGAGATCGTATTCATCCGCTCAGGCGCGTTCAGTGTGACCGTCGCAATGTGGTCCGAAACGTCATAAAGGACTTCATCTTGCCCTTGATCCAACCCATTTTCCAAATTGTGCGCTTCACTCATTTTTCACTCCCTCATCAAAATCTTTCTGCAAACCCACCACCGGGACGTCAATCCAGCCGCTTAAGCTCCCGCGCATAGCGCTGCCAATTCTCCACATAGTGAGCTGCAGAGAACTCCAGGCCAGCCGCCTGCTCATCACTCAACTGCCGCACCACCTTGCCAGGCGCGCCAAGCACCATCGAATTGTCGGGAATATCTTTCCCCTCCGCGATCAATGTGTTTGCACCGATCAGACAGTTCTTCCCGATCTTCGTATTGTTCAGAATAATACTGCCAATCCCGATGAGGGAATTGTCCCCTACCGAACACCCGTGAAGCATGACTTTGTGCCCGATCGTCACATTTCTTCCCAACGTCAGAGGCGACCCTGGGTCCGTATGCAGAACAGAGCCGTCTTGAACATTTGAGTTCTCACCGATGGTGATCATCTCATTATCACCGCGCAGAACAGCCCCAAACCAGACACTGGCATTCTTATGGAGGGTAACATTCCCCATCACCTGCGCATCTGGTGCAATCCAATAGGCGTCGTCTGCGGGCAGGACAGGTCGGCTGTCGCCAAGGGCATAAATCGGCATAAGGCTCTCTCTTCTTCGTCAAACATCAATACGTAACTATTGCACGGCTCAACAGCTCTGTCTCGGCGCCCATCAACTAAGGCCTCCAATGTCATAGCCCCCTTGCAGGAAGCAATGTAAACTCCGCCCAAACACCGGAGCGGGCCATGGCTGAAAAAACCTACGAAGAAACTGACGACACGCCTATTGACCGGGCCATGGGGAAAACCATCGGCGCGATTTGGACGGCTCGCCTGAACAGAAGGGGTTTTCTGAAAAGCTCCGCGAGCACCCTCGCAGTAACGGCCACAGGCCTTGCTCTGCCTCTCTCACTCGCCGCCTGCAGTGAGCAGAACCCTTCGTTCAACTTTGAGGAAATTGAGCACGGCGTCGACGGCACCCACCATGTCGCTCCTGATCACGAGGCAGACATTCTCATCCGCTGGGGTGATCCGGTGATGCCCGATGCACCTGCTTTCGACCCGGAAAATCAAAGCGCCGCAGCCCAGGAAAAACAGTTTGGCTACAACAATGATTTTATCGGCTTCATTCCCCTGCCCTTTGGATCTGAGCTAAAAGACAGCGCGCTTCTCTGCGTCAATCACGAGTTTACGAACGATGATTTGATGCACAGTGCCTTTGACGGTGTCGCAAACCCGCTCGCCGCCTACACACAGGAGATTGCCGAAATCTCCATGGCGGCCCATGGCGGGTCGGTGATTGAGATTGCCCGGGATGCAGCGGGCAAATGGCGGGTCGTGACAGAGAGCCCTTTCAACCGCCGGATCACCGCCTCCACCACGGAAATGGAAGTCTCTGGTCCCGCAGCGGGCCACCCCCGCCTGCAAACCGGCCGCGATCCCTCCGGCCGCACCGTCATCGGTACGATGAACAATTGCGCTGGCGGCATCACGCCCTGGGGCACCTACTTGATGGCAGAAGAAAACATCCACGGCTATTTCATGGGATCACTGCAAAACCATCGCGAGCGCGCAAACTATGCGCGCATGGGCATCCCCAGCACCTTCTATCCTTGGGGGGCCTTTGACACCCGGTTCGACATCAGCAAAGAACCCAATGAAGCAAACCGCTTTGGCTGGGTTGTGGAAGTGGACCCCTTTGATCCGAACTCAAAGCCGGTCAAGCGAACAGCACTTGGTCGGTTCAAGCATGAAGGCTGCGAGACTGCCCAATGCCCTCTCGGGCGGGTCATAGTGTATTCTGGCGACGACCAGCGCTTCGAATATCTCTATCGCTTTGTCAGCGACAATGTGATCAGCCCCGATAACCGCGAGGCAAATTTCAGCTTGCTGGACAAGGGGGTCTTGTCTGTCGCCAAGTTCAACGAAGATGGAACAGGCACATGGGCCCCCCTATTGTTTGGCGAAGGCCCTCTGACGCAAGAAAACGGCTTTGAGAGCCAGGCGGATGTCCTCATCGAAACGCGCCGCGCCGCGGACCTGATGGGCGCAACCCCCCTCGACCGCCCGGAGGATGTGCAGCCGAATGTGAAATCGGGCAAAGTCTATGTCGCACTTACGAACAACTCGAAACGCGATGAAGACCAGACCGACGCGGTTAACCCGAGGGGGCCAAACCTCTGGGGACAGATCATCGAGCTGTCCCCGGAAGCAAACAATCACGCCGCCGCCAACTTCACGTGGGACATGCTGGCTGTTTGTGGGGACCCTGCCGATGACGCTGCCAACGCCAAGTGGAATGACGCCACAAGCGAAAATGGCTGGTTCGCCTGCCCCGACAATCTGGCGGTTGATCCATCTGGCCGCTTGTGGGCAGCAACAGATCAGGGAAAAAACTGGTCTAAAGCTTCTGGAACGGCGGATGGCATCTGGGCCATCGACACACAAGGCGACCTCCGCGGACGCGGGAAAATGTTCTTCCGGGTGCCCGTCGGCGCAGAAATGTGCGGCCCGCGCTTTTCTGACGACGGAGAGACTTTGTTTGTTGCAGTCCAGCACCCTGCCTCAGATGGAACTGAGGCCTTCCCTGGTTTCGAGCGTAAATCTACCTACGCTGACCCGGCAACCCGCTGGCCTGACTTTGAGGCGAACACCCCGCCCAGACCCTCCGTCCTTGCTATCAGCCGAAAGGCAGGCGGGCGAGTAGGATAATCACGGGGGATAGTCACGCGGGTTAACCACCCCACTTGGCAAAATGCCTCACTTGTCGCACTCTGTCGGAAGCGCCGACCAGTCGGCATGGCAGGGGTGCCAACGGGGTGTTTTCTAATGCGTGTTTTCAACTTTCTCTTTGTGGTTCTTGTTGCATTGCCGGTGGCTTTCATCCTCGCGTTCGAGGCCGGATGGCTGGATGACTATGTCGATGATGACCTCATCCCGGCTGAACCGTTTATCCGCGCCGAACTGCACGCAACTGTTCCAGCCGAAGAATTAAATTTGGCGGTCAACGATGCCCTGGATTCCGGCCAATATGAAGACGCGTTGATGTACGCGGAGATTGCGGACTACGCGAGCATCCCCTTAGCGCCAGAGACCGTTGAGCGGCTTGAGGATGCGGGAACGCTCCTGCTCCGGGTCTCTCGCGACACAGGTAGTTTCTTTGAAGGCTTTCTCACCGGCGAAGGCAGCGACACAGCCAGCTTTGTCGGGGCCATCACCTCAGACCTCACCGTTGTAGGGGACGTGCGCGACATTGGTCGGGAAGGATCAAAACTGGTAGCGGGTGAAGACTATTCAGAGCTGATCCTGGGATTGTCAGTGGTTGGCGTTGCTGCCACCGGTGCAACCATCGCAACAGGCGGCGGCGCACTCCCTATCAAGGTCGGCGTATCCCTTATGAAGGTCGCAAAGCGTACCGGCGCTTTGACGGCGGCCTTTGCCCGCCAGCTGGGCGATCTGATGCGAAAGGCAGTCGACTTTCCGGGCCTGCGCAGATCTTTGAACAATGTGAGCCTTACCGATAGTGCCGCCACACGGCGCGCGGTGACCAACTATTCAAGCAGCATAAACCTAAAACCGTTGACCCCTGTCCTGGACGATATGGCCACACTGCAACGCAACGCAGGTCCAGCAGAAAGCGTGAGACTTCTCGCCCGTGTCGAAAACACCAATGATCTGCGCCGGATCACCGAGATGAGTGGCACCCTGGGCGTGAAAACCCGCGGCGTAATGGCGCTGACGGGAAAAACCAGCCTGCGGGCGTTCAAAACCTTCGCCAATCTCGTCCGCTGGCTCCTTGAGTGGGTCTGGGCGATCGCCGCAGGGATTGCCACACTGATTTTCGGGGCTGGCTCAAGACGTGTCATTCGCCGCGCCCGGCGCACGCGCAGCGCCTGAGAACAAAAAACCCGCCCTGCGCCAAAAAGGTGCAGAGCGGGTTTCGTTAGTTTGGGACCTTCTTTCGTTTCCGAAAGCGTTCTACCGGGTCTTCAGACCGCAGGAACTGTCCCGATTTCTTCGCTTAGCCACTCAAACTGGATCAGCTAAACGTCAGCACCTGAGCCACAACCAGGGTGCTCAACCCGGCAACAACCAACGCCGACATATAGCCAATTGAGGAGCTGTGGCTGGCTGGTTTCGTGAAAATAGAAGCAAATGCCTCACCCAGTGGCTGATTTTCGCGAGCGAGCAGCTGATTGCCGGTGTAGATCGCCAAAACCGTGAATGCGATGAAAAACGCATCGCGTGGCGCGACATAACCGACTTCGAAAGCGACGGTCGACAGCACGACGGTGGAGACAGCGACAATATTCCAAAAAAGAGAGCGCATTGGGGGGATCACTCCTGTTTGCCTTGCGGTGCAACAAATAGGTTTGCATTGCACAGGAGAGTAAATAGGCACGAACTGACAAATCGTCAAGTCTTCAGAGCCAAATCAGCCCAAAGTTTTTTCTTTAGTGTTTACAGGCAGTTAACGCTCAAACCAGGAGAAAGCTCAGAATAAGTATCCCAACCAGGAAGCTCCAAAGCCCTGCCATCAAGGAACTGATGACCAGCCAACCGGGAGGCCGGTTTTCAATAACCTGTGCGCGTAGTGCATTGCGCATAATCACGCTCGGTCCCGCCAAAACCAGGGTCAGAACGCCCCCAATAAGCCCCATGGTGGTTTCCTGCCACATCTGGAAACTGGGCGGCTTATTCGTCACCATCCGATAAAGGCTGGAGACGAGGCCCGCGGTCACCACGCCTGTCACAAAAGTCCAAAAAAAGGCGGCCATTACTGTTCAAGTCCTATCCCTGCGCGCAAACCTATTTCTATGAAAGGAATGGCGTCTTTTTGATTCTCATTATTGTCGATCAGGCTGGTCTGGGCCAGAACTGAGTATGACGGAGCCGCGGCCTGACCAGCGTCAGCACCCAGATGAAGGGCAGCAACGCTCTCCTCCGGGCACATCGGACTGCAGGCTGGTTCCGGGTAAGAGGGGAGGTCTCCTCCCGACGCGATCAGCGTCACCGCATCAATCGGTCCACCGGCATAGAGCACGACGCCGAGAAACGTGAGCATTTTGGCAAGGAATGCGGTCATTGACGGGAAATATCCTCAAGCTACTTATTTGTCTGTTCGACAAGACAAGTCGCAAGCGCCGTACCATGCTGGCAAAATCCGGAAATGTTTTGGAAAGCTTAGAAGAATCAAATGGTTGGCTGAAACGTAAGGGGCGTTATGCTGGCCCACGACACATTAACGTTTCAAAGCGACCTCTCCGGCACAGGAAAACTGTCCCAAAACAGGCCACTCCAAGAACTGGCCATAATGAAGGCTCGAGCACATGAGCGACGGATCTGACCAATATGTAAAGGAGCGGCCCGCTTGGCTGATCCCAGCCACTGTGGCGTTAGGGGTGACGGTCTTCTCCGCGCTCTTCGGCTATTACTATTTCGGCCCCACACCCTCCGAAATTCTCGGCCTCGATCCACGTGCCAGTGACAGCAGCGAAACTGTCGACATGATGATTGGCGATGACCGCTTCCTGATCCCGGCAAATTTCACCCGCTATCCTCTCCAGCGCGTCGGCGGCACACAAAACGAGATCGACCTTCACGCGCTGCTGCCGGAGCTTGCGCCCTACACGATTGATCGCCGGGAAGCGTTTGAAGACAACACATCAGATGCCATTGCGGTTCATATAAAAATACACTTGGCCAAAGGCATCCTGCCCGCGACACGGCGGCTGGATGATATTTATGCGCGGCACCTGCTGAGCCGCACACCGGAGGAAGGCCCCGCAGGTCTCGACCTCTATAGGTTTTCTGGAGATACCGGCTACAAAGATCAGGATCTTTTTGTCATGGAAAGCGCGGGCGAAAATCCGCTTCTGCTGTTGTGCTTCAAGCCATCAGACGTAATTTTCAGCCCCAATTGCACCCGCACCTTCCAACTGACTGACACAGTCGCCATCACCTACAGGTACAAGCGTGGCCAGTTGGACAATTGGCAATCTGCAGATCAATCAATCACCGCCCTCATCAGAAGCTTCATTGTCCCATCTGAGCCGGACCAAAATCCGGCTCAGTGACTTTCAAAGCTTCATGCTTCGACAGGCTCTGCGACCCGTGTCGGGTATTTGGGGAACCGTCTGTGGAGCACGGCTGCCAACGCTGGCAGCCCAGTCACGGCACCGATCATGTTTGCAAAGAACATGAAGCTCAGCAGCAGTCCCATATCAGCCTGGAACTTCAGTTCTGAGAACACCCAGCTGGCGACACCAAGCGACAGTGTAAGCCCGGTAAAAATCACAGCCATGCCTGTTTCCTGCATCGCAAGCGTGAAGGCACTCACAATCTCCTCCCCGGCTTCCAGATGGAACTGCAGGCGGGTGTAGATGTAAAATGCATAGTCGACGCCAATCCCCACCGCCAACACAAGCACCGGGAGAGTTGAAACTTTGAGACCGATCTCCAACCAGCTCATCAGCCAATAGCCCATGAACGTCGCAACAACCAACGGCGCACAGCAACAGATGATCGCGCGCCAGTCACGATAAGCGATCAACACCAATATTATGATGACACCGAACACATAAAGCAGAATTGGAAGCTCCGAGCTTTCAATCACATCGTTCGTAGCTGCGATAAGGCCCACATTGCCCGAGGCCAAACGGAATTTGTGGTCGGGATAGTTGGGGCCGTTCTCTGCAATCCATTCATCGGCCGCCCCAATCAGGCGTTTGATCGTGGTCGCCTTATGATCTTCAGTGAAGACAATAACACTCAGGAAATTACAGTTGCGGTCTGTCAGGCCGGTGCTGGGTCCAAAACTGTTGGTCGTCAAAACCAATGTGTATTTATTGCGGGGCAATTCATGGAATTTGGGGTTCCCCTCCATCCAGACGCTGTACACCGTCTTGGCAGCTTCTGGCAGTGAGACAACAGATCTGACGCCTTCAACATTCATCAGGTGATAGCCAAATTTTTCAACCGGCTTCATCAAGTCCCAACTGATGCAGGAATTCTCAGGTGTCTCCACAAGCGCAACAAACGCATCCAGATTGACGTTGAAGTTCTCAACGATAAAGCGGGAGTCCACATTAAAGCGGGCGTCAGCACGAAGCTCAGCAGCACCGGCATGAACATCACCGATATTTCTGTTCCGGCTTTCATAGACGGCGACAACAAAAAGCGAGCCTATCAACACCAGCGTTATGGTCGCTGGCACCGGGCGGGTAATTTGCGCGACGCGGGCCATCAGGCGAATGCGCTTCTCCCGCAAGCGAGCTGCTTTTTCCACATATCCTTGGGGGACAGAGAAATAGGCAGCGGCCAGAGGCAACATGATCAGATTGGAGACAATCTTCAGAGCCACACCAATAGAGGCAACGATTGCCATCTCCTGGATCATCGGCACTGGAATGAGGTAGAGCGTGGCAAAACCGGCAAGGTCCGTCACCAGCGCCATAGACCCTGGCACCAACAAACGCGTGAACGTCGCACGCGCTGCTGTCTCGGCATTCGCGCCAGCGACAATCTGCGCGGAGATCAGATTGATCTGCTGAATGCCATGGCTCACGCCAATGGCATACACAAGAAACGGAACAAGGATCGCAAGCGGGTCCAGCCCATAGCCCAGCGTTTTTAAAATCCCAAATTGCCAGACAACCGATATCAGAGATGAGCCAACCGCCAGGGACGTCAGCATAATGGACCGGCTATAGACATAGACTGCTGCCGTGGTGAGCAGGAAGGAGATGGCGAAAAAGAAAACCACCCCACCTGCCCCATCGGCGATATCCCCGATCATCTTCGCAAAGCCGATGATCCGAATGTTTATATTTTCGCCTTCATACTTATCGCGAATATCGCTCTCAATCCGCTGCGCAAAATCAATGTAGTCCAGCTGCTCGCGCGTGATCGGGTGGATTTCCTGCAACTCAAAGCGGATCAGCGCTGCCGAGCTGTCATTGGAAAAGAGCGTGCCCTTAAAACCCCACCGGTCTGCGTCCTCGCGAATACTATCGACGGCCGCCTGATCAATATTCGTGCGTGTAACGTTGGAAGGAATGAGATTGTAGGCGAGGAAGCCTTCTTCGGTAATCTGGAAGACACGGGTATTGGGCGTCCACATGGATTTAACAGAGCCGCGAAAAACACCCGGCAGGAAGAAAATATCGTCCGTGACATCGTAGAGCACCTGCATAAATTCAGGTTTCCAAATGTCACCGTCCTTCGATTCCACAGCCACCATCAGCGCATTGCCGCCCGGTAGCTTCTCCCGATATTCCAGGAATGTTTCAATATAGGGATGACCGGAGGGAAGCTGTTTCAGATAACCAGCATCCGGGCGCAGCTGCACCGCCTGATATCCCATCCAGACGGTGAAGACCGCCAGGGCAATCAGAACAATTGCCTTCAGCCGAAACAGTACATTCTCTAGCAGCTTGACCATGTCATTCCTCTCCCACGGTAACGTCCCAACATTACCGCTGACGGTCTTACGACCGTCTAAACGCGCACCTGGCTGATATATCTAGAAAGTTCAGGCGTCAGGCAGGTCGATATCGAGGATGGCCATATTGAAGGCGTACGAAACTTCACCCTCTTCCTCGTCCTTGAACAACACGCCGATAAACTCATCGCCAATATTTACTTCAGCAGAATCGTCTTTGTTCGGCCGTGCCTGCACGGTGATCGCGTCGAGCCGGAATTGCTTGCGAAAGTAAGATTGCAGCCGACTGATTTCCGATTTGTCCACGAGAAGTGCTCCGCATTCGATAAGTGAGTGATGGTAGTTGAATTTCCCCCGTTTTGTAGCCGTTCACCCTCACGGGCGCAAATGCCCGATATCCCCTCCCAACACCTGATCCTTTATTCGCCCTATGCCCCTGCGGCGGTTCGTCCGATTGCTGTTTCAACAGGGCCTGTGGAAAGATGGCCCCATCGAAAGCTTGGACTTTGGATCAATTACCGCAGGCACCGGCGGAAAACCGCCATCAGGCCACAGGGGAGCAGTGATATTGTGAGCAGATATGCAACAAAATGGTTTGCTGTAGCAGCGTTCTTGATCACTGTTGGAGCTCTAGCTGCCCTTTCCCAAGCGGCTGAGGCAAATATTGGCCTCTCAAATGCCTGGGTCCGCCCCACTTTGGGTGCAGGGCGCACCACGGCGGCCTATGTCACCATTACAAATACAGGCACCGCTGCAAACCGGCTGATAGCCGTGGACTCGCCAGGGGCGGGTTCTGTTGAAGTTCACACGGCAGGAATGGAAGACGGCATCATGCGGATGCGCAGACTGGAAGGTCTGGACATTCGGGCAGGTGAGCGGATTACCATGGCCCCCGGCGGGTATCACATTATGATCATTGACCTGGAACAGCCCGTTGCAATGGGCGCGACAGTGCCCCTCACTCTGACATTCGAGGGAGCGGGCAGTTTCACCATTGATGCAAAAGTTTCCATGACACTCCCGGATGCATCAGACGCCGCTCCCACAAGTAGCGACAGTGACCACCAGGGCATGATGCATGATGGTCACTAATTGATCGCTGATCACCTGGCTGTGTAGCCACCATCCACGACCATTTCAGATCCCGTCATGAAAGAGGATTCGTCTGACGCCAGGAAAAGCACGGCATTGGCGATTTCTTTCGGGAAACCAAGCCGCCCAATAGGGTGCAACATGGTGAGCATTTCAATCGCTTCATTGGCACTGCCCATACGTCCGGCAATAACCCCCTCTTTCACAACATTGCGCACAAGAGGCGTATCAATAAACCCGGGATGGACCGAGTTAACGCGGATCCCATATCCCGCATCAGCGCACTCAAGGGCGGCGACTTTTGTCAGCAATCGAACCCCGCCCTTCGCCGCGTTGTAATCAGCAGCATTGGGCGTGCCAACGATGCCCATAATCGACGAGATGTTGATGATGGACCCGCCACCTGACTGCTTCATCGCACGAATACCGTGCTTGCAACCCAGGAAAACACTGTCCAGATCAATCGCAATTGTGTTGCGCCATTGATCAAGTTCCAGATCTTCAATCGGGGCGCCAGGAGGTGCAATGCCGGCATTATTCACCAGAATATCAAGCTGGCCAAAGCTTTCGATCGCGTGTGCAGTAACACGCTCCCATTCAGCTTCCTCTGTCACATTGTGCGAAACGAAGGTCGCCTGCCCACCATTGTTCTGAATGGCATCAGCGACAGCCTCCCCGGCGGCAACGTCAATATCTGTACAGACGACGGATGCCCCCTCTTCGGCGAGGAGACCAGAGGCTGCAGCCCCAATCCCCTTCGCGGCACCTGTGACAATCGCTACTTTTCCATCAAGACGTCCCATACACTCTCTCCCTGTTTTTGTTTGGCACCATAGTGGAAGAAGGACCAAGCCCTTAACAAGACTAAAAGCGCTTTTGGTCTTGGCCATCCCTTGCTAAGAGAGATCACCTCTGCATCTCTAGGAGTTGTCCCCATGGCAATCGCCCACCTCATCACCTACAAAACGAGCAAGCCAGATACCATCATCGCGCAGACCCTCGCTTATAAAGAGCGTGAGTTGGATCGCTCGCCGCCAGAGGGTTTCCTCAGCGTTCACGTCTACGCAAATGAGGAGGAAGGCACTGTGGTTTTTCTCACTGAATGGCAAACTGTCGAACATCTGACAGAAACGCAGGACATGGCCCCCTGGGAGGCCGCCCAGGACCTAAACGATACTTTTTCGGACACTGTGACGGCAGCCACGTTTAAAATCGTAAGCTGAAGCACCCGCCAATCGCTGGCGCTAAATCCACACTCCTGCGTATGATAGCGCTATGACACGCAATGCATTCGCAGGAACGGAACATCCGCCTTCTTATTATGCGGCGACCGCCAAAGACGCGCCGTCGGTCACCTCCCTTGAGGGGGACCGCACCTGCGATGTCTGCATTGTGGGTGCCGGGTACACGGGGCTGTCAGCTGCACTTCATCTCAGAGACCGTGGATATGATGTCATTGTTCTCGAAGCCGCTCAGATCGGCTGGGGGGCCTCGGGCCGCAATGGCGGTCAGCTGGGAACAACGCTTCGAAAAAGCCAACCCGAGCTAGAAGAAATGCTGGGGCGCGAGCGGGGTCGGGCCATGTGGTCATTGGCGCAGGACTCCATCGCGACCACCCGCGCCATCATTGACCGTTTCAACATTGATTGTGACCTCACCCCCGGCATCATGCACACCGCGTGGAAGAAATCGGACATGTCCTGGCTTCGGGAAGAGGCAGAGCATATGTCGCGCGATTATGGCTACGACAAGCTCCGCGTTGTTGAGCAAGACGAAGTACGTGAGATGGTCGCCACCGATCGTTATTGGGGCGGTGTTCTCGATGAAGGGGCCGCCCATCTTCATCCGCTGAACTATGCGCTGGGCATGGCCCGAGGCGCGATCAGCGCAGGCGCAAAAATCTTCGAGCGCTCCCGCGTCACACATATCTCTGAGGGTTCGCCAACGACGGTGACAACCGACAAAGGGACTGTCACAGCAAAGCAAGTGATCCTTGCCTGCAACGGCTATTTGGGGGATCTGGAGCGCAAGGTGAACGGCTACATTATGCCGATCAACAATTTCATCATCGCGACAGAGCCGCTGGGTGAGGACGGAGCCAAGGCTCTGATCCGGGACAATGTCGCCATTGCAGACAGCAAATTCGTGATCGATTATTACCGACTATCGGCAGATGGCCGTTTGCTTTTTGGTGGCGGCGAGAACTACTCCAGCACCTTTCCAAACGACATAGCGGCATTTGTAAAGAAGCCCATGCTCCGCGTTTTCCCCCAGCTAAAAGACACGCGCATCGACTATGCTTGGGGCGGCACGCTCGCCATCACCCTGAAACGCATGCCGCAATTTGGGCGCGTCGGCGCCAACCGGTTCTTCGCTCACGGCTATTCTGGACAAGGCATCAATGTGGCAACGCTAGGCGGAAAACTGCTGGCGGAAGCCGTCGCAGCCGAAGCCGAGGGCAAGGGATCGCCGGAGCGGTTCAATCTAATGGCAGATGTGAAAGCAGCAAAGTTTCCAGGCGGCACGTGGCTGCGTTATCCAGGCCTCGTCGCAGGCATGTTGTTCTATGCCATGAAAGATCGCCTGCCCTAACCAAACCGAGGTTAGATGCCGTCACCATTCTTGCCATCTTCTTCGATAATCTGGTTCATGGCGCGCGACGGCTCATCACAGCCCGCACATCCCACCACTTTTGCAGGCACACCAGCAACTGTGCAATTGGCGGGCACGTCCGCAAGCACCACACTGCCTGCACCAACACGCGCGCAATCGCCAATCGTGAGATTACCCAACACTTTGCAGTCTGCGCCAAGCAGAACACCGCGACCGACTTTTGGATGCCGGTCACCTGCTTCTTTGCCAGTGCCGCCAAGATTGACGCCATGGAGCATAGAGACATCATCTCCAACGACAGCGGTCTCACCAACAACAACCCCGGTGGCGTGATCAATCATGATCGCTTTACCAAACTGCGCGGCGGGATGAATATCAACAGCGAAAAGTTCTGAAACGCGGCTCTGAATGAAGTGCGCCATTGGCTTGCGGCCCTGCTTCCATAGCCAATGGGCGATCCGGTGAGCCTGCAGACTGATAAAGCCTTTAAAGAAAAGCAGTGGCTGGAGGTAGGAATCGCACGCGGGATCGCGGTCATACACAGCAACGGTGTCAGCACGGAAGGCTACAATAATCGACGGGTCTGCCTCATAGGCGTCTTCGAACACTTCCCGCAGCACCATCGCGCTGACTTCTGCATTCGCGAGCTTTCGCGCCAGGTGAAAGCTCAGGACTTCTGGCAACGCATCGTGGTTCAAAACGGTCGCGAAGATAAAGCTGGCAAGAACAGGCTCTTCATTCGCCATGTCTCGCGCTTCACCGCGCATACGATCCCAAACAGGATCGACCAGCTTTACGTTCTCAATGGGTTTGGACATGGTGCCCTCCTCCTCGGTCTTCGGACTTCCCCGGACCGTGTTTCCAACCAGAATAGCACATAGGGCCGCTCAAGCCCCACTTCAACCACTTTTTGGCCGTTCCTGGCCAAATAGCCCGGCTGCGGGTGACGCCCGCAGAACCAATTGCTAGGCTCCGCTCATCAAAATTCAGAACCGTTCCAATGTGAGTCGCCCGATGCCGCATAGTCAAACTTCAAGGTTGAAAATCTATTATGAAATCAAAGGATCCGGTGACCCGCTGCTTTTCATAAGCGGTACCGGCTCTGACCTGCGGAACAAACCGAATTTCATGGATGGTCCAGCACCGTCGCAATTTGAGACACTGGCCTACGACCAAAGGGGTCTCGGACAGACAGAGAAGCCCGACGCACCCTATTCCATGGCCGATTATGCAGATGATGCAGCGGCGCTGCTAGACGAACTGCACTGGCCAAAAGCAAACGTGATTGGCGTCTCGTTCGGCGGCATGGTCGCCCAGGAACTCGCCCTCAGACATCCGACCCGCATCAAACGTCTGGTCCTCGCCTGCACATCGCCCGGCGGCGCAGGAGGTGCCTCTTATCCCCTCCACGAGTTGCAGGACATGGACCCCGTCGAGCGAGCAAAATTCATGATCCCCATCTCCGACACGAGACGCGACGCGGAATGGGCTGCCGCCAACCCAAAAGAGTATGATTTCTTCGTGCAGTTCGCCTCAACCGATGCATTTGCAGGCGAACCCGGACGCGCCATGGGCGGGCGCCGTCAGTTGGAAGCCCGCCAACACCACGACACCTGGGAACGCCTTCCCGACATCACCTGCCCCACCTTCATCTGTGGTGGCACCTATGACGGCATCGCACTTCCCGCCACACAGGAAAAAATGACCGCCCGCATTCCAGGCGCAGAGCTTTCCATGTTCGATGGCGGGCATCTCTTTATGCTTCAGGACAAAACCGCCGTTCCGGCCATGCTGGACTTTCTAAACGCCGACAAGTGCTAGGAACAATCATGGGCCGCAAGATACTCTTCATCACGACAGATCAAATGCGCTTCGATGCGCTGGACTGCGATCGTTTAAGGACCAAAAAGAATGCCCTCACCGACTGAAAAAATGATCGCCCGTAAAGAAGGCGCCATCGGATGGATGATTTTCAACAATCCTGAAAAGCATAATTCCGTCAGCCTCGACATGTGGCAGGCGGTTCCCGCTATTCTCGATGAGTTTGAAGCGGACCCAGAGATCCTCTCTATCATCCTGACCGGTGCTGGTGAAAAATCCTTCGTTGCCGGTGCCGACATCTCGCAGTTTGAGCAGGCGCGCTCCAACCCGGAGAGCGTTCAGAACTATGAGGACACCTCCACCGTCGCGTTTGACCGGATAGCACGGTCATCACGGCCCACCATTGCGATGATTGATGGCTATTGCATTGGCGGTGGTCTGGGCATTGCGCTCGCCTGCGATCTGCGCTTCGCCGCCGAAGGTTCCACCTTCGGCATTCCGGCTGGCAAGCTGGGTCTCGCCTATCCGCTTATTTCCACCAAGCGGCTGGTCGATGTTGTCGGCCCCTCAACTGCCAAGGAAATTTTCTTCACTGCACGTCGTTTCGATCATGACGAGGCCCTGCAAATGGGACTAATCAATCGCGTCCTTGCAAAAACCGAGCTCGAGACGTTCACGCGCGCATCGTGTGCCCAGATTGACGACAATGCGCCGCTGACCGTCCACAATGAAAAGAAGATCATTGATGAGCTTGTGCGCGAAGCCGACAGCTTCGATGTGAAAGCATGCCTGCGCCTGATCGCCGAATGCTTCGACAGCGCAGACTACGCCGAAGGCCGCGCCGCATTTATGGAAAAAAGAAAACCCGTTTTCAAAGGCAAATAAGAAAGAGAAGTTCATGGGAGAACGTTTGAAAGACAAAGTCGCCATCATCACTGGCGGCACGAGCGGCATTGGCCGGGGAACTGTTGATCTGTTCCTCGCAGAAGGCGCCAAGGTCGTCGTCGGCGATGTGCAGGACCATCGTGGCGAGGAGATGACCCTGACGCTGGGAGATGATTTTCTCTACTGCAACGCCGATGTCTCGCAGGAGGCAGACGTAAAAAACCTGGTGGCCGAGACAGTTGACCGCTTTGGCCGCGTGGATTGTATCTTCAACAATGCAGGCTTTGGGGGCGTTGGCGGACAGCTGGATGAGATCGACATGGACGGGTTCGACACCTCCGTCGGTGTTCTCCTGAAAGGGGTTTTCCTTGGGTACAAATACGCTGTTCCAGTGATGAAGAAACAGGGCTCTGGCTCCATCATCTCAACGGCAAGTGTTGCAGGCCTCCAGGCAGGCTTTGGCCCTCAGGTCTATTCCGCCTGCAAAGCCGCCGTCGCGCACCTTGCCAAAACGGCTGCCTTGGAACTGGGTGAGTTTAACATCCGCTCAAATGCCATCTGCCCCGGCGGCATTGCCACACCCATCTTTGCAAGCGCCCTGGAGCTTGGCGCAAATGCAGCAGACGAATTCGCTGAATTCATGAAACCACGCCTGGCAAAGCTTCAGCCCGTCGCTCGCTCCGGTGTGCCCAATGACATTGCGGAGATGGCCCTCTTTCTCGCATCAGATGCCTCCACCTTCGTGACGGGACAAATCATCGCCGTGGACGGCGGCCTGACAGCCGGACGCATGCGCGGTCTCTCAGACGCCGTCAATTTCGAAGAAACCATCAACGAGTTTCTGGCGACCCATAAATCAGGCTAGTAGCGGAATTCGTTTCCACCAGATCCCAAAACAGGAACCGCGCCATCCGGGCATTCGCCCCCGGTGGCGTGGGTGTCTGCCACGTCCCGCGCCATCACGTTGGCATTCGCGTTTGCGAGAGCATCGACGTAGGCCACGTGGCAACTGTCTCCATCCCGAAAGCGCGACACAACCAACACCTGCCCTGTCCCATACCCGCCATCATCCAACGCCTTGTGGTAGTAGTAGCGCACAATGGTCGCGAATGGTTCTGAGGCCGAACCACGGGCAACACGCCACTCAATCTTAGGCCCCAGCTGGTTGAAAGGTGGAATGGTTTCCCCAATCGGATGCGCACCGGTTGGGACATATTCCTCACCCACAGCTTCAATCTCAATTTCATCTGTCGGGACGACATCGACACCGACTTCTTCCTCATCAAAAGCTTCTTTTATGACAAGCGGTGCCCCTTTCTGCCTAAAGGTCAGATAGAGCCGCAGGTCCGCTTCTGTCGCATACACGTCATAGCCGTACTTCCCCTCACACCGCATCTGCACGAAACCAATTTCTGACTCTTCTTCAACAATAGGGCACCTATCCAGTTTGAGGTCTGAATAAGAGCTTGTGTAAGAAGCTGCGAAAGCACTACCTCCCCCAAAAACCGAGAGGGCAAACCCCGCCAAAACAGCCGACCGTGCAATCATGTTAAGCCTCCACAACCAATTGGTTCTTCACCCGCGCAACCCGGTGACGCAGGTCAAACTGCATCGCTTCCTTGCCACCAACTTCTTCAAGCAATGTGTCCACACTTTGGCGATCTGCACCAGTAAGCGGCTGGTAGAAATCCAGCACCCGTTGAAGCATCCACTGCTCAAAGGTGAACATGCCCCGCTCACCTGTCACAGGTGTTCCGTCAGCTTCCTTCAATACAAAACTCTGTTTGCCGATGGCGCGGGGAATGGCGTCTCCCGGATTTTGATCAATCCAGTCAGCCAATGCTGCAACTGTCTCTTTCAACGGCGGGAACTGCTCCTCAAAAATGCGCCGCAACACAGGATAAAGCGTTTCAGGAATTTCATCGCCTGACAGGAAGTCCCCTGTCTTGGGCTCCGGTGCCATCATCCGCTCCACCCATTTGGCAACATTGGGCGCAATGCGCTTCATAATTTCACCTGACGCTGGGTCGCGATATTGGTGCGCATAAAGCGGCCCAATCATTCCAAAATCACCAATGCTCGGGCGCGTGCCAAGCAAATAGGGATACACTGCAAAGTGGGCGTCAAGGTCCCGCAGAAGCTGCTCGTAGGATGCCTCCACCGCTTTCTCGGTCGCCGGTGTCACACCAAGTATTGGAAGCGAGCCTTCGAACGGTTTGCAGGTCTGCCTACCCACATCAATCTGCTCTGCTTCGCTGAGATCTGGTTGCGAGACCTTGCCGAATTCCAGATACATCGCTTCCGCATTATGGTTCCAGCGATAATGCATGGCCGGGATTTTCATCCACTCATCACCATAAAGCTCAAACAGTCGCGCGATTGTTCCCTGCCGCGGTGTAGCGGGATAAATCGAAGGCTCAGGAAAGCGCGCCTCAAGAAAATCAATAATGTCGCTCGTATCCTGAACAGCAATATCATCTGGTGAAATCAGGACAGGCATCATCGCAACGCCTGTCCGCGGCAGAATGACATTTACATAAACGTCCCGATCCGCGTTCACCTCTTCATATGGGATATCCTTGAAGCGCAGATAGGCCCGGACTTTCCCTGTGAAATAGGAAATCTCTGCACCCAGCAATTGATAAGTGTCTGTCATGACCACCCTGTCGATTCGATGTTTTTTGGCATGCACCATGCCGTTTTGTCGAAAACTTAGCCTTTGTTTGCAATTCAGCCAAGCAGTTCAACTTTTTTTCAACAGTCCGGATCGTACGGTGGCGCACCCAAAAAGGATGTCCCTTAAACGTGAAGACCCCAGTCAAACTTGATCGTCGACGCCGGAAGCGCCTTGCGACAGCCATCTCCGGCCGCATCGTCTATCCCGGCGTGGACGCAGAATGCTGGATTAATCAAATGTCAGCGACCAGCGCTTTGGTTGAGGTTCTGCCCCTTCCTGCCCTCGACACCCCCGTCGCCTTGGATGTGCCGGGCATAGGTTTTTCAAGAGGCATGACCGTCCGCCATACCGGCAGTCATGTTTGTATCCGTCTGGAGCCCTCCCTTCGCAAGGAACAGGCGATGGAGGACCGTCTCACCGAGCTTGGAAAAATCGAAGATTCCGACGATCCCTCCCGCGAAAGGTAGGCGCGACTCTCCCATTTGGGGGCGTTACACTTGCCCCAAAAGTTCAACCCACGGGAGACGTTCCATGAAATTAGACGGCGCAGTAGCCATTGTCACCGGATCCGCTGCAGGCCTTGGAGCCGCAACAGCCATCCGCCTTGCCAGGTCAGGGACAAAGGTCGCGATCAATTACACGAAGTCAGAAGACGAAGCCAAAGCGGTCGTCGCAGAAATTGAAGCGGCGGGCGGTGAAGCTGTTCTTGCACAAGGGGATGTTTCAGATGATGAGGCATGCAAGAAAATCGTTCAGACAACCATAGACAAATGGGGCCGCGTTGACATTCTCGTCAACAATGCTGGCACCACCCAGTTTGCCGATCATGACGATCTCGACGCACTGCAGGCAGAAGACTTCCACCGCATCTATGGCGTCAACGTGATTGGCGCTTATCAGATGGTCCGTGCGTGCACACCTTACATGAAAGACCAGGGCGAAGGCTCTGTTGTGAACGTCTCCTCCATTGCGGGCGTCACTGGCATCGGCTCATCGGTCGCCTATGCCGCTTCCAAGGGGGCCATGAACACGATGACGCTTTCCCTCGCCCGCGCGCTGGCCCCAGAAATCCGGGTGAACGCCGTCTGCCCCGGTTTTATCGGCACCCGCTGGTTCCGCGACAAGTTCGGGGAAAACATGTTCAAAAGCATCGTTGCCAATCAAGAAGAAACAATGCCGCTCAAGCGCGCCGGCACGCCGGAAGACATTGCCGCGACCGTCTGTTTCTTCGCAGGAGAAGGGTCTGACCACATCACCGGCGAGACCCTCATCACCGATGCCGGCATGCATCTGAATTTTGCGCCGCTCACCGCCCGGTGATCGAAGCTTGCAGAAGGCTTGGGGAGTTCAGGCCTTCTGCAAAAAATCCAGCACTGCCTGTTTGTAGGCGGGATCACCCACGGTGCGCATATGATCGCGTCTCGGGATTGTCACGGCTTCGCCCCGAGGGAACGGCGCCGCCAACCGCTCCGCTGAGCCCGCAATGATATCCCTGTCCCCGGCGACAACCAGAACAGGCAACTCGACACCGGCCAGATCTTCATCCGCCAATTTATCGCGCGGCACGCTGTAACAGGCAGCCAGCGCTTCTCTGTTCTGCCCATTCTTATCTGCAAAGGCTCGAAAGGCGCGCCCAACCGCTGTTGTCGCATCATGCGAGCTGTCCGCCAACAATGCGTCAACAACGGGTTCGATCTGACCTGAGGGGGCGAACAATTTATCCCCGACACCCGCCAACACCACAGCGCCACACCGATCCGGGTGATCCATCGCAAAGCGCAGGCTCAGCATGGCCCCCAGCGAGTAACCCATAATATCAGCACGGGCGATCCCCAGATGATCAAGCAGCGCGGCAATGTCACCCGCCATAACACCTCTGTCATAGGCCGCGACCTCAACCGGGTCATCGCTCTCCCCATGCCCGCGCAAATCAAACAGAATGACCTGACGCCCTGCCTGTGTGAGGGTCTCAACCCACCCGGGTTCAATCCAATTGACTGTATGGGTCGACGCAAATCCGTGAACCAACACGATGGGGGCGCCATCGCCCATGACCCTGTAAGCCAGTCGCACACCATCTGAATGAAAATAGTCCAAGGGGACCCTCCGTTATTGCCAAGCCTAGAGCCTCTTGGCGAAGAGTGTATAGTATGGGCATTCATATGACGGGAACACAAAATGACGAATGCCACCACTTTGAAACGCCAAGCGTGTGATGCCATTGACGCGATGAGCGATGAGCTCATTTCAATCTCCCACGAAATCCATGCAAACCCCGAGCTGGCGTTCCGCGAGCATAAGGCCGCCGCCCTGCTTTCAGGCCGTGTTGAAAAAGAGGGTCTGCCCGTTACCCGCGAGGCTTTTGGACTTGAGACAGCCTATGCAACTGAGTTTGGCAATGAGGGCGCGACAGTCGGCATCCTGTCTGAATATGACGCCCTGCCCGGCATTGGGCACGCCTGCGGTCACAACATCATCGCCACAACCGGTCTTGGGGCGAGCCTCGCGCTTGCCAAACTGAACGGAGCCCTTCCCGGTCGCATCCGGTATCTCGGCACGCCTGCTGAAGAACAAGGCGGCGGCAAAGAGCTCATGGCGCAGGAAGGCGCATTCGACAGGCTTGATGCGGCAATGATGGTGCATCCAGCTGGTGTCGACCTCGCGACCATGCCCTGCATCTGCGTCTCTGAGGTTGAAGTCATCTATTCCGGCAAAAGCGCACACGCCTCTGCCATGCCCCACGCGGGGCTGAACGCGCTTGATGCGCTCGTCACGGCGTACCAGTCCATCGCCCAGCTCAGACAGCATATCAAGCCCACCGAGCGTATTCACGGGATCATCAATGAAGGCGGCGTTGCGCCCAATATCGTGCCTGACCGTGCCAGCGGCGTTTTTTATGTCCGCGCCGCAGAGGCCATCTCGCTTGCCGCTTTGAAGGCCCGCGTTCAAGCTTGTTTCGAAGCCGGTGCGCTTGCGACGGGCTGCACCGCCGACATCAAATGGGCCAAAGCTGATTATCTGGATATGAAAACCAGTTGGCCAATTGCCGCGGCCTATGAAGCCAATGCGCGTTCTTTAGGCCGCGATTTCTTTCCACTCGACAAGATGCCCTCTGGGTCAGCAGGCAGCACAGACATGGGCAATGTGAGCCACCGCGTTCCGTCTATTCATCCCATGATCGCGTCCGCACCACCGAGCGTTGTCATTCACAATCCAGAATTCGCCCGCTGGGCTGGCGGTGAAATGGGCGACAAAGCCTGCATTGACGGGGCTAAGTCACTCGCCATGACGGCCATCGACTTCATGACAGAACCAGCAATGCAACAGGCCGCAAAAGCCACCTTCGCAGAAACAGCAGAGAGTTCCGCCCGGTCCATCGGTGCGGCTTACAACCCTGAAGGCTCCATCGCACTTGGCGGGTGCGGCTGCTGCTAAAGCGCGCCAATAAAATTCTAGTCAGCTGAGGCTGCTGGTGCCTGAGCTTTCGCACGCTCCTCCAACTGTCGGCGCACTTCTTCCTGCGCATCTTTATTAAGTGGAAAACCCCACATGATCGCCGCCACACCGAAGTTGCAGATCATGGGCGTCGCAACAAACACGATAGACAGACCAAAGATCGCTGCTTCTGTGTTCTCACCGCCAGGGACAAACCCGATCAGGCTCAATGTCCAGAACACGACGCCGACGGCAATCGCCCCGCCCGTCTTCGATGTGAGCGTCATGAGCGCATAGAAAAGCCCTGTTCGCCGGTGACCGGTCTCCAGCTCATCCACATCCGCAACATCAGCAAGGATAGATCGGTAAAGGATCGTGACGCTGCCCACGTTTACCCCCAGGAAAGTAAACACGGCAGCCGCCGCGTAGAAATTCCCCGGCGGAATGAGAAACAGCGAAGGCACCATCAACGCGTTAAACAGTGCCGCAGCAATCAGGGCTTGATGCTTACCCAGACGATAGCTGAGCTTCACGACCAGCGGCACAAATCCCAATCCAGCAAAAAAGTAGATCAGCAACAAAACGCTCGGAACATCAATTTGCAGCACATAGGTTACCTGGAAGAGAAACATGGAGCCCAGGGCGGCGCCCGAAAACCCACTGAGAAAATCAGCACAGACAACCCTTTGCAGAGGGCGATTGACAAGTAGTGGGCGTGCCATTTCCCGCAGCGGCATTTCCTGGCTTTGAGACAGTGACCTGAATTCCGGCACCTTCCAGACAGCAATCGCAACCGTGATCGGAAGCAAAATAATTACGAACCAGCCCATCGCGGCAACCCGCTCTGCGTCAACATTCGCTTCTGAAAAATATTCGATGGCAACGGGCAGCAACAAAACAATCGGCACACCCAGAATAACAAAACCTTCCCGAAATCCCATGATGCGTGACCGCTGGTCATAGTCTTCGTGGAGCTCTGCCCCCCAGGCCATGTGGTTGAGGCTGGCCATCGTGAAACCAATATAGAGAACGAACATCCAGCCAAAGAGGTAGAAGCTGCTGGTCGGTGCACTTGGCATAAAAACCATCACTGCCGACAGAAGCATGATCGGGACCGAGGCAACAATCCAGTGCCGTCGCCGACCCCATCGCGAGGGAAAGCGGTCTGAGATAATGCCCATCATCGGGTCAGTGATGACATCCCAAAGTCGGGCAACCATGAAAATGGTGCCGACAGTCGCAAGCCCCAGCCCCATTGATTCTGCGTAGAACTGCGGGAGATAAACGGAAATCGGCAAACCCATAGCGGCCATGGGCACGGCGGGTCCGGCGAAGGCGGCCAACTGCCACGTCGGTATCCTGTCTTGAGCCATGTAAGAGCGTTCCTCCGCTAAAGTGTATTAGGTAGATGGGGCTTTGCGTCGCCGTGACTAGAGCCAGCCGTTGAGAAAATCGATCACCGTTCCCTTGAACGCACCATTGGTCAGAAGGTACATGTGATCCGCACCGGGGATCAGCTCTCCCCTCGCACCTGGAATAGCTTCAGCAAGTGCCAGTGGATCTCCCGCGAGATCATCCCGCCGGCCTGCAACGACCAGTGTCTTTGCCCGCACAGCAAACAGGTCGTCCTTTGACGGTGATGTGCGCTCAGCAGCCGCGCAGGCACCCAGTGCTTTCAGGTCTTGCCCAAGTTGGTCTGCATAAAGGCGGAAGCCTTTTGCCATCGGATCCGAAATCTCATCAGCCGACGCCGCCTCAAAAATATTCTCAGTGAACCGTGGGGCACGCCCCGGGTCCAACATATTGCCCCCAATGCCCGCCAGAACGAGCTGATCGATCCGCTTACCCTCTTGTATGGCCAATTGCAGAGCGAGCCCTGCCCCCATCGAAAAGCCAAAGACTTCAACTTTCTCAATGCCGAGATTGTCCAGAAGCGCCACCGCATCACCAAGCAGAAGCTTACTGGAATAGTCAGACGCTGCGTGGCTGGCCGTGCTCTCGCCGTGCCCCCGCCAATCCATCGCGATGACACGACGCCCCGTCTTTTCAAGTGTCCCATACCAACCCGTGCGTGACCAATTATCGGTCCGGGTGGAGGCAAACCCATGCAGCAAGAGAATAGGTGTTCCCGCGCCTACATCGTCATAGGCAATATCGATCCCATGATTTGAAAACACCGCCATGCGACTTCTCCCTAATTTCCACCAACGCCAGAGGGCTGGGGACCAGAAGATTGAGCGTCTGAGGGCTCGCCGGTCACGTCAATAATCGCTGCGGCAGCCGCATCAATCGCCCGACGCTCGAGCACTTTGCGGTTTGCGAGCTGCGTTTTTTCGTCCAATGGGAAACGCCAGATAATAATGGCAACAGCAAAGCTCACGACCACTGCTGGAACCACATAGATGAACCTCAACTGATCGAGTATTTCTTGCGAATTCTCACCACCTGCGACAAAGCCCGCCTGGTCCAGCATGAAGAATCCAAAAAAGATGGCGAAGGCAGCGCCAATCTTGTTGGTACTCGTCAGCAGAGCATAGAAAAGCCCGGTGCGCTGTTGACCGGACTCAACTGAATCATGATCCGCGACATCTGCCATAATCGAGCGATAGAGAAATGGCCCCGCAGCCATATTGAAACCAAAGACCACCCAGCAGACAAGAGCAATCAACGCATTGCCCTCTGGAATGAAGAATATCAACGGAACAGTGCTGCCGCTAAAAATGGCAGAGTAAGCCGTTGCCTTATGTTTCCCAACACGCTCTGACAGCTTGATCCATATGGGGATACAAATGACCCCGGCGAGGAAGTAGCAAAGCAGCAAAATTCCCGAGAGAGCGACCAACTTGAGCGTATCTTCCACCAGGAAGATGAACAGGCTGGCCACCAACCCACCCCCGATACCGCCCAGCAGATCGCAAATCAACACGATCCGCAGAGGATGATTGGCGCCAAGAACCCGTATTGTCTCCATGAAGGGAACATGTTGAGGACGCGGTGTCTCTCGCTCACCGACAAACCGCGTGGCAAAGAAGACCATGATGGGCAAGAGAATGACAACAAACCATCCCATGGCGGCAACACGCGCCTTCCCGACATCTTCCGGCTGCATCTGTTCAATGACAATCGGCAAACTCAGAACCATCACCATGCCAAGGATAAGCGCAATCTCACGCGCACCTTGAACACGCGAGCGCTCATTATAGGACGGCGTAAGTTCCGCCCCCCACGACATGTGTGAAATTGTAAGAAGTGTCCACCCGATATAGAGCACGACCATCCACCCAAGCAGATAGGCAGCGCCCACCGTCTCGAAGGGTGGGATGAAAACCATGTACACAGAAATCATGACGATGGGCACGGATGCCACGATCCAATGTCGTCGCCTCCCCCACCGGGTCTCAAACCGATCCGACAGAACACCCAAAACCGGGTCGGTAAAGACATCCCAAAATCGTATGAGCAGAAACAGTGAGCCGATATAGGTTAGTCCCAGACCGGTGAACTCCGCGTAGAAGGGCGGAATGTGGACAGCAAGCGGCAACCCGAGAGCCGCAATTGGAATTGCGGGAAGAGAAAATGCAAACAACGTCGACTTTTTGAGCACGTCATCGCGCTGCGTGGCCTCATCCGCCATTCAGGCTCCTCCCCAAAATTTGTTGCCGGTTCTGACGACCGGTTGAATATCGTTACCAAATTATAGGCGGAAGCAGGGACATCACGCCAGCAAATGCGGACGGCACGCGCAGAGTTGATGGCATCAGAGCCCCAGCCTCGCCGCTGAAACAACGCCAAAGGACTGGAATTTCCCCTGCGCCACAGCTAGGGTACAGTCAAATTTGGACATCGGCGGCTAGACACCGCCATAGCAGAGTGGATCTGATGGCGAGCGGGACAAATACCCCTAAATTTCGTAATGACACCGGCGTAAGCGAAATCCGCATTGGCGCAAAAACATTCACGTGCGTGGGCGCCACCCCACCCAACGATCATCCACACGTTTTTCTGGATATGGGTGAAGAGTCTGAGATCATCTGCCCTTATTGCTCAACACTCTACAAACACGATGCTTCATTGAGCAGCGACGAAGCCACGCCCGCCGAAGCAGCCTGGCGCGAAGCCTCCTAAACCTCGCAATAGAAACACCTGCCTGCTTTCGCATTCACCTTCTATGGTGACGCATTGCGGGACTGTGTCCGCTCAGATGTCGTGCTGCTTTAACCACGTCGGAGCCTTCCCAATTGTCTGGCCCGCCCTCATTATCCAGCACCCCCATTTGCCTAGATACAAGGCAGGTACGCGCGATCCCTTTACCGGATTTTAACCAGCTCACCCCGCTGTCTCCCTCCAAACAACACGGCATTAATCTTCGCAACCTAAGTTAGGTGCCAAAGGTCGCAAGCCTAAAAGCTAGACCTATAGTTGATGATGGGGTCATGGGAAGTGAATGCCGCGAACGCCCCGCTGGCAGCACGGCACAGTCGAGGATCGCATGGAGCAGGAAAAGTTCAACCCCAACATACTAAGATACAAGCTGATCACAACTGCAGCGCTCATTGCGGCATTGGTGGTGGGGTCTTTCTTTGTTGGCCGACAGACCATCCAATCACAGCACACCTTCGCTAACTATGCCTATGCCATCAACGCAATGCTTGAATCGTTGCGCCACACCGAGCTCGACCTCCTCGCTGAAAACCTGGAGGTGGGCGCCCGACACAGTCACTCTCCGCAAGTTGGCTTCCTTGAGAGTTTGAAAATCTATGCGGCAATTCGCGAGCTTGATCCTGACGGCGACCAGGAGGCCGACACTGGCATCGACGAGGATGACAATCCTGCACACCAACTTCACGAGACCTTAAACATTCAAGAATCGGAAATTGAAGCGGTTGCGCAGCAATACGGCCTGACAGACAAAATGCCCGGTGCCCTGGCGGCCCTCTGGGAATCGGAAGAAGATCCCCTAACCCAGACCAACGGCACCCATGCAACTCAACACCATGACGAAGAGCAGCACGAGCACCCCGGCAACATTGCCCACGAACCTCTAGAAACGCTTGTCGGGCGGGCAATCATGATCGCGGCACCCATTTTTTCCGAAGCGATCTCACCTGAGGAGCGGACAGCGCGCATCATCAGGTTCGAGGATCTCATGCGCTCCTCCATTGAACCAAAGGCGCGAGAGACCGTTGCAAACCTGCGCACGCTCACCCAGGAGAGCCAGGACTGGTCAGAGGCCGTTCTTCTGACCATCGCATTTGTCGGCGTCACTGTTATAGGTTTCATTGTTATCGGCATATTCCAACCACTTGAGAAGCAAGTCGCTCTTGATAGAGAAAGAATTCTCGCCGCAAGAAGAAAAGCCGAAGCAGCAGATCACGCCAAATCAGAATTCCTTGCCAATATGAGCCACGAAATTCGAACTCCCATGAACGGTATCCTCGGCATGGCAGAACTGCTCCTCATGTCCGAGATGACGACGACCCAAAAAGACCATGCCCAAACCATATTGCAATCCGGTAACGCGCTTCTGACGATCATCAATGACATTCTCGATTTTTCAAAAATCAACGATGGCAAGCTTGAACTTGAAAGCGCACCGTTCGACCTGCGTGCACTTGTTGATGATGTCACCGCTTTGGTGAAACCAACCACCGATGCAAAGAGTTTGGAAATCACCTCGCGCATCCATCCAAAATTGCCTGCAAATTTTGTCGGTGATGCTGGCCGCCTAAGACAGATATTGGTGAACTTTGTAGGCAATGCGGTGAAATTCACCGATGAAGGTCACGTCGCGATAAACATTTCCGGCACCGCCGACAATAACATCGCAAGACTCAATATTTCAGTTGAAGACACCGGCATCGGCATCCCCGAAGACCGCATCGACTTGATTTTTGAAAAATTCAACCAGGTCGACAATACCGACTCCCGCGCGTTTGAAGGAACGGGACTGGGTCTGACGATCTGTCAAATGCTCATCGAAAAAATGGGTGGGTCCATTCAGGTCGAAAGCACGCTTGGCCACGGGTCGAAATTCACTTTCCAACTCAGCCTCCCTGTCCACCAGACGAAGCAAGCTGTGCTGAATGAGCCGGCAGACACGTTGGACGCTCAGATCAACAATCTTAAGAAAATCGTTCAGCACACGCACGACACAGATGCCCCGCAAAACCATCCAGACACTCCCACCATGGGGGACCAGGAGACACCCTGCGTCTTGGTCGTCGAAGACAATCTGGTCAATCAGAAAGTTGTGGGCGCTTTCCTTGAAAGCCTCAACATTGACTACATGATTGTAGAAGATGGCCAACAGGCATTGGACATTTTGGAAGAGAACACACCCGACCTTGTTCTTATGGACATGTCGATGCCGGTCCTAAATGGGATAGACGCCACGATTGAAATTCGGCGTCGGGAAGCACCCCTTGAAAAGCACACCACAATCATCGGCCTGACCGCTAATGCCATCAAAGGCGATCGCGAAAAGTGTCTCGCAGCCGGAATGGATGACTACCTCTCCAAACCAATCGACTTGGCAAAATTGCAGGCCTGCTTACAGACCTGGCTCCTCCCACAGGAAGCCGGTCTTGCCAAGCAGACAGTGATCTGATCTGAGCTGACCCCATCAAAGAAGGGGCGCGCTCTAAAGACCGAACACACGCCGCGCATTCCCGCCAAGGAAGAGATCCCGGCCTTCATCGCTCAGCCCCAGCGCGTCGAGATTCTCAAGACATCTGCTTGGTGACAGCATCGGCCAGTTGGTCCCAAACATCACCCGGGATTGCCCTGGTCCCTTCATGAACTTCACGAAGTCTTCGGGCAACCGGTGCACGGCATAGGCTGACGTGTCCACGTGCAGGTTTGGATATTTGAGACAGAGCGAAACAACCTCGTCAATCCACGGAAACCCCACATGTCCACCAACGATTTTTAAATCAGGGAAATCCAGCAACACGTCATCCAGATAGGGAATAGGACGCCCGGGCTCTGATCGGCAGAGCGGGCCTGTGTGCCCGATCTGAGTGCAAAACGGCACATCCGCTTCCACACAGGCGACATAGATTGGGTAGTAGCGACGGTCATTGGGCGGCAGGTCCAGCAACCAGGGCACAAGGCGCACACCAACAAACCGATCTCCATCAACCCAGCGACGTATGTCTCTAACCGCCTCCACGGGCTTATTGATGTCAACCGTCGCCAATCCCCTAAACCGATCAGGTGCCATATCAATGGCCTTGGCAACTTCCTCATTGCTGATCAACGACCCTTCTGGCCCCTGCCAGGCGGAAAGAAACATGATGTCCACATCAGCTGCGTCCATGGCCGCAAGGGTCTGGCCCACATCCGGGATGGATCGATCTCCCGGCCTGCCCGTCCACCGCATGAGGGTTTCCATCCAGGGCCGATCAGCCATCCGCTGGGTCGTTATCTGAGACCAAACATCTATCGCGCCCATCACCACCTCCTATTTACTTCACTAGTGAAGTTTTATAGGAAAGTTGGGGGATCGAGACAAGAGGTTTATGCTGCGCCCATGTCAGCCCACGAAGAACGCCTATATTTCCTGCTGCAAATTGCAGCCCACCGCCTCCGGACAGAAGCGGACAATACATTAATGGACGCAGCGGGGCTCACCACCGCCCAGGTAGCTGTTCTCAATCTCATCGCCTCCTCCAAGCAGGTGAAACAACGAGACCTCGCCCAGCGCCTCAAACAAAATGAATCGGCAATCACCGCGATGATCGCAAGGCTGATGAAAGCAGGCTTAGTCAGCCGACAGCGAAGCAAAAGCGATGCCCGAACCTGGTTGGTGGAGTTGACAGAACCCGGAAAAAAAACGCTCAAACGCGTACAGAAGCCGTTCGATGATATCAATGCACGGCTGGACAAAACATTGGGAAAGAAAAACGCTGCAGCATTTGCAAAACAACTCGAAGCCATCGCGGACACGTTTGCAAAGGGCGACTAAGGTCCCGCCACCGCAGCACCTCCTACCCAAACCGCGCCAACATCTGAAAGTTCTCCTGACATAGAGGGAACAGGCTGACGATCGATCAAACAAACCGCGTAAAAAAGGGCGAGCATGTCGAAGGGTATCATTGAGCCGCAAGAGCCTCAGGCTTCTGACGGAAACAAGCCAAAACACTTGTCCAAAGCAAAACTGTATGTACTTGCGTTGGCAAGTGCGGTTGTTACAGCCAATGCCTATTACATCCATCCCATCATTGCGCGCGTCGCGGAGGATTTCGGCGTAAGCGCGGCGATGATCGGTGCTGTCCCCGCTCTCAACCAGATTGCACTCGCGCTGGGGATTCTTCTTCTGCTGCCGCTCGGCGACAGGCTCAGCAACAGGCGCCTGACATCGATTTTTGTCGCCGGGCAGTTTTGCGGCATTCTGGCGATGGCCCTGGTTCAGGATTTCAGATTGTTTATTGTCGGCTCGACACTTCTTGGTTTCTTCACCATCGCGCCCTACCTGCTCCCCGCCTACGTCTCCAAACGCGTCAGCCCAACAGAACTGGGCCACGCCACAGCCATTCTCACCGCAGGCGTGATCGGCGGCATTTTGCTCGCCCGCGTTGGCGCCGGATTTCTTGGGGAACATTTTGGATGGCGAACGATCTATTTCGTCGCGGCGACCCTGATGTTAGGTATCTCTATATGTCTGCCCTTGATCATGGATGAGCGAGAACGGCAAGACACAATACGCCAAAGCTACCCGGCGCTGATTTTCTCGATCCTGCCCATCATCAAGGCACACCCTGACATCATTCTCGCAGGTATGATTCAAGCACTCAGCTTTGGGATCTTTCTGGCGGTCTGGCTGGGCCTGGGCCTTCATCTCACCAGCCCGGAGATGGGATACGGCGTGGACACCGTAGGCTATCTGGCGGCAATCTCGGCACTGAACCTGGTGACAACACCACGGATGGGAGCCTGGGCCGACAAGGCTGGCGCCCGTAAAGCCCGCGCCATGATGGCCAGCGTCCAGTTGCTGGGCGTCGCCTGCCTGTTTTTCTTCGGACATAGCCTCTGGCTCATCCTTATTCCCTTGATCATCATGAACCTGGTGGGCCCCGTCATCGACATTACCGGGCGCATGACATTCCTCAATCAGGCACCCGATGTCAGGACGAGGCTCATGACGGTCTATATCTTTTTGATGTTTCTAGGTGGCGGACTGGCGAGCTGGGTTGGCACCATCGCTTATGATTGGGCAGGCTGGGCCGGCAATGTCACGTTCGCCTTTGTGATGTCTCTGCTCGTTCTCGCTCTGACGCTTTGGAGTTACAGAGCCCATAGAGTCACCTTACCTGAATGAGGGGAAAAACGACTTCCTGCTTCACAATGCGTCAACAGACAAGTCTACGCCCCCACAGGAAGCGACCGCATTTTAGAACGGCGTGATAGCGCGAAGGTACCCACCATGGCTTGTCGCCAAGCCACCGAAGCGACCGTCATAGCCCGCCTTGAAGGACATTCCCTCGTCAAGTTCGAACTGAAGCGCACCAGAGACATTTCCCACCACATCATCAAAGCCCGACATTGTGGTAAAGCCCCCAACACCGACAGGCGCGCTTGCAAAGTGCGACCGGAAGGTAAGTTCCGATTGGGAATAGAAGCTCACACCTCCCTTGAGACTTGCATGAACCTTCACATCTTCTGTCTCAGCAACGGTGCCCACGACGCCAAAGGCCGGGGTGGCAGATGCTATCCATTCTTCCGTGCTTTCAATACGCAGGTTAGCAGCACCTGCACCTGTCTCGTTCACTTCTCCAAAATTTAAATGGGTCAGAACCAGGTCAAGCATCGGCACAAAACGCATAGAGCCTGCGTCTAAAGAATAGGACACTCGGCCGACGGCTGATCCAAATGTAATGTCATGATCACTTATGGCAGGCCCCGTACCGCCAAAGGTCGGTCGTGTTGTGTCATAGCTGGTGATCCCACCAAAGAGACCCAGGCTGGCTTCCAGGTCTCCAAAGCCTTTTTCGGCCTTGATGCCTGCTCTCAGTCTTGTCCCCTCAGAGGATGCCCCGCTATTGCTGTTGCTTTGAATATCCTCAACCGAGATCATCGCCCCAACACGAACCTGTTCGAGATCAGGAACAGCGGTCTCATAACCCCCGGAGAAGCCCCAGGTAATTTCTTCACCACCAGCTGTTGTATCGCTGCGACTAACGTCCGAAACCTGGCCCCCTACCCGCGACCAGAGGCACGTCTTATCCGCGACATCCTTCTCATTCCCATCCAACCGCTCGGGACAAGACAGAAGATTATTCATGAAAGTCCGGTTGGTTCCAAAGAGCATGCTTGTCTGGTTCTGTTGATGATCTCCCTGCACCAGATCGAGGGCAGCTTGATATTCCGTCTCATCCGCGATCCCCAGCAAAGAGGTTAGCAAGGCGGACAGCTCCGCGCTCCCCGCCAGCATGATCTGGTTGAGATACGTACCCACTGCGGATTGATTCGGGGTCAACCCGACGTCAACTCTTGCAAAACTCGCGGCATAGCCAAGCGCGACACTATTGGAATCTGGATACAGAAGCTCATAGCTAACCGTCGGGGTTGCCGCAAACGCCAACCCATTATCGGTTACGCCTCCCGCCGCCGTCAGAAAGGTGACCTCCCCTTCCATCTTTGAGTCGCCCGTCAACACCAGAGCAACAGATCCGGCAAGGTCCGCTGTACCACTCACCGTCAGGAGATCAGCTGACGGAATAGTCGGATCAACATCTATCTCCAGTGTGCCGCCAGCAGCTTGCACAAAGTTACCGGTGATCGCCGTCGTGGCAATCGTGCCCGACCCGCCAGGCGACAGAGTGCCTGCATTGGTCAGCACATTGCCCGCCCCAAGTACCACCGTCGCACCGGACCTAAAAATACCGCCTGCATTATTATTGAAGGCGTTCGTACCACCACCCAGATCGATAGTGCCTGTCCAGGCCCCGGTATTGGTGAGCGTGTCATTCCCGGAGCCAGTCACAAAATCGCCGGTAAATGAATTGTGAGACGTATTGCTCGCCACATTGTTACCCTCGCCCAGATCCACATTCCCGGTGAAGGTGCCATCATTGGCGAACGTGTCATTGCCAGTGCCCGTGATCAGATCACCCGCGATCGTGCCCCCAGTTTTGTTATTGACCACGTTCGCGCCATTGCCCAGATCCACATCGCCAGTGAGCGTCCCTTCATTGGTGAAGGTGTCATCGCCCGTTCCCGTGGTGAGGTCACCGATGATCGCGCCTCTAAGTTCATTGTTGATGACATTCGTACCATCACCCATTTTCACAATGCCGGTAACCGTGCCTTCATTCGTCAACGTGTCGGTGCCATCGTTCGTACCAATGCTGGTATCAATTGCTGTGGTGCCCCCTGTGATCGCAGCATCCGGCGCAATAATAACGAAAGTGCCCCCCGCTCCCGCGTGCTGGGCTCGAATGCCATCGGTGCCACCATGAACCGCCCCCGTGGCGGTAATCCGGAGGTCACTCGTAGAGGCAGTATTGTCAATAGTGCCGCGCAGACCATAGCCGCTGGTACCGGTCGCCGACGCCGCATTGATCGTCAGAGCACCCAAACCACTTTGCGTTGCATCAATGCCTTGAGTGCTACCTCCAACGGCACCACTGGTGGTAATACTCAAATCACCCGTTGCAATAGCATTGCTGATATCTGCCCCAATACCACTGCCGCTCGTACCGGTGACCGATGCCGCATTGATCGTCAAAGCGCCCTGGCCAGCTTGCATTGCTTTAAGGCCGTTGGTTCCACCACTAACAGCACCGCTGGTTGTAATACTCAGGTCACCCGCCGAACCAGCATTGGTATGAAGGCTATATATGCCCTCGGCCCTGGTGCCAGTGACCGACGCCGCATTGATCGTCGTCGCCCCCGTGCTTCCATTAACGCTCAAAACGCCCCTTTGACCGCCCGAAATAGCCTGCGTGCTGTTGATGGTCACAGACCCCGGAATGCTATTATTCAGGCCAACCTGTAGCCCCTGAACACCGCCAACGACCGCGCCACCGGCTGTATTGGTGAACGACACATCGCCCCCCCCTACAATAAGGATCCCGTTACCAGAGGTCACATTGACGGTAGCCCCGGTATCCATCGTGATGTCTGCGTTGTTTGTCGGGATGGTTTGTTGACTGGTTATGGCCCCTGAACACAGGACGGCGCTACCGCCGGAGCTCACACAAGCTGCGTATGCCTGTCTGGTGCCATAGCCAAACAGAGTTGGAACGGTGAGGGCCGTCGTCAGCATCACGTGTCGGCGGATAGATTGCCCGGCAGACATTTTTGTCTTGCCCGACACACCCCTGCTGTTACCACGACGCCGCACACCCATGCCCCCATAGATCCCGCCTAAAACGGTTCACCAAGAATAAACCAAGAGTTCGTTTACAAAGTCATAAAGCTCGAGCTGAACTGTCCATCAAAAAGCAGGGAAATCAGACCTTTAGGAGGTAATTCCACTCAAAAGACCTTCGTATCAAGCGGGCTTGGCGGACGTTTAAGGCAGGTCGTCATGGGTGATGAAATCGAAGATTTCATCCGTCGCTAAGCCAAGCGACATGCCGCAGGCAACGCCGGGAATGACATCAATGTCGTAGAGCTCTGAAATCGCACCGTCTATGCGGAACCATTCCACGCACACGCCCGTCTCAATATCAATAACCTGGACACCGCACCAGGGGTCGGAGTCGGCAGCCTGCAGCCGCTCATCGAGGGACAGCCCCTCAAAGCGCGCGTAGCGCGGCTTGGACAAACCAACCAGGGCATATTTTCCATAGAATGCAAGGCCCCTCAAAAAGCCGGGACAGAAGGCGAGCGGATGGAAAACACCTTTGTTACCATCTGATGCAGGCGCCACCCAACCAAGCTCACCCGCGCCAGAATTTAAAACCCAGAGCCGGTCCTGATATACCCGGGGTGAGTGTGGCATAGAGAGACCTTCACAAATGATCTCATCCGCCTGCACATCAATCAGAACACCGCCATCGGCACGCCGATCCCGCCATCCGTCAATCGTGTCGGATTTGCTAACGGCACTCACATAGGCGGGCTTCCCATCCCGCATCGCAAGGCCATTTAGATGACAACGGTCTTCTTTTACAATCCGTGAAATGAAGTTTGGTTTCCATACAGGCGCGAAACTATGAACCGGCGAAAGTGTGCTCAAGCAATTGTAGCGTGTATTAACGAAGATGATCTCCCCATCCCCCGTCACTCCCAAATCATGCGCATCCAAATCGCCTGTCGTGTGCGCGGTGCGCGGCACATAACACGCATCAAATGCATTATTGACCTCTAACCCGGGGGACAAAACATTTTCCATGCGCACGATTTGATGCTGTGTTGCAAGATAAATGGCATTGCCCTGAACAGAAATCCCCATGGCTCTCTGAAAGAAATGCTCATTGACCATCAACCCCCCTGCGGGATTACGGCCCAAGAGATAGAATTTGCCAGACTGATAAGACGAGAAAGCAATCGAGATATGCTCTGCGGCCAGAAACGGAACAAAGCCCGGCGACATACTGTATGCAACCTTCAGCGTCGGCTCACCGCCCGCAGCGTCATCAATCACCGGGTCTGCTGTTGTCTCTGCCCCAACCGCGCCATCCTGGCCGCCACTCGTCATACACAACTCTTTTTTTGCTTTTTGTTGAACACACACGGCGCCTATGCGACGCACTCCGCCGGTGATGTGGTCGCCGTCGTAAACGAAATACTGTCTCAAGCTGAAAGTTGAATCTCTTGGCGGCATGCGCACAAGTTAGAAATCCAAGATGCGCACAAATATGTGGGGACAAGTTTCGACGAAACAGAACCTATGAACTGATTCATGATCACAAATGACTAATCTTGTTGGCCTATCAAGAAATCAGGTCTGCAAAATGCCGCCCAAAACACATCCCACGCGACCAATCAAACCGCATTTGATTCTGCATGCAAAACGCCCACGCGATGGCGTCACACATTCAGATCTCAAAACTACGGTTAGACAGAATTGAAGCTGCGAAACGAAAATCTAAAGCTGGTGGCCCCACCCGGACTTGAACCGGGAAGCCCTTACGGGCGACAGATTTTAAGTCTGCTGCGTATACCAATTTCGCCATGGGGCCCCATGGAGAGTTGCGTGCCGAAGCCCGCACCGCGACTCATGCGCGGCAGAAGCGGCGCCACCATAATGCCGCAAGCCCCGATTTGGAAACATCTTGATCGCGACACCTGACGGCAGAGCCCACAAACGAAAACGGCGGCCCAAAGGACCGCCGTCTCGAAACAGTTTTAGGCAGGCTTAGTTGACCATGCCCTGCCAGACCGGCCAGCAAGTATTGCCAGCTGATGCTGCGATTTTGGACTGTGCGTCTTTCGCATCAGAACCATCAGCAGCTTCGACATAATCGTCTTTACCTGTGCACCAAACATAGAACTGGTGCTTGCCAGCTTTAGACATGCTGTCGAAGTTCGAATCCAGCGCCATCGCACCGGCGGTCATCATCGACAGGCCTGCAGCGATCCCCACAATGGCAGCAAACTTCTTCATTTTAGCGTTCTCCCTCAGGGTTTTAGTACCCGCAATTAGTTCGTATTCGTTGCCCGAGCCTTCAGTCTACTCGAGAGCCCCTCCACTGGAACCCTTTTGCACGAAACAGGATCAATAAAGATCCTCCTCCAAGACACTTGGCATCAAAGACACCACATGCCTGCTTCGTTCAAATGAACCTCCACTTACGAGCATTTCAGTGAGGCACAGTAACGAGTTATCCAGCAGAGTGTACCGAAAACAACTCCTCGTACAGCTGAAAACTTCGTAATGTTGAGGTTAATGTTGCAAAAAAACGACTCAAAAATACAGGATTCCCAATCTTTGTCTGGGATTCAAGGTTAAGAGGCCTCGCTTAAGGCGCGCGCTCAACCGGCTGCCCGCCCACTTTCTCCGCAAGGTCAAACGTCGCTTTTACCGCCGCTTCGAGCTGATCCGATTCGACCGACCGCAAGACAAGCGAGGTTCCATACTGCTTATCCTTGAAGAACGGATAACTGCCAATGCCCACAGACGGATAGCGTTCCTGTATCGCGCCCAGCTCGTCTGCAACGGCGCTTTCACCCACAAAACAATCAATCGTCCTGGTGAGCATAGGCGCCCCGCCTTCCAGGCGACCAGCCAGCGCGTCCATCATCACCTGCACGATGATGGGGATGCCCGCCATCACAAACACATTCTCCAATTGGAAGCCGGGTGCTTTGCTGATGGAATTGGGGATGAGAACCGCGCCATCGGGAATACGCGCCATGCGCTGCCGCGCTTGCGTAAACTCACCACCCGTCTCTTCATAGTGGCGTGTCAGGATGTCCATGGCTTCTGGGTGCAGCCCAATCTCCACTCCGAAGGCATGAGCCACAGAGTCAGCTGTAATGTCATCATGCGTGGGACCGATGCCGCCTGTGGTGAAGACATAGTCATAAGAGGCCCGGAGCGCGTTCACCGCCTCTGCGATCTTGTCCCTGTCATCAACCACTACCCGTGCTTCACGCACCTGAATGCCAATATCGCCCAGATAGGTCGCGATAAAATTGAGGTTTGCGTCTTTCGTCCGCCCGCTCAGGATTTCATCCCCGATCAGCAGGACCGCTGCGGTGACGAGACGGGAGGGATCTGTTTCAATCATGGGGACACTCCAACAAAAAGACGGTGTCCCAGCATATAGCCCACAAGCAGCACGGACCAAGGCCTTGCCGGATCATTCGTGCAAACCTTATGGTGCGCCTCATGAAATTTGACCCGCCGCTTCGCCCGGCAATCCTCCTCAAGCGTTACAAACGCTTTCTCGCAGATGTGCGATTTGAAGATGGCACAGAGCTGACAGCCCATTGCGCCAACCCCGGGTCGATGCTGGGCCTCGCAGAGCCTGGCTCAACCGTCTGGCTTTCCAAGAGTGACAACCCGAAACGCAAGCTCCCCTGGTCTCTGGAGCTTGTGGATGTCGGCACCTCTCTCGTGGGTGTCCATACCGGCAGGCCCAATGCTCTGGTTGAAGCCGCTATCAGAGCGGACGAGATCCAGGAACTTGGCGGATATGAAAATATTCGCCGGGAGGTCAAATATGGCGAAAACAGCCGAATTGATCTGCTGCTGGAGAGCCCCGGCCGCCCGCTCGCCTACGTAGAGATAAAGAGCGTCACCCTCTCTCGCACCACCGGTTTGGCGGAATTCCCTGATTCCAAAACAGCTCGGGGCGCCAAACACATGGCTGAGCTCGCGGAAATGGCCAGATTGGGACACCGCGCGGTCGTCTTTTTCCTCGTCCAGCGCTCAGATTGCACCCAAATGCGCCCTGCAGCCGATATTGACCCAAAATATGCGGAAAGTCTGGCGGCTGCCCTCACAGCAGGCGTTGAGGTCCTTTGTTATTCCTGTAGAATCGACACAGACGCGATCATCCTTGATCGCCCTCTCGAACTCGCTATTTAGATACTCTGCAGACGCATTCAGAAAGACCGACGGCCCATGATGACCGACCTTGCCGACCATGACATTCAGCCAATGGGCCAACTGAAAATCCACGGGCCAGAAGCCTTTGAGAAAATGCGCGTGATCGGAAAACTGGCAGCTGGCGCACTCGACATGCTGACCGACAAGATCGTGCCGGGCATCACCACAGATCAGATCGACCAATGGGTTTTTGATTATGCCCTGGAGCATGAGTGCGTCCCCGCACCACTCCACTATCGCGGCTTTCGCAAATCCTGCTGCACATCGGTCAATCATGTCGTCTGTCACGGAATCCCCGGTGACCGGGTGCTGCGCGACGGCGATGCCGTAAACGTCGATGTTACGCTTATCAAAGACGGTTGGCACGGCGACACCAACCGCATGTATTACGTTGGCAAAGTAAACCGCAAAGTCGAACGGCTTTGCGACATCACCTACGAAGCGATGATGCGCGGCATCGCAGCGGCAAAACCCGGCGCGACGCTGGGTGACATTGGCGCTGCAATACAAACCTACGCAGAAGGCGAACGCTGTTCCGTCGTCCGCGAATTTTGTGGCCACGGGATTGGCCGTGTCTTCCACGATATTCCAAATGTCTTGCACTATGGTCGCGGTGGCGAAGGCATGGCATTGCACGAAGGCATGTTCTTCACCGTCGAACCGATGATCAATTCAGGCAAAGCGGCTGTAAAAATGCTGAATGACGGCTGGACCGCCGTAACCCGCGACCGCTCTCTCTCTGCACAGTTCGAACACACCATTGGCATCACCGCCGACGGCCCGGAGATTTTCACCAAATCACCAGCCGGCTTCGACCATCCACCCTATGGCTGATATGCCTGCGAGCGCGCCCAAGCCCGAACCGAAACCGCATCATGCCGGCCATCGGCAACGGCTGCGGGATCGGTTTGCAAAAGCCGGCGCAGACGGCATTGCCGATTATGAGCTGATGGAACTTCTGCTCTTTCGCGCAATCCCCCGTCGTGACGTGAAGCCACTGGCAAAAACCCTGATTGATCAATTTGGCAGTTTCGGAGCGGCCATTGCTGCCGACCCAGCCCGCTTGGCGGAGACGAAGGGTGTTAGTGACAGCATCATCAGCGAGTTTAAAATCGTTCAGGCCGCCGCCCTGAAGCTCTCCCAGACAAAAATTCTGGATCGCCCCGCCCTCTCATCCTGGACGGCGCTGATCGACTATTGCAATGCTGCCATGGCCTATAATGACACGGAGCAGTTCCGCATTTTATTTTTGGACCGCAAGAATGTTCTGATCGCTGACGAAATTCAGCAAAAGGGAACCATCGACCACACGCCGGTCTATCCCCGCGAAGTGGTGAAGCGCGCGCTGGAACTCAACGCCTCCTCCTTCATACTCGTACACAATCATCCGTCAGGGGACCCGACCCCCAGCCAGGCGGACATCGACATGACCCGCCAGATTATTGAGAGTGCAAAGCCGCTGGGCATCTCCGTCCACGATCACCTGGTGATCGGCAAAGGCTCCCACGTGAGCTTCAAAACCTTGGGTCTGATCTAAACCACCCCTCTTGACGAAACACAAATGCGCCATTACCTCTGAGACAAGCTATGGAGGCTTGATGCTAATTGTGAGTGCCAATCGGTAACCCAGGAACGTCCTTGACGGTCCTGAGAGGTTGCCCCGAGTTCCCTGCGCCGTGGATTGCCGCGCGGGTGTGTTGCTTTGCGCAACAGGCAGATACTCCAAGGCACAAATACAGTGAACATTTCAAGACCGGAGCAGAAGGTGCTCCATGTGATGGCTCAAGGGGGCCGGATCATCCTCGAACGCGACGAAGATGGCAAAATCCTAGAAGCCGTCTGCGTGACGCGAGACGGCTGGTACCTCACCGGCTTCAACCTCAAGCTTTTCAAGAAACTCAAACGGCGGCGCTATATCGCGTCACGCCATTCAGGGCCATACCGCATCACCCAGCGCGGCATCAAGTCGGTACGCGGTCAGGTGGACAACCGATAGGTAGAAAGGGGCAACAAGAAAAGTTGCCCCTCCCACCTCAAAGATAGGCTGCGGAGTTGGGTGCCCAGCGCCCAGCCCAGGGAAGTGCGGCTTCCAGTTCATACGCCAATTCGATCAATGTGCGTTCACCGCCAACTTTTGTCGCGAATTGGCTCCCGACCGGCAGGCCTTCCGCGCTGGTGAACAATGGCAGCGTGATTGCCGGTGTGCCCGCAACATTATGCTGAGGCGTGTAGGAGACGTAGTCGAGCACTCTTTCAAACAATTGCTCAAAAGCGACATCGGGCGATTGTGTCCCGAGCAGGATAGGCGGTGTCCGCAACACCGGCGTCAGCTCAACGTCAAACGTTTTGAAGTAGTCGTCATATTCCCGCGTCACACGCTCAAAATAGGCCAGCGACCGTTCGACAACACCCGGCTTTGCCGCCTCTTGTTTTTCAAACCACTCCGCAAGCCCGCGAGTCCAGGGTTCAAGTCCTTCCTCAGCATTGGTCCAACGAAACTGTGTCAGCCCAATGAGCCACGCATTGTCAACCAGATAGGCAGGCGATGATGCCCAAATCCCCATGAAGTTTTCGAGAAACTCATCTCCGTTGAGGAAGGGTTTTGTTTCAACAATCTCATGACCGAGATCGGCGCAGAGCTTAGCGCTCGCATTGATCGCAGCTTTAACATCGGATGATGCATCATTGCCCGCATAGTTGAGGGTGCTGACCCCGATTTTAAGGCGACGGGTCGACGGCCCCTCGACAAAACCCACGGGCGATAGTGTGCCTTCTCCCTCTTTTCTCTCAGTAACATTAAGAGCCTGCGCTGTATCCCGCACAGACCGGGTGACGGCCAGACGGACGGAGATGTCACCCGCCATACCTTCATCAGGCAATGCGTAAGGTCTGCCTCTGCTGGGTTTCAATCCCACCAGGCCGCAGATGGAAGCTGGAATGCGGATCGACCCGCCACCGTCGCTTGCATGCGCAAACGGCACCATGCCCGACGCAACAGCTGCAGCTGCGCCGCCACTCGACCCCCCGGTATGGCGTGCAAGATCCCAGGGATTGTGCGCCGCCCCCAAAAGTTCGGACTCCGTTGTGGCGAGAAGACCGAATTCAGGCGTGTTTGTTTTACCGAGGATAACCAGGCCCGCTGCCTTGGAGCGTTGCACGCTTCCATTGTCCCGGTCGGCAACATTGCCCGCAAACAGGTTCGATCCAAACGTGTGAGGCTCACCTTCCAGTTCAGACAGATCTTTGATGAGGTAGGGAACGCCGGTGAAAGGACCGTCTGGAATATCGCCTGACGCTGCGAGCGCCCGGGCCTTTTCAAAACGCGTATGCACCACCGCATTAATCTTCGGGTTGAGCTTTTCAATTCGGGAGATGGCCGCATCAACCAGTTCCAATGATGAAACCTCGCCCCTGCGCACCAGATCTGCCTGTGCCATCCCATCCATTCGAACGAATGGGTCAGTACCTGCCAACGCCAATGTTGGTTTTGCAGCTACGGCCAAGGCACCCACGGCTGTAGAGCCGCGCAAAAAGTCCCGACGATCCATGAAAATCTCCCAGTTTGAGCCACCGAGCCACTTGCCCGGGAAAGGGAATGTCGCCGATTCAATCATCAAAGAAAATCTGATATATCTGCATATCTTGTACAGATTATTTGGATGTCTTATGCACCCCAACCTTCTCGATCAGCTGACAGTCTTTGAAACCATTACCGAGGAAGGCAGCTTTTCAGCCGCTGCCAAGAAGCTCAACCGCACGGTTTCAGCGGTCGGATACACAATCGGCCAATTGGAAGAGCATCTGGGCCTCACCCTTTTCGACCGGTCTGGCTACCGTCCGAAGCTCACCAATGAAGGAAAATCCATCCTGCGGGATGCCAACATGATTGCGCGCCGGATAGAACGGCTATCGGCCAGGGCAGAAGCGCTGCAGAAAAAAACCGCCGTCAACGCGACCGTCCTGATCGATTCCGTATTCCCCCGCGAGCCTCTATCACAAGCTCTAGCGCTCTTTGCTGAGCACCATCCAGAAATTCAGCTCACCATCCACGAGGCCCCCGTCGACAAGATCGTCACCCGCCTGGAAGCTGGTGAGGCCCATATCGGTCTTCTGGCACTCAATGATATGCTGCCGATGCGGCGCTTTGACGGGCGGCAAATCGCGCTTCGCGGCGCCTTTCCCGTTGCAGCGGCAGACCACCCGCTTGCCCTCAGAAATGATCCTTTCCCGCTGGCCGAGCTAGACAATCATCGGCAGATCATCCTGTCATCAGAAGCAGTCGATGAGGGACGCTACAACTACCATGTTCATGTCACAGACCTCTGGGCAGTCAATTCTGTTGCCCTCGCCCGCGATATGGTCCGCCAGGGCATAGGCTGGTCTTTTATGACACTCGATTCCGTAGCCGACGACCTGGCCTCCGGGCGCCTTGTCGCGCTCGATTGCGCCGACATCCACGATTGGGCCGCGCTCCGCTTCACCGCATTTTGGCAAACCAATCACCCGCCAGACGCTCCCATGTCTTTTCTGATCGATATGGTAGAGAAAGCCTGCGAAGAAGGCCCCAACGCCACCCGTCTTACCGTGGGATAAGCCCCAGTTGAGCCACCTGCTCTGATCTGCTACATCCAGCGCTCTTCCTTACCCTAAAGACTGAGAACATCATGATCCCGCGCTACTCCCGGCAGGAAATGGCCGACATTTGGTCCCCCGAAACCAAGTTCCGTATCTGGTTCGAAATCGAGGCCCATGCCTGCACCGCACTCGCAGAGCTTGGCGTCATCCCCAAGGAAGCCGCCGCCACCATCTGGGAGCGCGGCAACAAAGCCGTGTTCGACGTTGCCCGGATTGACGAGATCGAGCGCGAAGTAAAACACGACGTCATCGCTTTCCTGACCCACCTGAGCGAGTTCATCGGCGAAGACAGCCGCTTCGTCCACCAGGGCATGACCTCTTCTGACGTATTGGATACCTGCCTGAGTGTGCAGCTTGTCCGCGCTGCTGATCTTCTGCTCGAAGACATGGACAAGCTTCTGGCCGCCCTCAAGCGCCGCGCCTTTGAACATAAAGACACGATCACCATCGGTCGCTCCCATGGCATCCACGCTGAGCCCACAACCTTCGGCGTGAAGCTCGCACAAGCCTATGTTGAATTTGAGCGCTGTCGTGAACGCCTGATCATCGCACGCAAAGAAATTGCGACCTGTGCCATCTCCGGTGCTGTCGGCACATTCGCCAACATCGACCCATACGTTGAAGAGCATGTCGCAAAATCTCTGGGCCTCGTCCCAGAACCTGTCTCAACACAGGTCATTCCCCGCGACCGCCATGCCATGTTCTTTGCCGTCTTGGGTGTCGTTGCAAGCTCGGTTGAACGTCTTGCCACCGAGATCCGCCACCTGCAGCGGACGGAAGTTCTCGAAGCCGAGGAGTTTTTCTCCAAAGGCCAAAAGGGCTCATCCGCCATGCCGCATAAGCGGAACCCGATCCTGACCGAAAACCTCACGGGCCTTGCGCGCATCGTGCGCATGGCTGTGAACCCGGCCATGGAAAACGTGGCACTCTGGCATGAGCGGGACATCTCCCACTCTTCCGTTGAACGCATGATCGGGCCGGATGCCACCGTCACGCTAGACTTCGCACTGGTGCGTCTGACGAATGTCGTCGACAATCTGCTGGTCTATCCTGAGCGTATGCTCGGCAACATGAACCGGCTTGGAGGCCTGGTGCACTCACAACGCATCCTGCTGGCACTCACCCAAGCCGGGAGCTCTCGCGAAGATGCCTACCGCCTCGTGCAGAGAAACGCCATGAAGGTTTGGGACAGCTATCAGGTCGCAGGCAGCGCCACGGTCGATTTTCTGGAAGAACTTCTCGGCGATGCCGATGTTCGCAAATTCCTTTCGGAAGAAGAGATCCGCGAGCGCTTCGATCTCGGCTATCACACCAAGCATGCAGACACGATCTTCACGCGGGTGTTTGGCACAGCCACAGCCGACTAAACACACGTCACACAAACCACGCATTATCGCTATACTCCCGGGAACAACATTCCCGGGAGTTTTTTTATGCGCCAAGCTTTTGACGGTTCACATCGCCGCCGTATCCACCTGTTTCGCCACGGCGATGTGTCCTATGTCGACGACGCGGGCAACCGCGTCGTCGACAGCCGTGCCGTGCCCCTGACAGATTGGGGCCGTGAACAGGCCGCCGGTATGCGCGCTTTCATGGAAGGCGTTGAAGTCGACCGCATCATCTGTTCAGGCCTGCCTCGAACCATCGAAACTGCAAATGGCATTTTTGGCGACCGAAGCCTTGTGATTGAAACCGACCCGGCATTCGAAGAAATCAGGTCAGACCAAAACCGGCACCAGAACCCGGTGAGCCTCGACGATGTCGCCTATGCCTTTGCCAAGGCTCATGAACCCGGCGCGTCTTATGCGGGCGGCGACGTATTCGCTGACGTCGAGGCGCGGATTGTCGGCGCCATCAACAAGGTCATTGCTGATTCCAGCTGGAAATCCCTCGCCTTGGTCGCCCATGGGGGCGTCAATCGCACGCTGCTTGGGTGGGCAAGTGGCGCTGGCCTCAAAGGCTTTTCCACATTTGAACAAAACACTTGCTGTGTGAACATCATCGACATTGACACGCACCCCGACACGGGCGATCACCACCGCACCCTCATTCGGGGCGTGAACATCACCGCCTATGACCCCGCAAAGCGCGACGTCCATCTGACCGCTCTGGAAACAATCGCTGAGCGCATGTCCAAAAAAGACGGCACCTAACCTCAGCAGTAAAATCACTCCGGTAAAGCGAATGCCACCACTTCATCGCCAAGTGTCGTGGTGGAGGTTGAGTGACCACCAGACGCAATCACGACATATTGGCGACCCACCCATTCATATGTCATCGGCGTGGCTTGCCCCCCAGCGGGCAAACGTCCGGCCCAGATTTCTTCGCCTGTCTCTGCATTGAAGGCACGCAAGTAATTGTCCATCGCGGCACCGATAAAAACCAACCCGCCTTGGGTGACTAAGGGACCGCCAAAATTTGGCGTGCCCAACGCCCACGGGATGGGCAGTGGCGCAATATCCTCCACCGTTCCAAGCGTAGATTCCCACTTAATTGTGCCATCACTCAAATCAACGGCGTGCAACATGCCGAAGGGCGGCGGATTGCACGGCAGACTAAGAGGCGACAAAAGCAAATCTCGTTTCATCGCCCACCTTGTTCCTGCTTGTGCAGAAATTTCTTTTCCGGGCTCTGCTTCCTTGGCAGCAGCAAAATCTTCAACGGGAATGAGTGTAACCACATGCAGCGCGCGGCTGGTATTCACGTACATGACCTGCGTGTCTGGATTAAAGGCCATGCCTCCCCAGTTCGCTCCACCACCCGAAAAAGGAAACATCAAAGTCCCCTCTGTGCTCGGCGGCGTAAACAGCCCGTCTGAGCGATAAGACGCAATCGCATCCCGACAAACACTCCGATCCCATGGCGTCAGGCCCCAGGCCTCCTCGGGCGTAATTTTTTGCGGCACGAGCGGTGGCGGCGCGACAGGGTATGGTTGTGTCGGTGACAAAAATTCACCCGCAGGGCCATCTTGTGGCACGGCCCTTTCTTCCACACCAAAAATCGGCTCACCTGTTTCACGGTTCAGCACGAAAACAAACCCAGTCTTTGCCACCTGCACCACAACATCAACCGGACCTTCGGGCCGCTGCAACGTCACAAGGCTTGGTTGCGCGGGCAGATCATAATCCCAGACATCATGGTGGACGGTCTGGAAATGCCAGACGACGTCGCCCGTCGCTCCATTCAGGGCGACGACAGAATTCGCGTACCGATTGTCGCCAGGGCGCTCCCCACCAAAAAAGTCCGGGCTGGGAGATGAGGTTGGCAGGAAAACAAGTCCGCGCGTCTCATCAACAGACATGGGCGCCCAGACATTTGCATGACCGGTGCGCGCCGCATCGCCCTCACCCCAACTGCCAGGCTGTTCAGCGGCACCGCGCGCCACGGGATCAAAGTCCCAGCGGGCTTGGCCCGTGCGAACATCAAATGCCCGCACGCTGCCTTTTGGCGCGTCAGCGCGCGCATTGTCACCAATCGCAGAACCAACAATGACGGTGTCCCCGACAATCACCGGGGGCGAGGTGATTTGAAATTCGCCCGGCCACAAAAGCGCCATGCCTGGATCAATCTCGACCTGTCCACCATCGCCGAACACCTCGCAGGCCTTGCCAGTGATGGCATCGACGGAGATCAACCGGGCGTCGGTAGTACCCATGTAGACCCGTTCCCCACAGACCGCCCCCTCCTCCGCTTGTGTATCCTTCCAGTATGTCACACCACGACAGATGAACTGGTTGGCGGGCCGATAGCCCGTCGCGATCTTTGAATCGTAACGCCATTTCTGAGCGCCCGTGCCTGGGTCGAGCGCGATGATCTCATTAAAGGGCGTACAGAAAACCAGCGAACCCGCGACCAGAATAGGCGTGCCCTCAAAGGCACTGACCTTGATATCGTCTGGACGTGCGGTCAGGTCTCCAGTGCTAAAACTCCAGGCAAGTTCCAGGTCATCAACATTCTGCGGGGTGATCACGGATAGCGCCGAATGCCTGCTCCCGCCGGCATCACCGCCATAATGGCGCCAATCACTCGCAAGTGCCGACATCGAAAAACCCAGAAAACCGAACAAAAGTGCCAAAAACCGCTGGATTTTCATGTCATCGTCCATCTATAATAAATGAATAGTTCATTCATATAAGAATGGCCGCCTGGATTTCAAGTTGTTTTTGAAACCAAAGACGTCGACAAGAGGCCCATGCCGCGCAAACAAGCCACTACCATCACGGAAATCGCCGAAGCCGCGCTGGACCACATGTCCCGTCACGGTTTCAAGCAAACTCAGATGTCAGACATCGCAAAAGTCATCGGGATTTCCGTCGGCACGCTCTACCTGTATGTAGAAAACAAAGAAGCCCTGCTGGCCCTCGCCAGCACCTATCTTCTGGGCAATACCGAGCTTGAAGGAGCCTCCCTCCCCTTCAAAGCCATCGCGAGGGAAGAACTGGCAACACTCTTCTCCGAAACGGCAATCAAGCTCGCACAATGGCCCCTGCTGGAACAGGCAATCGCGGACAAAACCAGCGATCCTGACCGGTTTAGAGCTGTTGGCTTTGAAATGTTTGACCTCCTGTCGGAAAACCGCCGCGCCATATGGTTTCTGGACCGATTGGCTTTCGAGCTTCCCGAGTTCGCACCCGTCCAACTGAATTCAGTACGGGGGCGCACATTGGCCCTCCTGGCCGACCTTTTGGCCGCCACCGGCAAATCATCGATCCCACCCGACGGCCTTGCAGTGATGGCCCGCGCGGCGATCGAGACGCTCGCCTGGTCCGCCATGCACCGTCACCGTGAAGGTCTGGACGCTCAACCAACCGGCAAGCTGTCTGAAGACACTATCCGCAGCCTCGCCGCACAGGCTTTCTCAGGCACGCTACAAGCAGCCCTCAGATAGACAAAACCCGCCATCCAGAGACAGCGGGTTTTAAATCTCAGTTAGAAGAAAAACTCAGCCTTTGGTCTGAATTTCCTCGACGGCCTTCGCGAGCATCTCATCCATGGTGCGACGGATCTGGTGATCGGATTGCTCAACACCCTTGGCATCGAAGTCAGCCCGAAGCTTGCGGAAAACATCATCATCGCCCGCTTCCTTCAGGTCTTCTTTGACGAGTTCCTTGCCATAGGCGTCTGCGGCATCGCCGGTCAGGCCCATCAATTCGGCTGCCCAAGCACCTACGAGCTTGTTCCGCCGTGCTTCGGCCTTGAACCGCAGGTCCGCGTCATGGGCAAATTTGCTTTCAAAACCTTCTTCACGCTTATCGAAACCGGACATGGGAGAACCGCTCCTAAATAACTGTGGCGGGGGCCTGTAGGCACCCAAATGATCTGTTGCTTGCGCTAGGCATAGCGGGCTCATTTTGCGAAATCAACACACACGTGGTCGCAGGCGAGCCCATTGCTCCTTTTTTACACAGATCAGCCACTTTTTCCAGCATTTCCGGGGATTTGACCCTCATGAATCTACGCGCCGCTGGATTGTATCTGCCCCCGCCATAGGCTAGGTTCCGACCGAAAGTTAAGGGCGAATCCAACGCTCAAATACGCCGCTCCAGACCATTGCGATCCAAGGGGTCACCTACAGGCAAAGGCGGCATAACCGATGGACATGAACCAAATGAGCCGCCGCAGACGGGTTTACGAAGGCAAAGCCAAAGTCCTCTATGAGGGCCCTGAGCCTGGAACGCTTATTCAGCATTTCAAAGACGACGCCACCGCATTTGACGGCACCAAGCATGAGCTGATTGACGGCAAAGGTGTTCTGAACAATCGCATATCTGAATACATCTTCACACGCCTGAACGAGATTGGCGTGCCAACCCATTTCATCAAATCGCTCAATATGCGCGAGCAGTTGATCCGGGAAGTTGAGATCGTTCCTATTGAAGTCATCGTGCGCAATGTGGCGGCAGGGTCCATCTCCAAACGTCTCGGCATCGAAGAAGGCACGCCCCTTCCCCGCTCCATCATTGAGTTCTGCTACAAGAACGATGCCCTGGGCGACCCCATGGTGTCTGAAGAGCACATCACAGCATTTGGCTGGGCAAGCCCTCAGGAAATTGATGACATGATGGCGCTCTCACTGCGCATCAATGATTTCCTCAATGGTCTTTTCCTTGGCGTCGGCATCAAGCTTGTCGATTTCAAAGTGGAATTCGGCCGCCTCTTTGAAGGCGAGATGATGCGCATCGTTCTGGCCGACGAAATCAGCCCAGACAGCTGTCGCCTCTGGGATATCAACACAAACGAAAAGCTCGATAAGGACCGCTTCCGTCGGGACATGGGTGGGCTTGTGGATGCCTATCAAGAAGTCGCACGGCGGCTGGGCATCTTGTTTGAGAACGAAATCGGTAAACCCACCGGCCCCACACTTGTTAAGTCTTGAGTTCCTCCTGCTGAAAGTCAAAAGGCACTATGAAGGCCCGTATTAAAATTACCCTGAAAACCGGTGTGCTCGACCCGCAAGGCAAAGCCATCTCTCACGCACTTGATCAACTGGGCTTTGAGGGCATCGGAGATGTCCGCCAAGGCAAATATATCGAAGTTGATCTGGCTGAAACCGACCCCACAAAAGCCCGCGCAGCGCTGGAAGATATGTGTGAACGGGTTCTCGCCAACACAGTTATTGAAAACTACGCCATAGAGCTCGACGGAGCGTAAGCCCATGAAATCGGCAGTCATTGTCTTTCCCGGGTCAAACCGAGAGCGCGACATGCTTTACGCACTTGAGCATATCAGCGGACACAAACCCCTCGCCGTCTGGCATCAGGAAACCACCCTTCCCGATGTGGACCTGATCGTCCTGCCCGGTGGCTTTTCCTACGGCGACTATCTGCGTACCGGTGCAATCGCGGGGCTTTCACCCATCATGAAGGCGGTGAAGGAAAAAGCAGACAAGGGTGTGCGTGTGCTCGGCGTCTGCAACGGCTTTCAGATCCTGACGGAGACCGGCATCCTGCCCGGCGCGCTGCTGCGCAATGCGCACCTCAAGTTCGTCTGCAAACAGGTGAAGCTTGAAGTCGCCACCAACACCAGCGTCTTCACGAACCGCTATAAGCAAGGCCAGGTGATTGATTGTCCGGTGGCGCATCATGACGGCAATTACTTTGCCGATGAAGACACACTGAACCGGCTTGAGGGCGAAGGTCGTGTTGCTTTCCGCTACACGCCCGAGACCAATCCCAATGGTTCCATCCGCAACATTGCAGGCGTGATGAACGAACAGAAAAACGTGCTGGGCATGATGCCTCACCCGGAGAATTTGATCGAACCCGCGCAAGGCGGAACAGACGGTCGCGGGATTTTCGAAAGTGCGTTGGAGACAGTCGCGTGATCAAGAATGATGTAGACATCACCCCAGAGCTGATTGCAGAGCACGGGCTGAAGCCGGACGAATACCAGCGCATCCTTGATCTGATCGGACGCGAGCCAACGCTCACGGAGCTTGGCATCTTCTCTGCCATGTGGAACGAGCACTGTTCCTATAAATCCTCCAAGAAATGGTTGCGCACGCTGCCCACCGAAGGCCCGCGCGTCATCGAGGGGCCTGGCGAAAACGCCGGTGTCGTCGACATTGACGATGGCGATGTCGTCGTCTTCAAAATGGAAAGCCACAACCACCCGTCCTTCATCTCTCCTTATGAGGGTGCCGCCACCGGCGTCGGCGGCATTCTGCGCGACGTCTTCACAATGGGCGCACGCCCTGTTGCCGCACTGAATGCGCTGCGTTTTGGTGCGCCTGAAAACGAGCGGACACGCCACATCGTATCCGGTGTTGTTGAAGGCGTTGGGGGGTATGGCAACTGTTTCGGTGTGCCGACCATTGGCGGCGAAGTGAACTTCGATGCCCGCTACAATGACAATTGCCTGGTCAATGCCTTTGCCGCCGGACTTGCCAAAGCAGACGGCATCTTCCTGTCTGAAGCCAAAGGCGTCGGCCTGCCCATCGTCTATCTCGGGTCCAAAACCGGCCGCGACGGCATTCACGGCGCAACGATGGCGTCTGCAGAATTTGATGATGACAGCGAAGAGAAGCGCCCCACCGTTCAGATCGGCGATCCTTTCTCCGAAAAGCTTTTGCTCGAGGCCACCCTTGAGCTCATGAAAACCGGTGCCGTCATCGCCATTCAGGATATGGGCGCCGCAGGCCTTACCTGCTCTGCGGTTGAAATGGGGGCGAAAGGCAATCTTGGCGTGCGCCTTGATCTCGACCAGGTGCCGTGCCGCGAAGAAGGCATGACCGCTTACGAGATGATGTTGTCAGAAAGCCAGGAGCGCATGCTCATGGTGCTTGATCCCGACAAGGAAGAAGAAGCTGCCGCTGTTTTCAAAAAGTGGGACCTGGACTTCGCCATTGTCGGCGAAACAACAGATGACCAGCGCTTCAAAGTCTATCGCCACAAAGAACTGATGGCGGACCTGCCGATCAATGAGCTGGGTGATGAAGCACCAGAATATGACCGGCCCTGGGTGCCAAGCCCGAAGCTCGACCTGATTGCGGCGAGCGACGTGCCCGCCCCCGCTGATCTAGGCCAAGCCCTCATCCAATTGGTAGGCCTGCCGGACATGTGTTCGCGGCGCTGGGTCTGGGAACAATATGACAATCTCATCCAGGGCAACACGATGGCTGGCCCCGGCGGTGACGCTGCCGTGATCCGCGTTGGAGACTCAAAAGCCAATGGGGGCAAAGGCCTTGCCTTTGCTGTCGACGTGACACCGCGCTATTGCGAAGCCGATCCCATTGAGGGCGGTAAGCAGGCCGTCGCCGAATGCTGGCGCAACATCACTGCCGTCGGTGCAGAACCACTGGCAGCCACAGACAACCTCAATTTCGGCAATCCGGAAAAGCCGGAAATCATGGGTCAGTTCGTCGGCTGCATTCAGGGCATTGGTGAAGCCTGCCTTGCCCTCGACATGCCCATCGTGTCGGGCAATGTATCCCTGTATAACGAGACCAATGGCCAGGCCATTCTGCCAACCCCTGCAATTGGCGGCGTTGGACTTTTACCAGATGTCACAAAACGCATCGGCAAAAGCTTCGTGGCGGAAGGGGAGACAATTCTCCTCATCGGCACCCATACAGGGCATCTGGGCCAGAGCATCTATCAACGCGACATTGTGGGCCAACCGGCGGGTGCACCACCCAAGGTTGATCTTGCCGCAGAGATGAAACACGGGACCTTTGTGCGCAATGCCATTCGTAGCGGTCGCGTCACCGCCGTTCACGACATCTCAGATGGCGGACTTCTGGTCGCTGTCGCCGAGATGGGCATGAGCAGCAAAATCGGCGCTACCCTTACAGTAAATGGGGACATTCCACTCCACGCCTGGGCGTTTGGGGAAGATCAGGCCTGTTATGTCGTGACAGTCGCTGCCACCGAAGCAGAATCCCTGCTGAAAGAGGCCGCTTCTGCAGATATTCCAACACAAATGATCGGAACCACCGGCGGAAGCGAATTGACAGTGGAGGGGGTTAGCCCCATATCATTGGCAGACCTCGACACGGCCCATGAAGGCTGGTTGCCCAACTATATGAGCGCGCCAGATACTCATTAAGAGAGAACTGCTTAGCCCCCATGGGCACTAAGCCAAAGTCGAGAGTGGAGCACAGCTAAGATGGCCATGAATGCCAGCGACATAGAACGCCTCATCAAAGAGGCCCTGCCCGACGCTACCGTCGAGATCCGTGATCTTGCGGGTGATGGCGACCATTATGCCGCCACGGTCATCTCGCCTTCGTTCTCCGGCAAAAGCCGCGTGCAACAACACCAGATGGTATACAAAGCGCTGAAAGGCAGCATGGACAGCGATCTCCATGCGCTGGCCTTGCAGACCTCAGCACCAGACGCTTAAGAGATTTTAGGAGAGAAGCATGAGTGAAGCAGTAGCAGACCGGATCCGCGGTGAAGTGGAAAGCAACGATGTTGTGCTCTTCATGAAGGGGACACCCGTCTTCCCACAGTGTGGTTTCTCCAACACCGTGACCCAGGTGCTGACCTATCTCGGCGTCCAGTTCAAAGGCATCAATGTCTTGGAAGATGATGAGATCCGGAACGGCATCAAGGAATATTCCGACTGGCCGACCATTCCTCAGCTCTACGTAAAGGGCGAGTTTGTTGGTGGATGCGACATCATCCGCGAAATGTTTGAGAGCGGCGAACTTCGTGACTATCTCAGCTCAAAAGACATCGCGCTCGAGACGGCGTAGAAACAAGAGCGGATGCTAGCTCAACATGATCGCCGTTACCGTGATTTTTCCGGTGACGGCGTTTTCTGTTGTGCTGTATTGAACACTCTGTCCCTGCTCCAGCATCCGTATGCCCGCGACCCGCAATACTTCAAACTCGACGCGCACGTCAGCGTCTCCACCGGTTGGACGAATATACCCAAAACCTCTTTCCGCATTGTAGAAATCAACAATCCCAGCGTCCATGGAGCACATCCTGATCAAACGCGTGGAAAAGCCCGCCGCGTAGGTAACACAGTCAGATCAACAATTATCGCATGTAGAAGAAAGCATCCGCCCAAACGCTCGGCTCAGCCTCAATGGGCCCCGGATCGCTCTACGGTTTAATGAAAGGACATTAGGCGCGCCCCGGAGGGAACACAAGCGTGGCAGAGCCCGCTCTTGGTTCAACGTTTACGGCGAGTTTTGAAGCATCACTTTTCTCTCATACTGTCATGCTCGGGCTTGACCCGAGCATCCATAGCGAGCCGACGAGATGCATGGACCCTCGGGTCAAGCCCGAGGGTGACAATTCTAGTTTGGACTAAACACAAAAAAAGGGGCCCGAAACCGGACCCCTTTGAAACTTTGTTTTCGGCGCTCTGCCAATAAGCAATTAGCGCGAATAGAACTCAATCACGAGATTTGGTTCCATCTGAACTGGGTAAGGAATATCCGCCAGAACCGGTGTGCGAACGAAAGTCGCTTTGAACTTCTCCAGATCCACGTCGAGATAATCCGGCGTGTCACGCTCTGGGCTGCCAGCCGCTTCGAGCATCTTGCCGTTGGTCCGCATCTTCTCGATGATCTCGATCGTGTCGCCTTCCTTCACCCGGTAGGATGGGATGTTGACGCGCTTGCCATTGACCAGAACATGGCCATGGCCCACAGCCTGACGAGCAGAGAAGACCGTAGGAACGAATTTCGCGCGGTAAACCACGGCGTCGAGACGGCGCTCAAGAAGACCCACCAGGTTTTCACCCGTGTCGCCCTTGATCCGTGACGCTTCGTGATACGTGCGCTTGAACTGCTTTTCGGTGATGTTGCCGTAATGGCCTTTCAGCTTCTGCTTCGCACGCAGCTGCAGACCGAAATCCGAAAGCTTGCCGCGGCGGCGCTGACCATGTTCACCAGGACCATATTCCCGACGGTTCACGGGGCTCTTTGGACGACCCCAGATGTTCTCGCCAAGACGACGGTCAATTTTATATTTCGCTTGAATGCGCTTTGTCATCGCTGTTTCCTTGATCAAAATGTAGGAAACGCGCCCTCCTCTGCGAACCCCGGAAACCGGAACTCGCCGACAGGAAAGGGACCAATGCGCTTGGACCTTCCCACGGGTGCGTCGTAAATAAAATCCGGGCCCAAAGGAGACGCCCCAAGAACCCGGAAAGTGAGCGCACTATACTCGCGGGCGAGCCAATGTCAAACCGCCGATAAAGCGGAATCAAACCCTAAAGAGCGCCGCTCAATCCATTGATTCTCTTATGAGATTCCTCAGCCGCTCAGACCCCACTTGAACTCACTTCTCCTGCTTCATCCGCTCGATGGCCCGCCGTTGTGCGTGCTTTGTGAGCGCCGAGACCATGCCCCTGAGCGTCCGGATCTCCTGCTCCGTCAGCGCCGCGCGCTGAAACATGTTCCGCAGGTTTCGCACCATGGCGGGCCGTTTTTCCGGGGGCAGCAGAAACCCGGTATCATCTAGCTCCACTTCCAGATGCTCAAAGAAGCCGTGAAGCTCATCCTTGTTGGCGGGGCGCGTGCCATTCATCGGCATACCCTCGGGCGCTGTCTGATCGTCAAGCTGGCTCCACTCATAAGCGAGCAGCAGCACCGCCTGGCCCAGATTAAGGGATGAAAAACCCGGATTGAGCACCGCTGTGATTACAGCATCTGCGAGCGCGATATCGTCATTATGAAGCCCCGCACGCTCCGCCCCATACAAAACACCAGGCTTGCCCCCTTCAACCATGGCCCCCCTGAGGCGCTTTGCCCCCTCTTCAGGTGTGAATACCTGTTTGACCATGTCGCGAGGGCGCGCCGTGGTTGCCAGCACATAGTCGAGATCAGCAATTGCATCAGCAACAGTGTCAAACAGTTGCGCATTTTCAATGAGGTCAACCGCGCCTGATGCCGCTTTCAGTGCATCCTCATTGGGCCAGCCATCCCGGGGGGCCACCAGCCGCAGCTCGGTGATTCCAAAATTAAGCATCGCGCGGGCCGCAGCACCAATATTTGCCCCCAATTGCGGGCGCACAAGAATAATCGCAGGCGCCGGGGGAAGCCCTGCCGTAGCGTTTGCCTTGGAGCGATCGGTGCCTGCCATGTCACATCCCCTTCACATCCCTCAAAATTGAAGGACATTAAGGGGTCATAAGAGATTGGCGTGCTTTTATCAACGTGGCTCAGGTGTTATATGAAGGTTTCGGGTGAGACGCGCTTTTGCTGCCGATTCTGCATATGAGTGATCGTTTCCCCGCCCCCCGTTCGTCCAGAACGGAAAGCAGTGCCCGTCCTGCCATTCGGGCTTATGCTGCTATCGAAATGGCTTAAGAGGTCCGTGCGCATGTCCAAAATCAAGGTGGAAAACCCCGTCGTCGAACTCGATGGAGATGAAATGACCAGAATCATCTGGACCTTCATCAAAGAGAAGCTGATCCACCCCTATTTGGACATTGACCTGAAATACTATGATTTGGGCATGGAATACCGCGATGAGACCGACGACCAGGTCACCATCGATTCTGCCGAAGCCATCAAGAAATATGGCGTGGGCGTAAAATGCGCGACCATCACCCCGGACGAAGCCCGGGTCGAAGAATTTGGCCTGAAAAAGATGTGGAAATCGCCCAACGGCACAATCCGCAACATTCTCGGCGGCACCGTTTTCCGCGAGCCCATCATTTGCCGCAACATTCCCCGCCTGGTGCCCGGCTGGACAGAGCCCATCGTGATCGGCCGCCACGCCTTTGGCGACCAATATCGCGCCACCGACTTCCGTGTACCAAGCGCTGGCAAACTCACCATCAAATGGGAAGCAGCTGACGGATCAGACTCCTTTGAACATGAGATCTTCGACTACCCCTCATCAGGTGTCGGCATGGCCATGTACAATCTGGATAACAGCATCAAGGATTTTGCCCGCGCCTGCATGAAGTTTGGCCTGGACCGAAACTATCCAGTCTACCTCTCCACCAAGAACACGATCATGAAAGCCTATGACGGCCAGTTTAAAGATCTGTTCCAGGAGGTTTTCGACAAAGAATTTAAGGAAGGCTTTGACGCCAAGGGCTTGACCTACGAACACCGCCTGATCGACGACATGGTGGCATCCGCCATGAAGTGGAGCGGTGGCTACGTCTGGGCCTGTAAGAACTATGATGGCGACGTCCAGTCCGACACTGTCGCGCAAGGCTTTGGCTCCCTTGGTCTTATGACGAGTGTCTTGCTGACCCCCGATGGCAAGACCATGGAAGCAGAAGCAGCCCACGGCACCGTCACCCGCCACTATCGGAACCATCAAAAGGGTGAAGAGACCTCCACCAACTCGATTGCGTCCATCTTCGCTTGGACGCGAGGCCTCAGCCACCGTGCGAAGCTCGATGGCAATGAGCAGCTCGCCAAGTTCGCAACCCTCATTGAGACCGTCTGCGTGTCGACAGTGGAAAGCGGTTACATGACCAAAGACCTGGCACTCCTTGTTGGTGCCGAGCAGAAATGGCTTTCCACAACCGGCTTCCTCGACAAGATCGCCGAGAACCTTGATAAGGCAATGTCCAAAGGGCTCTAAGCCGGAAACATCTGTAAGCCAGAAGGGCTTCTTAAGTTAAAAGTCCTTCTTTTCTTCCTCTATCTCACGCTCTAGCTCGTCGGTCACGCCGAAAGCGAGATCGCGCGCGCGGACGGCTTCCAGGATTTTCACACGGGCCTCTGGATGCCGCCCCATAAATTCGCGGAAGCTGCGCGCATCCAGCTTCAGGACATGAGCCTGGGTGAGCGTTACGATGTCTGCCGAGCGTTGGCGGTCATCCAAGAGCGCCATTTCACCAAAAAAATCACCTTCTCCCAGCTCAACAGACCGTCCTTCAAAGTCGAGACGAACACGTCCGATAACAATGAAGTACATGGCATCAGCCGCATCGCCCTTGTGGGCGATGACCGCATCTTGATCAATCACCTGAGCTTCCAGCAGCTCAACAAGATCCACCAGGAGCGCAGGCTTCAGTTCCTGAAAGAGCGGCACCCGGGCAACCATGCCCCAGGACACGACAAAGTCCCGACGGTGAATTTCCCGCGCGAAACCACTGGAGATAATAGCAATCGGCATGGCAAACATGCCGAGCCCAAAAATCATCACCAGACCACCGAAGAAGCGACCAAGCGTGGTGACGGGCACCACATCGCCATAGCCAACAGTCGTGAGCGTCGCAAGTGCCCACCACATAGACTTCATGACAGAGCCGAATGCTTCCGGCTGAACCTTGTTCTCAAGCAAGTAGATGCCCGACGCAGAAAAAATCAACATGCCGAGCATCGTAATGAGCGCAGCAAGAATGGCGCGGCGCTCGGAGCGCAACACCCGACCAATCGTATAGAGCGCAGGAGAGTAACGCGCCAACATAAGGAAGCGAAACAGTCTGAAGATCCGCAGAACCCGCAAATCAACGGCGAAAAGAAAGCTCAAATAGAACGGGAGAATAACAATCAGATCGATCAGCATCTGCGCGCTGAGCGCATAGCCCAGCCGGACCCGCCATTTCGGCAGTCCTCTTAACGCGGGGTGATCCACGGCCACCCAAAGCCGCAAAACATACTCAACTGTGAAAATGATAATAGAGACGACATTGAAGAGGCGCAGTTCTTCACCATAGAGAGCAGCAACACGCACATCCGTCTCTGCCGCGAAGGCCACGACGTTTGCCAGAATAAGCGTGACCATGAATGTATCGAATATTGCACTCGGGCGGTCGCCGGTCTTCCCTGCTTCCAGCAGGATATAAAGCCATCGACGCAAGCCCGACACACTATTGGTGCCGTCGTTGCGTCCCTCGCCCCCCTCCAAGGGCGTGGGGCTATCAAGCTGCTCCGGCAAGACCACCCACAGTTTCTTTGATGGCGGCCAAAGCAGCGTCTGCTTTGCTACCATCTGGGCCACCGGCCTGCGCCATATCAGGGCGCCCGCCACCGCCCTTGCCGCCAAGCGCTTCAGCACCCGTACGGACAAGGTCCACCGCCGACAGACGGTCGGTCAGATCATCGGTCACACCAACGGCGATCCCTGCCTTTCCGTCGTCACCGAGCGCAATCAACGCAACAATGCCAGAGCCAACACTCTTCTTGGCTTCATCAACCATGCCGCGCAAATCCTTAGCGCTGATGCCCTCCATGGCGCGGGCAATAACTTTGACCCCGCCCAGTTCTTCCACGTCGGAGGCCGCCCCTGATGAGCTCCCGCCACCCATGGCGAGCTTTTTCTTGGCCTCAGCCAATTCACGTTCCAAACGTTTTCTGTCATCAACGAGTGTCACCACCCGTTCGCGCAATTGCTCTGGTGTAACCTTCAGGACCGCCGCAGCGTCCTGAGCAATCCGCTCTTGGTCGTTGAGATAAGCCCGCGCGCCTTCGGCGGTCAGAGCTTCGATCCGGCGAACACCAGAACCAACCGCTCCCTCACTCACAATCTTGAACAGCCCGATATCACCCACGCGGGAAACATGGGTCCCGCCGCAAAGCTCAACCGAGAAACTGTTTCCATCCTCGCGGGGTGAGCCCATAGAAAGCACGCGCACCTCGTCACCATATTTCTCGCCGAAGAGCGCCAGCGCCCCTGCTTCAATCGCATCATCCGGCGTCATGACCCGGGTCACCGCGTCGTTGTTCCGCTGTATCTCTTCATTGACGATGGTTTCGACCCGGGCAATCTCCTCAGCACTCATGCCCTTGGGGTGAGAGAAGTCAAAGCGCAACCGGTCAGGCCCAACCTGCGAACCTTTTTGGCTTACATGATCGCCGAGAACCCGGCGAAGAGCTTCGTGCGCCAAATGCGTGGCTGAATGGTTCGCCCGCGTGGATGACCGCAGATGAGCATCCACCCGGAAGTCCGCCACATCCCCAACGCTCAAATCTCCTTTGTTGAGCATTCCCAAATGAACAACGAGATCACCCAGCTTCTTTTGCGTGTCGGAGATAGTGAACTCCGCACCCTTGCCAGTGAAAAGACAACCTGTGTCACCAACCTGCCCGCCTGACTCTCCGTAGAATGGTGTCTGGTTCGCAATAATCATCCCTTCATCGCCGGCAGACAGGGTTGCAACCCGCTCACCATCTTTGATCAAGGCGACAATCTTTCCCTCGGCAGCTTCCGTCGTGTAGCCTAGAAACTCCGTCGCACCCACTTCCTCTTTCAGATCAAACCAAAGGGTCTCGGTCGCAGCTTCGCCTGAACCAGACCAGTTGGCCCGGGCTGCTTCCCGCTGTTTGTCCATAGCGCTATCAAAGCCCGCATGATCCACACTCATGCCACGCTCACGCAGCGCATCTTCCGTGAGATCCAGCGGAAAGCCATACGTGTCGTAAAGCTTGAAAGCGACATCGCCAGGAAGTTCACCCTTCCCCTGTTGTCCATCAACAGCTTCATCCAAAAGCTTCAAACCCCGCGCGAGCGTTTCGCGAAAACGGCTTTCCTCTAGCTTGAAGGTCTCGGTGATAAGCGCCTCTGCACGACGCAACTCCGGATAAGCATCTCCCATCTCACGGATGAGAGACGGCACCAAGCGCCACATCAAGGGATCAGGCACACCCAAAAGCTGCGCATGGCGCATGGCCCGCCGCATGATGCGTCGGAGCACATAGCCCCGCCCCTCATTGGACGGCATCACCCCATCCGCCAGCAGAAACGAGCATGAGCGCAGGTGATCTGAAATCACCCGGTGGCTGACGCTGTGTTGTCCATCCGCGTCTGTGTTCGAGGCATGAGCAGAGGCATCGATCAACGCACGGAACAGATCGGTATCGTAATTGTCATGACTGCCCTGCAGAAGCGCCGCGACCCGCTCAAGCCCCATGCCCGTATCAATCGAGGGCTTTGGCAAATTGATGCGCTCACCGCCAGCTTGCTGGTCGAATTGCATGAAAACCAGGTTCCAAATTTCAATAAACCGATCCCCGTCTTCATCGGGACTACCGGGAGGACCGCCGGGGACTTTATCTCCATGGTCAAAGAAGATTTCCGAGCACGGACCACAGGGACCTGTATCTCCCATAGACCAAAAATTGTCTGACGTGGAAATCCGGATGATCCTGTCGTCAGTGAGCCCCGCCACCTTTTTCCAAATCTCCGGAGCCTCTTCATCCTCCGAATAGACCGTGACCAGCAGCCTCTCTTTTGGAATGTCGAGCTCCTTGGTAATCAGCTCCCAGGCGAGCACGATAGCATCATCCTTGAAATAATCGCCGAAAGAGAAATTTCCGAGCATCTCGAAAAATGTGTGATGACGCGCCGTGTAGCCGACATTATCGAGATCATTGTGCTTGCCACCTGCCCGCACGCATTTCTGAGACGAGGTTGCGCGGGAATAGTCTCGGGTTTCAACGCCGGTAAATACATTTTTGAACGGCACCATCCCCGCATTGGTGAACAGCAATGTGGGATCATTCTGCGGCACAAGAGAAGCCGATGGCACACGTGCATGCCCCTGTTTCTCGAAGAAATTGAGAAAGGTCTCACGGATCTGATTCACACCGGTCATTGCGGTCTCTCATTCGTCTTGTACTGGAGAGCCAGCGCCACCAATTTGACGCCAAACCCTTGGAATTCAATCTCTTTTTCTAACGCTCACTGAGCATCCTGTCTAGCAATGCGGCCCCCTGTCGCCGGTCGATGAGCAACCGCTGACCCACTTTCTTAAACGCGCCAGAACTTCAATTTCACATGAAAAAGCGGCGCCCACCGAAAGGGGCACCGCTTTCAGGCCGAATATGGCGTTTCAGACCTAACCTGCAACTTCCTCTGGCAAACCATCATCGTCATCTGCGCCCGGACCAACATCGAGCGCTCCCGCAAGACCCGCATCCGCCCGGATTGCTTTTTCAATAGTCTGAGCCATATCAGGGTTTTCTTTCAGGAAGGTCTTGGCATTCTCCCGCCCCTGCCCGATCCGTTGGCTGTCATAGGAATACCAGGAGCCGGATTTCTCAACGATCCCGGCTTTCACGCCCAGATCGACGATCTCACCCATCTTGGAGACCCCTTGACCGTACATGATGTCAAATTCAACTTGCTTGAAGGGCGGCGCCACCTTGTTCTTTACAACTTTGACGCGGGTCTGGTTGCCCACCACTTCATCCCGGTCTTTGATCGCGCCGATACGGCGGATATCAAGGCGCACAGAGGCGTAGAACTTCAGCGCGTTGCCCCCTGTCGTCGTTTCCGGGCTGCCAAACATCACCCCGATCTTCATCCGGATCTGATTGATGAAAATTACCATACAGTTGGATTTGGAAATCGAGCCGGTCAGTTTCCGAAGCGCCTGGCTCATTAGCCGCGCTTGCAGACCTGGCAGGCTGTCGCCCATATCCCCATCAAGTTCGGCCCGTGGCGTGAGAGCGGCCACAGAGTCCACCACGATCACATCCACCGCACCGGAACGCACCAGCGTATCAACGATTTCGAGCGCCTGCTCGCCTGTATCCGGCTGTGAAATCAGAAGGTCATCCAGATTAACGCCGAGCTTGCGGGCATAAACCGGGTCAAGTGCGTGCTCCGCATCAACAAAGGCGCAGATACCGTCGCCCTTCTGGGCTTCCGCAACGGTGTGGAGTGCCAGAGTCGTTTTCCCGCTTGATTCCGGTCCATAGATCTCGACCACCCGGCCTTTGGGCAGACCGCCAATGCCAAGCGCTATATCCAGGCTCAAAGACCCGGTTGGGATCGATTCAATCTCAACCACCTGCTCGTTTTTCCCGAGCCGCATGATCGAGCCTTTGCCAAACGACCGCTCAATCTGGCTGAGCGCTGCATCCAGGGCTTTCTGCTTATCCATACTGTCCTTGCCGAGCAAGCTCACTACGTTTTCTTTATGTTCTTTCGCCATAAGCGCATCCCCTTATTTCATACAGGCTCTATCGAAGCAATTAAGGTAAATGTACCTTTTTTGTTCTCATGAGCAAGGAAAAGATTAATGTATTGATTTAAAAGGATAATTTGACCCGTGTTCCGAACCTGTTCCACAAACTTATGCACAGGGACGGGTCTTAGCGCAAGAATCGCCGCCCCTTAAGTGAAACAAATATTTCTAAATCGGCGTGATCAAAAACCGACCTGTCGATGAATGCGATGAGGCAGAGTTCTGTCTCTCTTTGAACTTAGGAAATAGCTTCTTTCACCGCTGCCGCCAGCTGTTTCAGGCTGAAAGGCTTCGGCAGGAAGCGGAAATCAACGGATGGGTCCAGGCTTTTGGCAAACGCATCTTCCGCATAACCAGAGATGAAGATGATCTTGGTGCCAGGTCTCTTCACCTGTAGCTGCTTCACCATGGTCGGCCCATCCATATTGGGCATCACCACATCGCTGACCACCAGGTCGATAGGCCCATCATGGCTATCGACAATCTCAAGGGCGATGTCCCCACTCTCCGCTTCGAGCACCGTATAACCACGGGTCCCCAGCGCGCGCACCGCAAATGTCCGCACAGCGTCTTCATCTTCCACAAGCAGGATCGTGCCTTTGCCAGTGAGATCCGGCGCAACAGCATCTTCAACCTGAGCAGCAGCACTCTTGGCCGCGGCTTCTTCTTCCGTCTCGAAATAACGCGGCAGATAAATACGGAACGTGGTGCCTTTGCCCACAGTTGAGAAGGCAAAGATATAGCCGCCCGTCTGTTTCACAATCCCATAGACCGTGGAGAGACCAAGCCCCGTTCCCTTGCTCACATCTTTGGTGGTGAAGAAGGGTTCAAAAATCTTGCCCAGATGCTCTTTGGGAATACCACAGCCCGTATCACTCACTTCAATCAGCACATATTCAGCAGGCGGCATCAACGCATGGTCCAGCGCCTTTGCATCTTCGGCTGAGACGTTAGCCGTGCGAATAGTGAGAAGCCCGCCATCCTCCATGGCATCGCGCGCATTCACCGCAAGATTGATAACCACCTGCTCAAGCTGGTTCTGATCCACTTTGACGAGCCCTAAGTCTCGCTCATGGGTGATCTTCAGCTCCACCGTCTCTCCCAACAGCCGAGAAAGAAGGTTGGAAAGCTCCGCCAACTCATCGGTGAGATTGAGCACTTTCGGCCGCAAGGTCTGGCGCCGGGAGAACGCCAGCAATTGACGTACTAGGTTAGCCGCCCGGTTCGCATTCTGCTTGATCTGCATGACATCTGCAAAACTCGGGTCACCCGCCTGATGGCGTGCGAGCAGCAAATCGCAGAAGCCAATGATCGCCGTCAACAGATTGTTGAAGTCATGTGCCACACCACCTGCAAGCTGCCCCACAGCCTGCATTTTCTGCGACTGGGCAAACTGCATCTCAAGCGACTTCTGCTCACTCGTATCGATCAGATAGGCGATGACGGACGGCTGCCCGCCTGTCTCATTGGAATAGCTGGCAAAAAGCTGGGCAGTCTTCTCAATCTCTTCCCCTTGCTTTTGCAGGAACCTTAAATCGATCGGACCACGAGACCCGCCGGACGTGATGGCAGCATCAAGAAACTCTTTGAGGGAAGCCCTGTCTTCTTCCACCACAAGGTCTGAGAAGCGACTGCCGGCGTCGGGAGTTCCCCCAACAAGAGTAACGAACGCGCTGTTCGAACTGCCCAACACACCGTCCTGGTCCAGAGTCGCAACGCCGATAGGTGCATTGTTAAAGAACCGGGCAAAGCGCATTTCTGCATCACGCAGATGCGCTTCCGTATCATCTTCTTCCTCACGAAACATCACAACCGAACGCGATGCGCCCCCCGCGACAAGCGCGAAGTTCTGAATGATCCGAACGGGAACAGGACCATCCGGGCCAGCCAGATCCACATCAATGATCTGAGTGCCGTCATCGCCGTCTTTTGCCTGCACAAAAGCGTTCACGTCCCCTGCCGCAAGGTCACCGAGTTTTGTATCCCCGGCAATTAATTCTTCGGCGGAGCGCCCGATCATGGTCGCAAGCGTATTGTTCACATAGTCAAGACGGCCAGATTCCTGCGCTGAGAAGAAGCCGAAGGGCGCGTCGTCGAGATAAGCCAGATATTTATCCCGACCAACCTGAGCCTGCGCGGCAGCGGTCCGTTCTGCTGTCATGTCCCGCAAAAGCCAGATACTGGCACCTGAGCGCGCGGCTGCCCCGGTCAAAGGTTGAACTGCGGCCTTAAACACCCGTTCTTGCCCCTGTCCTGCAGGCGGCACAAAGCGAAGTTCTTCTTCATCCGCAAGCCCCAGCCGTGCCGCCTGCGCCAATTGATAAAGTTGTTCGTCGACGCCGGATTGCCCCGCAAGAAGCCGCTCCAGCGGCATTGGACGGTCATGTGCATCCAGCCCAAGATGCCGGTAAGCCTGATTGGCAAACAGCACCGCCCCACGACGGTCCGTCACCAGGCAGGGATCGGGCAGGCTTTCAAGAGCATGCCCCGCAACGCCGGTAATTTTGCCCCGCCCAATGGAGGGCGTGGAAGGCCGTCCGGCGATCAGCGCAACGGTCGAGAAAAATCCGACAACCACCAACCCACTAATCAGGAGATATCCGGAGGGGCCCGCCGACGTGAGGTTGAGAAAAACAAACCCACCTGCCGCGCCCGCAAGAAACAAGCCGACAAGCCCCGCGAACCCGAGGGGAACACGCCAGCGGCTTTGGGTGCCCGAAATGACAGGATCAGTTGGCGACCGCAGCGCCGCGCTTGAGGTTAAGTCTTTATCACCCCCAGGGCCGTCGCCCGCAGGACCGTCAATCAGTGTGTCACTCATTTGCCCAAATCACATTTATCGGGGTCATATTTGTCGAGATCACATACGTGTCACTCAAAAGATCCGGCTTGCCCCCTACATCACATTCGAGGTTGCCGGCAGGTTCCTAGGCGCCGCGCCTCGAATCACTGAGTGCGCTGGCTTTCAGGCATCTTACTCTTAAGACGCATCACGTAGCCAATAACCTCCGCGACTGCCTTATAGTGTTCTGCAGGAATAGAGTCCTCGAGCTCCACCGAGGCATAAAGCGCCCGGGCAAGCGGCGGACTTTCGACAATCGGCACATCGTGCTCCGTCCCGATTTCTCGGATCTTGAGCGCTATGGCATCCATCCCCTTCGCAACACAAATAGGCGCTGCCATACCCTTCTTATATTCAAGGGCCACAGCATAGTGGGTCGGGTTTGTAATAATCACCGCAGCATCTGGAACCCGGGACATCATCCTCTGTCGGCCGCGCTCCATACGAAGTGCCCGGAGTTTGCCTTTGACCACCGGGTCGCCTTCCATCTGCTTATACTCGTCTTTGACCTCCTGCACGGTCATGCGCTGCTTCTTGTTCCACTGCGCCACTTCAAAAACATAATCAGCGGCAGCAACGACGGTCAGAATGGCAATCACCATGGCGAGTATCTTGATTGCAATGGATTGGATGAACGGCAAAACCATGCCCACATCCATAGTCATCAAAAGAAGCAGTTCGTCCCGCATCGGCCAAACAATCAAAAAGGTCGCAGTGCCAACCAGGGCAAGCTTGACCAGGCCTTTGGTAAAATTCATCAGGCTTTTGGGGGAGAAGAGTCTCTTCAAGCCCGCCATGGGCGAAATCTTGCTCAGTTTCGGCTTCATGTTTTCTGTCGTGAAGACAGGCATGTTTTGCACAAGATTGCCTGCTACCCCGGCTGCCATAAGCAGCATCATTGGGATTGCCAGAATTTTCAGCACGGCAATGCCAATCTGTTCCCACACAAACATCAGGTTGTTCTGATCAACAGCTATGTCGTGAGGATTTGAGAGAAAAACCGTAAAGGATCGCGCAAAGTCGCTAGAGGCGCCAGTCGACACAATGCCTATAACAAGCGTGGTTGCGATCATAATAAACCAGGTATTGACCTCCTGGCTTTTGGGCATGTCACCTTTTGTTCGGGCGTCCTCCAGTTTTTTGGAGGTCGCCTCTTCGGTTTTTTCTGAATCGTCGGCTTGATCCGCCATAAACCCTCACGCACATCGCCAGCCCACTAGGCCAGGAACATGCTCATACTTTCTTCGAAAAAGGTGAGAAACCACATCATCATCGCGCTCATGAGGAGCGCGAACAAAGCAAAGCCCAGCATAATATTCGCCGGCATTGCCACGAAAAAAATTTGCACCTGCGGCATCAGCTTGGAGAGAATACCTAGTGCCAAAGAAAAGGTCAGGCCAAACACGATAAAGGGAGCGGCGATCTGTACGGCCAACTTGAATGATCCAGCAATCACACCAACCGCTGTCTCAACAAAATCACCAATCGGCAGAGCAGCACCCGGCTTAAACAGAACGTAACTGTCCCGCATCGCCGCGATCAGTACAAAGTGCAGGTCCGTCGCAAAAATCATTGTTACGGCCAACATAGACAGAAATGACCCGACCAATGCGCTTTGAACACCCTGGGTCGGGTCAACATTCTGCGCAAAGGCAAGACCGGTCTGAAAGGCAATGATGGTCCCAGCAACCTGCAGTGAGCTCATCAACAATCGAGCGACGGAACCGATGAGAAACCCCACCGCGATCTCAGACATCACCCCCCAAGCGATCCCAGACACGCTAGAGGGCACGGCGCCATATGAGTCCGCAACGAGAGGCATTAACACCATGGAGATTAAGACTGCGAGCGTGAGCCGAACCCGCATAGAGACACTGAATTCCCCAAGCGCTGGCATCAGCATGACCATCGTACCGATGCGGGAGAAGACCAGCATGAACACATAAGCGGTCGTGGGCGCGAGTTCGAAACTCATGCGCCAGTGCTTTCAAGAGCCAAAATGAGGGGCAGATCGTCCATCAGCCAGACACTATGCGGTCAGCGATAAAGGTCATGTAGGCACCCAGAGTAGCACCCATAAAAGGCAACATCACAATGAGGCCCAGGAAAATCGCGAGGATCTTCGGCACAAAAACCAGGGTCATTTCCTGAATTTGTGTGAGCGCCTGAAAGAGCGCAATCACCAAGCCAACGCCAAGCCCTACGAGCATGAGGGGCGACGACACCTTGAGCAGAACAAAAATGCCCTCACGTCCAACGTCTAAAACTTCCGGCCCGGTCATGCCCTATTCTCCCAAATCAATACCGTTAGATCGGCATCTTCATAATTTCTTGGTACGCCGTAATCACATTGTCGCGGATCGCAACAACGGTTTGCAGTGTGGCTTCTGCTTCAGAAACGGCCGTCACCACATCAACAACATCTGCCGTGCCCGCAACCGCTGACGCTGTCTGTTGCTCTGCATTGATGCCCGAAGCAGCCATGTTTTCCACAACACCCTTCAGCATGTCGCCAAAGCCGCCTTGTGCCGAACTGGCTCCAGCCGCTGTGTCATTCGAACCGCCAAGCTCTGTCGCCTGTTTGACGGCGTTTGTATAAGCATTGAGCGCTACTGATGCAGGAACAGTCATTTCGTGTATCCTTTAGAAAGCGTCTGGTTCAACGACGGAGAAGCTCAAGTGTCTGAGACATCATCCGTCTGGAAGCCTGGATCATATTGAGGTTCGCTTCATAGGAGCGCTGTGCCTCTTTCATATCCATCGATTCCACAAGTCCGTTCACGTTAGGCATCTGGACATATCCATTGTCATCTGCGCCTGGATGCCCCGGCATATATTTCAGTTCGAAATCCGATTTGTCAGCGATAGGCTTGCCAACACGCACAACCTGCGCGTTGAGTTCGCGATCAAGCTCGCTTTCAAATGTGACGATCTGGCGCCGATAAGGATCGCCGCCCGGCGTCGTAGCTGCAGACTGTGAGTTTGCAATATTCTCCGCCAACACACGCATCCGGCCACTTTGGGCGCGCATGCCAGAGGCAGCAATCATCATTGATTTCACGAGATCCATTAGCCTGCTCTCCTCAAAATACGCTCAGCCCTTACCCAGGGCGATTTTCAACATGCCGACGCTCTTGGCATAGAGTCCCGTCACGGTCTGATAATCCATTTGGTTTTCAGCAGCTTTGATCATCTGCTCTTCCAGAACCACACTGTTGCCGGTTGGCGTGGTTTCAAAATCAGGGCTTCTAATAGAGGCCGATGCACTACCGCCTGTGCTGCCATTAGCACTCATGTGGCTGTCGTTTGTCTGTGTCGCTGTTAACACCGGTCGCGCCGTTCGGCTGCGAAGCAGCGCGCCAAAATCAGGCTCAGACAGGTCTTTCGCAATATAATTTGGGGTATCAGCGTTCGCGACATTCTCCGCAATCACACGCTGCCGGTCCGACAGCCAGTGCATGCGTTCCTTCATCATCGAAAAGATGGGTGAGTCACCAAGAAACATGAGCTCGCGAGTCCTGATCGTGCACCAAAGCGGTGCTGGTTGCCACGTGTTGCAACCCTTCTGGGATCACGCGAGAGAGAATTAGTGCGAACAGATGCAATCCTTGCGTCGTTCGTTAAAAGCAGTTTCGCGCCACTAGGTAAATTTTGCCTTAATTGGTTTCCAGCACCTGGAACGCCTGTGGATTGTTTTCCCTTTGTGTCTGCTGGGCCCGTTTCCGGGCTTAACCCGTTCTTAAGCATAAACCCGGCAACATCTGCCCAGTAACGGCACAAAGCCGGTGGCCCTGTTAACCAGTTTGCCTCCAACCCGTGCCCAGGCCTTATGGGGAAAGTTCATGGAACTCAGCGAAATACTCCGCTTCGCATCAGCGCTCGTATTCGTCATCGGATTAATCGTCGCCTGTGCATGGGCAGCAAAGCGCTTTGGCCTCGTCCCAAGCGGTCGCCAAACATCAATGAACAAACGCCTCGCGGTTACAGAGACGCTCTCTATTGATCCCAAGCGCAAGCTTGTGATCGTGCGCCACGATGACCGCGAACATCTTTTGCTCTTAGGCGACCAAGACGTGGTGCTCGAAGCAGGACTTGTCGCCCGAGAGGATTCACAGGCCGAAGTGACCTCAGCAACCAAGCCCCTAAATACGTCAGCTCTAACCGGACCTGTTGCAGATCAAATGCAAAAGGTAGTTTCTCTCCTGAAGGAGCGTCGCGCGTAATGAACGCCCCTACTCATAAGCATCTCTTTTTCGCAGGCCTGACGGGTATCCTCATCCTGCTACTCTCTGCCCTGCCCGCATCCGCAGAAACGATTAATGTCGACTTCTCTGAAGGTTTTGGATTGACCGAACGCGTGGTTCAGATCATCGCGCTTGTCACCATCTTGAGCCTCGCCCCCTCGATCCTCGTCATGGTGACCTCATTTGTGCGGATCGTTGTTGTTCTCTCGCTTCTTCGGACCGCTATGGGTGTACAGCAGTCCCCGCCTAACTCTGTCATTATCAGCCTCTCCCTCTTCCTCACAGCTTTTGTGATGGCACCGGTGTTTGAGACTGCTTACGAGACTGGGATCGCACCGCTAATCAACGAAGAGATTGAAATGGGAGAAGCTTTCTCAATTTCAACCAAACCCTTTCATACCTTCATGCTGACCCAGGTGCGCGACAAAGACCTCCAACTCTTTATGGATCTGTCAAAGACACCCGCCGTTGAGGAGCAGAAGGACATTCCCCTGCAGGTCATCGTTCCGGCCTTCATGATCAGTGAGCTGAAACGCGCCTTTGAGATCGGCTTTTTGATTTTCGTCCCCTTCATTGTCATCGACATGATTGTGGCGTCTGTCTTGATGTCCATGGGTATGATGATGCTTCCTCCGATCATCATCTCCCTGCCCTTCAAGCTGATTTTCTTTGTGCTTGTGGATGGCTGGCATCTGATCGCAGGGTCGCTGGTTCAGAGCTTCGGGACCTAGCAGCTCTCCCTTTCTCCCTCAATGTTGAAAGTAGAATCCACCGCTTGCGTTTGGAGTGCTCAGCGTCATACCAATTTTCAGATGTCACCCCGAACCCAAGGGTTTTGGGCGCCGGGATCAATACTGACAACAGGTCTTATGTCGGCGGCACTATGGACTCTGGGTGCAATCCGGGATGACAGTCTATCTATCGGTCCCAGTATCCATCCGTCGCACCACCCTGCAACGAACGACAAACATCAATTGATCGCCGCGTCAGTGTCGTCCAGAGGCTCGGAGAAGCTGCCTTCCATGCTCTTCACGAAATTATCGAGCGTATCAATCGACGCAACACTGCGGGCGAGGTCTCTAAAGGCCACGCCATTGGTTTCAATCGGATCAGTGACGACCGCAAACGCCGCAGCGTCAGGACTTGCGCTCATGAGGTCGCCAAATTTAGCCCGGATACGCTCCAACCCCGTTGCATCATCATCCAGCGAGAAACTAATGGCTGCGCGCAACACCTGAAATCTCTCTACGTCATCAAGCGGAAGGGCATCACGCCACCGATCGCCGAGAGCCGCCTCGTAATTTGTCGCAGCGACCTCCCACTGCTGAGATTCCCAGTGAATGTTGGCGACCAGATCAGCAATTCCCTCGCCTTCGGTCTCAGAGAGAAGGTCCAGCGCATGCTCATACAGACCAAGGTCGGTAAGCGCACGCGCCTCAAGCAGTCGGCGTTTGTGGTTCAAGTCTCGGGGCAAACGAACCTGTTTGGTCGACCTGATTGCCTGAAGGGCTGCAGCCGGTTGCCGGTTCATCAACTCAATCAGAGCAAGCTTAGCAGCCACCTGCGCTTGAGCGGTTCCACGAAGTCGGTTTTCAACCTGATAGCGCAAGAGTGTTGCTGCTTTATCCAACAGGTCAATATCGACCATGCGATCAGCGAGATTTCGAATGAGTGCATCACCGCGGCGTCCAATAGGGGTAAGCTCGCGGAAATCATAATAGACCGTGAGAGCTTCAACCGGGTCCATGTCATCGGCCCCTCCGTTAAGGAAGAGGTCCGTAAACGTATCTGACATGCTGGATGCAATCCCCCGCGCCCGCTCAGTTTCGGGAAAGATTCCCAAGGCCAGGCGCCAAACTTCCAGGCCACCCGTGACATCACCACTGGCGATCAGCAAAGCCGCCAAACGCTCCAGCACGGCCAGTTCCAGATCATCGCCACGCCAGACCATGCGCAACACCTGCAATTCTTCCAGGAGCTCATCATCACTCATCGCACCTAGCTCGTTACGCAGGCTGGCATGTGCGAACCGAGCCCTCGCGCTCACCTCCCTTTGCGTCGATGTAAGCAGTTGATCGTAAACCTCCAAGGCCTCATCAGCCCGTCCTAAAGCCTCAAAGAGGCGCGCACGGGTAAGGTCAGCCTGCTCCGCCCAGCGGCTACCCTCTGCATCTTTTGGAATACGGTCTAAGTTGAACTCAACATTCCCAAGGTCACCAGTCGCGACAGCAGCCTCCGCTGCCTTCAGCCGAAACAGACCTTGAAGATCAGAACCGTAAATCTCAAAAGCCATTTCGGCCTGCTCAAACGACCGGCGTGCATCAGGCCACTGCCCAAGGTCCGCATAGGCGACCCCCCGCCAAAGCGAGGCGTGCGGATCATCAGTGAGTTCCGGAAATGTCAAATCATCCAGCGCTTCTTCCGGGCGCGCCATCATAAGCTGTGCAACACCTCGAAGGGCATGAAACCCCGGATCATTTATCATTTGTTCAGGAACCACTCCTGGATCATCTTCCATTTGTTCGGGGGTCACCGCCGGATCATTTTCCATTTGTTCGGAGGCCAACAAAGCCCCCTGGAGCATTGTGAAAGCTTCCGCCCCCAACCGATAACTCAACAGAAATTTTGCGTATTTTATGCGCGCTTCGGGAACATCCGAACCGGTCGCCAAGGCAACCGCGCGTTGGTGAAATTGTTTGCGCTGGATGAAATTGTCGCCGGGAGAGTACCGCCAACGTTCAAAGTCCATACGGCCAGGTTCAGAGGTGTCTTCAACCTGCGACAACAATTCTTCACTGACAGAACGCGGCGTTGACCATTCTCCGTCAGAATAAGCCGGGCCATCCGCAGCTGACAGCGTTAGACCTGATCCACGTGACACAGTCACACCACGAGGCGTTTCGCTCACATAAAGATCATCCGCTCGCGAGACCATGGCAAGGCCCTGCGCCGTTGAGATAGCTTCAAATTCAACGAAATTGCGCGACACGAGCAACCCTTGTGGTGGCCCCTTCGCAGTGACGATAGCAATCGTATCGTAGACGGCAGGGTCACGCACCCAATGGACGCTGCCCACCTTCTCCAAATCAAAAATTACCTCAGGCTCACCCGTCGCGCTCAGGGTGCGTGTGGTCCCGATCGGTCGCGCAGGCTCGACAACCATATCGCCCAGCGTCACAATCCACCGATTGTTTCTCTCACCTGCGGTTACAAGCACCCTCTCCGGGGGCGCAAACATAAGCGCGCTCGCCCCCTCCATCGTAAGAATTTTAGCATCGCCAAGGCGCTCGCTGACACTCGGGTCAAAATCCGACAGATCGAACTCTGTTTCATGATCAAAGACCATCCAGACACGGCCTTCCCGTTGGAAGATTGCCGCGCTCACCGGTTCAGCCCATGGAAAAGTCAGTCGAACGCTGCGCCCAGTCGTGTCGGCGAAAACAGGCAGCGCTGCTTGATCAGCGACCCCGGCGCGGTCAGAGAGCACCACCGCTTCTTGTTCGTCTGCATGCGCGGCCACATCATCATGCGGCTGAGCATCCTTGTCCGCAGTAACATCAATTTCTGGATCATCTAGCGGGGCCTCAGTAGTTCCATCTTCTCCTGCACGAGAATCCGCAACATCAGTCGTTCGTCCCTCGTGGGCAGTGCCATCAGGTTCGGTCGCATGGGCGACCGCTTCCGCACCATCTGCTTCCGCCGCTGCTGCTTCCTGAGCTTCCACTGCGCGCACAACATCTGTCTCCCGCACAGGCGGAACAGTTGAGGTGGTCGGCACCGGCAATAGTGGCACTGGAGCAGATGACGCAACAGGCGGCGCACCTTCTTGACGTACCGGTGCTACATCGAAAACGACACTCAGGTCTTCGCGAAAATCGCGGACTTTGACTCCCGGTTCCGTCTCCACGAAAACAGTCAACCGTCCATCCGTTTTGACGGCACGTGCGGACTTCACAAATGCAGGTGGATCAACGCGCAGAGACGCCAGCGGCAAATCAGCAACCTGATCAAAGGTGACTGTAATCCGATTATCTCTGAACGCTGTCGAATAGAGAACAGGACGGTCCCAATCAAACGCAAGCCGGGTAAAGTTGGGCTGTTCCCCAACACGCAATGTCACCGCAGGTAGGTCTTCGATAATATCGAGAGCCTGCGGCCCAAATTCTGCAAACATGGCCGCGCGCGCTTGGCGCTCTTTCTCCTCACGCTCTATCCGCGCCACAACATCAGCAGGCAACGCAGGAGGGGCCCCACGCCACCCGGGGGCTAGCAGGTCGACATAAAGTTCATGGCCCGCATCACGCGGTTTCACCTTAAAGTCGGCCTTCATCGCCAGACGAAGTGTTCGATCATCAGGATCCATGCGAACCAATGCCAAGTAACGCGGCATCCGTCGCAACAGGTCATCGGTATCAATCTCGAGAGGCCGATCGAAGCTGACGACAAGCACCCCCGCGGAGACGAATGTCTCATATCCAGGCAGTCTCGTATCCGGAGCCGTTGGGTCGTCCGGCAATCCAGTATCCTGCCACGTGAAGACCAACCGTCCAAAACCGTTCTTCTCCGCGCCCACGAGCTGGACACGCTCCGCGGCATAGGCCGCCGTAGAGAAAGCACTAAGGACCAACACCAAAAACAGAATTCGCTGAAGGGGGGGCAGAACGGCGCCGACAAAGGTCATAACGCCCCTCCCCGCCGATCACTGACAATAACGAGCAGAGCATCTTCAGGAAGGCCTGGCGCCACAAATCGTTCGATAGAGCGTGTGTATCCCGCCTGCCGCAAGGCCGCCACCACACTATCCGCGCGATCAAAAGCAAGCGTCCAGTCATCGGTGGGAACTGACGACATGACGCTGATGGGGTTCGCCACGCCTGAGAGAACACGCGACAGGTCAGCTACCACGCCATCCGCGAGTGGCCGCAAGGTTCCTTCGCCATTGATAAAAGCGAAATCAGAGGCAAATCGGATCACCAACCGTCCATGCTCGACATGCTGAGACAACGGACCACTGGTGCCGCGAGGGGCCAGCCCGCGATCAGCAAAAACCGCTGACAGATAATCAACCGTCAATGTTGGCTGCGAGGCAGCAAAGCCCTGTCGTCCATCCGGTTGCCTATTGAACTGATCTACCGCAGCCGTTCCCACACCGCCAACAACCACACCTTGTCCTTGTCCGCTCAGCGGAGACGACATGGAATAGATCAAAACAAAAAAGGCAACCAGGATTGCGGTGAGATCTGCAAACGTAACCAGCCACAACGACCCTTCGTTTGGCTGGTCAATCAATGCTGTCTGACGGGCACTCACGAGGACGTCCCCGGCAAGGTAAAAAACCGGAAGCTTACAAAATCGCGCGGCGCATCGGTCACGCCTACGGCAAGATGCCCCTTGGGTGCTCCCCCAACGGACAGGAGACGTGCCATAGATGCTGCCCGACGAACATCGAGTCTGTTTTTGGGGGCCGCAGGAACAAGGATTGCAACATGACGGTCATTTGAGCCTCCCGCCAACGCTGTTCCCAACACTGTAAAGAGGTTGCGCTTGTCCGCTCGAACGGCGGCCGCTCCTTCGACGAAAAGCGTCGAGACATCCAGGACAAGGTCCAACGACGATGCCCCGCGCATTCCTTCGGTAGCACCCAGTTGCGAGAACGCAGCTGTCACAGCATTCGAAAAATCACCCGACGCTGGCTGAGAACCAACTTGTAGAACCGGCAGCGTACCACCGCTAAGCCGCCCATCTTGGTCGACACGCCCAGCACTCAAAGCACCAAACGCGTCTTGAATGCCACCTAGGACAGGCCCCACCCGCTGGTCGTCGAATGAGGATGTTGAGGTCAGGACAAAGAAGAAGGTGAGCAGCATCAAGAAGAGTGACAATTGCAGCGTGTTGGTATTGTCCGCACTGGTCATCGCCGCGACCTCAGAGAATGGCTCCGCTGCATCTGTCAGCTCAAAGCTGGCCTTATGATGTTGATCGCTCGCTGTCACGTCTGCCTGCCCGGCTCTTAGGCGCCGTTTGTTTCGCGACCCGACACCGAATCACTCCCGCTCCAGGGACCAGAATGCCCGGAAACGGTGAGATTTGCGAAACTGCTACGCGCACTCCATACCTCAGGACAGACTAGGCAAGACGCAGTAAAGGTGCCGTTAAGACTGACCGGGTTTTCGGCAGAAAGCTTCGGTTTTTGACAGGATTTTATACGACCATCATCTCCGATGCCCTCAAGGGGCGGCAGGGGCCTCATCCAGCATTGATGTAATATCAAGATCGGAGGGAATATTCCCACCAGTCGCAAGCTCTACAGTTAGCTCCTGCGCCGCCACTGGGTCCATAGCGGCGAGGATGGGCGACATTTTCCGTTCGTTCATTCGACGGACCACTTGGATCAAAACATCCATGTCCAACTGCCCCAGAATGCGCGCGGCATCTTTAGGTTTCATGTTGGAATACATGGTCACAAGAGACATAAGCTGTTCTTCCTGCGCTTCTTCCTGCACACCAAACAAGGCTTCGATCCGCCCCTCGATTTCCTTCAGCTCGTCAATTCTAACCTGCACGCGGCGCTCAGAAGCCTCAAGAAGCCGACTTTGCATCTGAATATCACGCTCACGCATATCCAGTTCCTTACGTCGTTGGCTCAAGGACCGAAGCACATTTTGCTCTGCAGACGACGGACGATCAAACTCCTCTGGGGACAGTCGTGCCGAGGGGTCAACTTCCGCCACCGCATCGCCTTCAGCTCCTGCCTCCCCATGATCAGCGGTTTCATCAGCGCTTTCATGGTCCGCAGATGCGTCTTCCTCACCGTGCTCAGGCTCGGTTTCCATTTCTTCCTCAGCATATGCCGGTTGAACACCGCTCAAAATTGCATCAACACCAATGCCAATACCGATGAGCTTGAGCGCCAACAAAGCACCCGCACAGACCATCAATGATGGCAGCAAACGGATCTGTGGAATTTTAGATGTCATACGCGTTACCGGGCCCTTTTAAGAGCATCAAGGAGTGTTTGGTTAAGCCCATCTTCAAGACGCCCTGCATCTGCTGGTGTCAAAGCGGGCTCAGCTGGTGGCACGGGAACAAATTTGTCGCGCGGACGGGGCCCAAGCGAGGCCGACGGTTCCATCGGCGCTGATTGGCCCCCTCTCCCGATGCGACCCGCCAGGCTGTTTCCGGAGGCAACCATGACAGAGAGTTCATCGGCAAGGGAACGCGCGTCACGCATCTGCTGGGTCAGACCATTGTCCAATCCCCCACTCACCTGTTTCATTTGTGTGATGCTGACTTCTGCCCGTGCAGTAGCCGTGTTCAATTGATCAATGGTCTGTTTCAGCCCATCTTGACCGGATCGTAGCGCCTTAAGCTTCCGGTCCAGAACGGCGCAATAGAAAATCGTTGCCACCAAGAGAGCCGACACCAAAATATCAAGCAGCAAGTCTGTAGGAATAGTCATCGTGGACGCACCTTATCCGGTTCAGGTTCGGGTTCATCGAAGATCGAGTGCAGCACTTCCGGCACACCTTGAGTGAGCCGGATAGCAACGTTACCACCTGCACGACCCATCTTTCCCTTCATCAAGGGAATATCACCGCAACGCATATCAACAGCCGAATTAGGTCCCGCGTTCAACATGAGAGTTTGTCCGACCTCAAACGCCATAACCGAGCCCAGCGTCATTTTCTGCTCGTCAAGAACAGCATCCAACTGAACTTTGGTTGACCAGAGTTCCGTCGCTAGATGCCCTTCCCAGATAGAGTCACGGCCAAATTTTTCACCCATGAACATCTGCAACAGCAGTTCACGGATGGGCTCCAAGGTTGCATACGGCAACAGCATTTCTATGCGGCCACCCCTATCTTCCATATCAATACGAAGTTTGATCAAAATCGCGGCGTTGGCTGGACGCGCGATCGCAGCAAAACGAGGGTTCGTCTCCATACGATCAAGCTCGAAGGTAACCGGCGACAGGGGCTCAAATGCAGCCTTTGCATCCTCCAGCACAACCTCAATCATCCGCTCAACAAGATTAAGCTCAATCGTCGTATAGGGCCGCCCCTCAATCCGCATCGCAGCGGTACCACGACGCCCGCCAAGCAGCACATCAACAATCGAGTAGATCAGATTGGAATCGACGGTGAAGAGGCCGTAATTGTCCCATTCTTTTGCCCGAAAAACAGACAGGATCGCCGGCAATGGAATTGAATTGAGATAATCGCCAAACCGGATAGATGAAATATTGTCGAGGCTGACTTCCACATTGTCTGACGTGAAGTTCCGCAAACTTGTCGTCATCAACCGCACAAGGCGGTCAAAGACGATTTCAAGCATCGGCAGACGTTCGTAGGAGACCAGCGCAGAATTAATGATCGCGCGAATACCTGTTCGCTCGCCATCATCATTCTCGCCAACCTCAAAGCCAAGCAGGCTGTCAATTTCGTCCTGGTTCAGAACACGTTCAGAGGCGCCATCTGCTTCAAGCTCAGAATCTTCTTCATCATCGTCCGCCATCGCGGCCCACTCTTCGGCCATGGCGTCATCATCAACACCACCACCTTCAGCGCCACCGTCATCATCATCGCCAGCCTCCGCTCCCCAAGCAGCGGCCATTGCGTCCTGATCTACATCTTCCTCATCCGCCATGGCGGTCTCCAATATCTGAAGCAGTTAGTGTCACTGAACGATCACTTCCTTAAACAGGACATCACGTACTTCATGTGGCTCAACAGCCAGATTAAGTCGACGAAGCAATTCTTCTTTCATGCGCACGATCGCAGCTGAGCCCTCAAGGTCTTCGGGACGCAGCTCACGCAGATAGACCTGAAAACCATCTACGATGCGCGGCATGAGAGGCTCAATTGCTGTCAAAATTTCGACGTTAGAAACTTCCAAGGACACACGCATTTTCAGATAGCGTGTCGGCCCGCTTTTTGAGCTGATGTTCACAAGGAATTCAGGCATGTCGTAAAAGACAGGCGGCCCAAGCTCTTCCACCACCACCACCTCATCAGCATCCTCTTCATCACCACCGCCAAGAATGCCGAAAGCGAACAGACCACCGACGAGTCCACCGATCACAACAAGCGCCGGAAGCGCAATGAAGAGAACGATCACTTTGCCGCTCATCTTCTTTTTGGCGCCATCCTCTTCGTCTTCGCCTTCTTCTTCGAAGTCGATATCGCTGTCACTCATGGTGATAGTCCCCTCGCGCACAAACGCGGTTAACAAAAAGTTGTCTGGCCTTCTAACTAGAGACAAATATTCGCCGATGGTGGTTAACGAAGCGTTGCTACCCCGCTCAGAAGGCCCTCACTCGGCAAGTTTTACCGGGCAAGCGCTTCCATCTGGCAGAGCTTGCCGCCACCAAAACCCACCAACCCATTGTTTTTCATCATCTTTCTGACTGGCACAACCGATGCAATGAGCTTCACCGGGAAACGGGAGTGAAAGCTTCCAGCAGCGGCGAAACCCTCTGCGAACAAGAGACGGATGACAAAGATGGAAAACGCTCTCCTGATCGGGATGACCCGACAGATGGCGCTCCGCCGAGAGATGTCGATCATCGCGAACAACCTCGCGAACATCAACACCAACGGCTTTAAGGCTGAGCAGCCAATATTTGAAGAATATCTGTCCAAGAACGCCTCCGAGGACAGCCCGGACGATACAATTTCCTTTGTCCAGGACTTCGGCATGCACCGCGACCTCCGCGAAGGCCGCATGGAAGTCACCGACAATCCACTCGACATCGCAATCTCCGGCGAAGGCTATTTCAAAGTAGACACACCTGAAGGCACCCGCTTCACCCGCAACGGTGCATTTGAACTGGATGCGCAAGGTCGTCTTGTAACGGGCGACGGCTATCCTGTTCTTTCTGCCGCTGGAACTGGGTTCACATTCGGAGCAGAAGACGGCCAGATCCTTATCTCAGGCGACGGCACAATTTCGACAAACCAGGGCACTCAGGGGCGATTAAGTCTCGTGACCTTCGAAGATGAACGCAAACTCCAAAAAGCTGGTGGAACGTTACTAAAAACAGACGAACTGGAGATTCCGGTTGAAGACGTCTCAGTCCTTCAAGGAGCTGTCGAAAGCTCCAATGTTCAGCCCATTTTGGAAATGACCCACATGATCTCCGTCATGCAGGCCTATCAGAGCGCCAACAAGATCGTCGAAAAATCTGACGAACTTCAACGCCAGGCAATCTCCACATTGGCCAAGGTCAACTAGGTATCACCGCCTACTCGTTAGGCAATAGAAAGGATCAACCCCATGCAGTCGCTCAGCATCGCCGCCACAGGCATGATGGCCCAGCAGCTTAATGTCGAGGTGATCTCGAATAACGTCGCCAATATGAGCACGGCGGGCTTTAAACGTCAGAAGGCCACCTTCCAGGACCTGATGTATCAGGATCTGCGGCGGGTTGGCTCCACCTCCTCAGATGCAGGCACCATCGTGCCTGCGGGCATCCAGGTCGGCATGGGGGTACGCACCGCAGCCGTCACCCGTATCGCAGCACAAGGCAACATGGATATCACCGAGAATGACTATGACCTTGCGATCCAAGGCCGTGGCTATTTCCGCATTCAGATGCCGAGTGGCGATGACGCATTTACGCGTGCGGGTAATTTCAGCACGAGTTCTACCGGGCAGTTGGTAACCACAGACGGCTACACTGTTCAGCCCGGCATCACCATCCCGTCCAATGCGATTGATGTGTCAATCAACGCACAGGGCCTTGTTCAAGCAATAATCGCAGGCCAGACAGATCCGCAGACAGTAGGTCAGCTGGAGCTTGCCGCATTCCAAAACCCGGCTGGACTTGATCCTCTTGGGGACAATCTCTTCATGGAGTCTGCTGCCAGCGGCACACCAACGACAGGAAGCCCTGGGTCGGATGGCTTCGGTTCCCTGTTGCAGGGATATCTCGAAACCTCAAACGTCAATGCTGTCAGCGAGATCACCAACCTGATCACCGCGCAGCGCGCCTATGAGATGAACGCGAAGATGATCACCGCAACGGACGAAATGTTGTCCGTGACGTCGAACCTCCGCTAATCACGAAAGCTTAAAGCAGGTCCACAATGACACGGTTTTCCTTTTCTCAGAGCTGGACTCTCTTCAATGCCCTTGTCGCATTGTGGGTCCTCTTTTCACTCACCCAAGTCGAGGCGGCCGTTCTACGGTCTCACGTGTCTGTCACAGGCGACATTGTGACCCTTGGCGACTTATTCGACGATGCGGGAACGGCTGGCGATATTGTTATCGCAACGGCTCCCCGTCCTGGCGCACCTACCGCGATATCTGTCTCTCGCATTTCCCAGGTGGCGCGTCAGAACGGCATAGCTTGGCGCAACACCCAAGGCCTGACCCGCATCGTCGTTTCGAGATCAGGCACCCCGTTAGCCCCAGAACTCACCAAGACAGCTCTTGCCAATGCAATCGCAGAGCAGGTGCCAACAGTAGCCGCAAAAGGATTGATTGAGGTTATCCTGGCAACCGGCGTTGAGAATCTGATGGTCACAGAGGAAGAGACACCGTCCATTTCGGTCGAGCAAGTGAACTTCGACCAACGCAGCGGGCGTTTTCGCGCCATCGTTCGCGTGCCCGCCGATGCAGAAGATGCGCCTCGGTTCCGAGTGACTGGTCGAGCCTATCCAGCCCTCGACATTCCGGTTCTAGCTCGGCGAATGAGCCCAGGCGACAAAATCACAGAAGCAGATGTGAATTGGGTCCGTGTGCCAGCGACCCACGTGTCCCAGAACATCATCGATGACACAGCCAACCTGATCGGCTTCACCCCGCGCCGAAGCCTGCGCCCTGGTGAGCCTGTGCGAAACAGCGACGTTGAACCACCACGCATGGTCGAAAAAGGATCAATTGTTTCAATCACCTATGTCCTTGCGAATATGAGCCTCACAACAAGGGGAAGAGCTCTGGAAGACGGCGCGATGGGTGAAATCATCAAAATCGTCAATCCCCGCTCCCACCGCACCATTGAAGTTGAAGTGACGGGAATTAACAGAGCTGCAATTACCCCGATAGGGCCTCAGCGCGTCAGCTCAATCAATTGATCAATCCACAGGAAAACCGTTTCCAATGACCCATACACCTAAAAAGTTCCTGTCAAAAACCGCAAGCATCGCCCTTCTCGGCCTTGCGCTGTCCGGGTGCGCTGTCGCCGATCGGCTCTCCACTGTGGGGGCAGCGCCTGCGCTATCTTCAATAGCTAATCCGACGGCTCAGCCAGGCTACCGTCCGGTATCCCTACCGATGCCGACACCAGAACGTGTCTCCTATCAACCAAACTCCCTTTGGAGATCTGGAGCACGGGCATTCTTTAAAGATCAAAGAGCTTCTCGCATCGGCGATATCCTGACCGTAAAAATTAACATTGCGGATGAGGCTTCCGTCGACAATGAAACAAGCCGCAGTCGCACAAATAGCGAAGAGGCTGGACTCGACAATTTCCTCGGGTATGAGGCAGCGCTGGGATCAATTTTGCCTGAAGCTGTCCTCCCCGGATCACTCGTCGGCGCAGACAGCTCCAGTTCCAGCCTCGGCACCGGCAAAGTGGATCGCAAGGAAGAAATTGACCTAACAGTTGCAGCAGTCGTCACCCAGCTCCTGCCGAACGGCAACATGGTCATCGAAGGACGTCAGGAGGTGCGGGTCAATTTCGAGGTCCGTGAGCTCCTCATATCTGGTGTTATCCGTCCAGAGGACATCACCGCGTCAAATACAGTCGCCCATACGCAAATCGCAGAAGCCCGGATTTCATATGGCGGGCGCGGCCACATTACCGATGTGCAACAACCCCGGTATGGCCAGCAGGTCTACGACATCCTGATGCCCTTCTAAGAAAATCACGCGCAACAAAAAAGGCGGGCTTCACAGAGCCCGCCTCTTCTTTGTCTGAGACAACATCATCAATCGTCACGATAAACTTTCTCACGTCGCTCGTGGCGTTCTTGAGCTTCAATCGTCAACGTAGCAATAGGTCTTGCATCAAGACGTTTCAAACTGATGGGCTCGCCAGAATCTTCGCAATACCCATAGGTTCCATCTTCAATGCGCATAATCGCCTGATCGATTTTCGAAACCAGCTTCCGCTGACGGTCCCTGGTCCGCAATTCCAGAGCCCGTTCTGTTTCATTTGAGGCTCGGTCCGCAACATCAGGGTGATGCCCGGACTCATCCTGCAAATGTTGCAGCGTCTCTTTATTCTCACGAAGAATATCTTCTCTCCACGCTTCCAGCTTGCGTCGGAAATATTCCTTCTGCCTTTTGTTCATAAAAGGCTCGTCATCGCTTGGCATGTAGTCTTTAGGTAAGCGAACAGCCATCCTTACTCTCTCTCCCTTTGACGCCGAAATGGGGTGGAACGGATACGAGACCGACCGGACCCAATCATGGTCATCACAACTTCCAAACAACGAGTAACAGTGAGCTAAACGTAACATCGCCCAGCGTCACTCCACTCAAGGCGCGGCGGGAGTATATGTAGGAGGCCCTGTTCACACAACCAAGGGGTCTGGCCAGATCAGTGAAATAACCGTGAAATCAAGAGCTTGGGCGAGAAATGACCCATCAACGGACGATTTTGCGGGTGGAATGGCGTCGAAATCGACCCCAGCAAGAACCCTCAAATGGAAGTCCCAATAGAATCAAAGAGTCAGCGGGCCTTGCCGTATTTGGCGAGTTCAACCTGGGCTCTGAGCTCAATATGATCGAGAACATGCGTAAGCGCTGGATCTTCAATCTCAGAACGCTCGTTTGCCACGTGAGAAAGCAGCTGATTGAGCTTGCCCACCGGAACCTCGCCCACCAACAAACCCAACTTAATGTCATCCAAAACATCCAGCGTTTCCGAGGCATTTTCGATGGCCCGCCGCCGACCCGTTGAGGCATCACCTGCAGCATCAGCGCCCTGCACGGCCAGAAGGGTATCAATGGAGGCGAGCGATGTAACACCGCCAGCCGCCTGAGCAGATTGCGCGCCGCCCGAGCTGAACGTCGGTGTAAACACGGCTCCCGAGGAGCCGGTCCCACCCTTTTTCGCCGATCCCTTGGCGGGAGCGGCTCGCTGCGATGATACGATCTTCATACCCATCTCCATTCACAACGCCCGAAACGCATCTCATGATGCCGACGCTGCAACTGTCTAACGACCAGAATGCAACCGCGCCGCTTAACAGGCCGTTAAGCATAAAACACCCGGCAAACTCTGCCGTGTTGATGGGAGGAAGCGCCAATTTTTGCCGACACCCCTAAAGCTTCCAACCACGCTGGATGATATTTTCCTTATACGTTTCAATAAGTTAAGGGGGGACACCTCAACAAACTGAATTGGCACGTTGTTCGCTAGGGAAAGCCCAAGATCACGGGCACCCCTGTGCCCAAATAGCGAGTCAAAGGTCAAACCGCATGCGTTCGTTCGCCAATTGGATTTCTGAGAGACGGTCAAATATTCTTGGCCTGACTACCGCTCTTGTGGTCGCCGTAACAGCTCTTACGCCTTCCCCTGCTGATGCCACCTCCCGCATCAAAGACATTGCCGATGTCGAAGGCATCCGTGAAAACCAATTGATCGGGTACGGCTTGGTGGTAGGCCTTGATGGCACAGGCGACACCCTCAACAACGCACCGTTCACGCTGCAGAGCCTGACTTCAATGCTGGAGCGCTTGGGCGTAAACACCCGCGACACAGATCTCAACACAGACAATGTCGCCGCCGTCATGGTCACAGCAAATCTGCCCGCTTTTGCCCCGCAAGGGACCCGGATCGATATAACCGTCAGCGCCTTGGGCGACTCTGAAAGCCTCCAGGGCGGCACATTACTCGTCACCCCGCTTATGGGCGCAGATGGCGAAGTTTATGCGGTCTCGCAGGGCCCCGTGGCTGTCGGTGGTTTCACGGCTGGTGGCGATGCCGCCACAGTGACCCGAGGCGTCCCAACCAATGGTCGTATCTCCAACGGTGCCATTGTAGAGCGCGAAATTAAGTTCGAAATGGCGGATCTCGGCGTCTTGCGCCTCGCCCTTCGAAATCCAGACCTGACCACAGCACGCCGCATCGCATCAGCAATCAACGCCTTTCTGGGGCGTTCAACTGCCGAAGCCAAAAATCCAACAACAGTGCAACTCACAATTCCGGCCGATTACCGCGGAACTGCTGTTGATCTCCTGACTGACATTGAGCAGTTGCGGGTTGAACCTGACACCCCTGCGCGCGTTGTCATTGATGAATCCTCCGGCATAATCGTCATGGGACGTGATGTCCGGGTAAGCCAGGTTGCCATCGCGCAAGGAAATCTGACGATTTCGGTGACGGAAACGCCACAGGTAAGCCAACCCAACCCATTTGCTGAAACCGGCACTACCGAGATTGTTCCGCGCACCGAGGTAGACATACAGGACGGTGCTGAGCGACGCCTCGCGGTGCTCGATGGCTCTGTTTCCCTGCAAGTCCTTGTTGACGGCCTGAACGCTCTGGGTGTCAGCCCGCGCGACATGATCACGATCCTGCAATCGATCAAGGCAGCCGGCGCGCTGCAAGCAGAAATCGAGGTGCTCTGATGCCTGCAGATGCTGCTTTTTCAACACCATTCCGCCTCACGAGCCAAATCGCCGAGGCAGACCGGGCAACGACAAACGCCCAAAAACCAACACAAAATGCCGCAGAAGCACGCGCGACAGCTGACAGCTTTGAGGCGCATTTTCTGGCGACTTTCGTCGATTCCATGTTCTCAGGCATGAAGACCGACGGGCCATTTGGTGGCGGCCACGGCGAAACCGTATTTCGCTCCCTCCTCAACCAGGAATATGCCGGCGCCATGACCCGCTCTGGCGGTGTCGGCATCGCGGACTCCGTTTTCAATGAAATTCTCAAGATTCAGGAATCATCGCAATGACCCGTCGTCGAACCGGCAAACCTGACAACCAAACGCCATTAGAAATCGTCGATCGCCTGACACTGCTGGCAACCCATTTGCGTGAAGTTCTAAACGCCGAGACAGAAGTCCTCAAGAGCCAGGACCTTAAAAAGGTCTCAGACTTCCATGAGGAAAAGACACGTCTTTCCAATGAGTTAGCACTTCAGATCTCAGAGCTTAAGAAAGCACCCCATCTTGTGGACAGAGCCCCTGCGGACCGGGTTTCCCATCTCAAATACGTCATGAACGCCCTCCACGAGCAATCCGAGCAAAGCAGCACACTCCTTGCTGCAGCAAAGTCCGTTTCCAACGGCCTGGTAAAAGCTGTAGCAGGGCTCGCCGCCCAAAAACGAGCGCCACAGACCGGATACGGTAACAGTGGTGCAATGACCTCCACGCGTCATCAAGGAACCCCCCTCTCCCTCGACGCCATGATTTGACCCGCTCAACGGCCTTTTCCGTTAGAAAGAGCGGTCTAACAGCCTACGGGTTTCGGTAAAAAGCCGCCGCCATCGTCGGCAGAGACCAACAATCTTAACCCTCTGCTAACCCTATTTTGAGACTCCTAGGGGCGTACTATCGGTCGCAGACCAGAAAAACGAACCCAGCAAGGAACGTCGGCCCATGAGCCCAAAGCCTCAACCTGTTCAAGCACCCGGCCTAGATCTCGACCGAACGATGAAACAGGCTCTCAGGCTGCACCAAAAGGGCCGATTGGAGCAGGCTGAGAAGCGCTACACGAAAATCCTAACTGCAGTGCCAGATCACCCAGGCGCCCTTCATCTCATGGGCGTTCTTGCACACCAGGCCGGGCATAATGACAAGGCGGCAGACTGGATCCGAAAGTCACTCGACGTCGATCCAAACTTCTCCGACGCCTACTTCAACTTAGCCCTCATCCATGAAGCCGAGGACCGCATTGGCGAGGCAGAGGCCTGCTACCGCCAAGCAATCGAAAAAGACCCGACAAGTGCAAAAGCACATCTGAACTTGGGGAACTTGATGTTCCGAAGAGACGATTTCGCACCAGCGCTTAAATGCTACGACGCAGCACTGGCTCTCACACCTGCGGATTCCCTCGCCCACAAAAACCGGTCTCGCGCATTAGGTGCGCTTCAAGACAGTGAAGAAGCTCTCAAAGCAGCTGCACGCGCAGTTGAGCTTCGGCCAGACGACCCAATCTTTCAGATGGAATATGCGAACGCCCTGCGCAACAACGGTCAGAACCTAGAAGCGGTCGCTCACTTCGAGATCGCCCTGCGCATTGATCCCGACAACGTGGACGTGCTCTGCAATCTTGGTGGCGTCTTGAAGAATCTCGGCAGACGCGACGAAGCGCAAGAAACACTGGAACGCGCACTTAAGATCAAACCAGACTGCCCAGAGGTTTACGTCAATCTTGCAAATCTGGCACATGATCGCGAGCAATACCAAGAAGCGGCAGATATGATCGACGCGGCCCTCGTAATCCGTCCTGACTACGCAGAAGCCTATTCTACGCTTGGCCGCGTATTCTGCACCCAAGCCATGCATGACGACGCGTTTGCATGCTTCCAGCACGCCATCAAAATAGACCCAAAATCTGCCGAGGCTTATGTCAATCTTGGCTCAGTTCTACAAACCATTGGTCGTCCAGATGAGGCTCTTCGGGCGTATGAGATCGCATTGAATATCAAACCAAAGATGGACATGGCATATTGGAATTTGGCACTCGCGCTTCTATCTGTTGGGCGCTTGGACGAAGGATGGAGCCTCTTTGGATATGGCTTCACCAGCAAGCAACGCGCACCCCATCGTCCTTTTCCAGGTCTCTTGTGGGAAGGCGAGGATTTGAGCGACAAAACAATCTTCGTTTGGCGGGAACAAGGCCTAGGTGACGATATCCGCTTCTCAAGCGTCTATCATGACCTTGCAAAACAAGCGAAGCAGCTCATCATTGAGACCGACGCGCGCCTTGTCCCCCTTTACCAACGAACATGGCCCAATGCCATCGTACGAACGGAGACAATGACCAGTACAGGTTTGGGCAACATGAAAGACGCAGACGTCGACTTCGACGTCACGGCTCCAGCAGGAATGGCAGCCTCCTACTTACGCCGCTCTTTGGATCTATTTCCAACAAACCCATCCCCTCTTCTACCAGATCCTGACATGCAAAACCGATGTCGCGACTGGCTTGAGAGCCTCGGCCCAGGCCCCAAAATCGGCATCGCTTGGCGCTCAAGTCTGATGACCAAGAAACGCGCTCTTTATCACACAAATATCACCGATTGGGCTGAGCTCCTGCAAACCAAGGGCATCACATTTGTAAATCTGCAATATGACATTGATGATGGAGAACTGGACGAATTGCAAAGTGAGCACGACCTGACGATACATCAGATGCCCGATCTTGATCTCTATAATGACCTAGATGGTGCAGCAGCATTGACATCATGCGTGGACGTCATTGTCACCTCGCCGACATCTGTCGCAGAGATGGCAGGGGCGCTTAACAAGCCTACATTCTGCTATGCGATGAGTGTGCACCCAATGCAACTTGGGACTGATCATATTCCATGGAGTCCTCACACACGCCTCTATTCCACAGTAGATACAACCGACAACAACACCCTGGTCACCACCATCACTAATGATGTTCTTGCCTACCTTGGGGTCCCGAAGGATTGATCAAATGACTGCAAAGCATGCAGCACTCTCTTCCATTAAGTCGTCATTGCAATCCAATGCAACCGATTTGATACAGCAGGGCATACAAGCGCACAAGCAAGGTAGATTTTCTGATGCAACCAAAGCATATGAGAAGGCCCTAAAAAAAGCACCCAGCGAACTCGCTGCTCTGAATCTGCTGGCTGACGCCTTGCTTAACCAGGGAAAGAACTCACGAGCTCTCGATACAGCCCGACGAGCACTCAAGATCAAGCCTGATATGCCAGGTGCTTGGATGGTAAAGGGAACAGCGCAACGCAAACTGGGAAAAATTGATGATGCAATCACGTCCCTCGAAACTGCCCTTGAGCTGAAGCCGGATTACGCTGATGCGCTGATGACGCTGGCCGGCACACTACGGGATGCCAACCGCCTGCAGCCTGCGATAGAGGCATACGAAGACCTCGTCGAAATGGCCCCGGAAATGGCTATGGCACATTTCAATTTGGGCAATGCCTTAACGGCAGATGGACAGTCTGATGAGGCTATCTTTGCATTTGAAAACGCGATTGAGCACGATCCGTCATATGTGCCCTGCTACATCAATCTGGCTGCTGCCCTTCATGCAAATGACCGAGCCGAAGAAGCTCTCGCAGTATCAGAAAAAGCGCTCTCACGCTTACCCACCTCACGCAGTGCGATGATCAATCGCGGAAATGCCCTAAAGACGCTCGTTCGATTCGACGAGGCAGAGGCACAGTTTCGGGCTCTTATTGAACAAGACAAGACCGACTCAACAGCTCACGATCTCCTGGGAACGGCCCTACAGGGTCAACAGAAGATCGGAGAAGCAATTGCTGAGTATCGCACCGCCATTGAACTTGATCCCCGCGAAACCCTTTATAGGGGCGATCTCTCTATTGCTCTATTGGCCAACGGATCACTAGCTGAGGGCTGGAAACTCTACGATGCCCGGTTTGGGTTCGGGGATACTCTCGTCCGTGGTCGAAAAATTGGTCAAAAAACCTGGGAGGGTGAACCTCTCACGGGCAAAATCCTGTATATCTGGAGAGAGCAAGGCGTAGGCGACGATATTCGCTTCGCGTCATGTTTCAATGACGTCATCAAAAGAGCGGAAGCCGAGGGTGGCAAGGTTATCATCGAAACGGACCCTCGTTTGATGACACTTTACACTCGTTCGTTCCCCTCTGCAGAGATCCGTGCTGAGGGTGAAACTAGCTCACGCGATGCAATCGATTTCGATATCGCTGCTGGAGCCCTGCCCGGCGTTTTTCGCAATTCGATTGAGCAATTCCCCGCAAGCGGTGGCTACCTAAAGCCAAAGCAAGCACGGCTAGACGAGCTGCAAGCCGAAGTTGACGCTCTCGGCGAAGGTCTCAAAATTGGCATCGCTTGGAGAAGCAAGAATATGGCCGCCACCCGCCGTCGTTTCTATACTGACCTCACTGACTGGCAGGACTTGTTTTGTCTAAGCAATATCCAGCTTGTAAACCTTCAGTATGACAATGCAAACACAGAGATAGATGACGTCAATACTCGCTTCGGCGCAAAAATCCATCGTGTCGAGGGCCTGGATCTCATGAATGATCTGGACGGCGCGGCGGCCTTAACAGCTGCCATGGACGTTGTCATATCGGCTCCTGTTTCAGTCGCAGACATGGCAGGCGCTATAGGGCGTCCCTGCTTCACCTATGGGCCGAACAAGCACCCCATGTGCCTGGGAACAGATCAATTGCCCTGGTACCCAGAAACCACCTACCTCGGCAACGATTGGAACACCCCCCTTAAACAATCGGTGGATAAGATCGTGAAAGAGATTACAAATCTCGCAGCAACCGCCTGAGAAAATGGCGCCTACAAGACCCGGCAAGAGCGCCCCAATGCCCGGCAATTGCTACCCACCCAGGGAACAAATTGCCCGCCTCCCCCGAACCGAAATACACATAACGCATTGATTTTATTGGGTTTTTAAAACTGGCCCGACCCTTGCGATGTTCCTCCTGAAGAAAACCGGCCTACCGTCGGTTCAGGAGAAGATCATGATCCGTAAGCGGACTAAAAATTGGAAATCCCCTGGTATCGCCAGAGGCGTATCAATTCGAAACACTGTTTACCGGACATTAATGATTAACTCCGAGTATACGCACCGTGCCGGAACGGGACAGTTCGGCAAAAGCCCGGAGGGTATAGACCATGTCTGATGTGGTTTTATCAGGAGCAATTAGGTCAAATCTGCTGAGTTTGCAGAGCACCGCAAAATTGCTTGCAGAAACAAACCAGCGCCTCGCGACCGGATTGAAGGTCAACAGCGCTATTGATGATCCGACCGCCTTTTTTACGGCTCGGAACCTGGATACACGAGCAGCCGATCTGACCAACTTGTTGGACTCAATGGATCAGGCCGTACAAACGCTCAGAGCAGCTGATGAAGGCATCGAAGCCCTCAGCGCGCTGGTTGAGACGGCAAAGGCGACGGCAAACCAAGCCCTCGATACGCCCATCAACCCCTCTTTCGCAGAGGGCCCTCGAGATGTCGTCACGGATCAAACGATCAATATGACAGCATTGTTCTCGTCCATTGCGAGTACAGAGCAAATCACAATCGCTTTTGACGGCGGCACTGCAATACCGATCACCGTCGGCAGCGCAACCGTTTCCCAATTTGTGAGCTCCATAAATGCTCTCACGGGCATTACAGCAAGCATCACCTCGAATGGTGCCTTCAGAATTGAAGCTGATGACGGCTCGGATCTTGTGGTTGCAAGTGGCGTCGGATCGGTTGCGACAGACCTCGGCATCAATGGGACCTTCGATAACGGTCAAAACCGCACCAAGTTTGAAAGCGATTTCAATGATCTGCGTACACAGATCGACCAGTTGGCTCTTGATGCTTCCTATCAGGGCGTGAATTTGCTCAACAGCAACGACCTGACCGTGAATTTCAATGAATCACAGACAAGCCAACTCACCATTCAAGGGGTGACCCTTAACTCAGAGGGTCTCGGCATCGATAATGTCGCAACGGATGACTTCACCGTTGATTCAAATATCCGAGCATTCATCGCAGATTTGGATGGAGCCATCAGTGCCTTGCGTGCTCAGGCCTCAACCTTCGGCGCAAATCTGGGTGTAGTGGAAATCCGCCAGGGCTTTACCGACAGTATGGTGAACACACTGGAGACCGGCTCTGCCAAGCTCACACTGGCCGACACCAACGAAGAAGGCGCAAACCTTCTTGCTCTGCAGACACGGCAATCATTGGGCACGACCGCCCTCTCCATCGCCGCGCAGGGTGAACAAAACGTGCTGCAGCTCTTCTAGTAAAATGAGCTGCCCCACACACTGTCCCAAAAATATGGTCTGGATGGACGAGGCTTCGGCCTCGTCCCCTCACCTGGGGCATTAAGTGATAGCGTCTGCAAAAACCATATCGGCAGACACTGTGCGCAACAGAGAAGCTGAATTCCTATTCACCTCTGCATCACGCATCGAAAACATCCGACATACGGACACAGAATCCCTCCCCCACCTGGCGGACGCTCTGGCCGAAAACCTCCATATCTGGAACCTCATCACCGATAAGCTCCTGTCGACCCCAGACCGCGCCCTTCCTGCCTCCCTATGCCTTCAAGTAACGGCCCTGACCGCAACCGTCTTGCGCTATACGCATTCGGCGCTGGAAGCTCCCACACCGACAGCATTGCACATTCTGGTCAATCTAAACCGCGAGCTCGCGGCAGAGTTTTGCGCTGAAGACATTTCGTAACCTCAACAGAACATGTAGAAATAGCGCTGAGACCAAAGAGTTCGCACAACACTTCATTAGCGTTACCTGTCCACAATTCCCGACCTGTTAACGACGCTTGTGACCAGACGACAACAGATTTTCTGATCACCGAATCCCGGCCAAAAAATTACCCTCAACAGAAAGTTTTTAAACCCACTGAAAATTATTTCAGTCCGTTTACGGTATTTTTACCAACCAGACCCATAGTGACTACAGCTCAGGATGAGCGTCGAAAGTTAGTTCCTAGGAAAGGAAAGTACCAAATGGGTGATATTGCTATCTCAAGCGCGGTTCGCGAGAACCTCTCTTCTCTGCAGAGCACTGCAGATCTTCTTTCACGTACAAACAACCGTCTGTCTACCGGCCTCAAGGTTTCGAGCCCGATCGACAATCCAACGTCGTTCTTCACGGCGCAGGGCCTGACAAACCGGGCATCTGACCTATCTACTCTTCAGGACAATATCGGCCTCGCCGTTGAAACACTGAGCGCTGCTGCGTCTGGTATTGACTCGCTCTCAACTTTGGTTGAACAAGCAAAATCAACTGCCAACACCGCTCTGAACACGAAAATTGCTGCAAACGACTTTGTCTCAACTAATTCGTTTGCAAACCCAACAGCAACCCTGAGCACGCAGGCAGGTGTTGCGGCAACAGACCAGTTCACAATCACTGTGGATGGGGCAACAACAACCATCACAGCTGGCACACTGACCGTTTCCAAGTTTGTTTCGGAACTGAACGGTATCAGTGGACTGACCGCTAAGATTTCCGGCACATCGCTGGCTCTCTCAGCAACCAATGGCCGCTCAGTAACAATCGCTAGTGGTGTTGGTTCGATCGCAGGCGATCTCGGTC
>Ga0189291_100057_pt1 | contig 175771 bp, 162 predicted proteins | sample UW1redminimetaG_FD_130331 | JGI IMG/M metagenome (GOLD analysis project Ga0189291, IMG submission 130331) | Marine microbial communities from the Costa Rica Dome - UW179B-red mini metaG | ecosystem: Environmental > Aquatic > Marine > Oceanic > Photic zone | place: Costa Rica: the Eastern...
GGAAAGCCTGAGGTTCTCGTGCCGCCAGGGTTCGGCTCCGACCGGCTTTTCGAAACCGCACTCATCTCCCTGGGCCGCAGTGATGCGGTACGGAAGCTGCAGTTTCCCCGCCTCAAGCGTCACTGTTGCCAGTTCCGGTGCTGGCCAGATGAACGGCCAGTAGCTGGTCGACACCGCGATCCGCAACCGGTGGCCGGCGGGAATCCGGTAGGCGATCTGGTCAAGCGTGACCGTCGCTTCGAACACCTCTCTCGGAACCAGCAGTTCCGGGCTTTCGGCAGAGCCCCGATGGGTCAGGTTGAGCACGCCCTTGGTGATCAGTGCCGAGCTTCCATCCGGGCGCAGATCGCAGAGCCGCACCGCCAGTTGCGCCATCGGCTTGTCCACCCGCCCCCGGATGAGCAGTTTCGGCGCCCCGACAATATCCATCGGATCGACGAGAACATCGCCATCGAAGCAGGCTGATTTCTGATCATCCGGTGTTTGCTCGTCGGGCAGTTCCGGGCCGTAGGCAAAGGGAAAGTACTCGCCGCCCTGGCTGCCGCAATCGACCGGAGACCTGACGGCAACCGCCTCCCCCATCACACCATCGCCAAGCGAACCATTGCCAAGTTCGAGCGATGTCACCGCGATATTGTCCGTCGGCCACGCAGCCTCGGCGATCCAGCGGCCCGGCCGTTCGTCGACCCAGCGCTCGGGCGTGATGCTGTCCATCAGCCACGCCCGGTAGGCAGGCAGGTCCTCGGCGCCATTGTCTATGCCCTTGAGCCAGCGATCCCACCAGCGTTTGGCCTCCTGCAGGAATCCGATGCGCGGCTCGGGCCCGGCATAATGCGGATACTTGTGAATCCACGGCCCGACAATGCCTTTGACCGGCGCATCGAGGTTTTCGACCAGGTGCGAAATCGTGTTGCGATAACCGTCATGCCAACCGCCGATCGACAGCACCGCCGCCTCGATCGCACCGTAATCCTCACAGACCGAGCCGTGCTTCCAGTACTCGTCCCGCGCCTGCCGGGAAATCCATTGCCGCGCCAGAAACGGCATCTTGTCCAGCCGGTTGAGCCACAATTCGCGCCAGCCGGGACCAAGCAGCAGCGGATCGGGCGGGCGCGACGAATAGGACAGCATGTTGGCCGCCCAGCCAAAATTCTCGCCCAACAGGCAACCGCCCTTGAAATGGATGTCGTCGGCAAAGCGGTCGACCGTGGAGCAGATGGTGATGATCGCCTTGAGCGCCGGTGGCCTCAGCGCCGCGACCTGCAGCGAATTGAACCCGCCCCAGGATATTCCCATCATCCCCGCTGTGCCGGAGCACCATGGCTGCGCGGCGGCCCAGGCGATCACATCACAGGCGTCCTGCAATTCCTGCGGCGTGTACTCATCGTCCATCAGCCCTTCGGAATCACCATTGCCGCGCATGTCGACCCGGATGCAGGCATAGCCATGCCCCGCCATCCACGGATGGGTGAGGCTGTCGCGGACAATGGTGCCATCCCGCTTGCGGTAAGGCAGATGCTCTAGAATGACCGGTACCGGATCATCGGCGGCGTCTTTCGGCATCCAGATTCGCGCCGACAGCCGGCACCCGTCGGACATCACGATCGGCTGGTCCTCGATCTCGACAATCTCGCGCGGGAAATCTGTCTGTGTTTCCGGGATGAACGATACCATGGCGTGCCTCTCCGATGCGTCAGCGGAAACGAAACTCTCACGCATTACCCCGCAAGGGCAATGGCTTAGGCCATGTTTGCAGAGATCATCACTGCTCTTTTGAGCTTGTGGCCGGCGACAGGCAATGTTCGACGCGCAAGGCCGTCAGCAGCCCTCTCGGGCCCTTGCCTTTCCGGGACAAGGCGGAGCCCGGGACCACCGAGGCCACCTTCACACCGTGTTGCTCAAGCAGCGAAAAGGCTGCTTCATGATGCTCGAAAACCATGATCTGCCCGGGTGACAGCACAATCGGGGCGACAGCGGCAAGAGCCGATCCCACAGGCCCGTCAAACCGGTTCACATCAATGTAACACGGTTCTCCTGAACCGAATGCCTTTGACAGTTCGACCGGAAATCCCGATTTGCACGGCTCGATCCCGAGCACCGCGCCACGCTTGTTGGCCCGCACAACGAAGGCACTTGCCATTTCGAGGATCTTCTTGTCGATGAGCAGGCACTCGTTGCCAAGCGGCACAAAGCAATCATCAAGGCTTTCGCAGTCGGCTCCGGTAAGATCGATCCAGAACATGGTTTCGGCCTTGCCCTGGCGAAACAGCGATGCCGCAAGCAGCGAAAGCGCCTGCACACTGGTGGCTTGGGTTATCGCCCCCACGCAGATCATCGAACCGGGCATGGCGATATCATGGCCGCTGATTGGCGGACAGGACGTGTCGGTGCCATACGCATCGAGCCAGATATCAAATCCAGAATGATCAAACAGCGGTGCGAAATTCAAGACAGCGGATATCGTGATTGCCGCCGCGCGGCTTGCCGCCGGTTCCGGTTGGCAGACGATGGCGCCGCCATCGAGAAAACGAACCAGTCCGCGTGGATGAATGAGGTCACCCAGCGGCGGCAAGAACCAGCTGTCGGCATCCGGGGCGCAGTATGAAAAACGGCCAAAGCCGGAAGGCAAGGCTGATCTGGGCGTGCCTTCCATCACGTAGCGGGTCAGGATATCGGCGGGTTGTTCACTCAACCAGGCGGTCATTTCGTTGGCCCGGCGGTCATCGCCTTCACATTCATCAATCCGTCTCTCAAGCAGCCAATCGCGTGCATCGGCAAAGCCCAACGCCGAGTAAACCAGCGCATCAAGATGCCGAACCGCAACTCCGGCAGCCTCAAGCTCCTCCACCAGACGGGCGTGTTGCGATGCGATATCATCAACTTGGGTCTCAGCGGCACGGGCGGCTCCCCCCAGAGGTCTGCAAACCGGTCCCTGAACCAGCGCATCGCGCAAAATGCCAATATCATCAGCGACCGAAACTGCCGCGCCCTCCTGGGCCATAATCTGCCAACTCCAAGGGAAAGTATCCGAATTCCGCTCATGATCCGCCCAAAGCAAGCAGTACTCATTGATACACATCAATGATTTTGCACGTTGCAAGAATGCCCTTTGATCCGGGCGCAGTGAGAGACAGGAAACGAGAGTTGGACCCCGATGTATGGACGTCTTCCATTCAAAGGTCAGGGAACGCGTGACATTTGATGGCGCTTACAATGCCGTGCGTTTGATCAAACGCACATTGGACGCTGCTGCACGTCAAAGTCATGCATGAACGGTACCTCATACCGGAACAGCAGTCAGATTGAAGCAATCCTGTCGAGGTCTTCCCGCGATTCCCCGGAGAGCCTGATCAGTTCGCCGAAAGCAAGCAACTCGAAATGCTTGGCATTGACGATGCGAATGACCTTGCTGCGCGCCAGGGTCTGGATGTTGCGGCTCAGCGTCTCCGGCGTCGTGCCCAGGTAATCGGCGATATCGCGCCGGCTCAGCGGCACATGAATCATTGTTTTTTCCGGCGAGCGGTGCTCACGATGCTGGTTTTTCGATCGCCTTGAAAAAACATAGAGCAAAGTGGCGATGCGTTGCATGGTTGTGTGGCCATTGGTGATCGCAGCCCATTCCCGCACGGCATCGAGTTCATCAAGCTTGGCCTTGAGCATCTCGTGCTCTACCTCTTGGTGATCGGAAAGAAACCGCTCGAAGGCCAGCCGATTCATCGAACACAATGTGACATCGGTGGCAGCTTCATAGGAAAACTGGGATTCCTCGGAGAACAGGCGTCCGAAAAAGTCTGACGGGAACAGCAGGCCTACAATATGGTCGTCGCCATTGATTGACGCGTTCGACAGCTTGACCACGCCTTCCACGACATTGCCGACAGTATCGCTGAGTTCCCCTTGCGCCTGGATGATGCTCCCGCGTGGAAATTTCCGAACATGTGAAATACGGTTGAGCTGCACAAGGGCATCTGCAGAACCGGCATGGCAAATGGAACGGTTGAAAATCACGCACTCTGCGCATTTGCCGCACAGACAGGAATAGTCAACGGCATTGTTCATACGACCACTCCTGTTTGATCCAAGCCTTGATTCGGTGACTGGCCGAACAAATCAAGCCCCATCGAAATCCTCCAGTATTCACAATCAGTCAATCGCACGGACACTTGCCCGTCAAGGGTAAAGCAGTACGACCATCGATTGAAAAAACCGAACGAGCCTCAACGCTTTATTCATTCGGGTTAGCTGGTCCTGGCGTCCATTTCCTTCAGGATCCGGATCACCTCCTCGTCATCGACCTGGTCGAAAACGCCGTAATGCGCCCCGACCGCCAGAAATGGCGACGGTGTCTGAAGGCAGATGACTTCGTCAGCCAGTTTACGAAGTTCTCCCAGGATTTCTGCAGGCGCCACCGGCAGGGCAACGACCAGGCGCCCCACGCCGCGCTGCCTGAGCACGTCCAATGCCGCACGCAAGGTGGCTCCGGTGGCAACCCCGTCATCCACGACGATCACGGTCTTGCCTTTGACAGGAAACGAGGCCCGGCTGCCGATATAGAGTTTCTTGCGGCGCTCGAGCTCCGGCAGAACCTTCTTGGCAAGCTCCCTGACCTGCTCCTCATCAAGCCCCATCGAACCGGCAACATCCTTGTTGATGGTCACCCGCATGTCATCGCCATCGGTAACAGCCCCCACCGCAAGCTCCGGATAGCCGGGCGCCCCGACTTTTCGGACCAGCACGATGTCGAGCGGTAGCCCCAACGCCAAGGCAACTTCCTCGGCCACGGGCAGTCCGCCGCGCGGCAGGGCTATGACAATCGTGGACTCTCGCTCGAACTCGGGCAGGTTTTGCGCCAGCTTCCGTCCGGCTTCCCTTCGGTCTGCGAACATGTCCTCATCTCCTCCCGCTGCAAACGCCTGTCGGCTTTTCGCACGATAGAACATCGACGCCGGATTCCAATGACCAGGGTCAATCGCAAGGCATGAGCGATGGAAAACCCGGGTCCGCGATGTCTTTCCGTCCGGTCAGCCGCGCGCTTCGGCCGGCTCCTTGAGCGCCTCGATGGCCCCTGGGAGTTCGGCAAGGCTCGAAATCACCCGGTCGGCACCGAGTTCATCGGCAGGCACGTTGGTGTAGCCACCGCGCACCGCCACGCTGGCCATGAACGCGGCCTTGGCCGCCCCGATATCGGCGGGACTGTCGCCCACCATCAGCGCCCGGCTTGCCGACACTCCCATGGCCGAAAGCGCATGATGCAGCATGTCAGGCTCCGGCTTGCGCGCCGGGCCGGTGTCTCCCCCGACAACTGCAGCGACCTGCTCATCAAGCCCGAAATGCTTGAGGATCTCATGGGTGAAGGCTTCCGGCTTGTTGGTCACCACCCCGATCTTGACGCCGGCCCGGTGATAGGCGGCAACCATCTCCAGCGCGCCCGGCATTGCGACCGTGTCCCGGGTCAGATGCTTGCCGTAGATCCCCATCATCCGGTCGGTTGTTGCATCCAGCGCCTCCCCTTCGACCGGCCTGCCCGAAGCGGCATAGGCGCGCTCGACCAGTTTCTTGACGCCGTTGCCGATCATACCGCGCACCGCATCCACCGACTGCGCCGCCAGAGCGTCCTGCGACAGCAATTCATTGACCGCAGCGGCGATATCGGGAACGGAATCGATCAGGGTGCCATCAAGATCGAAAAGGATCGCCTGTGGCCAGCCGCAGCGGTCTCCGTCGTCAGCAAACAGTTCAGTCACGCAGTTTCCTTCCATTTGATCGAGCATCCCATCGATGCAATCTGATCGTTCGGTCCCTTGCCGGTTTCAGCCACCTGCCGCATTGCCTCATAGAGGTCGCGGCGCAGATCATCCGGGCCTGTTTCCTTGCGCGAGGCATCGAGCCGGCCGCGATATTGCAGTTCCATCTTGGCGTTGAAGCCGAAGAAATCCGGCGTGCAGACCGCTCCCCACTTTCGTGCCACCGTCTGGTCCTCGTCGTAGAGATAGGGGAACGGGAAATTGCGCGCTTCGGCAAAGGCCTTCATGTTCTCAAACGAATCCGCCGGATAGGCCTCGACGTCATTGGACGAGATCGCCACGAAGCCGATCCCGAGCTCCGCCAGATCCCGAGCTTCGCGGACGATGCGGTCGATCACCGCGACCACATAGGGGCAATGGTTGCAGATGAACACCACCACCAGCCCGTTCTCGTCAGCCTGTTCGAGAATGCCGTGATCCTTGCCGTCGACGCCCGGCAAACGGGCATCGACCGGCTTCCAGCCGAAATCACACAAAGGGGGAACTGCAGCCATGATTGTTTCCTTCGTTGCTGTCAAAAATCGTCAGGCCGCGACCCCGAGCGCAGCAGTCAGCGTCTGAAGGCTGGCCACATCTTCGAAGCTCTGGATCCGGGCATCGGCCAGCGAAAGGTCGTCATAAAGAGTATACCGGCTCGGGCTGACGATGCATAGAATGCCGGCGGCCTTTGCCGAAAGGATGCCGTTGCGTGAGTCTTCCAGCGCGATGCATGCCGCCGCAGGCAAATCCAGGCGGGCGAGGGCGAGGTCATAGACATCGGGAGCCGGTTTCTTGCGCTCCACTTCGTCGCCGGCGGCAATCACGTCGAAGACGTCCTCCATCGGGGCGCCGAAGCAGCTTTCGCACAGGCTTGCCACGTTTGGGCGGCTGGTCGTGGTTGCGACGGCCACGCGCATACCGGAATTGCGGGCGCTCTCTATCAATTGCATGATCCCGGGCCGCAAGCGCAGCCCGCCTTGCGCCACGAGGTCGACATAGCGTGCGGTCTTGGCCCTGTGGAGCTCGACGATCAACTGCTGATCCGGCGTTTGGTGGAGATGATCCTTGACGAAGGCCGTCATGCGCTCCTTTCCACCGGTCACCTTCAGCAGTTCGGCATAGTCCCGGATGTCCCAGTGCCAGGGCAGACCATGCTCGAAAAAGGTCTCGTTGAAAGCGCGCCGATGCAGTTCCTCGGTCTCGGAGAGCGTGCCGTCGACATCAAAGATGAGGGCTTCGGGCATCAAGGCGTCTTCACCTCGCCCAGCTCGTTCAGGTTCAGCAGAAGCTCCGGCAGCCGTGCGAAATCGGAAAACAGCACCCGGTGCGGCAATTGCTCGACCGGCGTCTTGCGGTAGCCTTCGGTAAAGAGGAAAAACGGCACCCGTGCAGCTTCCGCAGTCGCCGCGTCGACCTCGCTATCCCCGACATAGGCGTAATTGCTGGCTGTGGTGTCGGCACCAAGCAACTCGGCGCAATGGCGCAGCGGCGCCGGATCGGGCTTGTGAACGCCAAGCGTGTCGCCGGTCACCACCGCGGCAAACAGATCGCTCCAGCCGAGTCCCTCGATCACATTGTGGGTCGGGGCCGCGGGCTTGTTGGTACACAGGCCCAGGGCCACACCGCTCGACCGCAGCTCGCGCAATGCCCGCTCGACACCGGGAAAAGGCACATTCGCCGAGGCCGGAGCCTCGGCATAAAACAGCTGGAAGCGCGCGACATGCGGCGCAAGGGCGGCCTTGTCGACGGCCTGGCCACGGGCGGACAGGGCACGCTCTACGAATTTCGCAGCGCCATTGCCGATATAGCTGCGGGCTTCTTCCAGTGTCAGCGGCGGAAGGCCAAGCTCGGCAAGCAGCCGGTCGCCGATACCGGCGATCGCCTGAACGCTGTCAATCAGCGTGCCATCAAGGTCGAAAACGACGGCCCTCAAGCCACCGCCCTCGCGCCATCGGATGCAGCGCGGATGGCTTCGATGTTCGCCTTGTAGGCGGCTTCCTCGCCGCCCTTGAACACCGCCGAGCCGGCGACCAGCACATTGGCGCCCGCGGCCGCCACCAGCGGCGCGGTTTCAGGCGTCACCCCGCCATCGATTTCGATGTCGATCGGACGGTCGCCGATCATCTGTTTGATGCGCCGGGTTTTCTCAACCACCGACGGAATGAAGGCCTGTCCGCCGAAACCCGGGTTGACGGTCATCAGCAGCACCAGGTCCAGCCGGTCGAGCACATACTCGATGACGTTTTCCGGCGTCGACGGATTGAGCGATACCCCGGCTTTCTTGCCGAGCGCGCGGATCGCCTGCAGCGAGCGGTCGAGATGCGTCGTCGCCTCGGCATGGACGGTGATGATGTCGCAACCGGCGTCGGCGAAGGCTTCGAGAAACGGATCGCACGGCTCGATCATCAGGTGGCAATCGAAGATCTTGTCGGTGCGGTCGCGCACGGCCTTGATGATCGGCGGACCGAAAGTGATGTTCGGCACGAAATGCCCGTCCATCACGTCGAGATGAATCCAGTCGGCCCCGGCGCGGACGACCGCCTCGATTTCGTCGCCGAGCCGGGAAAAGTTGGCCGACAGCACCGACGGCGCAATGATGGTTTTCGAAGTCATGCGGAAATCCTTCCGGTTGGGACGGCTACTTGGTCAGGTTGGCAAACAGGCTTGGCAGTTTTTCCGGCAGCCGTTCCACCTGGTCGATGATGGTGTAGTTGTTGGACCCGAAAATGCGCGAGACATAGCGGTCCGCTTCCGGATCGAGCGTCAGGCAGTAGCTCGAGATCCCCTTCTGCTGCAGCTCGACCGTCGCCTTCTTGGCGTCCATCCGAAGATATTGCGGATCGCGCTCGTCGATATCGGCAGGTTCGCCGTCGGTGACGATCAAGAGCAGCTTGTGCTGCTCGCTGCGCTGGGAAAGATGATGGGCTGCATGGCGCATCGCCGCCCCCATCCGGGTGGACAGCCCGCCCTTCATGCCGGCCAGCCGGCCTTTCACGTCGGCATCGAGCCGCTGCTCGAAATCCTTGAAGCGGAAATACTGCACGTCGTGCCGGCCATCGGAGGAAAAACCGTGAATGGCAAACGGATCGCCGATGCCGCTGATGGCGCTGGCCACCAGCGCCGAGGCCTCGCGGGTCAGCTCCAGCACCGTCTTGTCGGTACCGCGCACCTTCTCGTTGGTGGATTCGGACAGGTCGAGCAGGATCACCACCGCCAGATCCCGGCGGTTGATGACGTTGCGCATGGTAATCCGCGGATCGGGCTGCATGCCGATCCGGGTCATCACCACCGCATCCACCGCCGCATTGATGTCGAGCTCGTCGCCATCCTCGAGCCGCCGCTGCCGCGATATCCCCTGCGGCCGCAGCCGGTCGACGATCTGCTTGATCCGGTGGCTGACGCCCTTGTGCACGCTCAGCACAGTGTCGATCGCGTCGGGATCGCCCCGTCCCTGGCGGCGCTCATAGACGGTCGCCCAGCTGGGGCGGTGCAATTGCACCTTGTAGTCCCACTCCGAATAGTGAAACGGATCGGAGACCGGCTCCTTGCCTTCCATCTCGTTGTAGGAAACGCCCTCGTCCTCATAGGGGAACAGCTCGCTCGACAGCACCCAGACTTCCTGGGCATCGTCGCCGGCGGTTTCGACATCGACCTCGTTGATGAATTCCATCAGCCCGACATTGCGGCGCACCTGCCCCTGCTGATCGGGACGGTAGGCAGTGCTGTCCGACCAGTCATAATCATCCATCGTCCAGACAAAGCGGTTGTCGTCGCGATAGCGAATGTTCAGCGATTCCAGGATGCGCAGGCTTGGGACGGCACGGCGCTCCGAAAGCAGGTTGAATAGCTCGACGCCCAGCCCCCACGAAAACATTGTCTCGCGTTCATTGGCAGCAACGTTGATGTGGAACTGCTCGACCAGCGAATCGATGGCCAGATCCCCGGTCGGCACCCCCGGTTCGAGAAGCGCCCTGGCAGTTTTTTCCAGCAGGTACATGGTGTCGTGTTCATAGTGACCGGGCGGAGAAACCGGCATCAGCGATCTGAACAGGCCGCGCAAACCCGGAAACTGCCGGGTGACAGAGTATTCGACCCTGGCATCCTCGAGCATGCCGACAAAGAAGATCTGGGCAGGATTAAGCGACTGCTGGCTCAGCCCCCGGTCCGAACAGGTGATGTGGGCTGCCATGTGGGCGCTCATCGCCCGGTAGAGATCAAGCCCGCTGACAGCGCCCTGCCCGTCGACCGCATCGGGAAGATGCATCGCGCCTTCCTCGATGAAGGAGCGAAAACCGGAATGATCGGCCGCACTTGGACGCAGGAAAAAATCGCGGCCCCAGAAGGCGCGAAGATAGAAGTTCAGGCGGCGCTGGGAATCGATGAACAGCGTGCCGCGGCGTTCCTGTTTCAGGACGGCGCGAGAATCCTGGCTGACCAGGCCAAAATAGTCCGCCTGCTTGGGCAGATCGCGGCGATAGGCTTCGGCACCGAAATCGACCCAGCGGCGCAGACCCGACAGCGTCAGCTTCGACAGCAACTCCTCGAGCACGCCGAACATCGGCCGCAGCCCGCGCGGCGCCCGCGCGGCGAGTCGATGCAGCAGTTGAAGGTAATCGCGCAGCAGGTCGGGATCGCCGAACCGGCGCGCAGCCCCGGGAAGCGTCGAGATCATCAAGGTCAGCACTTCGCCCGACACCATCGAGGCGAGCTTCAGCGTGGCGCCGACGACATCGCGCTGAATATCCTCGCCGCATTCCTTGACCACCTGCGGCATCTCGTCGAGATAGCTGATCAAGAGGTTAGGCCCCTTGCCCAGCGAAATCAGTGCCCGGGCACCATCGAGATAGTCCTTCAAACCGGCCGGCGACATCAGCCGTGCAGCCTCGTGGACCAGCCCTTCCAAGGTGTCCGACAGCTCCGGCGCGGCCTTGATCAGCTCTTCACGATAATCGTCAAGATTGACCGTCATGCCGCCCGATCTTTGCTGCTGTCGGTGATCTCGGGGAAGAAGGTGCTGACGGCCGCCTGCAGCGTGTCGCGCATGTCGGGATCGTCGGTCAGCGGCTCGACCAGTGCCATCTGGCAGGCCGCCTGCGCCGGGATCTTCTTGGCGATCAGCTGACCGGCATAGATCAGCAGGCGCGTCGACATGCCTTCATCCAGCCCGTGGCCCTTGAGGTTGCGCGAGCGTGCAGCCACCTGCACCAGCCGCTCGGCGACCTTGCGGTCGATGCCGGCCTCGTGGGCGACGATCTCGCTTTCCACGTCAGCGGTGGGAAAATCGAAACTCATGGCGCCGAAGCGCTGCTTGGTCGACTGCTTGAGGTCCTTCATCATCGACTGGTAGCCGGGGTTGTAGGAGATCACCACCTGGAAATCCGGGTGGGCATCGACCACCTCGCCCTTTTTCTCCAAGGGCAGCTGCCGCCTGTGGTCGGTCAGCGGATGGATCACCACGGTGGTGTCCTGCCGCGCTTCGACCACCTCGTCGAGGTAGCAGATCGCGCCGATACGCGCGGCAATGGTCAGCGGTCCGTCCTGCCATTTCGTGCCGTTGATATCGAGCAGGAAGCGGCCGATCAGGTCGGATGCGGTCATGTCCTCATTGCAGGCAACCGAGATCAGCGGTTTTTGCAGCTTCCACGCCATGTACTCGACAAAGCGCGACTTGCCGCAACCGGTCGGGCCCTTGAGCATCACCGGCATGCGCACGTCATAGGCGGCGGCGTATTGTTCGATCTCGTTGCCAACCGGCCGGTAATAGGGTTCGGTTTCAATGCGGTACTGATTGGGGTCGATGTCGCTCATATCAGGCTGCTCTCGAGATGCTTGAATCTGGTTGGTCTGGGGTCGGACCCGGGGCCGCGTTTGGCGCAGCCCCGGGGAATGAAATCAGGCCAGGATTTCGGCGCGGTGCACGACCATCGACGTGCCCTGCGTCTGCTTGAAGTTGTCGTAGCCGACCAGCCGCACATGGTTGTTCGGATTGGCCGTCTTGCACAGCTCGATTTCCTGGAGGATGGCGTCGACGTCGGTCTCGCCAAACATCGGCAGCTTCCACATGTACCAGTAATTGGAGGAAGCAACCTCCGGCTCGGTGTGCTCGATCGCCGGGTTCCAGCCCTTGGCCACGATGTATTCCACCTGCTTGCGCAGCTCCTCCGGCGTCAGTTGCGGCAGGTAGGAGAAGGTTCCCATCTTGCGGCTGTTGGGGTCTGACAGACGGGAATTGTAGTCCTGTACGTTGCTCATCGTTTCGTTCCTTGAATGTGATCCTGGTTATCGTCCTGTAAGACCGGTTTACCGGTGGGCGACATCCAGCTTGTCCACGGTGTCGAACTCGAACTTGATCTCTTTCCACGTTTCCATGGCGATCTTCAGTTCGGGGCTGTGTTTGGCAGCTTCAGTCAGGATGTCCTTGCCTTCCTTCTCCAGCTCGCGGCCCTCGTTGCGCGCCTTGACGCAGGCTTCGAGCGAGACGCGGTTGGCTGCAGCACCCGCGGCATTGCCCCAGGGGTGACCGAGCGTGCCGCCGCCGAACTGCAGGCAGGCATCGTCGCCGAAGATGTTGACCAGCGCCGGCATGTGCCAGACATGGATACCGCCCGAAGCGACCGGCAGGACGCCGGGCATCTGGCCCCAGTCCTGGTCGAAGAAGATGCCGCGCGAGCGGTCTTCGTGGATCACCTTGTCGCGCATCAGGTCGATCCAGCCCAGCGTCGCGGCCCGGTCGCCTTCCAGCTTGCCGACGACGGTGCCCGAGTGCAGGTGGTCGCCGCCGAGCAGACGAAGCATCTTCGCCAGCACACGGAAGTTGATGCCGTGCTTGGGGTGACGGTCGATCACGCCGTGCATGGCGCGGTGGACATGCAGCAGCATGCCGTTGTCACGGCACCAGCGCGACAGGCTCGCCTGCGCCGCCCAGCCCATGGTCAGGTAGTCGCTCATGATGATCGAGCTGCCGATCTCCTTGGCGAATTCGGCGCGCTTGTACATCTCCTCGATGTTCGGCGCGGTGACGTTGAGATAGTGACCCTTGCGCTCACCGGTCTCGGCTTCGGCCTTGTCGATGGCTTCCTGGCAGAACTCGAAACGGTCGCGCCAGCGCATGAACGGCTGCGAGTTGACGTTCTCGTCGTCCTTGGTGAAGTCGAGACCACCACGCAGCGCCTCATAGACGGCCCGGCCGTAGTTCTTCGCCGACAGGCCGAGCTTCGGCTTGATGGTGCAGCCCAGGAACGGGCGGCCATACTTGTCGAGCTTGTCGCGCTCGACCTGGATGCCGTGCGGCGGGCCATCGCATGTGGTAACAAACCACAACGGGAAACGGACATCCTCAAGACGCAGCGAACGCACCGCCTTGAAGCCGAACACGTTGCCGACGAGCGAGGTGAAGACGTTGACGACCGAACCTTCCTCGAACAGACCCATCGGGTAGGCGATGAACGCATAGTAGGATTCATCGTCCCCGGGGACGTCCTCGATGGCATAGGCGCGGCCCTTGTAATACTCCAGATCGGTCAGCAGGTCGGTCCAGACCGTGGTCCAGGTCCCCGTTGACGATTCTGCGGCGACAGCAGCCGCAGCTTCTTCGCGCGGCACACCTGCCTGAGGCGTGATCTTGAAGCAGGCCAGGATATCGCTTTCCTTGGGGGTGTAGTTCGGCTCCCAATAGGTTTCGCGGTATTCCTTCACCCCTGCCGAGTATTTTCCGGGAGACTGATGGGTGTTCATGGTCATTTTCCTTGGTTGAGCTGATTGTCGATCAGGCCGCATCGAAACGATGCTAGGCGGCCTTGGCGGTGGCGGTCTGCGGGTCGAGTTTTCCGGCGGCGTAGCGCTTGGCCATGTCATCCATGGCGATCACCTTGATTTTCGATGCCTGTCCGGCGGTGCCGAAGGCCTCGAAGCGGTCGCGGCACAGATCCCGCATCGCGTCCATTGCCGGCTTGAGGAACTTGCGCGGATCGAACTCGCTCGGCTTGCCGGTGGCGATCTTGCGGAACTGGCCGGTCATCGCCATGCGGCAATCGGTGTCGATGTTGACCTTGCGCACTCCGTGCCGGATGCCGCGCACGATCTCCTCGACCGGAACCCCGAAGGTCTGGGGCATCTCGCCGCCGAACTCGTTGATGATGTCCTGCAGTTCCTGCGGCACCGAGGAAGAGCCGTGCATGACCAGGTGGGTGTTCGGGATCTTACGGTGGATTGCCTCGATGACGTTCATCGCCAGGATGTCGCCATCGGGCTTGCGCGAGAACTTGTAGGCGCCGTGCGAGGTGCCGCAGGCAATCGCCAGCGCGTCAACCTTGGTCCTGAGCACGAAATCGAGCGCCTGGTCCGGATCGGTAAGCAGCTGGTCATGCGACAGCTTGCCTTCCGCACCCGATCCGTCCTCGGCTTCTGCCTCGCCTGTTTCGAGCGAGCCGAGAACCCCGAGTTCGCCTTCCACCGAGGCGCCGACCCAATGGGCCATCCGGGATACCCGTTCGGTGATCTTCACGTTGTAGTCGTAGGACGCCGGGGTCTTCATGTCGGCTTCCAGCGAACCGTCCATCATCACCGAGGTGAAACCGTGACGGATCGCGGTCATGCAGGTGGCTTCGTTGTTGCCGTGATCCTGGTGCATGCAAAGCGGGATATCGGGATACATCTCGGCCAGCGCGTCGATCATCTTTGCGAGCATGATGTCGCCGGCATAGGAGCGCGCACCGCGCGACGCCTGCATGATCACCGGCGCATTACAGGCCTGCGCCGCCTCCATGATGGCGAGCCCCTGCTCCATGTTGTTGATGTTGAAGGCCGGCACGCCGTAGCTGTGTTCGGCGGCGTGATCGAGAAGTTGGCGAAGGGTAATACGGGCCATTTTGGTCTCCTGTCAGGCTGAAGGGGCTAGATCGGTGCTTGGCTCTGGCAGCAACTTGGCCAGTTCGCGGATCCAGACGGATGCGGTTTCGGGCATGCCGCCCGGGATCGAAAAGAAATCGCCCAGCACACTGAGGCGAATGGCGAAGGTTCGGCTGTGGCGCTGCGCTTCGGGATGAAACCTGAGGTTCTCCATCAGCGCGATCGCGCCTGCCGGCGTGGCCGCAAGTCCGGCCTCGGCAACGGGACCTACGCAGTCGCCGACGAAGTGAACCGGCAGTCCGGTCGCCTCCTGCAGCGGCTGAACCAGGTGACGTAGCGACAGGGTCGGGTTCACATCACCGCCGGGATTGTCGTATCCGGCGATCACCGCGACCCGTGCGCCGCGTGCCGCGAGATCGCGGACATAGGCGGCGAACGTGTCATTCAGCCCCTGGCTCAGGTCGGAACGGACCAGCACGGTCTGATCCTCAAGGTCATGGGCGCCGCTCATGACCCGGCCCTTCCCGCAAGCTCTGCAGCCAACTCGGTGATGCGGTCTGCGGTGATGCCGAAGTGCTCGTAGAGCGCGGGCGCCGGAGCGGAGGCACCGAAGCTATCCATGCCGACAAAGGCGCCGTCAGATCCGATCCAGCGGTCCCAGCCGAGCCGTCCGGCAGCCTCGATTGCGATGCGCGGAACTGTCCCCAGCACCTCGTCGCGGTAGGCCTGATCCTGGGCTTCGAACTTCTCCCAGCACGGCATCGAGACAACCGCGGCGCGGAGACCGTTCCGGTCCATCAGCTGATCGGCGGCCTGGCGGGCAATTTCGACTTCGGATCCGGTCGCAAGCAAGGTGACGTCCCGCTTGCCTTCCGGCTCGTGCAGCACATAGGCGCCGCGTGCCGAGCAGTTCTCGCTCGACTGCCCCTGCCGAAGCATCGGCAAGCCCTGGCGCGACAAGGCCAGCACGCTTGGCGTTGTCCGGTCTCTGAGTGCAAGCTCCCAGCATTCCGCCGTTTCGATGATATCGGCAGGCCGGTAGACATTCATGTTCGGCGTGGCGCGCAGCATCGCCAGATGCTCGACCGGCTGGTGGGTCGGACCATCCTCGCCAAGGCCGATGGAATCATGGGTCAGCACATAGACCACACCCTGCTCCATCAAGGCCGACAGCCGCATGCCGCCTCGCGCATAATCGGAAAAGACCAGGAATGTGCCGCCGTAGGGAATGAAGCCGCCATGCAGCGACAACCCGTTCATAACCGCCGCCATGCCATGCTCGCGAATGCCATAGTGAACGTAGCGGCCCTTGAATTTCCTGGGCGCAATCGGGTCCGTCTGCGAAGTCTGGGTCAGGTTCGACCCGGTCAGATCGGCGGACCCGCCAATCGTCAGCGTGGTCGCGCCGTTGATCACCTCAAGCGCCATCTGCGAGGCCTGCCGTGTGGCAACCTTGGTGGCCTTTTGCTGGTGTTCCTTGCGGAAGGCGGCCAGCTTGTCGAACACGCTTTTCGGCAGCTCCCCGGACAATGTCCGCTCGAAGGCACCCGCATTGCGGGCTGCCGCATGGCGCTCCTGCCATTCGGTGCGGGAAACTCTGCCGCGCGCGGCAATGGCCTCCCAGGCCACCTTGATTTCGGCGGGAATCGTGAAGGCATCATATGGCCAATTGAGCTCGGTGCGGGCGCGCGCAATCTCCTCGGCCCCGAGCGGCGCGCCATGGGTCTTGTGCGACCCCTGCATCGTCGGCGCGCCCTTGCCGATGGTGGTGCGGCAGGCGATCAGCGACGGCTTCGAGCTCTTGCGTGCCTTCTCGATGGCCGCGGCAATTGCCTCGGGATCATGGCCATCTATTTTCTGAACATCCCAGCCCGCGGCTTTGAACCGCATGGGCTGGTTCATCGACGTTGAGAGGGAGGTAGACCCGTCGATGGAAATTTCGTTGTCGTCCCACAAGACGATCAGTTTTTTCAGCTTCAGATGGCCGGCGAGATCAATCGCCTCATGGCTGATGCCTTCCTGCAGGCAGCCGTCCCCGGCAATCACATAGGTATGGTGATCGACCAGCTTCTTGCCGAACCGCGCCGCCATCATTTCCTCGCCGATGGCCATGCCGACGGCAGTGGCGATGCCCTGCCCCAACGGTCCCGTGGTGGTCTCGACGCCCTGGGCGTGGCCATATTCGGGATGGCCGGCGGTGATCGACCCCAATTGACGGAAATTCCTGATCTGCTCCATCGTCATGTCGGAGTAGCCGACAAGGTGATTGATCGCATAAAGCAGCATCGAGCCGTGGCCGGCGGAGAGCACGAACCGGTCCCGGTCGGCCCAGTCCGGAGCGGAAGGATCGATCTTGATGAAGCGGTTGAACAGCACTGTGGCGACATCGGCCATGCCCATCGGCATGCCCGGATGACCGGATTTCGCGGCCTGCACGGCGTCCATGGCGAGAAACCGGATGGCATTGGCCATGTCGCGTTCGGTGGCGGTATCAGACGCGGTAATTGTTCGGGTGACGTTCATGGCTACCTCCTCAGGACATCCGGCGCTTGCGCTCGACCAGCTTGTTGATCAGCGGGGTGAAAATCAGCTGCATGGCGAGATCGAGCTTGTCACCCGGCACGACGATGGAATTGGCGCGCGACATGTAGCTGTTCGGCATCATCGACAGCAGGTAGGGAAAATCGATGCCGCGCGGGTTGGCGAACCGGATCACCAGGATCGATTCCGCCGGCGTCGGGATCCAGCGCGCCACGAACGGGTTCGACGTATCGACGATCGGCACACGCTGGAAATTGATGTCGGTCAGCGAAAATTGCGGACAGATGTAGTTCACGTAATCCGGCATCCGCCGCAGGATGGTGTCGGTCACCGCCTCCGTGGAGTAGCCACGCGCAGCCTTGTCGCGATGGATCTTCTGGATCCATTCGAGATTGATCACCGGCACGACGCCGATTTTCAGATCGCAGTGCTGCGCCAGGTTGACATCGTCGGTGACGACACAGCCGTGCAGGCCTTCGTAAAACAGCACGTCGCTGCCGCCGAATTCCTCCCAGTCGGTGAACGTGCCGGGTGCCGTACCATAGCGCTCGGCTTCCTCGTCATCATGGATGTAATGGCGGGTCCGGCCCTTGCCGCGCCGGCCGTATTCCTCGAAGACGCCTTCAAGGGTCTTGAGTTCGTTGGCCTCGGCGCTGAAATGGGTGAAGTCACGGCCCTCGGCCTTTTCCGCGGCGATCCTGTCCTTCATTGCCTGACGGTCGAAGCGGTGAAATGCATCGCCCTCGATGAAGGACGCGGTGACTTTCTCGCGGGCAAAGATCTTCTTGAACGTCTGTTCGACGGTCGTGGTGCCTGCGCCCGATGAGCCGGTGATTGAAATGATTGGAAACTTAGCTGACATGATGGTTCAAACCCTGAAAAGACCGCGGTTACCGAACAAGGGAGAGCGCTCGCTCATCATCTCGGGATCGGTGTGATAGCGCGCCACCCGCTCGACCTTGGACTTGGAGCCGAAGACCAGCGGAATGCGCATGTGCAGGCTGGTGGGCTTTGCTTCGAGGATCCGGTTGACCGAATCGGTGGCAGCGCCATTGGCCTGCTCGACCAGAAACGCGATCGGGTTGGCCTCGTAGACCAGCCGGATGCGGCCCGTGCCGTAGCCCTTGCGCCGGTCGCCAGGATAGAGAAACACGCCGCCGCGAATGAGGATGCGGTAGCAATCGGCCACCAGCGACGCGATCCAGCGCATGTTGAAATCTTTTTCGCGCGGACCTTCGGTCCCGGCGAAACAATCATCGACATAAAGCCGGATCGGCTGCTCCCAGTGCCGGTAGTTCGACACGTTGATGGCAAATTCGGCGGCGTCCTTGGGAATTGAGACCGAATCGTACGCCTCGATGAAATCGCCGTATTTGCTGGAATGAATGAAGATCCGCGTGCCTGTGCCAACGGTGAGAACCAGCGCCAGTTGCGGCCCGTAGATAAAGAAGCCGGCGGCCAGCTGGGTTGTCCCGGGCTGCAGGAAAGAGCGCTCCGGATCCGACTTTGGATCACCCGTCACCGGCAGGATCGAGAAGATCGTGCCGATCGAAACATTGGTTTCAATGTTGGAAGAGCCGTCGAGCGGATCAATCGCCAAAGCCAGCGGCTTGGCCGGATCGATCAGGATCGCCCCGGTGTTTTCCTCCGATCCGTAGAGGGCGACAGGCACCTCACGCATGGCCTCGAGGAAAATTCCGTCGGCGACGACATCGAGATCCTTCTGGATGTCGCCATCGGTGTTTTCACTGCCACGCGAGGACGCGAAGCCGGCATTGAGCGCCCCTTGGGTCGTCAGCTTGCGGACTTCGAGAGCCGCCTTGGCCAACGCGCCGATGGTTGCCGAAATGGCTTCACTGTGCGGTTTCTGGGTAAACGACCCCGAACGCAAAAATGCGAGTAACGATTGACCTGACATTGCAACTCTCCTCCCGAGCCGCAATAAATAGAGATCTTCGTATGTTTGTAAATTTTAACTTATTGACAGTTTATATAAGAATTTTTAACATTTGAATCATGCTCAATATCTCCATGCGCCAGATGCGCACCCTTCTCGCAATCCAGAAGCACGGCAAGATCTCCGCCGCGGCAAGAGCGCTCGGGCTGACCTCGCCTGCGGTCACCCTGCAGGTTCAGCAACTGGAACAGGAACTTGACTGCCAGTTGTTCGTGCGCACCAAATCGGGCGCGCAAGCCACCGAAATCGGTGAGATCGCCATTGAAACAGCCCACAGGATGATCGACGAGCTGACCTCGCTTGAGGAAACCGTCCGGGCTCACAAGGGCATCGCCGCAGGCACCATCCGGCTCGGCGTCGTGTCGACCGGCAAGTACTTTGCCCCCCGCGTCATCGCAGCCTTCACCGCCATCCATCCCGGCATCACCATGACGCTCATCGCAGCCAACCGCTCAGAGATCATCCAGAAACTGCGGGACCACGAGGTCGATATCGCGCTGATGGGGCGTCCGCCTACCACCTTCAAGGTCAACGCCACGCTGTTCGGCGATCATCCGCTGGTCTTTATCGCCGATCCCGAGCATCCGCTGGTCGGCAAGCTCGACATCAGCAAGGAACAGCTCGCCGAGCAGAAGTTCATTGTCCGCGAGAGAGGCTCGGGCACCCGGTCGTCATTCGAGTTTTTCATGTCCGACATTCTGGACGGCCTGCGCTACACGCCGACGGAAATGGATTCCAACGAAACTATCAAGCAGGCGGTCATCGCCGGTCTGGGCATCGCCTTCATTTCCGGCCATACAATCGAGCAGGAATGCCAGTCCGGCAAGATTGCGATTCTCGACGTGATCGAGACCCCGGTCCGCAGGCAATGGTTTTCGATCAGGCATGCCGGCCGCACCTCCACCCCCGCGCTGCAGGCGCTCGAGGAGTTCCTCCGGCTGCGCGGCCCCAGCCTGCTCCCGGTTCTGAGCAAACCCTACCAGGCTCCGCCCGCCAAGACCTGAGCCATCGGCGAACCGCGCTAGGCGATTGCCTCGGCGCGCCCGGCCTGGCGGCCCGAGAAGATGCAGCCGCCGAGGAAACTGCCCTCCAGCGCATTGTAGCCGTGATAGCCGCCGCCACCGAAACCGCTGACTTCGCCGGCGGCAAACAGCCCCTCGATCCGCTCACCTTGCGCATTGAGCACCTGGCCGTTCAGGTCGGTCTCGAAGCCGCCCAGCGTCTTGCGGGTGATGATATGCAGCTTGACCGCAATCAGCGGCCCGTTCTCGCCATCGAGGAACCGGTGCGGCTTGGCGGTGCGCATCAGCTTGTCGCCGCGGTAATTCCGCGCCGCATGCACCGCCATCAGCTGCGCATCCTTGGTGAACGGATTGTCGATCTGGCTGTCCCGGGCGACGATCTGCGCCCTGAGTTTTTCGAGATCGATCAGGTTGCCGCCTTTCTGGTTCATCCCCGCGACCAGGTCCTCCAGCGTATCGGCGACGATGAAATCCTCGCCATGCTGCTTGAACGCCTCGACCGCCGGTGTCGCCTGCTTGTTGAGCAAGCGGTGCTGGATCACCTTGAGCCAACTCTTCGACGCGAAATCCGGGTTCTGCTCGGAGCCGGACAACGCCACTTCCTTCTTCAGGATCTTCTGGGTCATGATGAACCAGGAATAATCATGCCCGGTGGCAAGGATCTCCCGAAGCGTCGACAGCGTGTCAAACCCCGGCAGGCATGGCGGCTTGAGCCGGTTGCCGTCCGCGTCGAACCACATCGATGACGGCCCCGGCAGGATCCGGATGCCATGCTCGGGCCAGATCGGGTTCCAGTTCTTCACGCCCTCGGTGTAGTGCCACATCCGGTCGGCATTGATCACCCGGCCGCCGGCGGCCTCGGTAATCGCGATCATCCGGCCATCGACATGGGCCGGCACACCGGCGATCATTTCGCGCGGCGGCTCTCCCAGCCGGTCGCGCGGCCAGACCTTGCGGACCAGATCGAAATTTCCGCCGATGCCACCCGAGGTGACCAGAACGCTCGCCGCCCTGAGCTCGAATTCCCCGGCGATCTCGCGACTGGTCGACTGGCCGCGCTCCTTGACGTCATCGGCCAGGACTTCGCCCGAAACCCCTCTGACCGCATTGTTTTCGGTGATAATGTGCGAGCAGCGATGCCGGAACTTCATCTCGATCAGCCCGGCTTTCACATGGGCGCGAACCCGCTTTTCGAACGGCGCGACAATGCCGGGACCGACGCCCCATGTCAGGTGAAACCGCGGCACCGAATTGCCATGGCCATCGGCAAACGAGCCGCCGCGCTCGGCCCAGCCGACGATCGGGAACCAGCGCATGCCCATCTCGTGCAGCCAGGGACGCATCTCGCCGGCTGCGAAATCGACATAGGCTTCGGCCCATTTGCGCGGCCAGAAATCTTCCGCGCGATCGAACTGGGCCGATCCCATCCAGTCGCTCAGCGCCAGCTCGCGGCTGTCCTTGATGCCCATCCGCCGCTGCTCGGGCGTATCGACCAGAAACAGCCCGCCCAGCGACCAGAAAGCCTGCCCGCCGAGAAAGTTTTCCGGCTCCTGATCAAGGATGACAACCCGCTTGCCGCGGTCGGCGAGTTCGGCCGCGGCAACCAGTCCGGCAAGGCCGCCGCCCACCACAATCACATCGCAACTATCCATGTGTATCTGTCCTACTGTGTTACCGTCTCGCCGGTTCCAAGGTTGCGAAAATACAGGATCGCTGGAGCCGACACCACATACATGAGAATGCCGTAGACCGCCGCTGGCAAGGCATAGGTGGAAAACCCGGCTTCGTAGCCGCTCAGCAGTGCGGCGACGGTGATGCCGAGCGTCGAGTTCTGGATGCCGGTCTCCACCGAGATCGTCTTGGTTTCCGCAAATGTCAGGCCCGCAGCGCGGGAAACGCCGTAGCCAAGCGCCAGAAGCAACACGATCAGCGTGACCAGCGAGGGAGCGAGCACCGGCAGGTGCTCAATGAAAGTGTCCCAATTGACAGCCAGCGCCAGCGCCACAATGAAGACGAAGATGCCGTTGGCGATTTGCGCCACGACCGGCGCCACCCGGCCGGACAGTCCCGGCGCGGCATGACGCAGCCCCAGGCCGAGGAGAATGGGCACGGTCGTCAGCAGGAACAATTGCACCGCGATACCGCCAATATCGACTTTTTCCGCTTCCGCCCCGGTGAAGTAGCCCATTGCAAGCACCAGCAATGGCGGCACGGTCAGCATGCTCGCCAGGCTGATCACCGCCGTCAACGATACCGAAAGGGCGACATCACCCTTGGCAAAGCGTGTCAGGATGTTGCTTGTCACGCCACCCGGACAGAATGCCAGGATCATGAAGCCGACCGCGAGTTCCGGACCAAGCCCGAATGCCACAGCCAGGCCAAATGCCACCAGCGGCAACAACACCACCTGATTGAGCGCACCGATGGCGAAGGCAAACGGGCGGGAGGCAACCCGATGGAAATCGGCCACTGTCAGTCCCAGCCCCAGTGAAAACATGATGATCGCCAGCCCCAAAGGCAGCACGACCCCGACAAGAGTGCCCATTCTTCCCTCCCATTCTCCCCGGCCTCTCCAACATCGGCCGGTTTGTGCGTCGCCATCTCGCATGCCTGTCGGATGGCGTTATGCCGACGGGACCACAAAAACAGCACCTTGTCGATGCTCAAGACAGCACGTGGAGGTTAAGCAGCAAGGGAAAGATCGGCCGCTTGCGCGGTGACGCTGTGAAGTTACGTTAAGTCCCCCCGGGGAAGAAACACGGCAACTACCGCCCGTATCAAATACTCTTGAGCACCTGGTTGGCGGCAAACGCTGTCTTGTAGAAGCCGGCCTTGAGGCCTCGCATCGTTTCCTGCGTCACGCCTGTGACCGGCAACGGCAGATCCGCCTCGTCACCGCCGGCCACCAACTCCGCAATCGCCTTGCCAAACACTGTGCCCGGCGCAATACCGCGGCCATTGTAGCCGATCGGCGTGTAAAGCCCCTCGGCCAGCCGGTGAATCCGCGGGATGTGATCGGACGTCATGGCGATCTGGCCGTGCCAGCTTGTCTCGAACTCCACCGGCCCGAGGTTTGGAAACAGCCGTCTGAGCTGCCGTGCCGCCCAGCGTTCCGACAAACCTCTCGCTCCGCCGATCGCGGCCCCCATCGACCCGATGATCAGCCTGTCGGCGGCATCGCGCCTGAGCGACAGCATGATCTTTCCGGTATCCCACAATCCCTGCCGTTCGGGCAGGATCGAGGCGACCCTGTCACCCAGCGGCGCGGTTGCCACCTGGAAGAAATCGATCGGAACGAAACTGCTGCGCAGGCCGGGCCAGAGATCACCGGAATAGGCGTTGGTCGCAAGAACCACCGATTTGGCTTTGACTATGCCCGCACCGGTTTCAAGCAACCAGCCATCCGCTTGCTGGACAAGCCTGACCACGGAGACACCGGTGAAAATCCGGGCCCCTGCCGCCTTCGCCGCACGCGCCAGCCCGCGCACATAACCCATCGGGTTGATGGTTCCGGCCCGCGCATCCAGCAAGCCGCCGTGGAATGCGGATGAGCCGATCTTCTCGCAGGCCTGTTGCCGTGACAATAGCCTCACCGGCGCGCCAAGCCGAATCCACTCCTCAGCCCTTCGCTCCAAATCTTTGAATCCGCTGAGTGAATGGGCCGCGTGAATTGTGCCCGTCCGGGTCAATTCGCAGCGGATCTGGTGCTTCTCGATCAGCGACATCACGTATTCGGGGCCGTCGCCAAGCACCTGCACCAGTTTCGAGCCGCGCTCCTCACCGAAATGCGCCCGCACATCCTGGGGCGGCAGCCACAGCCCGGCATTGACCAGCCCGACATTGCGCCCCGAGCCGCCATAACCGATCTGCCTGGCCTCCAGAACGCAAGCGTCGAGCCCCTTTGCCGCCGCATGCAGCGCCGTCGACAGGCCGGTGAACCCGCCCCCGACAATGGCGAGGTCAGTCACCACATCCGCCGTCATCGGCGAGACCAGATCGGGTTCCGCGGCGGTTTCATCCCACAAGGACAATGTCGATGAACCTGCCATGCCTGCACTTCCCGATTGACGCCAAAGACACGCTGTCCGTGCTTCAAAACAGGGACCCAGCGACGCAAGTGTTGAACCAAGCCATCTGTTGCGTCAATCATGCAGTTTCATGCGTCCGGAGTTTGAACAGGAAAGCCCATGGTCAGAACCATCACCCCCGTTGCCGATCTCGTTGCGAGCGCCCGCGCCCGCATCGAGGAGATCGAAACCGCCGCCGCCATCGCCATGGTCGAAGACCCGGAGGTCATCATCGTCGATCTGCGCGACGTGCGCGAACGCCAGCGCTCGGGCTTCATCCCCGGCAGCTTCCACTGCCCGCGCGGCATGGTGGAATTCTGGGTCGATCCGCAAAGCCCCTACTACAAGGATGTTTTCGGACAGGACAAGAAATTCGTCTTCCATTGCGCATCGGGCTGGCGCTCGGCGCTGACCACGGCAACGCTCAACGACATGGGGTTTGACGCCGCTCACCTGAAAGAAGGCTTTTCTACATGGGAAGCCCAGGGCGGTCCGGTCGAGTTTCCGCCCGAACGGAAGCCCTAGACCGGAACCCGCCTAGCGCAGTGCCGCTTCGATGTTGCCGCCGTCGACGGTGATCACATGCGCGGTGGTACGCTCGGTCTTGGCCAGCGCCACGAAAGCATCGGCGACATGATGTGCCTCGACCTCTTTCTTCAAGAGGTTGCCGGCCATGTAGTCCGACGCCGATACGCCTCGCGCTTCGGCCCGTGACTTGATGAAATCATCGGTCAGCAGCCCGGAGCGGATGCGATCGGCGTTGACACCGTTGACCCGCACGCCCTCCCCGCCGAGTTCCAGCGCCAATTGCCGGACCAGGAAGAACGTAGCCGCCTTCGGCAACCCGTAGGCGCCAAATCCCTTGCCCGGATTGACCGCCTGCTTGGAGACATTGAACAGCATCTGCCCGCCATGGCCCTGCGCGGAAAACACCCGGGCCGCCGCCCGCGCCATCGCCAGATGCGAAAAGAAATTGAGCTCGAAACTGGCGCGCAGCTTGTCTTCATCGAGATCGAGCAGCATGCCCTGCACCGCAGCCCCGGCATTGGAAACCAGGATATCAAGCCCGCCAAAGCGGCTGACAATCTGGTCCACGACGCTCTCCGCTGCACCCTTTGCCGTCAGGTCGGCGACAACCGGCAGGCAATTGGCACCGATTTTCGAGGCCGCCGCCTCGCAGGCCTCGCGATTGAAATCGACCAGCGCCACAGCGGCACCTTCGCGGGCAAACGCCCTGGCGGTGGCAAATCCGATGCCGCCGGCGCCGCCGGTCACCGCCACCACCTGGCCGGTAAAAGGCTTGGCCGTGGCCTTGGCAAGCTTGGCCTGTTCGAGCGACCAGTATTCCATGTCGAACAGATCGTCGGCACCGATGGGATGAAACCCGCCCGCAGCTTCGCCCTGGCTCATCACCTCGACGGTCTGCTCGGCGATATCGGCCGCCGCGGCCGCCGCACTCGCATCCTTGCCGATCCCGGCAATCCCGACGCCGTCGATCCAGGCCACGCACGGGTGCGGCTCGAGCATCACCTTGCCGCCGCCGACGCGGGCGTTCTGCACATCGAAGCGGGCCCGGTAAGCCTCCGCAAAGGCCGCGATCTTGGCGTTGATGGCATCGCTGCCCTGAGCGACATCATCCTTGCTTAAAACCAGCATCCGCCCCTTGGTGCGGATCACGTGATCGGGCGAGCCGACACCGCGTTGCGACAGCGCTTCGAGATCGTTGCGCGCAAGGAATTCCTCGATCGCCGCCCCGCCACGGATATCCATCACCACGGGCCGGGGCGCTGCTTCATGGTGCTCTCCGCGCAACCGGCCAATGGTGCCGCGCAAGGCAGGCAGGGCCGAGACCGCCAGAGCCGTATCGGCTATGGACCGGTGCTTGTGCACGGTGCAGGAAAAGCGCCGCCCGTTGCTTTGCGCCGCCAGCCAGTCCTCGACCATGTTGGTGTGCTCGATGACCTTGTCATAGCTCTCCCGCGCGGTTGCGCCGAAGGTGAAATGGCCGTGCTTGAGCAGGATCAGGCCTTCCACATCAGGGTTGGCGTCAAAAACGTCCGCGGCTTTCCTGGCCAGCGCGAAGCCGGGCATGATGTAGGGCACCACGGCCAGCCGGTTGCCGAAAATCTCGCGGATCGCCGCTTCGGCATCCGGCAGGTTGGCGAGCGCCAGAAACGCCGTGGCATGGGTATGATCGACGAATGTATGCGGCAGGAAGGCGTGCAGCAGGGTTTCGACGGACGGATTGGGCGCGCTGGAATCCAGCAGGTTCGAACGCTGCATGTTGACCATGTCCTCGTCCGACAGCGCCTCGAGCTTGCGCATCTCCAGAAGCGGTGCCAGCCGGACGCCCGGCAGCCCGGCTGCTTCCAGCGTGTCGAGATCCCAACCGCTTCCCTTGACGTGCAGCACCTGTTGGCTGACGCCGAAGAGATCCTCCCGCTCCGTCTTCACCGAAGTGTTGCCGCCGCCATGCATGACGAGATCGGGATCGGAACCGATGATCCGCGATGAATAGACCCTCAGCGCCAGCGTCCGGTCGGCAGGATTTGCGCCTGCGGCATCGACCCGCGCCTGGGCTTCCTTGTCATTCCACCTGTTTTGCCGCATTACCGTCTCCTGCCCATGTGATTTGGTCGCATTTGACAAAAGTCATTCACTGTTGTCAAATGTATATACTGGTAATGGATTGAAATGCCACAGAACTCGACAAGGCGCTCCACAAAACAGATCAGCGGCGAGGACATCGTCGTCGAAACCGCTTGGCTCTATTACCATGACGGACTGAACCAGAGCGAGATCGCCAACCGGCTGCTGGTCTCCCGCGCCACCGTGGTCAACTATCTGCAGGAAGCCCGCGAGCGCGGCTACATCCACACCAAGCTGTCTCCAGAAGCCTTCAACAGCCATCGCGCCGCGCTGGAACTGTGCGATCGCTTCGGCCTCAAGGCCGCCTATATCCTTCCCGATGGCACCGGTGATCTGGATGACCAGGCAAGCCGCATCATCCGTGGTGCCGCGGACTGGCTGCCAAGCCTTCTCGAAGCGGGCGACCGGCTCGGCGTTGCCTGGGGCAAGACCATCTACGATGTCGCCGAACAGCTCGAACAGACCAAGATCCCCGACCTCACCGTGCTGCAGCTGGTCGGCTCCATGGCCACCCCTTACGGGTTTTCCGCCGATGTCTGCTCGTCCAACGTGGCGCGGAAATTTTCCGCGAACTGCATCAACCTGCATGTCCCGGCCATCCTCAGCACCGCCCAGATCGCCGCCACCTTGCGCGCCGAAGCGCTGATCGCCAAGCAACTTGAGGCGATCAGCAACTGCAACAAGACCCTGTTTGCCGTCGGCTCCTGCAATCCCGACAGCCATGTCGCCTCCAGCGGCGTCGCCACCCAGACCGAACTCGAGGACTACATCGCCAATGGCGCGGTCGGCGTGCTCTGCGGCCGCTTCATCGATGCCAAGGGCGATCCGGTCAGCGGCCCTCTCGATGACCGGATGATGGGCATCGAACTCGAGGAACTGCGCCACCGCGACATGGGCATTCTGGTCTCAGTCGGCGCCGAACGGGTGCCCGCAGCAGTCGCCGCCATCCGCGGCGGTTATGCCACCCATGTGGTCACCAGCCAGTCCTGCGCCGCAGCGATGATGAACTACGCCTGACAAGGCCAGCCTCAGGCCGCGTCGCGGCGCTCCGGAAACAGCTTCAGCAACCCCTCGGGCGAGGCTTCCGCCACGCCACGTTCGGTAATCAGGCCGGTGACCAGCCGTGCCGGCGTCACATCGAAGGCCGGGTTGCCGCCCGGTGTGCCCTCGGGCGAGATCTGCACCGATGTGGTGCTGCCGTCTTCAAGGCGGCCGAAGACGTGCGTCACCTCGCGGTCATCGCGCTCCTCGATAGGGATATCGCGAACCCCGTCATGGACCGTCCAGTCGATCGTGCTGGACGGCAACGCCACGTAAAACGGCACGTTGTTGTCATGCGCGGCCAGCGCCTTGAGATAGGTGCCGATCTTGTTGCAGACATCGCCCGACGCCGTAGTCCGGTCGGTCCCGACAATCACCAGGTCGACCTGGCCGTGCTGCATCAGGTGCCCGCCGGCATTGTCGACGATCAGATGATGCGGGATTCCGTGACTGTTCATTTCCCAGCTGGTGAGCTGGGCGCCCTGGTTGCGCGGACGGGTTTCATCGACCCAGACATGGATCAGAATCCCGGCCTTTGCGGCCTGGTACATCGGCGAGGTCGCCGTCCCCCAGTCAACCGTCGCCAACCAGCCGGCATTGCAGTGGGTGAGGATGTTGACCGGCATGCCCGGCCTTTTGGTGGCGGCGATCTTCTTGATGATCTCAAGCCCGTGCACGCCGATCATCCTGTTGGTCTCGACATCGGCATGGCAGATTTCCTCGGCCTTGCGGAAGGCGGCCTCGGCGCGTTCGCTCTCGGCAAGTGGCGTCAGCGTCTTGCGCATTTCATCCAGCGCCCAACTCAGGTTGACCGCCGTCGGCCGGGTCTCGTTGAGGCGCTGCCAGGCATTTTCGAACGAGGCATCGGACGGATTGCGCAACATTTCGACGGCCACGCCATAGGCTGCCGTGGCCCCGATCAACGGTGCGCCGCGCACCCACATGTCCCGGATCGCGGTGGCAAATTCGGTCAGCGTTTCAATTCCCACCACCCGGAACTCATGCGGCAGCCAGCGCTGATCGATGATCTTGACCCGCCCCTCTTCGCCATCGAACCAGATCGACCGGTAATGTGTATCGCCAACCTTCATGCCTATACTCCCGTTTCAGCCTGCCGTGCGGCAGCCAGCACCGCGTCCATGCCGGTCAATTTGTTGCGGTTCATCACCAGGACCTGCCCCAGCTTGAGGCACTTGGCCTCGCAGTGCGCCTTGAAATCCTCGTCCTCGATGGTGTCGAGCTCGGCCACATGCGCCAGCCCGAGGATACGGCGATGCATTTCGATCCCGGCGAACCCGACCAGATCGCGGAAGATCTCTCCGAGCAATTGCTGAACCGCGCTCTCGGAGGCAAAATCGTGGCCCTGGTCTTCGTAAAGCGCCCTGGGATAGAGAATACCGGTCCGCTCGGTGTGCCAGAGCCGATGGAATTCGGCGCAAAAGACCGACCAGGTTTCCGCGATCACCTCGAGGATCCAGGCCTGGAAATCGCGGCACGCCTCGGCGTCGGAAATATGCGCGGGCATGGCGTGATAGGCCATCAGGTAATTGCCGATCAGCATGCCGATGTCGAAACCGAACGGACCGTAATAGGCAAACTCCGGATCGATGATCCGCGACTGGGTATCGGTGACCATGATCGAGCCTGCATGAAGATCGCCATGGCACATGGTTTCACCGCGCGACGTAAACGCCCGCTTCATGTGCTGCACTTCGACCTTCAGCGCTTCATCGCGGCGCAGGTCGGCAACGATGCCGTCAAGCTGCGGCGTGGTGTGCCGGTTCATCTCCGCATCGTAATAGGGATCGGTGAACACCAGCGATTCGGTGATGTCGCAAAGTTCGACATTGCCGGCAAACAGCGCCGCGTCCGCCTTCTTGTCTCCCGCCTTCATTGACAAATCCGACCCGCGAAACGCCGTGCGGGCGGTAAACAATCCCAATGATTTGCCAAGACCCGCAACCTTGCGACCTTCCATGGTCTGCTGGCGGAGAATAATATGCGGCTGCAGGCGCTCCATGATGATCAGCGCCTGTTCCTCATCAAAATGCAGGACTTCGGGAACACTGCCCGGATCCCGCGCTTCCTGGCGGATCAACGCATGGTATTCGAAGAACGCACGCTTGAGCGGCAATGGCCAGCTGTCGCCGACAAGACGGACATAGGGAAGCGCTTGCTTGACGATGACACTTCCGGCATCGCCTTCGACAATAAAGACAAGATTGAGATTGCCGTCACCCACTTCCCGGACCGTCCAGGCATCGGCATTGCCGCCGACGACCTGTTTCATGACGTCGAGTCCAGCCAGACGCTGGCCCAGACTTTCCGGCGATAAAGGTTTGTAGTTGTTGCTCAAAACCATCCTCCCACATGACAGTCCAGGCTGCTTCTTGTGCAAGCCTAGTGCCCATATCAATCATTTGTCAATACGTATTGACTTTTGTCATTGCTGCTGTTTTCATCATACCGGGAGGACAGCATGAACGGAACTCTGTGCGATCTGCGGGGCGTGGAAAAGTCGTTTGGGGACAACCGTGTTCTCAAGCAGCTCAACCTCTCGCTGCCCGCCGGATCCGTCACGGTCCTGATGGGCGCCAACGGCGCGGGCAAGTCCACGCTGGTCAAGATCCTCAGCGGTGTTCATGCGCTCGATGCCGGATCGGTCAGCCTGCTCGGCAGGGATTTCCGGCCTTCGAGCCCGTCCGAGGCGATCCGCGCCGGCGTCGTTACCGTTCACCAGAACATCAATGACGGGGTGATCCCCGATCTCGATGTCGCCTCCAACCTGCTGATCGATCGCCTGGCCGAACCCGGCTACGGCTTCTTTTTAAAGCGCAAGCGGAACTACGCCGACGCCGAGCGCATCGCCAGCCAGATGGGATTGTCGCTCAATGTCCGCCAGTCCGTTGCCGAGCTGGGCGTCGCCGACCGGCAGCTGATCGCCATTGCCCGCGCCATGGCGCATGATCCGCAACTGCTCATTCTCGACGAGCCGACATCGTCACTATCGGCCTCGGAAGCCGAGCGGTTGTTCCTACTGATCGAACGGCTGTCCGCCCGTGGCGTCGCTGTTCTCTACATCTCGCACCGCATGTCCGACATCCGGCGCATTGCCGACCGCATCGTCTCGATGCGCGACGGTGAAATCTCCGGCGTCTTCGAAGGCAGCGACCTCGATTACGAAGGCGCGGTCAACGCCATGCTCGGCCACAGGATGACCGACGTCGACATTTCCATCGGCGCGCGCGGCAACCGGGTTCTTGATATCAGTGACCTGCGCCTGCTGCCGCAAAGCGCGCCGTTCGATTTCGACCTGTCCGAAAACGAGGTGGTTGCGGTCACCGGCCTGCTTGGCTCGGGCAAGAGCGCCTTTGCACAGAGCCTGTTCGGCCTCAAGCCGCCGGCAAGCGGGCGCATCGTCATCGACGGCAAGGACTACGCGCCGAAAAATGCACAGGCTGCCATCGCCCGCGGTGTCTTCATGTCGTCAAAGGACCGGGCCAACAACGCGGTGGTGGCCGATTTCGACATTACCCGCAACATCACCCTGCCCTTCCTGTCCCGGTACTCGAACCTCGCCTTCATCTCGCGCTCGGACGAGCGCAAGACCGCCAACACGATGATCGAGGCACTCTCGATTGTCTGTCAGGGCGAGACCGATGGCATCGGCACCCTGTCGGGCGGCAACCAACAGAAAGTGATGCTGGCGCGCTGGCTGGCCGAGGAGTGCCGGCTGCTGCTGCTAGACGAACCTTTCCAGGGCGTCGACATCCGCGCCCGCCGCGACATCGGCCACAAGATCCGCGAGACCGCGAAAAACCGCGCCACGCTGGTGTTCGTTTCCGAACTCGACGAGGCGCTTGAGGTCGCCGACCGGATCATCGTCATGGCCGAGCATTCGGTGTCGGCTGAATTCAGAAACGAGAACGTGGATCTCAACGAGATCCTCACGGCGGTAACCGGGACTGTTCCGGCAAATGACGGCAGCACCGCAAGGACAGCACACGCATGAGCATGGACCAGACAGAGACTTCCAGCACCGCCGCGCCGCGCGCTCAAAAACCGCGAGCACGGTCCGCCAGCCTGATCGACATTGCCATCCGCTATGGCTTCCTGGCGCTGCTGGTCGGCCTGGTGATCTTCTTTTCGGTCTTTGCCAACGGTTTTGCCGGGCCGCGCAGCGCCGTGTTCATCTTTCAGTCGGTGGCGATCACCGGCATCCTGGCGCTCGGCGTCACCTGCACGCTTGTGGTCGGCGGCTTCGACCTGTCGATCGGCTCGGTTGCCACCTCATCGATGATGCTGGCGGCCTACATGATGGTGGTGCTTGAACAATCCGCCTTCGTCGCCATCATCGCCTGCCTCGCCATGGGTGCCTTCATCGGGCTGATCAACGGCCTGCTGATCGTCAAGACCAAGGTTCCCGACCTGCTGGCAACGCTCGGCATGATGTTCCTGCTGGTCGGCCTGCAACGCATCCCCACCGAAGGCCGTTCGATCGCCATGGGCATGACGCTGCCCGATGGCTCCACCGCCAACGGCACGTTTTCGCCGCTGTTCCTGCAGCTCGGGCGTCACCGGTTTGATTTCATGCTGGAGAACCTGCTGCCGGCGCCGGTGATCTTCCTCGTCGTCATCGGCATCCTGGTCTGGGTCTTCCTCGAGCTTACCCGCCATGGCCGTCTGATGTACGCGATCGGATCGAACGAGCGCGCTGCCAGCCTGACCGGAACCAACGTCAACAAGTACAAGATCATGGCCTACATGATCTCCGGTGTACTGGCCTCGGTCGGCGGCATGCTGCTGGCCGCCCGCCTCGGCCGCGGCGACATCGCCTCGGGCACCAACCTGCTGCTTGATGCGGTCGCAGCCTCGCTGATCGGCTTTGCCGTCCTTGGCGCCGCCAAACCCAATGCCTTCGGCACATCCATGGGCGCGCTCTTCGTCGGCATCCTGCTGCAAGGCCTGACCATGATGAACGCGCCTTATTACACCCAGGATTTCATCAAGGGCCTAGTGCTTGTCATCGCCCTTGTCTTCACATTTTCGCTCTCGGCCCGCAAAGCCGGCAGCCATTAGCAGAAGCAATAATCTAACGGAGGAAAACAGCATGAAAATCATACGCAGAAAAGCATTGGCCCTGTTCGCCGGCCTCGCGGCCGCTGCAGTCACCCTTCCCGCCGGCTTCGCCCAGGCAGCAGACATGCCCGCGCCGCTCGACAAGCCGGCCGACGTCAAGATCGCCCTGGTGCGCTATCTCTCCACCGGCGACTTTTTCCAGGCCTACCTCTCGGGCGTGGAAAAGCAGGCAGCAGCACTCGGTGTCGATCTCCGCGTCCTCGACAGCCGCCAGGACGCCGCCCTGCAGGCTGACATGGTCGATCAGGCCATCGCGCTTGGGGTCAATGGCATCATCATCCAGCACGGGCTGACGGAATCGATGAAGGAAGCCGCCCAGCGCGCCGTCGATGCCGGCATCAAGGTCGTGGCTTTCGACGTCAATGTCGAAAACGCCGCGATCCCGCAGATCGAGCAGTCCGACTACCTGCTCGGCAAGCTGGCGCTCGAACAGGCCATCAAGGACAATGGCACCGAGTGGAAGGCCGGTTACGTCTATGTGCCGGGCATCGCCCCGCTCGACCGCCGCCACGTCGCCTGGGAAGAGGTCAAGGCCGCCAATCCGGGCATCGTCGAAACCGCCCAGATCGGCACCCTCGACAACCCGATCGCCAACTCCAACGCCAACCAGGCCCGCTCGGTTCTGCAGGCGAACCCGGACATCTCGGTGTTCTTTGCTCCCTACGACGAATTCGCCAAGGGCGTGAAGATCGCCGTTGACGAGGCCGGCCTGTCGCAGGACGTCAAGATCTATTCGGCCGACGTCTCGACCGCCGACATCTCGGCCATGCGCGAGCCTGACAGCGCCTGGGCCGCCACTGTTGCCACCAACCCGGCCGTGGTTGGCGAAGTCTCGGTGCGCGCGCTCGCCATCATGCTGACCGGCGGCGACCCCGGCGCGCAGGTGGTGGTGCCGCCGACCCTGATCACCCAGAGCTTCCTCATGGAGAACGACATCAAGAACATGGAAGACCTGTCGGCCAAGATGCCGCAGTTCGCCCATGCCGATGTCGCCATGACCGACTGGATGCCGCTGCCGGCACGCTGATACGTCCCTCCCAGGACGAAGAAAGGTCGCATCTCCGGATGCGGCCTTTTTTTTATGCCTCTGCTTATCCGTGAGCAGCGCCGCCCCCACAAAAAAACGGGGCCCGCCCGAAGACAAGACCCCGCAACACCCAGGACAGGACTCCTGTGGCAGAAATTCAGGCGTTCGCCCGGTCGACCGCATCGCGCATCGCGCGCACCGCATCGCCGATCTTCTCCCCCGCCCGCAGCAGGCTGCCGCCGAGCAGAAAGACAACATCTTCGCCGTACATCGACACCATGTCGTCGGCGCGGTCGACGCTCATGCCGCCGCCGGGGCTCGGCATCATTGCCCGCCCGATCCCCCCGGGGTCGCGGCAGGCCTCGGCAATCGACAGGCATTCATCCTCGTTGAACCCGAAGCGGCCGCCGACATTCGGAAACACCGAGATGTCGGATCCGGCCAGACGCTGGAACACGCCATACATGATCGCATGCGACACGCCGGTCTCCGGAGTGATCACGTAAGGCCCGGTGAAGCTCGGATGGGTCATGATCGGCAGACCGAAGGATTTGTCGCGTGCCAGCGCCTGCACCACCCCAAACCCCATCAGGCCGGGCATCAGCAGCACACCGCCGGCGCCGGCCTCCTTGGCCTGGTACGCCTCATCCACCGCGTATCCACCATGGCCCGTCACATTGACGAAATAGCATGCCGACCCGCCGGTCTTGGCGTTGGCGTCCGCGACTGCCTCGCTGACAGCAACCGCCCGCTCCCGGAACGGCGCCATCTTCTGGTTGGCCAGCCCGTGATCGTCCTTGATGATGTCGGCGCCACCGAGCACGCAACGGCGCGCGATTTCTGCCAGTTCGCTAACGCTCGAGCCCTGCGGCTTGATCACCGGCGAGATCAAGCCGCCTGTCGCGCGTCCGGTGCGGGCGCGAACCCCCTCGATACCGAAACGCGGGCCTGCGAACCGTTGCCGGATCACCGGCCCCGGCTCGAACCCGACGACACGGATGTTCTGCTGGATCGAGGAATTGCCGAAAATCACATTGATTAGCTGGATGATTTCATCACCGGCGCTGTCGGGGCTGTAGGAGATCAACGCCTCGTAGAAATGCGCATCGAGCTTGCGAACATCCTCGACCCGGCCGACGATCTCGTCGCTGATATAGCCTGGCGGAACGATGTCGCCGGGAATTTCCACCGTCTGCTCGAGCGCTATGCCGACTGCCCGCTCCTTGGCATCCTGCGGATCATCCGCCAGCAGCCGGTAGCGAACGCGAAAACGGGTATCCTCGGCCATCTCTACAGCGCCTCCGCCTTGACCGCGGAATGCACCGCCTCGACGCGGGCAGCGGCAAGCGCTTCCTCGTCAATGCCGGTCGACGCACCGATGATGCGCTCGATGCCGCGCACCAGCGCCCCGGCATCGAGCCCGTAATGCTTCATCAGGTAGGGCCGCGACCCACCATGCGCATAGGTGTCCTTCAGGCCAAGCCGCACCAGCGGTTTGCCGACGCCGTTCTCCGCCATGATTTCAGCGACCAGAGAACCGACGCCGCCGGCGATGACATGGTTCTCGAGCACCACGACGCCCTTTGAAACCGAGCCGATATGATCGAGCAATGCCTTGTCGTCGAACGGCTTGATGGTGTGGATATGCAGATGCCGGATCGAGACCCCGGCGCTTGACAGCGCATCGCGCGCCCTCAGCGCTTCCTCGGTGGCAATGCCCGAGGTGACCACAAGCACGTCCGCGCCGGTCGCCAGCTCACGCATCTCGCCGACCCTGATCGGACTGTCGAACAGCCGCGGGACCGAACCGCGCAGCACCCGGCAATAGACCGGCCCGTCAATCGAATCGGCCGCTTCGCAGATGCTCTCCACCTCGGTCGCGTCCCCTGTTTCGAGGATCGACATGTTCGGGATCGACCGCATCACCGCGATGTCCTCGATCGCCTGGTGGGTCATGCCGCCCGGTGTCGTGATCCCCGGCAAAAACCCCATCAGCCGCACCTTGCGCCGCGGATAGGCAACAGACGCCATCAACTGGTCATAGGGACGGCGGTAGAGAAACACGCCGAAGGAATGCAGGAACGGCCGGTACCCGGCAAGCCCCAGGCCGCCGGCAAAACTCATCATGTTCTGCTCGGCCATGCCGAGCGAGAGAAACTGGTCCGGGTGCCGGTCGCGAAAGCCGTCGATCTCGCAGGACGAGGTCAGGTCGGCCGACAGGCACAACACGTCCGGGTTCTTCACCGCAAAGGCCTCGAAGGCCGAAGCGTAGGGGCGATTGACCATCTCGACCATCAGTGCGCCTCCAGCTCTACGGGGTTGATCCCGAGTTCGGCGGCAATCGAGACATTCATCTCGGCGCGCTCCTCCTCGGATTTGAAACGCACATAATGCAGCCGCGGGAAGCGCTTCTGCAGGAAGCTCATGCCCCGGGTCGGCGAAGACCGCGCCAGGATGATCAGCGGCTGGCCTTCGTGCGGTTCCTGTTTCGCCTGCCGCATGGCGCCAAGGTCATGGGCGTCGATTTCCACGCAGACCGCGCCGAATGCCCGGAACTTGGTGGCGATGTCGCGGACTTCCATCACCGAATTCATCGCTCCGTCGCACTGCTGGTCATTCACATCCATCAGCGCCCACAGATTGTCGATGCCGTGATGCGCCGCGGCCTGCACCGCTTCCCAAGTCTGGCCTTCCTGCACTTCGCCATCCGACATGAAGACACAGGTCTGGCCGCTTTCGCCGCGCCGTTTGCGGCCATAGGCAAGCCCTGCCCCGGTCGACAGACCAATGCCCAGGGTGCCGTTGTGCACCTCCATGCCGGGAGAATGCTCAGCCCCGATCATTTCGACCGACGAGCCGTCCTTGTTGAACATCTCGAGACCTTCGGCATCCATGCGTCCGGTTTCGATCAAGGTCGCATAGGCCACCAGCGCATAGTGAGCCGGTGCGATGAACAGCCGGTCATACTGAGGCTCGAACGGCCCGTTGTAGCCCGCGCCGGTGACATAGTCGGGATTGTCGGCTGACGGCACACCGGCAAACGGTTTCGGCACCGCAGGCAGCACCGGCTCGCCCAGATTGAGCGCTTCGTTGTAGAGGAACGCCAATTGCTCGGCCGCAGAACAGGCCTGGCTCAGATAGCCGCCATTGTTGCGCATCGAGTGTTCGAACACCCGTCTGCGGATCCCCAGGGCTATGTCTTCCGTCGAACGTTCGTTGCGCACGATTGCCTCCCGTTTCAGGAAGGACAATGTCTCGACAGTCTACAAATGTCAACGTCAATGGCAAATGTAGAATTGTGGATTTGGAACCGCATCGAATGCCGGTCGAACATCTCAATGCAGCTCCGCGGCATCCTCGATTCTCCACTTGAGACGGTCGGCCTCGAGGAAGTCGATGGAATGAACCACCGTGCTGTCTTCATCCAGAAAACAGACATTGTAGTTCGGCGCCAGATCACCATAACCCATCCGGTCGATACGGCCTGAAAAATCCGGCCAGCAGGCGTGGTTGGTCGAACGCGGCGCCGAATAGGGAATACCGCAGACAGCGCCACTCAATGTGTAATGGCAATGCCCGAAAAACAGGTGTGCGACGGTATCCTGAAACCCTTTGAGCAGCGATTGCAGCTCTTTCTCGTTGACGATCCCGATGATGTCCGCATTGGCGACATTCACCCGCACCGGGTTGTGGTGCATGAACAGATAGGCCTTCTGGCCCTTGCCGCGCGCCTCTTCCAGCACCCCGGCAAGCCAGGCCATGCGGCTTTCGCAATAGCGCCCGCCATGCCGGCCCTGGTCGACCGTATCCATGTAGACAAACAGGCCCGCCGGCGTTTCCTCGGTCCACTGGATGAAGCCGGCATCGTCGCGGTTGGTGCCGGTAAACACCGACGCGAAGGTTTCGCGGTTGTCATGGTTTCCGATCATCAGCCGCGGCTCGAGCTTTCCCTTCAGCGAACTGCCCGCGAGGATCTCGGCAAGTTCGCGATAGCTTGCCTCCTGGCCGTAATGGGTCAGGTCGCCGGTAATCACCACCCGGTCGGCATCGTGATCATGGGCTTCGACATAGGCCAGGCATTTGCGGAAATTCGCGATCGGATCGAGATCCAGGATCGGGTCGGGATTGATGTGGATATCGGAAATATGCACCAGCTTCATGATCATGTCCTTTGCCGTTTCCGCGTCACTAGCCGGAAAATGTTGCCGCACCATGACAGTCACCCGGAACTTCCGCTTCGCACAACTCGATCATGACAAGCCTGCCGGCGCAAGATTATCCGGCGCCGAATTCACCATCTCAATCCCCTCTCCGAAGATAGCCGCATACGCCGGCGGCTCGCTCGGACCCTTTCAACACCTTCGGGCAACGAAAAGCGCCGCGCGTTCGGCTGAACACGCGGCGCTGATGCGCTTCGGAATGAAGCTTGGATGTGGCGCTCAAATCATTCCATTCGAGCGCGACATCACTTACAGCATGTCGAGGTTGATACCGATCGTGATCGCGCCGATCGGCTCGCCGCTATCCGGATCGGAAATGGTCACACTGGCCTGCGACTGCAGGGCCTGGGTGGACTCATCTTCTTCGACCTCGTCGACGAACACAACGCCGGCGCCGGCGCTGTAGGTCTTCTGCCATTTGGCTTCATCGCCCTGCCAGTAATCGGACGTGACGTCGCTCTGGCCGACATTGAGGCCCTTGGCATCCATTACGAACATTTCGGTGATCATGCCCTGGCTTTCGTCCTTCTTGGCCATCAGGAACTTGGACAGTTCACGCGCCAGGACTTCATTGACGAAGGGCTTGTCGGAAGCAGTCGCCTGGGCGCGCCAGTCCTGATCGAGCTTGTCGATTGCCGCCTGGTCGAGGCCGCTTGTCTTGGCATTCTGCTCCTTGATCGCGCCGACAACCACCGGATCGGTGAGCCACGCTTCAACGTTCTGGCTGATGAATGCCTTGACCGGCGCAACATGCGCCTCTTCGGCCATGGCTGAGACAGGTGCGAACGCGAATGCGCTGGCTGCAAGCAAGGCGGATGCGAAAAGCTTGGTCTTCATAGGGGTCTTCTCCTCGTTTTGAAGTGGATCGCGGCCATTATTGGCCGTTTCTGGGTACTGTACGCAGACTTAGAACTCTTCCCAGGTCTCGGTGCTCTGTGCGAGCGCCGCATTGCCCTGGGCACGGTACTGGGGTTGGGCAGCAGCCTGCGGTGCAGGTGCGGGTGCTGGTTTTGCGGCACGCGGCGCTTCAGCGGCACGGGCCTGGGCCGGAGAACCGGACAAGGTGAAAGACTTGACGACACCGGAAAGACGCTCGCATTCTCCCGCCAGCTCCTGGGAGGATGTATTGCTGTCCTGCACCATCGCCGCGTTCTTCTGCGTCATGGTGTCCATTTCATTGATCGCCATGTTGACCTGCGACAGACCGGTCGACTGCTCTCGGGAAGCCTTGGAAATTGCGTCAATCTTCTGGGCGACTTCGGTGATCTGCTTTTCGATCTGTTCCATCGAAAGACCGGTCTTGTTGACCAGTTCGACGCCGTTGCTCACCTGGGCTCCGCTTTCGGCGATAAGATCCTTGATCTCCTTCGCGGCATTGGCCGAGCGGCCAGCCAGGTCACGGACTTCCTGCGCCACCACGGCGAAGCCTTTGCCGGCCTCCCCGGCTCGCGCCGCCTCAACGCCGGCATTGAGCGCCAGCAGGTTGGTCTGGAAGGCGATATCGTCGATGACGTTGAGGATCTGCGCAATGCGCGCGGAGGATTCCTCGATATGCCCCATCGCCGTGATCGCCGACCGTACGATGTCCGAGGACGAAGTCGCCGCATCGCGGGTCGATCCGACCAGGCTGCCGGCTTCGCTGGCCTGTTCCGAAGAAGCCTTGACCGTAGCGGTAATTTCATCGAGCGCGGCCGCAGTTTCCTCAAGTGCAGCTGCCTGCTGCTCGGTCCTGCGAGCCAGTTCATCGGTGGAACCGCCCAGGCTGTCGGAAGCCTGCTTGACGGCTAGCTGAGCGCTGTCGATGGTGCCGACCGTCGTCTCCAGCGCTGTCAGCGCGCGGTTGAAATTCTCCTGCAAAGCGGCAAATTCGCCACCCAGATCGGGAACACGTGCCGTCAGATCGCCGGCGGCAAGCTTTTCGAGCGCTGTTCCCAGCTCCTCGACAACCCTGCGCTGGGCCTGGGCCGACCGTTCGGTCTCGCTCATGTTGGCCTGGCGCTCCTGGTCCAGCTGCTCACGCTGCCGCACCATTTCGGCGTCGGCATCAAGCTTCATCTGCGCGGCTTCACAAAACTCGGTCAGAGCACGGGCAACGACGCCGATCTCATCGCCCTTGTCCGAATACGGGATCGGAGCCGTAATGTCGCCAGCCTGCAGCTCACCAATCCGCTGATTGACTTGAGCAAGCGGCCCACCAACGAATTTACGCATGGCAAACAACAAGATACCAACAGCGATAATCAATACCACGATCTGTGACGCCATCGCCTTGAGGGCGAATTCGCGGGCCGACATGGCAATATCCGCGGTTGACCAGACAGTTATGACCTGTCCCAGCGACACACCATCCTTGCCTGCGGGCAAAGGTGCTGTAACGAGAACGGATTCGGGACCTTCCACAAAGGACGCCTTGGTCAAGGCCCCGGGATTGGAGGAAAGCTGACCCGCCAGTTCCGGGTCCGGGCTCTCTTCGCGTGTCCAGACATCAACCTGATCGCCGGCCTGATTGAAGGCGGCAAATCCGATGAGGGCAAGCTTGGGATCAACCTGGAAGATTTCGTAGGCCGACCGGATCGCTTCGGTCTTGCCCCACTTCACGCCGCCGGCGGCTTGTGCGCCAATCTGCGTGGTGTCCTTGAGCCAGTTGCGCTCAGCCATCTCCATCTGGCTCGCGCCCGACATTTCAGAAATGGCAAAGCTGGTAACCGCAAGACCAAGCAAATTGATCAGTATTACCGTAATCGCGATTTTTTGCGTGATGCTTCGCGCCGACCCCTTGGCTTTAACAGCCTGGCCCTTTGTAAGATTAAAACCCATGCTATCCCCTCGACAATTACATCGGCCGTCTCCCTGGGCGCAATCATTGCGGGTGGACCAACATCATACTGGTCACATGGCCAAGAACTTCTGAGTGCAAAACTGTACTCAACTGGTTTAATTACCCTTAATTCTTAGGGGGTGAAAAATCATAGGAATGCTGCAAAAATTGGCATTTTGTGCATTTCTCGCGCTTATTAGAACATGCTGCATAAAGAAAATTGACGAAGCAGCACTTTTTACTGCCCACCGACGGGGTGCACGCGGTTGTTTGTGACAATGCTCATCATTACTGATCAGGGGACGTTTTCATGACCTGAGCATTGCAACAGGAGGCGCAAATGCCGAAGAAAAAAATCCGAAAAGTATATGACACCCTGATTGAAGGCGCCTACCTGGGCCTGTCAGATGTTGAGCTGCACGACTATGTTTTCAAGAACTGCAGCAAGGCGACCAGCAAGCGACTTGTCCGCGCTGCTTTGCTGGCGCTCAGCGATCCGGGCGTACAGGACCGCAATGTTCTCAATGTAATTTACGCCCTTGCCATCAAGCACCGGCTTGATGGGGGCCCCGACGCCGATGAGGACGATGAATAACGTCGCTCTATCACCACGGCCTGGGGTCCAGGAGTGGCTGTATCACGATGGTACAATCCAATGATCTGATGGATCAGCGCTCTCAGGCGTCTGTGTTGGTTGCCATCGCCATTTTCATATATTCAACCAGCGCCGCTCCTGCGGTCTCCAGCAATCCGGAATTGTCGATGACAACATCAGCCTCGAACCTGGACTTCAGGGCCGAGGCCCGCAGCAGCCGCGCCTCGATTTCCGGAGCACTCTCACGGCCTCTTGATTGAAGCCGTTGTTCCAGAATGACCGGGTCCACTCTGATTTCCACCGCCGCAGCACTTGGAAAAACCTGCTGGATGACGCCCCATGCGCCCCTTGACCCGTTGACCACGGCAAGCTTGCCGGCGGCCAGATGCGCTTCGATGCTTCGCGGCAGCCCGTAACGCAATCCGTTCGCGGCCCATGTCAGGGAGAAATGTCCTTCATCGATGGCCGCATCGAACTCGGTGTCCGTCATGGCCACATGGTCTTCGCCACCCATATCGGCAGGACGCGTGATCGCACGCCGGACAAACAAAACATCCGCCACCCCGGCAATCTCCCGGCGCGCATAGGAGATCAGCGAATCCTTCCCCGAGCCGCTCGGTCCAAGCACCACGATAAGCCGGCCCGGCGCCGTTGCGGCGCGGCCTTCCAGGTTTCTCGCTACCGGCATCAGGCCACCCGCTCACCCTGCCGCCACACCGACCGTACCACCGGAACGCCGGTCTCGCGGCGCACCCGGACCAGATCCGCGCGCTTGCCCGATGCCAGGCTGCCACGATCGTCAAGCCCGACCGTTTTCGCGGGCGTCGCCGTGACCAGACGGATCGCGGCTGGCAGATCGAGATCCTCGATTTCATCGGTCAGCACGAACGGCGCATGGATCAGGCTGAACGGAATGTAATCGGATGACAGCACGTCCAGAACGCCAGCCCGGGCAAGGTCGGTGGCGGCGATGTTGCCGGAGTGCGATCCACCCCGCACCACATTTGGCGCCCCCATCAGAACGCTCATGCCGGCCTTGTGAGAAGCCTGCGCCGCTTCGATACTGGTCGGAAATTCCGCCAGCTTGACACCGAAACCGACGGCTTCCTCGACATGATCCAGGGTCGCATCGTCGTGACTGGCAACGGTAATTCCGCGCTCTGCGCAGGCACTTGCAAGGGCCTTGCGGTGCGTATCGGAATAGCGCGCCGAGCAATCCTGCCGCCGCGTCACAAAATGAGCGAACGCCTCATCTGACAGACCGCGCTTGGTCTTGTAGTAGAGCGTGTACTGCTCCATGGTCTGGAACTGGCGCTGGCCCGGCGCATGATCCATCAGCGAAGCCAACCGAACCTGGCCATCGGTCTCAAAATCAGCGAAGTGATCCATCACATCCGCCGCGGACACTTCGCAGCGCAAGTGAATGAGGTGATCTGCGCGCAAACGGTTTTCCGCCCGCGCCGAAGCCAGCGCATCGGCAATCGCCCGCATCTCGCCGACCCGGAAGCCATCATCCTCGTCGGATCCAAGCCGCAGGCAATCAAACACCGTGGTAATCCCGGAAGAGGCAATCTGCGCATCGTGGGATTGAATGGCGGAGATCGCATTCCAGCGCACGCCGGGGCGCGGCGAGTAGTGCGATTCAAGATGATCGGTATGCAGTTCCACCAGGCCGGGGATGATGTAGTCCCCTTCCATGTCCACGCCCTTGGCAGAAGCGCCTTCGGCAATCTCGGCAATAACGCCGTCCCTGAAAACCAGGCTTCCGGAGATGACCCGGTCTTCAAGAACAAGCCGGGCATTGGTCAAAACAGTTTCGCTGGTCATTCAGGCAGTCTTTCTGTGCTGGCCGATCGCCAAGGGCGTCCGGCTGTGGATTTCAAAGGGCGCGCCGGGTTCGGGCTCGACAAACAGGCTCAGGGCTCTGACTGTCACCGGCCGCGACAGGATCGGTGCGAAATGCGCATTGGCAGCACCTGCGATCCGGCTGAGGTCCGGCTCTGCCAGGCGGGTTGTCAGTGTCATGTGAAATCGAAAACTCTCGAACACGTAGGGATATCCCCAGCGCATCAGGTTTCTCAGCTCGGTTGATGACAGCGAATCCGGATTACGGCGCTCGATCTCGCGCTCCGAAAGCTCGGCGCGCAGCGGCTCGAAAGCTTCAACAACAGAATTGGCGAATGCATTGAGCTCCGGCGCGGGACCTGCAGGCACAAGCGCCAGAAAGCCTTCGAGCTTGCCAACAACCAGCGACGGGATTTGAAACACTTCCGCGTTTCCGGCAAATCTCTCCATCGCTTCGATCAGATCCGCCTCGCTCACCCCTTGCGCCAGCCGGAACGGCGCTTTCAGCGTCGCATGAAAACCATAACGCCGCGCCGGACCGGTGATCGATGCGAGTTCGCTGGCGCCAAGGCCGTCCAGATCCGGATGATCCAGGTTCCTGCCGGTCGCCGCATCCCGTCCGATCCAGCTGGCGCCAAGATCGGCAAGTTCCTCGTCGGCTCCGGGGGAGAAATAGAAAGCATACCGCATCAAACCTGCCCTCTGCCAATCAGCACGCCCCGCAGACGCGAGGAAATCGTGTCGAAGATATAAACCACGACCAGGATCAGCAGCACCATGTAGGCGACATTTTCCCAATCGGCGTTTGTCCGCATCGCTTCCCACAATTTGAGACCGATGCCACCGGCGCCGACTGCGCCGATGATGGTTGCCGAGCGCGTATTCGATTCCCAGAAATACAGCGACTGGCTGACGAACACCGGCAGCACTTGCGGCACAACGCCAAATCGCTGTACCAGCACCGGATTCGCCCCAAGCGAGCGTACACCCTCACGCTGTTTCTCGTCGATGTTTTCCAGAGCCTCCGAATAGAGTTTCCCGAGCGTCCCGGTATCGGTGAAGAAAATGGCGGAAATGCCGGCCAGCGGTCCGGGACCGAACGCCCGCGTGAAGAACAGCGCCCAGATCAGCATGTCGACCGAGCGCAGGAAATCGAACAGCCGCTTGGTCAGTTGGTTGGTGAGAAAGCTCGGCGTGATGTTCCGCGCCGCCATGAATGACAGCGGAAACGCGATCGCGGTGGCAAACAGTGTACCGACAAAGGCCATGACGATGGTCTGCCCAAGCTTGATGAACACGTCGCCATGCTGCCATTCGGCATTGTTGAGAAAATTGTCCAGCGCCAGCGAGGCATTGGAGCGCTCGGGCTTGATCCGCTCGCCCCACAGCACCGTGGCCACGACATCGCCGAAACTGCGGTTCCAGAATGCCGACGACGGATCGAAGACAAAGTTCTCCCAGCCGAAGAACCGCTGGCGGATCTTGACCTCGTCATCCTCGACCTCGACCCTGCCGTCAAAGCCGAAATAGGCGATGATCTTTTCGCCTTCGCGCCGCTCGATGGCCCACTCCGGCAAGGCGCTTTGCGCACGCACCGTGCCGTCAGCCCCGATGGTGACGAGAAGGCTTTCCGTGCCGCGGGTCAACGTCACCCGATAGGGTTCGACCAGAACCGAACCGGATCCCATGTCGACCTCGGCACGAACAGGCAGCAGCTTGCGCTCGACGGTCGGGGCAGCATCGTTTGGCCCCTGCCCCGCGGTGTCCGAAGCCCCGCCGGTCGCAGCACCCGGTGCCATGAAGCCGGTGGATGTCCCCTTGGCGCCGGGCACGAGAAAGCCGGTAGCAGGTGCACTGGTCTGTGCCTGCGTCGCGGTCTCGGCCTTGGTGACCACGGTCACCTCCGCCTCCTCGGTCACCAGCCAGTCTGGCTTGGGATCTTCGCCCAGTGGCGAGAACCGTGGAAAATCAATCTCGAGGTATCCGTCTTCGTAGGCGATATCAGGCCGCACTTCGTAAGACACCCAGTCGGCCAGGTAACTTCCGGCGATATCCCAGTTGCCGCGCTGGATAATCTGGCCGATGGCAAACAGGTTCCACGCGAACACCAGATAGATTGCCACGGCGACTACCGCCAGGCTCTTGCCATGGCGCACCAGGAACGGCCGGTTGAACACGTCCGGGTAACGCCCGATGATTTCGTCGATCTGGCTTGCGGTCATGGCGGTCATCACAGGGCTCCTCCGCGGGCGCCGGCAAAGGCCTGCTCGCCCACCACCCGCCGGCGCAGCCAGGCAGAGAACTGGTCAACCGCAATCACCGTTGTCAGCAGCAGCAGGATAATGGCTATGGTCTTGGCCTCGTGGCCTCGGCTGATCGACAGGCGCAACGCCTCGCCGATACCGCCGCCTCCCACCGCGCCGATGATCGTCGAGGCACGCACGTTGATCTCCAGCCGGAGCAGCGTGTAGCTCAGGAAATTCGGCAGCACCTGCGGCACCATGCCGAAGCGCACTCGCTCGACCCAGTTGCCGCCAACCGCGCGCAGCCCCTCATCGGCCTTCATGTCGGCGTTCTCGACAACCTCGAAGAACATCTTGCCGAGCGATCCGATGGTGTGGATCGCCACCGCGATGATTGCCGGCACCGGCCCGAGCGAAAGGATGGCCGCGAAAAAGCCGGCGATCACGATCTCGGGAAACGCGCGAAGGATTTCGAGAAAACGCCGCACGAAACCGCGCAGCCAGGCCCGCGTCGTCAGGTTGGAAGCGGCCAGGAAGCAAAGCAGGAAACCGAAGAAAAACCCGACCAGGGTCGAGACGATCGCGATATTGATGGTCTCGATCATCTTGTACACATATTCGGGCATGTAGAAGCTTTCGCTCAGCCACACCCGCCCGACAGGATAGTCATATTTCAGCGACCCGTCGGCATAGGGGCTTTCCAAGTCAAACAGCGCCCGCCAGATTTCCCAGCCGTCGCGCGGGATCATGTCACCGAAAAAATCGAAGAAATGCGGCAGCCGGTCCCAGAACTTGCCGGCATTGGTCTCGTTGGCGAACCACAGCGATCCCGCCAGCGCCATCGCCAGCAACACCAGTCCGAGACCGGTATAGATACGCCGCTGACGGGCCAGGGCCTGCCAGTGCCGTTCGGTTTCGGTGATCAGTGGGGATTGTCGGGATGATGTCATGATGGGGTCCTGTTGCGACAGGGAAAACCGCGGCCCCTCTCGCAAGAGGCCGCGGTGATTTGCTGCGAGTAAGGCTTACGAGCCGATCTTGGCGCGGCGCGCGTCGATGATCGCTTGGTAGAACGAGGCGTCAACTTCGGTGAAGCCCTTGTAATCGCCGCCCTGGATCGCGGAGAAGCAAGCCGGATCACTCTCCGGCAGAGCCATCATGAAGTCCTTGAACTTGGTCTTCATGTCGGCATCCATCGACGACCGCACGACGATCGGGCCGTTCGGGATCAATGGCGACTGCCAGACCTGAACCAGGTCACCCATGTCGAGGATGCCCTTGTCGACCATCTTCTTCAGGTTACCCGAGGTGTAGCCGTCCTTGAACTCGCCAACGCCCGAAGCCCAGGTGGTGCCGGCGTCAAAATTGCCCTTGAGCACTTCCAGAACCAGGTTTTCATGACCGCCGCCGAAGCCGGTCTCGCCGAAGTAGTCAGCGATCGGCATGCCCACGGCTGCCGGCAGCGTCACCGACGGGACGAGGAAGCCGGAAGTCGAGTCCGGATCGGCGAAGCCGAGCTTCTTGCCCTTGAGATCTTCGAGCTTGGTGATACCGGAGTCCTTGCGGGCAACCATGACTGAAAAATAGCCGGTGGCGCCATCTGTCTGGATGGTGGTCAGGATCGGCTCAACCGCGTCCTTGTTCTCGAGATAAACCTTGGCGTAGCCCGATGCACCGAGCTCGGCATAATCGAGCGTGCCGCCGAGCAGGCCCTGGATCACGCCATCATAATCGGCGGCCGGGAACAGCGAGACTTTTTCAACGCCGAGAACGGCCGGCAGCTTATCGGTCATGCACTGGAAGTTGCGCAGACGGTCGGCTTCGTTTTCGCCACCGAGGATGCCGATGCGGAAGTCCTTGAGGTCTTCGGCGCCTGCAGGCTGGACAGCGATAATGGCAGCGAACGACGCCGCTGCGAGAAGGGCTTTCTTGATCATGGATCTGCTCCTGGTTCGGACCGGCGGCATGCCGGCAATTCCGTGGGTTGAGCCTGTTACGCCGGCAAGGCGACCCCGGCGGCGGCAGGCTTGACGCTAAGCGCCGGCTGCAGCGGACCGGTGGATTTCGGTTTTGCCGGCGCGTGCGTGCGCCCGGCGGTAATGGAAGTCGAGGTGATGGCCTCGGAGATTTCGGTGCCGTCGCCGGAAGCGCCGTAGATCATCCGCACGGCCTCGGTTGTCAGCTCATCCGGCGAGCCGTCGAAAACGACCTTGCCGCCGGCCATGCCGATCACCCGCTCGCAGTAGCTGCGCGCCGTATCCAGCGTGTGCAGATTGGTGATCACGGTAATGCCTTCCTGCTCGTTGATGTCGCGCAGCGCGTCCATCACGATCTGCGCATTGAGCGGGTCCAGCGAGGCGATCGGTTCATCGGCGAGAACCATCGAGGGCGACTGCATCAGCGCCCGGGCAATGGCGACACGCTGCTGCTGGCCGCCCGACAGGGTGCCCGCCATCTGCAGCGCGGTCTGGGCGATGCCGAGCCGTTCCAACGCAGAAAGAGCGCTGGCGCGCTCTTCGATGGTGAAATAATTGAGGATGTTGAGGACCGTCGAACGATGATTGAGGCGGCCGAGCAGCACATTGGTCAACACGTCAAGGCGCGGAACCAGGTTGAACTGCTGAAAGATCATGGCGCAATCACGCTGCCAGTTGCGCAGCTCGCTACCGCCAAGCCCCGAGACGGTCTTGCCCTTGAAACGGATCTCGCCGCTGCTTGTCGGCGTCAGCCGGTTGATCATCCGCAGTAGCGTCGATTTGCCGGCACCCGAGCGTCCGATAACCCCGACCATCTGGCCTTCGGGAATGGAGAGAGTAACAGCGTCGACTGCGGTGTTCGCGCCAAATCGGCGGGTCACGTCGGTCAGTTCAAGCATATGTCTATCCCCTAAGATCAAGGTGGGTTCTTATGTTTTTCGAGGATTGGACTAGACCAGCCATGTGAAAGGCCAATGTCGGTTTGATGTCAGATTTGTTACGATCCACAGCCGCCGGGGAGCCATCCACAGGTCACGCTGCAAACGCAGGCACTTTAGAGCTTGCGCTGCCATCCCGGGCGTGGCCCTATGCGATCGTCTGGTGCCCGTGAACTACGGGAGAATCGGGAATTCGGTGAAAAGCCGGAACGTGCCCAACGCTGTGAAGGAGATGGTCTGCGCATTATGCCACTGGGAAATCCCGGGAAGGCGCGCGGCCCAGCTGATCCGAAGTCAGAAGACCGGCCAGACATGATAGCCTTGCCGCGCACGGACAGCGCGGCGGGGTGTGACGGATTGTTGGGGATCAGACAATGCCGAACTCATCAAGCCTGGCTGCCGCCGGGCCTTTCCTCGCCGCCGAACGCGATGCCGTTTACAAGGCCATTTTCACCCGCAGGGATGTGCGCGACCAGTTCCTGCCCGACCCGATTGCCGACGATACCGTGCGGCAGCTGCTCGAAGCGGCCCACAACGCGCCTTCGGTCGGTTTCATGCAGCCGTGGAACTTCATCACCATCCGCGACCAGTCCGCTCGCAACCGGGTCGCCGACGCGTTTACCGAGGCCAATGACGAGGCGGCGAAGATGTTCCCCGAGGCGCGGCAATCGAAATACAAGTCCCTCAAGCTCGAGGGCATCCGCAAGGCGCCGCTCAACATCTGCGTGACCTGCGATCGTGAACGCGGCGGCGATGTGGTTCTGGGGCGAACCCACAACACCAACATGGATCTCTATTCAACGGTGTGCGCGGTGCAGAACCTGTGGCTCGCGGCCCGCGCCGAAGGCATCGGCATGGGCTGGGTCAGCATTTTCCGCGATGCGGATCTCAAGGCAATCCTCGGCATCCCCGACCGGATCGAGATCGTCGCCTATCTCTGCCTCGGCTATGTCGATGAGCTTTATGAGCAGCCGGAACTCGAGGTCAAAGGCTGGAACCGCAGGCTGCCGCTCGACGAACTGATCTTCGAGGAAAGCTGGCGAGGCGGCGATTGACGCCTGGTGATTGAAGAGGCCGGACACAACAAGCCGGCCTCTCAGTTGCAACTGGTGCTACTTGGCGGCCATCGCCTTGATGTCGGCGGCACTCGGCGTGTTGCCGCCGATGCCCCACTGGCCACTGCGGACTTCCTTGACGCGGACCCAGGTGACGCCGCGCATGGCCTCGCCTTCGATTTCGACCATGGCGTTGGTCACCTTTTCGATCATTTGCGCCTTCTGGGCGCTATCGAACACGCCTTCGATCACTTCGATGTCTACCAATGGCATTGTCATGTCTCCTGTTTCTGACCGATGCAGGTTGAGCGATCGGGCAATCGGAGCGCCAGTTCAGAAACTGCAGGAAATCCACTACAGTTTCTGAACTGGACCCGGGCACGGCTCCGTGAGACCTTCAATCAGGAGGTATCGAGATGCCAGACACCGCCTACCCCCTGTTTTGCCCGGTCGCGATGGCGGCCGAGATGATCGAACCGCGCTGGACCATGCTGGTGTTGTGCGAGTTGTGGTCAGGCTCCACCCGGTTCAACCAGATCCAGCGCGGGGTTCCCGGCATGTCGCCGGGGTTGCTTGCCAAGCGGCTGCGCGACTTGGAAACCAAGGGCCTGGTGGTCAAGATCGGCGGCAGAACCAACGATTATTCCGAATATTTTACCACACCACTGGCCGACGAGCTGGAGCCGATCGTGCGCAAGCTCGGCGAATGGGCCCATCGCAACATCAACAGCGACGTCTCGCTTGAGTATCTCGATGCAAGGATGCTGATGTGGAACATCCGCCGCAAGGTCAACCGGCTGGAACTGCCGCGCCACAGCTGCGTTATCCAGTTCACCCTCAACGACCCGCCCAATGACCCCGCCAATTACTGGCTTGTGTTCAAGCCGGGAAACGAGCCAGACATTTGTTATTCGGACCAGGGGTTCAATGTCGATCTCTTCATCATCAGCCCCTTGCGCGCCCTGACATCGGCGTGGATGGGGCACACCAGTTTTGAAAGCGAGATTTCAAAGGGCAACATCACCTTGATCGGCCACGAAATCATGGCTCGAAACCTCACCAAGTGGTTGATCACCAGCAGCTATGCGAAGGTCTCGCAGTCAGGCAAGAGTAAGCCTCCGGGCTTGAGCTTGGTCGCCGAGTAGATCATCCCTTGCCGTCTGATCAACGGATCGAACGACAACAATCTTGCCGCGCTTTCATCCGCAATCTTACCGCGCTTTCATCCGCCGTGGCGGCTTAGGAATTCCTCGACCGGCAGCGAACGGAAATCATCAAGCGCGGCATGCAGCCGTTCGTGCTCCCAGTCCCACCAGCAGAGCGCATCGAGACGGCTGGCGATGTCGTCGGAAAACCGCTGCCGGATGGTGCGCGCCGGCACGCCGACGGCGATGGCGAAATCGGCGACATCCTTTGTCACCACGGCGTTGGCGCCGATGATCGCGCCATTGCCGATCCTGACGCCCGGCATCACCACCGCGCCATGGCCGATCCAGGTATCGTGACCGATGCTGATCCCCTGGCCTGCGCGCCAATCGAAGAAATCCTTGTCGTCACTCTCGCCATCGAAATACCAGGCCGAGCGGTAGGTGAAATGGTGCAGCGAGGCCCGCTCCATCGGGTGCATGCTGGCATAGATGCGCACATGGCTGGCGATGTTGGCAAACTTGCCGATGGTCGCATAGGCGATCTGGGTATTCTCGACGCAGTAGGAATAATCTCCCAGCGTCGAATGCGCCACCGTGCAGTGGGCGCCGACCTCGGTGTAGCGCCCCAGGTTCGAACCGACGATATTGGCGGTTTCATGGACCAGCGGGGTATCCGACAGCCGCGTCATGCCGCAGACTTCCCGGCAGCAAACGCAGACACGTCGATGATCTCGTCGGCCACCGCGTTGCGCACGTCCTCGTCGTGGAAAATGCCGAGCAGTGCCGCACCCGTGGCCTTCTTGCGGGCGATCAGATCGATCACCACCGCGCGGTTGGCCGCATCCAGCGACGCCGTCGGTTCATCGAGCAGCAGCACCGGATGATCGGTGATGAAACCGCGGGCGATATTGACCCGCTGCTGCTCGCCGCCCGAGAATGTCGCCGGCGGCAGCGACCAGAGTTTTTCCGGCAGATTGAGCTCGGCAAACAGATCCCGCGCCTTTTGATGGGCAATTTCCCGCTCGACACCGCGGATCATCAGCGGTTCGGCGGCGACATCGAGTGCCGACACCCGCGGCACGGCGCGCAGGAATTGGCTGACATAGCCGATCGTGTCGCGCCGGATCGCAAGCACCGTGCGCGGGTCGGCGCTGGCAACATCGATGTGACGGCCGTGATGGCTGACCAGGATCTGGCCGCTGTCGCAGCCGTAATTGCCGTAGAGCATCTTCAGGATCGAGCTCTTGCCGACCCCCGACGGGCCGCCGAGCACCGCGCAGCATCCGGCTTTCAGCGAAAACGACACATTGGCGACAACCGGCAGTTCGACGCCGCCGCGCATATGCATGATGAAGGTTTTTTTCACTTCCGAAGCGACAAGCAAGGTGTTCATGGCTCAGACCTGCAGGATGGAGGAAACGAGAAGCTGGGTGTAGGGCGCGCGCGGATCATCAAGCACACGGTCGGTCAGACCCGCTTCGATCACCCTGCCCTCCTTCATCACGATCATCCGGTCCGACAACAGCCGCGCCACCGCCAGATCGTGGGTAACCACCACCACCGCAAGCCCGAGATCGGAGACCAGCCCGCGCAACAGATCGAGAAGCCGCGCCTGCACCGAGACATCGAGACCGCCGGTGGGCTCGTCCATGAACACCAACCGAGGTTCTGTCACCAGATTGCGGGCGATCTGCAGCCGCTGGCGCATGCCGCCCGAGAAGGTACGCGGCTGATCGTCGACCCGGTCCCCATCGATCTCGACACGCGACAGCCATTCGATCGCAGCCCCTCTGATGTTGCCGTAATGCCGGTTGCCGACCGCCATCAGCCGTTCGCCGACATTGGCGCCGGCCGAGACCGTCATCCGCAAGCCGTCAATCGGGTTCTGGTGGACAAAGCCCCAGTCGGTGCGCATCAGGTAACGCCGCTCGGCTTCCGCCATCTTGTAGATATCGGCGCTCGCGCCATCGCGCATGCGGTAATGCACGGTGCCGCAGGTCGGCGTCAGCCGCGACGAGATGCAGTTGAGCAACGTGGTCTTGCCGGAGCCGGATTCCCCGACAATTGCCAGCACTTCGCCCGGCCACAGATCAAAGCTGACATCGGCACAGCCGATGCGGTTGCCATAGACCCGTGTCAGGCCTTCAACGCTGAGCAAGGGCTGCGCTGCTGCGGACGGCGCGGTATCCGCGGGCGCTTCAAGGGTATCGGAAAGGCTCATCACATCGCCTCCTTTTCGGTGCCGGCTTCGTCACCGAGCCCAGGTTCATCTCCAAGCAGAGCGCCACGATGGCCTTCGGCCCGGCGGCTTTCGCAATGATGGGTGTCCGAGCAGACGAACATCCGCCCGCCCTTGTCATCGAGCACCACCTCGTCGAGATAGACCTCTTCGGCCGCGCACAGCGCGCAAGGCTGCTCGAAATGCTGGATCTCGAACGGGTGGTCCTCGAAATCGAGACTGACCACCTCGGTGTGCGGCGGGATCGCGTAGATCCGCTTTTCCCGGCCGGCGCCAAACAGCTGCAGCGCCTCCGAGCGGTGCATTTTCGGATTGTCGAATTTCGGCGTTGGCGAAGGATCCATCACGTAGCGCCCCTCGACCTTGACCGGATAGGCGTAGGTGGTGGCGATGTGGCCGTTGCGGGCGATGTCCTCGTAAAGCTTGACGTGCATCAGGCCATATTCCTCGAGCGCATGCATCTTGCGGGTTTCGGTCTCGCGCGGCTCCAGGAACCTGAGCGGCTCCGGGATTGGCACCTGGTAGACCAGCACCTGACCTTCTCTGAGCGGCGTTTCCGGAATCCGGTGCCGGGTCTGGATGATCGAGGCATCCGGCGTCGAGGTGGTGGTGTCGACGCCCGCGGTCTTGGCGAAAAACGCCCGGATCGACACCGCGTTGGTGGTATCATCCGCTCCCTGATCGATCACCTTGAGCACATCCTCGGGGCCGATGATCGCGGCCGTGACCTGCACCCCGCCGGTGCCCCAGCCGTAAGGCATCGGCATTTCGCGGGAAGCAAACGGAACCTGGTAACCCGGCACCGCGATCCCCTTGAGGATGGCGCGGCGGATCATCCGCTTGGTCTGCTCATCAAGATAGGCGAAATTGTAGCTCGCCAGGCTCTGCGTCGGTGTATCTGTGACAGGCGCGGTCATTCTGCGGCCTCCATGGCGTCATCGGTCGTGGTCGTCTCGTCTCCGGCCTTGGCGGCGCTGGCGAAATGCTCGGCCCGCATCCGCCGCACCAGATCGAGTTCGGCCTGGAAATCGACGTAATGCGGCAGCTTGAGGTGCTCGACAAAGCCGGTGGCCTGCACATTGTCGCAATGCGACAGCACGAATTCCTCGTCCTGGGCCGGGGCGACGATGTCCTCACCCAGCTCGGAGGCCCGCAGGGCCCGATCGCACAGCGACATCGCCATCGCCTTGCGCTCGGCCTGGCCGAACACCAGCCCGTAGCCGCGGGTGAATTGCGGCGGCGCCTTGGCGGAACCCTGAAACTGGTTGACCATCTGGCATTCGGTCAGCTTGACCCGGCCGATTGCCACGGTGAAACCGAGCTCCGGGATCATCACCTCGACATCGACCTCGCCGATGCGGATTTCACCGGCGAACGGATGGCTGCGGGCATAACCGCGCTGGGTCGAATAGGCGAGCGCCAGCAAAAAACCCTCGTCACCGCGTGCCAGCGTCTGCAGCCGGGCGTCGCGGTCCATCGGAAATTCCATCGGTGTGCGGGTGATATCGGCCACCGGTCTCGAGGCATCGCCGACAGGGTCGTCCTCGATCAGCCCCTCGTCGCCGAGAATGTCGGAGACACGGGTCACCTTCTCGCCGCTGTCGGTTCCGGCTTCAGGCGTCTCCACCGGCGCGTCACCGGCCAGTTCAGGATCAAGCAGACGGTGGGTGTAATCAAAGGTCGGGCCGAGCAGTTGCCCGCCCGGCAGGTCCTTGTAGATCGCCGAGATCCGCCGTTCGACCAGCATCTTGCCGGTATCAAGCGGTTCGGAATAACCAAAGCGCGGCAAGGTCGTCCGGTAGGCGCGCAGCAGGAACACCGCTTCGATGAGATCGCCGCGCGCCTGCTTGATCGCCAGCGCCGCGAGTTCGGGGTCGTAAAGCGAGCCCTCGCCCATCACCCGGTCGACGGCGAGCGACAATTGTCCGGCGATCTGCGCCAGCGTCAGTCCCGGCACATCCGCATCACCCCGGCGGCGGGCGGCAAGCAGGCGGTGGGCATTGGCGATGGCGGTTTCGCCGCCCTTGACAGCAACATACATCGCTCAGACCTCCGTACGGATAAGGCGGGTGCTGCGCGGCATCGCCGCCACGCAATCGGGACCGGCCAGGATCAAGTCGATCCCGCGCGGAAACGCCGCCCGGTTTGCCTGCCACTGTTCGATGAAATGATGCGGCATCGGATCAGGCATCAGCGACGCCTGACCCTTGATGCCCGGACCTTCCAGCACCAGCGGCGCACCTTGGCTCAAGGTCGAAACCTGCAGGATCACCGTGGTCGAACGATCCGGAAACTCCTGGGTGCCGAGCGAAAATCCGTTCAGCGCCGACAGGCATTGCGGCGCCGCCACCAGCGCAAACGCCGCTTCGGACTGATACTCGGTAACCGGCGCTCCGGTGTGAAACACGATCCAGTCCTTGATCGCCGACGTCTTGGTCAGCGCCGGATCGAGCCAGACCGGCGTGTCGGCATCGGCCAGCGTGGCGATCAGCGCCGAAGCCGAAGCCGTCAGTGGCGCCGGCGGCAAGGTCACCCGTGGCAGTTCATGCACCGAGCCGGGCCGCGCCATGGCGTCCATCAGTGCCCGGAACACGGTTTGCGAGGCGCCGACCGGATCGGAAAATCCGCCTTCATAGACGGTGGAATTGATTGCAGCTGCGGGCATCAGTCTTCCCCTCGCACCATGGTGAAAAAATTGACCCGGGTGGCCGCGGTTTCTTCGCGCATCTTCGCGTCAGTCGCGCCGGCGAGCTTTTCAAGCGGCGCAACGATATCGCGCTCGATGGCCTCGGCATGCGCCGGATCCTGCGCCAGCGCGTCGATCACGGCGACCAGCTGCGCCTTGCGGGTATCCCGCCCGCTGATCATCGCATGCCCGACCTCGCCCGAGCCGATCCGCACCGTCACCCGCGTCGCCGACACTTCGCCGACCTGGAACGGCTGCCCGTTGCCGCCGACCTGACCTCTGAGCGCCACAAGACCGGTCTCCGGGCCGCGCAACAACTCGACCGCCGGATCAAGCCCGGTCTGCTTCCAGCACGCCAATAGCTCTTTGCCCGGCGCCCTTGCCAGCACCGACAGCCGCCGTTGCCGTTCCGCGACGTCACCGGCAACGGATTCATCCTGCACATTTCCTGCAAGCGACATGGAAAACTCCTTATTTGTCTATTTATCTAGACAACCATATCAATTAAGATACACATATTCGCCGGATATGACGAGCCTGTGACATCACGAAAGGAAAGCTTGAGTGACCACACTTCAACGACGCACCGGGATCGCTTTGTGGCGGCAGGTCGCCGACCAGATCCGCCAGTCGGTTTTTGCCGGCATGGCCGCAAACGAGCGCCTGCCCGCCGAGGCAGAACTCGCCACCCGTTTCGGCGTCAACCGCCATACGGTCCGCTCGGCCATCGCGGCGCTCGAAAAGGAAGGCATCCTGCGTGCCGAGCAGGGCCGCGGCACCTTCCTCAATGACCGCAAGCGGCTCAGGTACCCGATTGGCCCGCGCACCCGTTTTTCCTCGGGCCTGGAAAACCAGGCGCAAACCCGCTCCGGCAAGCTGCTGTCGGCCCGCACCATCCCCGCCCCGTCCCGGGTCGCCTCAGCGCTCTCCCTGCCCGCGGATGCAGAGGTCATCGAATTGGCGACGGTCTCGGCTGCCGACGGCATCCCCATCTCCGCAGCCACCTCCTGGTTCGAGGCGCGCCGTTTCGCAACAATTGCCGATGTCTATCCCGAAACCGGCTCGATCACCGCCTCGCTGGCCAGGCTCGGGGTCGATGACTACACCCGCAAGACCACCGCCGTGGAAGCCCGCCATGCCAGCAGCGAGGATCTCGACCTGTTGGCGCTGTCGCCCGGCGCCATCGTGTTGTTGACCCGTTCGGTAGATGTCGATGCGGGAGGCTTGCCGATCCAGTATGGCGAATCCCGGTTTGCCGCCGACCGGGTCGAGCTTCTGATCGACAATGGCTGATCCGGAGGCACGGCCTGATCCGCTGACTGTCACAATGCAACACCCATCGTCACAAAACTGAAAACGGAATCGTGTTTAAGCCTGCCAGCAAGACGATTGCTCAAGGTTCAGGCGGCTCCCGTGACCAAAAAATTCCGGACCATTTTCCTTTCCGACATTCATCTCGGCACCCCCGACTGTCAGGCCGATATCCTGATCGACTTTCTGCGCGAACATGACGCGCCGACGATCTATCTGGTCGGCGACATCATCGATTGCTGGCGCATGAAGCGCAAAGGCTTCTACTGGCCGCAATCCCACAATGATGTTGTCCAGAAGCTCTTGCGCAAGGCCCGCAAGGGCACCCGCATCATCTACGTGCCCGGCAACCACGACGAATTGCTGCGCGAGTATCAGGGCGTGCATTTCGGCGGCATCGAGGTGCGCGAACGCGACGTGTTCGAGACCGCCGACGGCAGGCGCCTGCTGGTAATCCACGGCGACGAGTTCGACATGGTGGTGATGAACCACCGCTGGCTCGCCCACTTGGGTGACATGGCCTACGGCCTGGCGATGTGGACCAACAAGTGGCACAACCGCACCCGCAAGTTGCTCGGCCTTCGCTACTGGTCGTTTTCCCGCTGGGCCAAGCTGAAGGTCAAGGGCGCGGTCAACTTCATCTCGGATTTCGAGGAAGTGCTGGCCGAGGAAGCCCGCAAGCACGACGCCGACGGCGTCATCTGCGGCCATATCCACCATGCCGCCAACGAGATGCGGGGCGGCATTCACTACATCAACACCGGTGACTGGGTGGAAAGCTGCACCGCCGTGGTCGAGCATTCCGACGGCCGGATGGAAATCATCGACTGGTCGCGGCGCATTTCCGAGAAAGCCGGAAAGCCCGCCAAGGCCAAGCAGATCAAGGCTATCGCCAGCACCCAGGGCAAGGCCGCATGACCGCCGCCCCCTCCTTCTCTCTCCGGAGCCACCCAAAATGACCATGATTGAAACCACAGCCGTCGGCGCCCGCATCGATGGCGCCGTCGTGCGCAACACCGCCCTGTCGTCGACAGGATTGCTGGAGCGGGTGTTCTCGGCAGCTTTCCGCGGTCTCGTCTATCCGCAGATCTGGGAAGATCCGCTGGTCGACATGCAGGCCCTGGCGCTGAAGCCGACCGACACGCTGGTCACCATCGCCTCCGGCTCCTGCAACGTGATGTCCTATCTGACAGCCAACCCGGCTGAAATCATTGCCGTGGACCTCTCGCCGGCACACGTGGCGCTTGGCAAGCTCAAGCTTGCCGCCGCCACCCACCTGCCCGGCCACACCGCGTTTTCAAACATGTTCCGCCACGCCAATCTGAAGACCAACATTGCGCTGTACGAGCGCCACATCCGCCCGCATCTCGATGACAAGACCAGGGCCTACTGGGATGGCCGCGAGGCCAATGGCCGTCGCCGCATCAGCCGCTTCACCCGCGGCTTCTACACCACCGGTCTGCTCGGCCGGTTCATTTCCGCAGCCCACGTGATCGGCAAGATCTATGGCGTTGATCCGCGCGACCTGCTGCGCATGGACAGCGTTGAAAAACAACGCGAGTTCTTCGAAACCCGCATTGCCCCGGTGTTCGACAGCCGCAGTTTCAAGGCGCTGACCTCGCTGCGCGCCTCGCTGTTCGGGCTGGGCATTCCGCCGGCGCAGTATGAAGCGCTCGCTGGTGACGCACCTGACGGCATGACCGGCGCGCTGCGCGCCCGCACCGAACGGCTGGCCTGCGGCTTTCCGCTGAAGGACAATTACTTTGCCTGGCAGGCCTTCGGCCGCGGCTATCAGCCCGGCGAGAGCGCCAGCCTGCCGCCCTACCTCGAAGCGAAGAATTTCGAGACCGTCCGCCGCAATGCAGGCCGCGTCGAGATCGTCAATGAGAGCGTCACGGCACTGCTCGCGGCCCGGCCCGCGAACTCGGTCGACGCCTTCGTGCTGCTCGATGCCCAGGACTGGATGACCGACAGCCAGCTCAGCGAGTTGTGGGCCGAAATCACCCGCACCGCGACACCTGGCGCCCGCGTCATCTATCGTACCGCGGCGACGGATTCGCCGCTTCCGGGCCGGATTCCCGATGGCATCCTCGACAGGTGGGACTATCGCAGCGAGGAAAGCCTCGAGCTCGGCGCCCAGGACCGATCGGCGATCTATGGCGGTTTCCATCTACACGTAAAGCGCGGATCCGTCTGATGGATGCGCTGCCGGCCAATGCATCGCTGATGGATGGCATTTACCGTCATCAGCGCCATATCTACGATCTGACCCGGCGGTATTATCTGCTCGGCCGAAATGATCTGATTGCAGCGCTCAAACCGCCGGCGGGCGGCTCGGTGCTTGAAATCGGCTGCGGCACCGCCCGCAATCTGGTGCTGACCGCTGAGCGCTACCCGGATGCGCAGCTGTTCGGCATCGACATTTCCTCCGAGATGCTCAAATCAGCCGACGCGACAGTCGCGAAAAACCGCATCGGTGATCGGGTTCACCTGGCCCAGGGCGATGCAACCCGGTTTGATGCGGCCGAGCTTTTCGGTACGCCCCGCTTCGACCGGGTGTTCCTCTCCTACAGCCTGTCGATGATCCCCGGCTGGGAAGCAGCGCTGCATCAGGCGATGCAGGCCGTGGCCCCGGGCGGAGAACTGCACGTCGTTGATTTCGGCCAGCAGACCCGCCTCCCCGGCTGGTTCGGCAAGGCTCTCAAAAGCTGGCTTGCGCGGTTTCACGTCACTCCGCGGGCAAACCTCGAGCAGGCCATGAGGGCACTGGCAGCCGATCATCAGGGAAAGTTCGAGTTTTCATCGATCTACCGGGACTATGCCCGGATCGGCGCCATCCGCCTGCCGTAACGCATTATCCGGCGCCGCCGACATCGCTCTGGGCCACCGCGACCGTCTTCACGATGGCGTAACACTGAGCTCCGGGCGTAAGCTCCAGCGCCAGCGCCGAACGCCTTGTTATCCGCGCCAGCAGCAGATCTTCGCCGGCCTTGAGCTGAATGATCGCACCCGGCCCGTCGCCGAGCCGCACGGCAGTCACCGTGGCGGGCAGTACATTGAGTGCTGACAGTCCCTCCGGCCGGGTTCGCGACAACATCACGTCCTGCGCCAGGATACGGATGTGCAGCCGTGCGCCGATCCGGGCCTCGACCCTAGGCAGGAACAGCGAGCCTGCCGACGCCTCGAGCCGGGTCAGCCCGTCGTCTTCCTGGGCAACCACCGTGGCATGCAGCGACGCGCCCGCACTGCGAACCCCGAGCGCCGGAACGCTTTCGGGATCGGACAGCACCTCGGATGCCGGACCGGCGCGAACCACCCGGCCATTCTCCATCAGCACCAAAGTTGTTGCCAGCCGTGCGACCTCGGCCATCGAATGGCTGACATAGAGCACGGGAATGGCGGTCTCCTCGCACAGCCGCTCGAGATAGGGCAGGATCTCGGCCTTGCGCTCCTCGTCGAGCGCGGCCAGCGGTTCATCCATCAACAACAGGCGCGGATTTGCCAACAGCGCCCTGCCGATGGCCACACGCTGTTTTTCACCGCCCGACAGGCCACCTGGCCGCCGTTCGAGCAACCCGTCGATGCCCAGCATGGCAACGATCTGGTCGAAATCCGCGCCGGGTTCGCGCGGCCCGAACCAGCTGCCATAGACGAGGTTCTGGCGTACGCTGAGATGCGGAAACAGCCGGCCTTCCTGAAACACGTAACCGAGCCGCCGCCGATGTACCGGCACCGAGACCCGGCGCTCAGCGTCAAACAGAATTGTCTCTCCGAGACGGATGTGCCCTGTATCGGGCTTGAGCAACCCGGCTACGGCGTTGACCACCGAGGTCTTGCCCGAGCCCGAGCGGCCAAACAACGCCGTCACGCCTTGTGGCGCCTCGAAAGCCACGTCCAGAGAGAAGGCGCCAACGCGATGCGCGATATGGACCGTAAGGCTCATGATCCCGATATCCTTCGCGCCACCGCTCGGCCCACCCATTCCGACAGGAACAGCGCCAGGAGCGCGATCGCCACCGCGATCAGTACCAGTTGCGCCGCCTGTCCGTCGCCGCCCGGAACCTGCAGGAAACTGTAGATCGCCGACGGCAGCGTCTGGGTCTGCCCCGGAATGTTGGAAACAAAGGTGATGGTGGCGCCGAACTCGCCCATCGCCTTGGCAAAGGCCAGGATCGCGCCGGCAATCACGCCGGGCAGGATCAGTGGCAGGGTGACGGTGGCAAACACCCATGCCCGCGACGCGCCAAGCGTCGCCGCCGCCTGTTCAAGCTTCGGATCGACAGCCTCGATCGCAAGCCTGATGGCTCGCACCATCAACGGAAACGCCATCACCGCCGCGGCCAGCGCCGCCCCGGTCCAGCGGAAGGCAAACACCAGTCCGAAATATTCATCGAGGAACCCGCCGATCGCCCCGCGACGGCCGAAGGTCAAGAGCAACAGGTAGCCGGTCACCACCGGCGGCAGGATCAGCGGCAGGTGCACCAGACCGTTGAGCACCTGCTTGCCCCAGAAATCGTAGCGCGCCAGCACGTAGGCCACCGCCACGCCGAACGGCAGGCTGAAAACGGTCGCCCAGAATGACACTTTCAGTGAAAGCCCGACAGCGCTCCACTGATCAGGGGTGAGCCAGTCAGCCATTGCCCTGCCCGGTCAGCGGCAGGAAGCCCTGGGCCTTGAATATTGCGGTCGCGGCGGGACTGCTCAGCGCCTCGAGAAACGCAGCCGCATCCGGCGCCGCGGAACTCGCGGTGATGGCGGCAGGATAGATGATCGGAGCATGGCTCTCTTCGGGAAAACTGGCGACAACGCTGACATTGTCATCGGCCACCGCGTCGCTCGCATAGACAATGCCGAACGGCGCTTCACCGGAGGACACCAGCGCCAGCGCTGCCCGCACATTGTCGGCCTGCGCAACCTTTGCCGACACACTGTCCCACAGGCCGAGATTGCTCAGAGCCGCCTTGCCATAGACCCCGGCAGGCACGGAATCGACCAGCGCCATGGCCAGCCGTTCCTGGCCCAGCATGCCCGCCAGATCTGTCTCCGGTCCAAGCTCCACACCCGCAGCGTCACGGTCATGCGCAATCAGCACCAGGCGATTGCCAAGCAGGTCCTTGCGCGTCCCGGCGCGGATCATCTGCTCTGATTGGAGATAGTCCATCCAGTCGGTCGATGCAGAGATAAAAATATCCGCCGGCGCGCCCTGTTCGATCTGCCGCGCCAGGCTGGAACTGCCGGCATAGGAGACGGTCACCGTCTTGCCGCTGCTTTTCTGCCAATCCGCTGCGATCGGGTCGAGAGCGGTCTTCAGGCTGGCGGCGGCAAACACCAGCACCTCATCCGCGCTTGCCTGCACGGGGGCCAGCAGCACGCAGATCAGGGTGAAAATTCGGACCAGTCGACCGAGAAAACAGCAAAACATCAAACAGGCTCCGGCACATGGCAGTCCCAATGGAAGTACCAGTGCGGCCCCTCGGCTGGCAAGCACAATGGCTTTGATCAGACGGCGCAGTGTCGACCGCCCAAAAAAGGCCGGAAGCGAGAACCTCGCTTCCGGCCAGGTTCCCACAGGGACGAATGATCAGCCGAACATGTCGGCCGTAATTCCGGCATACCAGCCCACAGACTCCTCGAAGTTCGCCTTGCGCAGCGCATTCTCCTCGTCCATCTGGCTGATGAAGCCCTGGGTCGAGGCGATCTTGCCGTCTCCGGGCGCGTATTGAGCCCCGACCTTGATGCTGTCGTCGGTTTCGATCAGGCTCCAGCAGGTGTTGGCGAACTTCGCCGGAAACACCTTCGAGCCGATCAGGTCGCCGCGCACTGCCATCGCTGCCACCTTGGCCTGGCTGTTGGCCGAGAAGCCGGATTTCGGCATGTCGCCGGCAATGCAGGCGTCGCCGATGACGAACACGGCATCATCGACCGTCGAGCGCATGCTGTCGGGCTGGATCGGGCAGAAACCGCTGTCGTCGGTCAAGCCCGCCGATGCCGCGATGGTGCCGGCCTTCTGCGCCGGAATGATGTTCAGGAGCGCGCCCTGGAAGGTGTCGAGATCGGTCTCCACGGTGCCCGCCTCGACATTGATGCCGTCGATACCGCCGTGCACATCGGGTCCGTACCATTCGATCATGCCGGGATAATGCTTCTCCCAGCCTTCCTGAAATACGCCCTGCTTGGAGAATTTCGGCTTCGGATCGAGGATGATGACCTTGGAATCGGTCAGCCCCTTGGACTTGAGCACATGCGCCATCATCGAGGCCCGCTCGTAAGGCCCGGGCGGGCAACGGTACGGATTGGGCGGCGCCACCATCAGAATCTGCTGTCCGTTCTCGATCGCATCCAGCTTGGCCTTGAGGATCTTGGTCTGTTCGCCCGCCTTCCAGGCATGCGGTGCAATTGTCGAGAGCTCCTCCGAATAGCCGCCGACCGAATCCCAGATCAGGTCGATGCCCGGTGAAACCACCAGCCGGTCGTAGGGGATGGACGAGCCATCCGCCATCATCACCATCTTCTTTTCGCGGTCGACGCTTGCCGCACGGCCAGTCACCTTGGTGATGCCGTAGCTCGATTGCAGCGTGTCATAACTGTGGGTGATCGATTCGAAACTGCGCAATCCGCCGACATAGAGGTTGGAGAAGAAGCAGGTGGTGAACATCTCGGCATCGTCGATCAGCGTCACATCGATGCCGCCATCGGAATCCTTGGCGATGTAGCGGGCAGCCGTTGCGCCCCCCGCGCCGCCGCCGATCACCACAACACGTGGCTTGTCCTGTGCACGCAGATAGGTTGGAAGCGAAAGTGCCGCAGCACTGGCTCCGGTGAAAAGTCCGAACTGGCGTCTGGTCAGGCGTGTCATGGTATCCTCCCGTTGCAGGTTGCAGTTATTGCGGATCAAGCGAACTGAAATAAGCCGCCAGCGCCGCAATCTCCTCGTTGTTGAGATTGGCGACGCGCAATTTCATCACTTCATTGGAGCGCACATTGGAGCGGTACTCAAACAGCGAGCGGACGAAATAGTCCTTCGGCAATCCGACAATCGACGGGATGCCGTCCGCATGGCCGCTGGCCTGGTGGCAGGTCACGCACTCCCCGGCGAGGTACTCGCCATATTCCGGATCGCCCTCTATCTGAAGCACGATATCGGCAAACCCGTGAACTCCGCCGTCGCCCGACGTTTCCCCAATCACCGGATCGGCCGCCGGAGCCTGCCGCGTGGCGGTCTCGAGCCAGTTGACCAGCGCGTGACGATCCTTGGGATCGGCCATGCCGCGAAACGACATCCGGTTGCCCTTGATGAAATCACGTGGACGTTCGAGATAGTCGCTGAGAGTTTCGACCGTCCAGACAAGCCCAGCCTCCCCGGCAGCGCGCATTCCGGCCGAATAGCGGAAGTCGTCCAGGCTGCCTGCCTTGCGGCCGAACAGCCCGTCCAGGTGCGGCCCGACCTTGTGCTTTGCCCCGGCCCCGATCTCGTGACAGGTCATGCACGGCTTGAACAGCTTTTCGGGATCCTCCGCCCTGGCAGCGCCAGCGGTGCCCGACAGCATCGTCACTCCAAAAAAAATGGCAGGCACCAGTCCGCGCAACGTGGTGTTACGGGTCTGGTGCCTGCCATGATCGGCCATATTGCCTCTCCTCAAGGGCGCGTTATAACGCCCGGCTGTTAGTCGATACCTCCGGCATTCTCGTCGCCTTCGCCTTCCGGCGTGACGTCGATTACCTGGGCGCGGGCGGTGATTTCCACCGGAGCCGGCTTGCACTCGGTCATGCAGGGCTCGATGCCCTTGGCGTAATGCGGCTCGCTCGCCCTGTCGTCCGGAACGAAGTTCTCTTCATTCGGCATCTTGATCGTCGCGAAGTTCTCGTTCGAGAGTTCGAACTCCTCGTCATCCACCAGATCATTGAGATACAACAGATAGGCGGTCAACGCATAGACATCATCATCCGACAGCGAACGGGCATTGCCGAACGGCATCGCACGACGGACATAATCGAACACCGTCGACAGGTAAGGCCAGTAGGAGCCGATGGTCTTGACCGGACGATCCTTGAGCAGCGTGCCCTGGCCTCCGGCCAGCACCGGCCAGCGGCCTGCACCCTCGCCGAAATCGCCATGGCAGACAGCGCAATTGTCGGCAAAGATCGGCTCGCCTTCAGCCACGGTGCCCTTGCCGACCGGCAGGCCCAATCCGTCGGGACGGACATCGATATCCCAGGCCGCAATTTCATCCGGCATCGCCTTGCGGCCCAGCCCGAATGCGCCCTGGCTTTTCTCCACCACCATCTCTGCTGCCGGTGCGGATTCTGCTGCCGGCGCGGCTTCCGGTGCCGAACTCGCGGCGGCGGTTTCAACCGGGGTTTCACCGGCTGCTTCCGCCGCCGGAGCGGCTGCAACGTCTTGGGAGAACGTTTTCAGGTAAGCCACCACATTGGCGATATCGTCGTCTTTCTTGAGGCCGGCAAAGGCCATCTTGGTGCCCTTGATCATGGCCTTGGGCTTGGCCAGGAATGTGGTCAGCCCGGCTTCATCCCAGATCAGACCACCTTCGCCGGCTTCGATCATGGCCTTGGAATACTTGTAGCCTTCCGCACCGCCGGCAGAGCGGCCAAACAGCTCGTTGAGCTCCGGGCCGACCTTGTGGCTGGCGCCATCGCCAACGGCATGGCAGGCCTTGCACTTGTTAAACACTTTCTTGCCTGCATCAGCGTCGCCTGCCAGCGATGGGCTGGCAAAGGCCGCGAGTGCCAGGACGGCAACCGCCGCAGACTTAGGAAACTTCAACATTTTCAACCACTCCGTCGTTGTTGACGTGCCATGTCTGGATGCCATTGTTGTGATAGATCGAATTGCCGCCGCGCGCGGCGCGCAGCTCGTTCTTGGTTGGCTGGACCAAGCCCTGATCATCAATGGCACGGGACTGCAGCAGCATTTCCGAGCCGTCCCAATTGATATCGAGATAGAACCGGTGCAGCGCCTTGGGCAGGCTTGGCCCGTCGATCCGGGCCTGCTGCCAGGTGCGACCGCCATCAATCGTCACATCGACACGCTTGATCGTGCCACTGCCCGACCAGGCAAGGCCGGAAATGACCAGCGGGCCTTTGCCATGGGTGACCGGAGCCTGCGGGCTCGGGCTGGTGATGACCGATTTCACGTCCATCACCCAGGTGTGCCGGCGGGCCTTTCCATCGGGAAGAAGGTCGGTGTATTTCGACGTCTCTTCGCGTTGCGCCCATGGCTCGTCGCCCACTTCCAGGCGGCGCAGCCACTTCACCCACATGTTGCCTTCCCAGCCGGGAACGCACAGGCGGAGCGGATAGCCCTGTTCGGCGCGCAACGCCTCGCCATTCATCTTGAACGCGACAAGGCAATCATCGAGCGCCTTTTCCATCGGGATCGAGCGGGTCATCGCTGCAGCGTCGGCGCCTTCGGCCAGCAGCCACTTGCCGTTTGTCTTCACGCCTGCCTCTTCAAGCAGGTAGCGCAGCGGCACGCCGGTATAGACCACGCAATGGATCATGCCGTGGGTGAACTGGCAGCCATTGAGCTGCGAGCCCTTCCATTCCATGCCGCCATTGGCGGCGCATTCGAGGAAGTACACCCGGTTTTCCCGCGGGAACCGCTTCAGGTCCTCCATGGTGAAGACCAGCGGCGTGTCGACAAGGCCGTTGATCATCAGCCGATGATCGGCCGGATCGATGACCGCCGTGCCACCATGGTGGCGCTCGAAGCAAAGGCCGTTCGGCGTGATGATGCCGTCAAGCTCGTGCAGCGGGGTGAAGTTGATCGAGGAGACCGGGTCGGACGTCAGCCATGGCACATTGCGGCGCACGACATTGGCTTCGAATTCCGATGGCTTGCCATAGGGTGCAACGTCCACGCCCTCACCAAGATAGCGGTTCCAGTCCTGGATCTCGGTGATCAGCGGATCGCCCGCAGCCCGTGCCGCACCGGCGCTCGCCGCAACCGCGGCACCGCCAAGCAGGCCGGCCTTGAGAAAGTCGCGCCGTGACGCTGATTGTTTCGTCCGTTTCGGGTCGGCACTGTCTACCATGAGATCCTCCCGTTGCGCATATTCAGCATCTGCATTGTCTTCTCCGTCTTCATCGCCGGGGTCTTGGGGTCCGGCCATTCAAGTCAAATCGGGATCAGCGGATTACCCGGACTGCCGCAGCGTCCGGATCCAGCGTAACCACCGATTTTTTGGTGATGTAGTTTTCCATGAGATCGTAGATCGCGGGACCTTCGACCCCCTCGTTCACCGACGCCCAGCCGCCAACGGTGTAGGACTTGTCGGCTTCGAGTGGCTCACCATTGCTGGTCAGGCGCATATCGGTAATCCGGTTGCCCATTGTGGCTTCAGGCGCACAGGCGTAGCTGAAGCCACCAACCCGGACCATGTCGCCACCCTGCTGCAGGAACGGATCCTTGTTGAACAGGTTGTCGCAGACATCTTCCATGATGTCCTTGAGCTGTGCACCGGTGAACTCAAGGCGGTACACCGCCGGATAGCTCATCGAGGTTTCGGTGTAGAGGTCGTCGATCGTGATGTCCGAACCTGGAAGCAGCGTCGTGCCCCAGCGGAAGCCCGGCGAAAGCGCGATCTGGGTATCGCGTTCTTCCATGATGCCCTGGCAGATCAGATCATCCCAGGTACCGTTGAAGTTGCCGCGGCGGTACAACAGGCTGTCGGTCCGTCCGATCACCCGCTGTGTTTCCTCCTCGTAAGGCGCCCGCACCTCGGCGATCTTGGCCTGCATTTCCGGATCCGGTGTGATCACGTCGGCAAAGACCGGGATCAGGTTCGAGCTGTAGCCGGCAACCTTGCCGTCCTTCACCTCAAGGTCGATACGACCGAGATATTTGCCGTGCGAACCCGCCGACATCAGCAGCGTGCCGTCAACCTCGAGCGCGAACGGGGTTGCGTCGTGGGTATGGCCGGTGACGATCACGTCAAGCCCGGTAACGACGCCGGCCAGCTTGCGGTCGACGTCGAAGCCGTTGTGCGACAACATCACCACTATTTCCGCGCCTTCGGCGCGCGCCGCATCGACATTGGCCTGCATCACTTCGGGGCGGATGCCGAACGACCATTTCGGGAACATCCAGCTCGGGTTGGCGATCGGCGTGTAGGGCATTGCCTGGCCGATGACGGCAACCTTGACGCCGCCACGCTCGAAATAGGCGGTCGGCTCAAACGCCGGCTCATCCCATTCGGCATCGAAGATATTGGACGCCAGGAACGGATAGCCCATCGCCTCGATGAGTTCGAGGAAACGGTCCTCGCCGAAGGTGAATTCCCAGTGGCCGGTCATCGCATCGGGCTTGAGCAGCTTCATGCACTCGACCATGTCCATGCCATTGGTCTTCAGCGACGTGTAGGAGCCCTGCCAGGTGTCTCCACCGTCGAGGAACAGCACCTTGTCGTCGCCGCGCTCGGCGCGGATCGCCTTGACCAGCGTCGCGGTGCGGTCGAGACCGCCGAGTTGACCATAGGTACGGGCGAGCTCCACATAATCGACCATCGTGTGGGCGTAGGCGTAGGCGCTGCCCTTCTCGATGCCGAAATAGTCGAGGAAACCCTCGGCGACCAGATGCGGCGGCACGCCGGCATAGGCCCCAACACCGATATTGGTGTCCGGCGGACGGAAGAAGACCGGCTTGAGCTGGGCATGACAATCGGTGAAATGCAGCAGCGTCACCTGGCCCTTGGAATCAAACTTGAGAAGATCGTCCTGGGTCAGCTTCTGCTGCGCCAGCGCCCGTGTCGGATTGGCACCCAGACCGGCAGCGCCAAGCACAAAGCCGGCATTCACAGCATATTGCAGAAAATCTCGCCTGGTATGCATCCCATTCTCCATTTGGGTGAAAAACGGACGAACGATCTCGCTCCGGCAACTGCCAGAATCCGCATTTCGATTGTATTTCAATTCGTTAACGCAAAACTCTTCAAGTCAGCTCGATCTGAAGAACGGCTTATGCGTGGTGTCACAGTATTACAGCGGCCGCTTCGGCTCCGGCTTGACTTGCCTTGCTGTAGAGCCGGAGGCGTCGAAACGCCTCCGGCCAATTCTAGAGCCTACTGGCGAACCGACGGGGTCTCAACCGAAAGGCCGGTACCGCGCCATGTCACGTAGGTTTCAAGCGCCATAAGCTCGTCCGAGAACGCCTTTGGCTGTTCCGCACGGGTATCGCGAATACAACCGCGGAAGCGCTGATGCAGCGAAGTCAGACCGCTCTTCAACCGGTAAGTCGGGAAGCCGTTGACTTGGCCCTGACTCAAGTGGTCTGCGCGGATGAACTTGCCCATGGCAACTTCGTGGCAGCTGGCGCAAGCAAGGTTCAACTGACCCGTACGGGTGTAGTAGACTTCCTTGCCCTTTTCCCACCAAGATTGCATGTCGCCCTGAGACAGGTCAACTTCCACGGGCATGCCCAGCGACTGATGCTTGATGTAAGCAGTCAGGTCCTGTTGGCCGCCCTTGTTGAAGGCAAGCGCCTCGGCACCCATCTGCTCGGTACGGCACTTGTTGATCTGCAGCTCGACATTGATCGGCTTCTTCGAGTCCGCATCCCATTTCGGGAAATGCGCACCGACGCCCTTCATGCTCTCCGCAGCATCGCCGTGACAGGTCGCGCACGACTTGCCGGCAGTGCCTTCGACCGTGTTCCACATCTCTTCGCCCGCCTCAACAGCAAGCATGCCTGGGTTCTCGATCGTGTCCCGCTCGACATCGCGGGTTTCGGCCTCGCGGAAAAGCCAACCGGAATACACCTCGTCGAACGGGTGTCCTTCCGGTGCCTTTGCCCGCGTGACAATCGGCATGCCGTCGATTTCGAGCGTGTCGTCGACCGGATCAGCCATTACCGGTCCGGATCCGACAATTGCGGCCGCCAACGCAACACTGGCTATCAAAAGTCTCTTCATAACAGTCTCCGTCCTCCCGGGATTTCCCGCGCGTGAGCCTCCCCCCGCTCGGGTTCCCTCCCAAAGTTATTTGACTTCGATCGGTGCCTCGGCCTCGTAGACCGACCCGTCATCATCGAGCCAGGTGAACTTGAAGGTTCCGCTGGCCGGGACCTTGGCGTTGAACTCGAAATAGGGATTGGCGGAAATCGCCGGATCCAGATCACATTCGAACACCACCTGACCTTCGAAGGTGCAGGTGAACTTGTTGATGATCTGACGCGGAATGGGGTTGCCATCCTTGTCCTTGCGCTGACCCGATTCCATATCGTGGCTGATCAGCGTCTTGATGGTGATCACCTCACCGGCCGTAGCCGACTTGGGCACCTTGATGCGTGGTTTTGATGCCATTTTCGTAAATCCTGTCCTGGCTCAGCCGCCGCAGCCGCCGATGGTTACCTTGACCTGCTTCTTGTCCATGAAGACCGAACCGTCTTTCATCTTCGCAACAGCGATGACGTTCTGGGTCTTGGCAAGACGGATGCGGGTCGTTGCAAGCGCTTCTCCGCTCATTTCAGTGAAATGAAAGGTTGCGACCGCCGGGCTGGGGTTGCCGTCAGCGAAGATGATGACCGATTCCACCAGGTCGTCTCCGCTCATGGCGCTTTCCACAGTGACCGTTACCGGCACGGTGTTGCCGTTTTCGGCGATTTCAGGCGCGTTCAGCATGACCTTGCCTTCGCTAGGGGTCGCCCCACCGGCAAATTCCATGACCATCTTTTCCGCATCTTCCGCAGAGGCCAGAGCCGGAGTGATCCGGGCGCCGGCGACTGCGAACGCGGCTGCGCCCGCCGTCAGTCCTAAGACGTTTCGTCTTGTCAGTTGCATTGGCTTCGAGCTCCTTTGCTCCAGATTATTCCTTGAGTGTACCGAGATAGGCCAAGACATCCTCGACCTGCTGAGCAGTCAGGATCGTCTTGTCCACAAAGCTGCCGGCAACGTGCTGGCCAACCTTGAGAGAGTAAAAACCCGGCATGATGGTTTCGTCGGTGAAGACCATTTTCGAATTCACCAGAATGGCCCTGAGCATGGGCTCATCCCAACGCGACGCCACGCCATCAAGCGCAGGCCCCACATCGCCGTGGAACAGCTCTTTCGACATGTCGGCATTGGCGTGGCACGCCAGGCAATTGCCCAGCTTCCGGCTCTTGAACGTATCCGCACCGGCAACGGGATCACCCGCCACACCGGTCAGCGAAGCGGCAACACCGTCATCGGTGAACTCCACCGCGTCAGGCGCAAGCTCGCTGGCCATAGCTGCAGTCGATAGCGCAACCGCTGCTATCGCCCCCAGTGTAAATTTCATTCGCCTCATCATTTGGCGTTCCCTCCTCCGATTGACCGGGCACCAACAGCCCGGATCCGCTCCGATTCCAAGATAGTCATACTTTGACGCACAATCAATGCAAAAATATGATTTCTTGAATGTATACTCTTTCACGATTCATTCCGCGTCAAGTCGTCCCTGCGTACGCAATTCGTTGATGATGCGGGCATGATACTTCTGGAAGTGTTCCTCTCCCTCATAACCTTTCTCGGCTACCCATTTGAACATGTTGAGAAAAGTCCACTTTCCAAACGCCCCGGGCATGGTCGCGACCGCAGCTTCGGCGGCATTGACGCCTTCCGGAACTTCCTCAGGCAGGAACATCAGCGTCGGGGTGAAGACATAGCCCCATTTCCGCGCTGCCGATTTCTCCGTCAACGTCTCGCCATCGAGATCGGTCACTTCCTCGTCGCCGAACATGTTATACTGAACGACCTTGAAATTTGCCTTGATGAAGTCCGACACTTCGGGGTCCGACAGCAAGTCCTCGTGCATCTTGGCACAATAGATGCAGCCGCGCTGCTCGAAAATCATGACCAGGCGCTTGCCCTCTTCCTTTGCCGTCTCGATGTCTTCTGCAACATCACGGAAGGTAAGGGCAAACCAGGCTTCCTTGTGCAGGCCATCCTCGCCGATCTCGGATGACCAGGCTTGAGCCGAAAAGGCCGCAAGAGCGGCGAATGCGAGTATCGTACGTCTCATCATGGCACTTCTCCTATCCAATGGTGGCGAAAGCTGGAAACATCTCGAGCAGCCATTGCGCAATCCGGGACATCTGACCGGTCATGAATAAAATTCCGGTTACCACAAGCAGCACGCCCATGGCTTTTTCAATCACCGCCATATGTTTCTTGATCCGGCTCGAAAACCGGATGAACCGGCTGGCGAAAATTCCGGCAACCACAAAGGGTATGCCGATTCCGAGCGCATAAAGCCCCAGCAGCATCGCGCCCTGTGTGGCACTCTCCTGGGCTCCCGCCATGAAAAGAATCGCCGCCAGGATCGGCCCGACGCAGGGCGTCCATCCGAAGGCAAAAGCCAGCCCCATGACGTAGGCGCCAACCATCCCGGCCGGCTTGCGCTCAACGTTGACCCGCGCCTCGCGGTAAAGCAGGGCAATCCGGAACACGCCGAGAAAATGCAGCCCCATCAACAGGATCAGAATGCCCGCGACGATTGCCAGCACGTCGAAATACCGGGCCACCGACTGCCCGATCACACTGGCGGTTGCACCGAGCGATATGAATACCGTGCTGAAGCCCAGCACGAAGGCGATCGAGGCAAACGCGATTCGGCGCGAAGCCGCATTGTTGGTCTCGGCGTTCTGCACTTCGTTGAAGCTCATCCCCGCCAGGTAGGCGAGATAAGGCGGCACGATCGGCAACACGCAAGGCGAGAAGAAGGACAGCAATCCCGCCAGAAACGCGGCACCATATCCGACATCAATCATCTGTCCGTCCTCCCTGCAGGCGCTGCGCGTCAGATCAGACTTGCATGAGCCGCACATCCACATTCTAAAATTGGTGTATGCGGGTTTATTCAATTGCCCTCAATTGGGCAGACCCAACATACACCGGCCATCTCGCCGAGCCTCCTCCGGCTCACGGCTGACCAGAATACGTTTGCAAGATATGCAAATGTCAATATATATTGCAAATACTATTTTCAGCGAATGGACCGGCGTCATGACCACAACTTACGCGGCTGCACTCGCCTTTCTCTTGGGCCTGACAATACCTGCGATGGCCGCCGAAATGGTCATGTTCGAGCAACCTGGCTGCGCCTGGTGCAAACGCTTTAACGACGAAATCGCACCTGCATGGCCGAACACCGACCAGGGCCGGCGCGCCCCGCTGCGGCGGATCAACATCCATGAATCCCTTCCCGCCGACCTGGCTGAAATTCCGGTCGAACGGTTCACACCGACATTCGTTCTGGTCGACAATGGCCATGAAATCGCGCGTTTGCGCGGATATCCCGGCGACCAGTTTTTCTGGGCGCTGGTCGATGAAATGCTGACGAAGCTGGAGCCATGACATCGGAACCGACGTCAGGCCAGGAGTTTACTGGTCAGAATATTGACATTCTCGCCGGACAGGCGCGCAAGGCGAGCGATATTCTCAAGGCGCTGTCTCACGAAACCCGGCTGCTGATTCTCTGGCTGCTGTCGGAAAGCGAAAAATCCGTTTCCGAACTTGAAGAACTCTTGGCGTTGCCGCAGGCCGCCGTCTCCCAACAGCTCGCCCGGCTGCGCCTGGACCACCTGGTCAGCACGCGCCGTGAAGGCCGGATCATTCACTATTCTATCTCCAGCTCCGAAGTCTCGGCCATCGTGGCTTCGCTTTACGAGTTGCTTTGCGATTCACCCGATCGGGAGAATTGAACCGCCACCACAGCATTGCTTGCATTGGTCTGAGCCGGGCCGTAAGTTTGAAAAAAACAGGACCGGGATCGAACCTGGCCAAAGGGAGGAGACGGCCATCATGATGGATTCGGGATGGATGCTGGCGCTGTCGGGCTGCTTGGTCGGTTCAGTCATCGGCTTTGCCGCGCGAAAAAGCCATTTTTGCACCATGGCAGCGCTGGAACGTCATTGGTACGCAGGCGACGACCGTCCCTTGCGGGCCTGGGCCCTGGCCGCATTCACCGCGCTCATCGCCACGCAATTGCTCGGTGCCGCGGGCCTCGTTGACATCGACAGATCCTTTTACCTGACCGAACCTCTGCCGATTGCCGGCGCGATTGTCGGCGGACTGATGTTCGGCGTTGGCATGGCGCTGGTCGGCACCTGCGGCTTTGGCGCGCTGGTGCGGCTTGGCGGCGGCAATCTGCGCGCGCTGGTGGTTCTCACCGGTCTCGGCCTCGCAGCCCTTGCCGCCCAGCGCGGCATCACCGCCCATGTCCGCGCCGCTTTGCTGGATCCGTTGTCGGTGGACCTGACAAATTTCGGCGGGCAATCGGTTGGCGCCCTTCTGACCCATGCCACGGGCTATGACATCCAGTTGCCGCTGGCGCTCGCCATCGGCGCGATCGGGCTGTGGTGGGTTTTCAAATCCGCCAGCTTCAGGGCCGACCGCAACCGGCTGCTTGCCGGACTGGTCATTGGCCTGTGCATCGCCGCCGGCTGGGTCGTCACCAGCCTGTACGCGGCGCAGGCGCTGTATCCGGTTCAGATCGAGGCCGGATCCTTTGTCATGCCTGTCGGCGACACGATCCTGCAGATCATTACCGTTACCGGAGAACTGCCGGATTACGGCATTGGCCTGATTGTCGGCGTGTTTCTCGGCGCATCCGTGTCGGCATTTCGCTCCGACGACATGCGCTGGGAAGCCTGCGACGATGCCCGCGAGCTGAGCCGCCATCTGCTTGGTGCGTTCCTGATGGGGACCGGTGGCGTTTTCGCGCTCGGCTGCACCATCGGCCAGGGCGTCAGCGCCTTTTCCGTCATGGCGATTTCCGCCCCGATCGTGATGATCTCGATCGCGGCGGGCGCCCGGATGGGTCTGGGAGTGCTTGTGGAAGGCAATCCCTTCAGCTTCCTCGCCGACTGGCGGGCACGCAAAACCTAGGCCGACGGCACGAAGCGGTAGGCATTGCCCTTGCGTTCCACCCTGCCCTCACCGGGCTTGGGAAGGTGGTAGGCGCTCAGCGCCGCTTTGTCGCTCGCAAGCCGGTCAAGCAGCTTGAGACGGGTTTCGACCCCCTTGGCTGCATCCTGGTCCGACCCGCTCGGCCAATCGGGATGCTCGAACGACACCGCGAAATGGGTGATCGCGTCACCGGCAACCAGCACCGGTTCGGAGCCGCCATGCAGCATGAACGACATGTGGCCGGGCGTATGCCCTGAGGTATCCACGGCCTCGACGCCCGACACCACCTCGGCGCCCGGTTCGAACAGGTTGATCATGTCTTCAAGGAACGCCAGCCGGTTCTGCGCACCGACGGCAAAGGTCTTGCGCTCTTCCGGCATCGCCTCGACCGTGGCCGGGTCACGCCAGAATTCCCATTCGGTGCGGCCCATGTGGAAACGGGCATTGGAGAAGATGATCTCGTCGAAATCGTCAACCAGCCCCCACAAATGGTCCGGGTGGCAATGGGTGAAGACAACGTCGGTGACATCGGCCGGATCGAAGCCGGCCTCTTCCATGTTGTCGAGCAGCTTGCCCGCCGACGGCATGAAATTATGACCCGAGCCGACATCGAACATGATCAGGCGGTCAGCCGACTTCAGGATCGGAACATTGCAGTCCGGCACCAGTGAATCGGTCGGCAATCCGTTTTCGACCAGCAGCGCAAGCAGCTCTTCCTGCGGCGCATCGGGATAGGAAAAGCTCAACGGCAACACCAGGTTGCCATCGCTGACGCTGGTCAGCACCGCATCGCCGATTTCAATCGCAAGCGCGGATCCCAGCCCCGCCGGTAAAATCGCCGAGGCAGTGGCCGCCAGGCCGCCCTGCAAGAGTGTACGCCTCATCAAATCAAGCGGTGCCATGATAACCTCCCATATAGATTTATTCGAATATTTGCTTTTGTCTTGACCCAGGTCAATGCCTGATCGCGCAATTCTGTCTTTTTGGCACAAAGAGGATTACCACAATGGACCTTTCACTGCTTGCTGACCGGTTCGGTGACAAATGGACGCTTCTGATCGGCGGTGCGGTCATCGGCGCGCTGTTTGGCGCCTTCGCGCAACAAAGCCGCTTCTGCCTGCGCGCCGCGGCCATCGAGTTCTCGCGCGGACAGATCGGCACCAAGATGTCGATCTGGCTGATCGTGTTCTCCACCGCCATTGCCGGCACGATGTTGCTGACGGCTCTGGACCTGTTCACCGCCACCGAAGCGCGCCAACTGGCGTCGCCGCAAAGCCTGTCGGGCGCTGCGATCGGCGGCTTGTTGTTCGGCACCGGCATGGTTCTGGCGCGCGGTTGCTCGTCGCGGCTTCTGGTGCTTTCGGCCACCGGCAATCTCCGCGCCCTGCTTTCGGGCCTGGTGTTCGCGGTTGTTGCCCAGGCCAGCCTGCACGGTTTCCTCTCGCCCGTTCGCGATGCCCTGGCAGCGCCGCTGACCACCCTGACGATCGGCTCGAACGATCTGCTGGTGCTGTCCGGGATTTCCGAAAAGACGGCTTTCAGCCTGGTCGTCACAGGTCTTCTGGCAAGCCTCGCGCTGGCCGTCTGGCGCAAGATCGGCCTGTGGAGAGCCATCGCCGCCTTTGCGGTCGGCGCCTGCATTCCGCTGGCCTGGTGGTTCACCAACGCCATGACCTCCATTGCCTTCGAACCGGTCCAGCTCGAAGCCTTGAGTTTCACCGGCCCCTCCGCCGACACCCTGATGCTGTTCCTGTCCCCGCCCGGCTCGATGATCGACTTCGACGTCGGCCTGGTGCCCGGCGTGTTCATCGGAGCCTTCATCGCAGCCCTGATAAAGGGCGAGCTCGAATTGCAGGGGTTCGAGGGCGGCGGCTCGATGCGCCGTTATCTCACCGGCGCTGCACTGATGGGATTTGGCGGCATGCTGGCGGGCGGCTGCGCCGTCGGCGCCGGCGTCACCGGGGCGAGCATTTTCGCACTGACCGCCTGGGTCACTTTGTTCGCGATCTGGATCGCTGCGGCAACGACGGATTGGGTGGTCGACCGCAAGTTGCCCGAACGCAACGCCCGGTCCCAGGCGCGCTCCCTCTCCGTGCACAGCTCAGCCCCCGATTTTCGCTCCGGGATCTGAAAAAGCCGCCAGGCCGGGCGCTCTCCGTACATCCGGGAGGTCGCGCTTTCCTGCCTGACGGCCTTTGCCGATGCGCCCTTTTCGAGCGTCGTTATTGATCCCCTCAGGATCTGGTTTGAACAATGCAGGAAGCGTGCCAATTCAAATTGGCCGGCAAAACCTCGGTACGGGCGCAGATTTCAGCTAGACCCTTGAAATCAATGCACCTGCAATGAGCAATTCGCTTGCGGGAAGAATGTCAGCCGCCCAATTCCTGAGCATGCCCAAATCCCGCGCATCCAATGCGCCGGCAGCCCCGATCACACCGAAACCGCCTCGCGCAAGGTCTCCTTGCTCAGGCTCTCGCGGTCACCGGCCATTTTCACTTCGCCGCGCTCGATCACGCAGAACCGGTCAGCCAGCCCGTAGGCAAACTCGAAATACTGTTCGACCAGCACGATCGCCATCTGGCCCTCATCGCGAAGCAGGGCAATCACCCGCCCGATCTGCTGGATGATGTTGGGCTGAATGCCCTCGGTCGGCTCGTCCAGCAACAGAAGCTTGGGCCTGGTGATCAGCGCCCGGGCGATGGAGAGCTGCTGCTGCTGCCCGCCTGACAGATCGCCGCCGCGCCGGTTGCGCATGTCTTTGAGCACCGGAAACAGCTCGTAGATATGATCCGGGATCCTGTGCTCGGAGCGCGGCAGGCAGGCAAACCCGGTTTCGAGGTTCTCCGTCACCGTCAGCAGCGGAAAGATGTCGCGGCCTTGCGGCACATAGCCGACGCCCCTGGCCGCCAGTTGGTGTGCCGGGATTTTGCCGATCGCCTGTCCGTCGAGACTGTAATCGCCCCCCGAGCGGTGATGCACGCCGGAGATGGCCTTGAGCAGGCTGGTCTTGCCGACGCCGTTGGTTCCCATCACGCAGGTCACCTGCCCGACATCGGCCTTCAGCGAGATGCCCTTGAGGATTTGCGACTGCCCGTAATGCAGGGTCAGATTGTTGATATCAAGCATCCTAACGCCCCAGATAGACGTCAATGACGTCGGAGTTTGCGGTGACATGGTCGAGCGATCCTTCCGCCAGCACCGCGCCTTCGTGCAGCACCGTCACCTTGCAGTCGAGCCGGCGGACGAATTCCATGTCGTGCTCGACGACGACGACGGCCCGCGTTTCAGCCGCCCGGCGCAACAGGTCGGTGGTATGCTCGCGCTCGCCCAGCGTCATCCCGGCGGCAGGCTCATCGACCAGCAGCAGCTTCGGGTCCTGGGCCAGCAGCATGCCGATCTCCAGCCATTGTTTCTGGCCGTGGGAGAGTTCGCCCGCGGTCCTGTCGAGTTCACCCGACAGGCCGATTTCGGCGGCAAGCTCGGCCACGCGGTCATTGTCCTTGGAAGACGACCGGTAACGCAGCACCGCAAACGGCAGCCGGTCATTGCTCAGCGCCATCGTCAGGTTGTCGCGCACGCTTTGCGCCTCGAACACCGTCGGGCGCTGGAACTTGCGCCCCACCCCGGCCCGCGCGATCTGGCTTTCCGACAGCCTCAGCAGATCCATCTGCGGCTCGCCGAACCGCACCCTGCCAGTGTCCGGCCGGGTCTTGCCGGTAACGATGTCCATGAAGGTGGTCTTGCCCGCTCCGTTGGGACCGATGATGGCGCGCAGCTCCTGCCCGCCGATTTCGAACGACAGGTTGTTGATCGCCTTGAACCCGTCGAAGGAGACCGAGATCGACGTCACTTCCAACAGCGCGCTCATGCCGCATCCTTTCTGACCAGCCGGTCGAACAACCCGCCGATGCCCTTTGGCGCAAACAGCGTCACCAGCACGAAGCCCAGCCCCAGCAGCACCTGCCACCAGTCGACCCAGTCGACGGTGTAGAAGCCGAGCGGGATGCTTGGCGCCTGACCGCCGGTGAACCAGGAGGAGAGCAACGACACCGTGGCGGCCCCGATAACGGCGCCGTAAAGCCGCCCGCGCCCGCCGATTGCCACCCAGACCGCGAGATAGATCGAGGCGATCGGCGCGATCTCCGCCGGGTTGATGATGCCGGCTTGCGGATAATAAAGTGCCCCGGCAATCGCCGCGATCACCGCCGTCAGCGTGAACACCACCAGCTTGTAGGCCTCCACCGGATAGCCCATGAACCGGATCCGCGCCTCATCGTCGCGGATCGCCCGGATCACGTTGCCGAACTTGCCCGACACCACCCAGGCCGCCACCAGGTAGCCGAGCCCAAGCGCAATCGCGGATGCCAGGAAGAACCACACCGAGACCACCGACTGCGGCAAGTCGGTGAGCCCCGGAATGTTCTGCAGTCCCGACAACCCGTTGTTGCCGCGCAACCCGCTGTCGTTCTGAAACAGGTAGAGCGACAGTGCCAGCGTCATCGCCTGGGTCAGGATCGACAGGTAGACCCCGGTGACGCGGCTGCGGAACGCCAGCCAGCCGAACACCAGCGCCAAGAGCCCCGGCACCAGCACCACCAGCGCCAGTTGCGCAAACAGGCTGTCGGCGAAATACCAAACCACCGGGATTTCAGCACCACCGACAACACCGAAGATCTGGGTGCCGATCGCCTCGCGGATCTCCTCGGCAGTCGGCGGCAGTTCTGCGCCGGCCAGCGAGGCGATGACGATGTCCTTGGTTCGCTCGTACATCAGCCACATGCCGATCATGTAGCCGCCGAGCCCGAAAAAGGCGAAATGGCCGAGCGACAGGATCCCGCAATAGCCCCAGACCAGATCCATGGCGATGGCAATCAGGCACAGGCACAAGGTCTTGCCGAGGATCTTGATGAAGCTGGTCGAAACCAGCCCGAGGCCAAAGCCTTCCGACAGCACGGTAATGGCGATGGTGAAGGCGGCCAGAAGTCCGATGAAGACCAGCACCGACGGCTGCCGCATGAACAGGGAACGCTGCATGGCTTAATCCCCCGCCGCACGGCCCTTGAGCGCAATGATGCCCTTGGGTCTGAACTGGATGAAAACGATGATAAAGATGATCATGTAGGTCTGCGCGGCGAGCGTATTGGAGGGATTGAAGAACTCGATCACCTTCTGCAACGACCCGATCATGCCCGCGCCCGCCAGCGTGCCCCAGATGTTGCCGACACCGCCGACCACCACCGTCATGAAGCTCTGCACGATGTAGCCCGAGCCAAGCTCGGAGGTGACCTTGGCAAACAGGCCGATGGCAACGCCGGCAATCCCGGCAATGCCGGAGCCGAGCCCGAAGGTCAGCATGTTGATCCGGTCCGGGTTGATCCCCATCGACGAGGCCATCCGCGGGTTTTGCGTCACCGCCCTTACCTCGAGCCCCAGCCGGGTCCGGTTGAGGACGAACAGCAGCAAGCCCAGAAAGGCGACCGCGAGCACGAAGATCGCAATGCGGATGTAGCTGATCGACACCACATCATTGAGCGCCCAGGCGCCATCGAGCCATGACGGCGAGGTCAAGGGACGCGCCTGTGTGCCGAAGATGTTCTTGGCGGTCTGCTGCAGCGCGATGGAAATGCCGAATGTGGCAAGCAGGGTTTCCAGCGGCCGGTGCGCCAGATGCCGGATCACCAGCCGTTCCAGCGCCACCCCGGCCATGAAGGCAACCGCAAAAGCCAGCGGCAGGGCGACGATGATCGAGACCGTGTAATCGGGAATGACTTGCTGGACGACGTAGCCGGTATAGGCGCCGATCATGATGAACTCGCCATGCGCCATGTTGATCACCCCCATCACCCCGAAGGTGATGGCAAGCCCGATCGCCGCAAGAAAGTAGATCGAGGCCAGCGACAGTCCGTCGAGCGCCAGGTCGACAAACTGGTAGAACCCGACCGTGCCGGTGATATCGGCCAGCGTCTCCCGTGCTGCGGTGGTCAGCACCGGGTCGGGTTCTGCATAGATTTCGGCAAACACATGGCCGGCGATCGCCGAACGCTGCTCTTCCGCGCTCACCAGCGGCGACACCGCACCGGTTGCCGCCAGCGCCAGGTAGGCCCGGTCGCGCGCCTCCTGCGTCACCAGCTCGCTGACCGGGATTCCGGCAACCGCGCCGTCCTTGATATTGACGATCAGCGCGGCTTTCCGCTCACTCAGCGGAACGATCGGCCGCGCCTTGCCGGCATCGACCAGCAACTGGTAGGCCGCAGCAGGCTCGATATCGCTGCCGGGCGTCAGCAGCTTCGCCACGTTCTTGCTCTCAGGCACCTGGTCGAAAAATTCGACGCGCGTCGCCAGCAGCGGGTTGAGCGCCGCCCGCGCGTCCACGCCCGGATCTCCGGCAAAGCTCCTGATCGCGGCTGTGCGCTTTTCCTGGTCGGAGCCGAACGGTATGGTCAGCAAGCGCTCCAGCCGTTCCTTGCGGGTCTTCAGCACCGGATCGGTTTCGGATTCAATCGCGCCACGCAGCACGCTCAGATGAGAGGCATTGGCGTCGCGCTCAAGCGCGGTCAGTGCCTGCAACCGCCGTTCCGGATCCGGATCGGACAGCTGGAACTGCACCAGCGCTGCCGCAATCACGCCACGCACGCCGCTATTGGGTTTGAGGTTTTTCAAGTCGCTCTTCTTGGCCAACCCGGCTTCCGCGCCGGTATCGACATCGATCAGGGCCAGATTGCCGCCATCGCGTTTCTCGATGAAGAAAAACCGGCCGTCGGCTTCCCGCTGCCAGAGATCCTTTTCCCGCCATTTCTCGAGAAACACCGCGACAGACGGCAATCCGCTGTCCACCAGCGCCTCGAGCACCGGCCCGATGGTCGTGCGCGAGGGTTTTTCGATCTTGGCGTGATGGGTTTCAAGAAGCGTGTTGAGGTTGCCCTCCTGCGCCCTGGCAGGTGCGAGCGTGATCAGCACGGCAAGGAAAATCAAGACAATGCGAAGCATGGGAAATCAGTACCGATTGGAAATGTGGAAGGGGAGCGAAAGCCCCCCTTCCCTCGTCAGCTGTCAATAATTGGAATTGAGCTGCACGCAGGTCTTGGTCTCGGTGTTGTACATGCCGCACTCAAGATCCTTCCAGTTTGATTCCAACACGGCCGATTCCGGCAGGAAGTCGGTCCAGGCATCGCCCGGCACCGGCTCGGTCTGGCTGATAATGTCAAACTGGCCGTCTTCCTGGATCTCGCCGATCAGCACCGGCTTGGTCAGGTGATGGTTGGGCAGCATCTCGGCTTCCGAACCGGTCAGGTTCGGGAACTTCTGGCCGTACATCGCGGTGCGGACTGCATCGACATCGGTGGTGCCGGCAGCCTCGACCGCATTCACCCACATGTTGAAGCCGATATAGTGCGCTTCCATCGGGTCGTTGGTCACCCGGTCTTCACCGGCAAACGCCTTCCATTCCTTGATGAACTCGGCATTGACCGGAGCATCGGCCGACTGGAAGTAGTTCCACGCTGCCAGGTGACCGACCAGGTTGGTGGTGTCGAGACCGGAAAGTTCTTCCTCACCGACCGAGAAGGCGACGACCGGGATGTCGTCGGCCGAGATGCCGGCGGCGGCGAGTTCCTTGTAGAAGCCGATATTGGCGTCACCGTTGATGGTCGAGATCACGCCGACCTTCTTGCCGTCGGCGCCAAGGGCGACCACGTCGGCAACGATCTTCGACCAGTCGGAATGACCGAACGGCGTGTAGTTGACGAAAATGTCCTCGGCGGCAATGCCCTTGTCCTTGAGATACTGCTCGAGGATCTTGTTGGTGGTGCGCGGGTAGACATAGTCGGTGCCCAAAAGCGCGAATTTCTCGACGCCGAGTTCTTCAAGGAAGTAATCGGTTGCCGGAATCGCCTGCTGGTTCGGCGCAGCACCGGTGTAGAAGACGTTCTTCGACGATTCTTCGCCCTCGTACTGGACCGGGTAGAACAGCAGGCCGTTGAGTTCCTCGATCACCGGCAGCACCGACTTGCGGCTCACCGAGGTCCAGCAGCCGAACATCACGTCGACATTCTGCACGGTCATCAGCTCACGGGCCTTTTCGGCAAACAGCGGCCAGTCGGATGCCGGATCGACGACAACCGCTTCGAGCTTCTTGCCCAACAGGCCGCCCTTGGCGTTCTGCTGCTCGATCAGCATCAGCATGGTGTCCTTCAGGGTGGTTTCGGAAATCGCCATGGTGCCGGAAAGGGAGTGCAACACGCCAACCTTGATGGTGTCGTCTGCGGCATATGCCGAGTGGGTCAAAATTGTCGAAGTAAGAAAAGCCGCCGCCCCGGCGTTGCGCAATGTAGTGGTAAATTTCATGTCAGCCTCCGTGCTGTTCGTGTCCACGGCCAACATCAATGCAAGCAGCTTGCCAGTTGCGGCAAAGCCCGGCTTTAAGGGATTTTTAAGGCTTCCGTAGCGGCGTTGCCTGAATTCGAACCTAATTTTTCCGCATTTTTGCCCATTTTAAGTGCACTGACTATTTTATATGCACAATAGTAGTTTCCTAGTGGCAAGCCAGCCAATGCTTTTCCCGCAGGAGAAAATCCTCATCCCCCGGCCCGGGCTTGCACATATTCGGTTTTTCGCTTCTTATGGCGGCAATTGGGACTGCAGGTATTGTTGATGACCGGCAAACAAGGAGATCCGTTGCATCCATGAGCGCACCTTTTTTCTTGCTGGCCGCGCTTGTGGCCTGGGTTTCATTGCTAACGCCATCCTTCGCATCGACCTGGCTGAAAACCGGCAAGGAAACCTCGAGGCCTTATGGCCACGTCGAGTATTGCTCACGCAACGCTTCGGATTGCCGCAACCGGTCGGCCGGCTCCAGCCTGCCACCGGCACGGATGGATGTGCTGCGTTCCGTCAACCAGGCGGTGAACCGGGCAATCAAGCCGGCCGCCGACAAGACCGCTTTCGGTCGTAGGGAATTCTGGACCGCCAAGGCCCGTTCCGGCGATTGCGAGGATTTCGCGCTGGCCAAGCGCGCCCGGCTGATGCGCAAAGGCTTCAAGTCATCGCAATTGCTGCTGACTATGGGCCACAACGGCCGCGAGGCCCATACTGTGCTGGTGGTCAGAACCCGCGATGGCGACTATGTGCTCGACAATCTTTACGACGACGTCCAGCCGGTGCAGTCGGCGCGGATGAGCTTTCTCAAGATCCAGTCGCCGGACCATGGCGGCCGCTGGCTGCGGGTCACCGGCAAGACCGGAAAGACCCCCTGAACCTGGCCCGCATCACATAGTCCTGCCCATGACCGCAGGATCCGCCGAGCGGTCTCACCCGTGGCGACACGGACCATTTGCCGTTGTGTTATCTGAATAATCTGTGGCCACCGCCGCTGCCTGTGCTATGGCTCGGCCCATACCAAACTGACCCGCCTGGATACCCCGGAGGACATTGAGATCGCGGCTTTCCGTTTCATCCATACCGCCGATATCCACCTCGATTCGCCGCTGCGGTCGCTGGCGCTGCGCAATCCCGAGCTTGCCGAGCTGATCGGCGGCGCGACGCGGCAGGCGTTCAGTTCCATTGTCGATATGTGCCTCGCCGAACAGGTCGATGCGCTGCTGATCGCCGGCGATCTCTATGATGGCGACCAGACCTCGATGAAGACCGCCCGGTTTCTTGCAAGCGAACTGGGGCGGCTGGCCAAGGCCGGCATCCGCACCTTCATCATCCGCGGCAACCACGATGCATTGTCGAAGGTGACCCGCGAACTGGTGCTGCCGGATCTGGTCAAGCTGTTCGGCGGCCGCGCCGAGCATGTGCTGATCGAGCGCGGCGCGGGTGAGAAACCGGTAGCGATCCACGGCCTGAGCTTTGCCAATCCGACCGCTCCCGAAAGCCTGCTGCCGAAATACCGGCAAGCCGTCCCCGACGCCATCAACATCGGCATCATGCACACCAGCCTTGGCGGCGCGCCTGGCCATGATCCCTATGCACCCTGCAGCCCGGCCGAACTGCAAGCCACCGGCTTTGACTACTGGGCGCTGGGCCACATCCACAAACGCGCTGTCGTCACCGGCTCATCGACCATCGTCATGCCCGGCATGCCGCAGGGCCGTGACATCAACGAGGACGGCCCCAAATCCGTCACGCTTGTTTCCATCGCCGACGATGGAACGGTAAGCCTCGAGGAAAAACAGACAGCGCTTGCCGAATTTGCCCGCGTCACCATCGATGCCGGCGGCCTTGACGACTGGAGCGCGCTGGCGCTCGCGCTCGGCGATGCTCTCAAGCAGGCGCGTGTCAACTCCAAGGCACAGGAACTCGTGGTCCGGCTGGCGCTTTCCGGTGAGACGCCGCTGGCCTGGCGCATGCGCCGAGACACGGATCTGCTGATGGCGGAAGCCGAAGAACGCGCCACACAGATTGGCGCGACCTGGATCGAAAAACTCGAAATCGACTGCGTCCCGCCAAAATCCGCATCGTCTTCATCCACCGACCCCTTGCATGAACTCAGGGCCTTGATCGAGACCGGCATTCTCGGCTCCGATGGATTTGAAGCGGCGCTGGCAAGCGTGGCCGATACGCTGCAGGGACAGTTGCCGACCGACCTGCGTGACCTGTTCGGAACTGACGAGGCAGAGACCCGCGCCCGCCGCATCGAGCTTGCCCGCCAGGGTGCCGACGAGGTGCTGGCCCGACTGCAATCGACGACAGGATCTGCGAGCGGGACCAACTGATGCGGCTCAATCGTCTTGACCTGACCCGCTACGGCAAGTTCACCGACCATGTCATCGATTTCGGCTCCGCTGCCGAGGCCGGCACCGACCTGCATATTGTCTACGGCCCGAATGAAGCCGGAAAATCGACGTTGTTCAATGGCTGGCTCGACCTGCTGTTCGGCATCGGGGCGCAAAGCAGCTACAATTTTCTGCATCCCTATCCCAACATGAAGATAGGCGCGGCGATCGAGCTTGATGGCAAGCCCCAGGAGTTTGTCCGCATCAAGCGCCCGCAAAACAGCCTGCTCGACGGCCGCGACCAACCGGTCTCCGACGGTGCCCTGCTGGCCGGCCTTGGCGGACTTGACCGCGACAGCTACCAGACCATGTTTTCCCTCGATGACGAGATCCTCGAACAGGGCGGCGAGAGCATCCTGGCTAGCCGCGGCGATCTCGGCGAACTCCTTTTTTCGGCCAGCGCCGGGCTGGGCGAGCTCTCGCAACGGCTTGTCGACATCCGCACCGAGACCGAGGAATTCTACAAGCCCCGGGCCCAAAAGCGCGTTCTGAGCGAGCTTAAGACCGAGCTTGCCGAATTGAAGGCAGAGCGTGACCGGATCGACACCCAGGCCAGCAAATACGCTCAGCTCGGCAAGGAGCTCGACGAAGCCGCGGCCCGGCACGATGAAGCCGGTGAGCAACGCAAGAAACTCCGCATCAGGCTGGCCGAGATCACCCGGCTGCTGGGCGCACGCCCACGCCTGGCTGAACTCGAAAGATTGCAAGCACAGCTCGAACCGCTGATCGACCTGCCCGATGTCGTGCCGGACTGGCGGCAAGAGGTCGGCCGCTTGCGCGACGCCGAGGCATCGCTGGCAGCCAGCCACTCCGCCTTGGGCGAGGAAACCGAGCGCCTGGCCACGGAACTGGAAGGCATCGGCCTCGACACCCGGATCCTTGGCCTGCAGCCCCGCATGGGCGAACTTGATCGCTTGCGCACCCGCCACGATGCCGCCGAAGAGGATCTGCCCGAGCGCCGGTCAGCGCTGGGCCGCATCGAAGGCCGTATTGAACAGTTCCTCATCCGCCTCGGACGGCCAGGCGAGAGCAAGGCGGATCAGCTGCTGCTTGGCACATCCACAACAGCGGCCCTGCGCGAGCTCATCGATCAGCGGGCAAACCTCGATGTCCGGCTGGCAGCGGCCCGAAAGGAAGCCGCTGACGCCAAGGCCAACTGCGACGATGCGAAGATGCAATTGCACGCCGCGGGCGGAGATCCCGGCGATCCCGCATCGGAGCGCCGGCAGAGCCGGATGGCAGGCTTGAAAGAGACGCTTGCGGCGCTGCGCGATGCCGATCATGGCCCGCGGCGTCAGGCCGCCGAGCGTGCTGCCGCTTCGACCCGGGAGAAGACCGGACTGCGGCTCAAGGCGCTGGCGCCATGGCAAGGCGATATCGATGACTTGCGGGCGATGACCCCGCCATCAGCCGAGACCCTGCGCAAGTGGAAATCGGACACGGAAGAGACCGGGCGTAAAATTGTCGCAACCGCCGAGGAGATTGCCCGCATCACCCAGTCGCTCAGACGCTATCATGCCGAGACCGAGGCAATGGCCCAATCGCGCGCCCTGCTCTCGGCCGGCGAGACCGAAGCCCTGCGCGCTGCCCGCGATCAGGCCTGGGCGGGTCACAAATCCGGCCTCGACCCTAAATCCGCACAGACGTTCGAGGTTGCGATGCGGGCCTATGACGAGGCGTCCGACAAGCGCGCAGCCCATCAGGCCGATGTCGCCAGGCTCAATGAAATCGCCGTGCAAACGGCCATCCTCACCGCCGATCTCGAGAGCGCTGAGGCCACAAGGGCCAGTCTCGAAACAATCCGGACGGATCTGCAGGAGCGCATTGCCGCCGCTGTCAGCGCCTTGTCGTCCGGCCTGCCCGCTGACATGACACCCGAGGCGGTTGAACACTGGCTACACCTGAGAGCGCAAGCCCTCGAAGCCGATGACGAACTCCGGTCGCACCAGCGCGAACTCGACATCGCTGAAGAGGACCGGCAGACAGCAACCGGCAGGCTGATCAAGGCGCTTGCACCATTTGATCCGGACGCTTCTTCGGATGACGGCTTCGAAGCCCTGATGAGCCGCGCCCGTGATCTCGTCGACCATGAAAACCGGCTTGACGTGTTCCGCCAGGCCCTCTCCGAACAGCAACGTACGCTCAACCGGCGGGACCTCGACCTGCGCAGCGCCGAAGAGGAAGCCCAGGCCTGGATGCTCGCCTGGAAGCAGGCCTGCGACGGATGCTGGCTCGGCGAGAGACCGCAAGCCCCCACCGCCGCCGAAGTCCGCGAGGCGCTGCCCGTGCTGGCTGATCTCGCGACCGCAATTCATGAGAGCGAGGGCCTGGCCGACCGCATCGCCAAGATGGAGCGGGATCAGGCCGACTACGTTGCTCGGCTTCACGCGACAGCGGCCGATGCCGGTATCGAGACCGAAGACCAGCCGGCCGCGGCACTTGCCCGCCAGCTGTCCGAACGGCTGGCGGCTGCCGAAAAGGCCCGCATCCGCCACGATGATCTGACCCGTCAGCGTGACGAGGCGCTTGCCCGCCAGCGCACACTCGCCGAAGCCCGTGCGGCCCACGGCACCCGTACCGGGCAGATGCTAGCGGCACTCGGCGCCGACACGCTCGCCGACGCGGCATTGGGTGTCGAGCAAGCGCTCGAACGCAAGCAGCTTGCGGGGTGGATCGAGCAGACCGCATCGGAAATCTGCGAGACGCTGGATGTCGCAACGCTGGAAGAGGCCCGCGCTGAGCTCGATGCGGCGGACGCTGCCGAACTGTATGAGGAAAAGCTTGACCTCGAATCCGGGCTGGAAACCCTCGACGCCGAGATCCAGCATCTGTTTGCCGCCCGGACCCGAGCCTTAGAAGCCATCAACGCCGTCGGCGGCGATGATGCGGTGGCCCGCATCGAACAGCAGCGAAAGACTGTGTTGCTCGCCATTGCCGAGGGTGCCGAGCGCTATCTGCGGCTCTCCGCCGGCATCATCGCCATGGAACAGGCGCTGACGCTGTATCGCGAGCGCCACAGTTCCTCGATGATGCAGCGTGCGTCCGACGCCGTCCGCACCATCAGCCGCGGCCGCTACACCGGGCTTGCCTCGCAACCCGACAAGGGCCGAGAGCTGCTGATTGCGCTGCAGAACGACGGCACATCCAAGCAGGCGGCGGAAATGTCCAAGGGCGCCCGCTTCCAGCTCTACCTGGCGCTGCGTGTCGCCGGATTTTACGAATTCGCCGAAACCCGCCAGACCGTGCCGTTCATCGCCGATGACATCATGGAGACGTTTGACGATTTCCGCGCCGAGGAGACCTTCCGGCTGTTTGCCGGCATGGCCGCCCGTGGCCAGGTGATCTACCTCACCCACCACCGCCATCTTTGCGACATCGCCAGATCGGTGTGCCCGGACGTCAAGATCCACGAACTTACCGCCTGATTGCCGACTGGAAACCAGGTTTTTTTGCACTTGCGAACAGGCTGTGCTTGGCATCAGCACCTTATGCCTGTATCGAAGCCGCACTCTCGTTGATCCGGTGATCGGATCACATTCCCAGCAGGACGCAAGACCGCCGGGCCGCAAACGTACTTCCGTATTGGCCCGCTTTTGCAAGCACCGCATCATCGAAACATCCTTTCACCGGACAGGACGCCAACTCTCCATGATCTCGTTCAACAGCTATTCGTCTCAATGGACCAGCAACATAAGGGGCGACATCCTGTCGGGCCTCGTCGTCGCCCTGGCGCTGATCCCCGAAGCCATCGCGTTTTCGATCATCGCAGGCGTCGACCCCAAGGTCGGGCTTTACGCCTCGTTCTCGATCGCCGTGATCACGGCCATCGTCGGCGGACGCCCGGGCATGATCTCGGCCGCAACCGCTGCTACCGCCGTGCTGATGGTCACCCTGGTCAAGGAGCACGGGCTTGAATATCTGCTCGCCGCCACCGTGCTTGCCGGCCTGATCCAGATCGCAGCCGGCGTCGCCAGGCTCGGCTACGTCATGCGGTTTGTCTCCAAATCGGTGATGACCGGCTTCGTCAACGCCTTGGCGATCCTGATCTTCATGGCGCAATTGCCCGAGCTCATCGGCGTGCCGTGGCTGACCTATGTCATGGTCGCAGCCGGCCTTGCGATCATCTACCTGTTTCCGCTGATCACCACCGCCATTCCCTCGCCGCTGGTCACCATCATCGTGCTGACCGCGGTGACCCTGTTCTTCGGCTTTGACCTGCGCACCGTCGGCGACATGGGCGCCCTGCCCGACACGCTGCCGGTGTTCCTGATCCCGCAGATCCCGCTGACGCTGGAGACCTTGTGGATCATCCTGCCCTATTCGGTCGCCGTGGCTGCCGTCGGCCTGCTCGAATCGCTGATGACGCAGTCCATCGTCGATGATCTCACCGACACCTCGTCGAACCGCAACATGGAGTGCGTCGGCCAGGGCATCGCCAACACCGCCACCGGCTTTATCGGCGGCATGGCCGGCTGCGCCATGATCGGCCAGTCGATCATCAACGTGAAATCCGGTGGGCGCGGACGACTGTCGACCTTCGTCGCCGGCGCCATGCTGCTGTTCTTCATCGTCGTGGTCGGTGACTGGGTCGCCAAGATCCCGATGGCAGCCCTTGTGGCGATCATGATCATGGTCTCGATCGGCACCTTCTCCTGGTCCTCGCTCAAGAGCCTGCGCACCCACCCGCGCTCCTCTTCGGTGGTCATGCTGGCAACCGTCGCCTTCGTGGTCTTCACCCACAATCTGGCCATCGGCGTGCTGGTCGGCGTGCTTCTCTCCGGCCTGTTCTTCGCCTGGAAGATCGCCCAGCTCTTCGGGGTCCGCTCCAGCCTCTCGGCGGATGGCCGCACCCGCACCTATATCGTTGAAGGACAGTTGTTTTTCGCCTCCGCCGATGATTTCATGCGGGCCTTCGATTTCCGTGAGGTTCTCGAGAGTGTCATCATCGACGTCTCGCGGGCCCACATCTGGGATATCTCCAGTGTTGCCGCCCTCGACATGGCGGTCCTGAAATTCCGCCGCGATGGCGCCACCGTGGAGATCATCGGCATGAACGAAGCATCAGAAACCATCGTCGACCGGCTTGCAGTGCACGACAAGCCCGGCGCGATGGATCAACTGATGTCGCATTAAGGGAGGACCGAACCGTGACCAACACCATACTGGCCCTAGTCGACGGGTCGAACTACTCCAGGAGCGTCTGCGACCACGCGGCCTGGGCTTCCGCCCGGACGAAGGCCGATGTCGAACTGATGCATGTGCTCGACCGGCTGGCCGGCGCGCAGAAATCCGACCTTTCCGGTTCGATCGCGCTGGGCGCCCGTTCGACGCTGCTTGACGAGCTCGCAACGCTGGACGAACAGCGCGCCAAGCTGCTGCAGCAGAAGGGCCGCGCCATTCTCGACGATGCCCGTGGCATCATCGAAGCCGCCGGTGCCAGCGTCTCCGGCGCTCATATCCGTCAGGGCGAACTGGTCGAGACCGTCATCGAGCAGGAAAACCACATCTCCATGTTCATGATCGGCAAGCGCGGCGAAGGCGCCGATTTCGCCAGCCTCAAGCTCGGATCGCATGTCGAGCGGCTGGTGCGTTCGAGCCACAAGCCGGTCTTTGTCGCCTCGCGCGCCTTCAAGCCGATCGACAAGGCGGTCATCGCCTATGATGGCGGTGCCTCGAGCCAGCGCGTGGTAGATCACGTCGCCCGCAATCCGCTGTTCTCCGGCCTTGCAATCGAGCTGATCACTGTCGGCCAGCGCAATCGCGACACCGAGAAGGCCATCGAAAACGCCAAGGCCATCCTCGATGGCGCCGGACTGAGCGTTCAGACCTCGATCATCGCCGGCCAGCCCGAAATGGTGCTCGGCAAGCATGTCGAGGAGATCGGCTCCTGCCTGATGGTAATGGGCGCCTACGGCCACTCCCGCATCCGCAGCTTCGTGATCGGCTCGACCACCTCGGAAATGCTCCGCTCCTGCAAGGTCCCGGTTCTGCTGATGCGGTGAACGGCTTGCACAGCGGTTGGGTGATATTTGATGGAGCACGGAAGAGACGGGGGGTGCAGGACTTAGCTATAGCCACCACGCCAAGGGTGGGCGGCGCTTGTTGGATCCTGTGTGATGTTCAAGGCTCTGACCCCACAGGCTCACACAGTGTATCTGACGCGCGCATGGAGTTCATGAACCAGGACAAGACTTCCTGGATCCAGTTTATTGTTTTCGATCTGTGTGCCAACATCAGACGAGAACACTATCCGACATTTCTTGAGCAAATTGAGGGATAAATAATCATCGACAATTCCCTCGTCCCAAGCCCAAAACAGCGCAACGCGAAAGATGAAAGAGTAGCGATCAAGGCTGGCAAGCTGATCAAAAAAATCTGGAAGGATGAGCCCAATCAGCCCCCCCAAGAATCTTGCCACCCGGCGCCCCTGGAAAGGCGCAACATATTGCTACATTCAACTAGACTAAGATACGCTCCACGTAATCATATATATAAATTATGTAATACAAAATACTGCTATATATATAAATAATTACATTTTTCAAATAGAAATATAAAGCAAAAATCAAGTTATAATTATAATACAAAGCAACAAAATTGAGAATAAATAAATACGAAAAAACAACTGAAAGAAAAATATTGTCAATCAAATACTCTACATATATAATAGTATATGAATAGTTAAAACTAACACTATTACGTGAAATTTTATTTAGATAACCAATATTATCTCTCACAAAGAAAACAATAATAGACAATACAGAAATTGCTACAAAAATTGCTATATATATATAAAATGAAAAATTAACCACATAATTATAGGACGACGACATTTTGTGCTCTGCGTCGCGGATCATTATAATATAAATAGCTACAAAAATAGAAGAAAATATTACTTTTGAAAATAGTCTCTTTCCAATTCTCAAAATCAAATTATGATTATGGCGATCATTAACCGCATGAGAATCAATAGGGAATTCTTTATCGCCATCAAATTCCAGAGCTTCAATTTTAAGTATCTTTTGACTATAGATCATTTTCTCCAAATCAGGATCAGATTCCTCAAAAGATTTAATCAAGCTTTCCGCACTTATTAGCGGCATACTAAGCTTTATCCGAGAACTGTTTGCCTTCTCGATTGATTTTATTTCAATTAGAGACACGTCTATATCAAGAAACGCAGATAGCGCGTACAAAAATCTTTTCTTTTCTTTTTCGTCAAGGTACTCTGGATCTGTTGAAATAATTAGATCGATAGCAGCCATTTTGAGTGGGGATACGTTAGGCAACCTTTTCGATTCAATTGCGCATGGTTTTTCTTTGTATTTTTTGAGATACTTTGCGCCCCAACCCTCACTATCCGCCTGTGAATGACAATTCGGGCATAATGCAATCAGGTTGGGAATGCTGTGATCCTGTGTTTTACGCCACGGAATGATATGGGCAATTTCAAGTGAAAGGGCATGGCAGCAGACTGCACAACGATTTCTTGCCTCAAAAAGCACTTCACGCTTTACTTCTTGCGGAACGCTTGGACGTGGCAACAAAATCCTGACCTCCGGTATAATCTCACAATAATTCTCCACCCAGCCTTGCAGGAAATGGGCGATATTTGTTTGTATATATATTTGAGAAAGGTTTTTTTTGCGTGTAAGAAATTCAAGGACGACCTTTGCAACACGACCTAGGTAATTGAATCAAGCCAGCAACTCGCTGTAGATGCGAGCGATCTTGGCCATTGCGAGGGATTTGAGGTGAGCTTGATGGCGAAAACCAGACAGGGCTTGCGCTGTTGCATTTCGGCGGGATGTTTGTCCATCCAACGTTGCGGGGACACAAACTCGAACTGTCGGTCAGCGTCACAAGCATAGTCGGCGAACGCCATCCAGCTTTTCCAATGTCCTTCAGCAATTCGGCTGCGGCGAAGATGGCACGGGCGTGCCTACGCGTGAGAACGGCTTTCATCGTCTATCAGAGCATTTATATTCTTAGTAACCAGTCCCGGCTTCGTCCAAGACATCAATCCCGACGACTTTTGCTAACGGTCGCGGTACACTGATGTATAAGTGCCGACGTCTCTTCGAGCTTCCCATATCGCCATCGTTATCTTGTAGTCGTATGCATGATTGGATCACAGGTTGATTTGGTCCAATACCTGCGTATTGACTGACGCCCCTACCCCGCCCCACAGCGGCCTTTGCTGCCGCCAGTGACAACACACCTTCCCCAGTGCCGCTGAAACAATCCGCGCGTCGACGGCCTCAGAGCGACCGGCCAGCATGGTCGGCACCCGCCAAATCCTCGGCAATGCCCTTGTTGGCCACGGCGCAGAGCAGTCCCCCACCACCTCACCTCCCCGATAAAGTCTTCGACACCTTGTTTGGCCGAAGCCGGTGGGCGTCGGGCATGCCTTTGCCCAGAAGCGGGCGGAGATACATGCGGAACGCGTCGGTCACGTCGTGCCCGGAGGCGTCGGGCATCGTCCGGGTCTTTCCGGCCACCAGTTCGTAGTCGACCGAGTAGTGACCGGTGCGTTTGATCGCCACCGATCCATTGCGATCGCGACAAACGCCCGGGTGAGAAGCCCCCCTACCCCGGCAACCCCAGCGGACGCTGCTTGCGCCAGTGCGAGATCACCTTGGCCAGCGCCGCCGAGACGATGCGCGCATCGACCGTGTCCGAGCGGCTGGTCAGCATGATCGGCACCCGGGCGCCAAGTGCGATGCCGGCCGACGACGCGCCGGCCAGGTGGATCAGCTGCTTGGCGATCATGTTGCCGCTTTCGAGATTGGGCGTCACCAGGATGTCGGCGTGACCGGCGACGTCCGAGACGATGCCCTTGGCCTTCACCGCCTCGGGTGAAATCGCGTTGTCGAAGGCCAGCGGCCCGTCGACCTTGCCGCCGGTGATCTGGCCGCGGTCGTGCATCTTGCAGATCGCCGCCGCCAGCAGTGTTGACGGCAGGTTGCCGGTCACCGTCTCCACCGCCGACAGCAGCGCCACCAGCGGGGTTTCCTCGCCGAGCGCCATCGCCAGGTCGATGGCGTTCTGGACGATGTCCTTCAACGCCTCGAGATCGGGAGAGATGTTGATCGCCCCGTCGGTGACGAACAGCGTCCGGTCCTGCCCCGGCACGTCGAGCGCGAAAACGTGGCTGAGCCGCCGCTCGGTTCTGAGCCCCTTGGTGCGGTCGAGGGCTGCCAGCAGCAATTCGTCGGTGTGCAGCTTGCCCTTCATCAGCGCCTCGGCCCGCCGTTCATGCACCAGCGCCACCGCCACTTCGGCGGCCGCGTGGCTGTGCGGCGCATCGACGATCTCCAGTCCGCGCAGATCGAAACCTGCGGCCTCACCGGCCGCCTCGATCTTGACCCGAGGCCCGACCAGGATGGGCAGGATCATGCCCTCGTCGCGCGCAGCAAGGGCGCCGCCGAGGCTCAGATCATCGCAAGGATGCACAACGGCCGTCTTCAGCGGTTCGAGCGCCCGCGCCCGCTCAACCAGCGCGGCAAACCGCAGGCCCGGCTTTTGCAGCCGCGACACCGGCATGCGCGAGACCGGACGCCTTGTCTTCTGCCGCGGCGCCTTCACCTCGGCGCTGCCCGACACCACCGTCAGCCCGTCGGCGTTCACGCAGGCGCATTCGAGTCCAACCCGGGCAGTCTCCTTGTCGACCGAGGAAACCACCACCCGCACGGTGATGCGCTCGCCGATGCCGACCGAGTGATGGAAATTCAGGCTCTGGCCCAGATGCTCGGTACCCGGCCCCGGCAACCGGGTCGCGAGCAGCGCCGCAATCAGCGTGCCGGCCCACATGCCGTGGATGATGCCCTGCTGCAGCACCGCGCCGTCACTCTCGCCGGCGTCGAATTCGGCGGTGTTGACGTCTGCCGAGACCGAGGCGAACAGGTTGACGTCGTGGCGGGTCAGCACCCGTTCCATCTCCGCCGCATCGCCGATTTCGATTTCGTCGATGGTGCGGTTTTCGATCAGATCCATTCCTGTCCCCAAAACATGGTGCCGGCCGGACCGGGTCCGTGGCGAAGCAGTTCGTTCCGCCGCGGTTGAGTCTTCCACCATGGCGGTCGTCCGGAACTTGCCCCAGCCCCGCGACAGAAACAAGACAAAGCGGCCTGCCAGCGACGGAGCTGGCAGGCCAGCCTGCGCGGGTAAGCGGCAAAACAAACGCGCAGGCTATCTCTCAATGCCGGTGTTCAGGCGATGTCGTCGGGTCCGGCCGCCCGCTTCCTGCCGGTCACCATGGCGCGCACCAGGTTCTCGCCATGCTCGAGGCTGGCAACGATGACGCCGCCGACATGCAGTGCGATCAGCGCAAGCGTCGAAAATGCCGCGATCTCGTGCACTTCGCCGACCCATTTCACCCCCCAGAACGCATCGGTGGTCATCAGGAAGCCGCTGAGCACGATTGCCGAGATGGCTAGCAACAAGGCAATCACCATCAGCCCGCCGGCAGGATTGTGCCCGAGATAACGCCGCGCCTTCATCCGCAGCGTGTCGGAGACAAAGCCCGCCACGGTCGACGGCCGATAAACAAAAGACTTGAACCGCGCATGCCGCGACCCAATGAAACCCCAGATCACCCGAAGGGCAACCAGGCCTGCGATGATGTAGCCCGCAGTTTCGTGCGGGGTCTGCCATTCGTCGCCGGTGAGAAAGGCGAAGGCGAACAGGCCGACAAGCGACCAGTGGAACATCCTGACCAGCGGGTCCCACACCCGGACGGTCGCCGGCGACCCAATGTCGCCGGTTTCCATCGTGGCCTTGGCCGCAAGCATCAGTCGTCAGCCTTCGCCTTGAGCATCTCGCCGGTGCCCGGATGGAACAGGACTTCGACGCGCTTGCCGTCCTTGTCCATGGCATAGACTTCCAGGCAGCCATCCTCGGCCTTGACCGAACGCACATCATAGCCCAGCGCCGTTGCCTTTTCGGTGATGGCGGCATCGCTCATCCACTGGTCACGCGGCACATTCGGGCATACATCGTCGGAAGCAAAGGCCAAGGTTGGCGCAAGCGAGGCAACAATGGCAGTCACGGCAACAAACATCTTCATGGAGTATCTCCTTCAAGGGGTGAAAAGGGCCAAGGCCCGTTGACCATTGCCTTGTCGCAGATCCAGCATGACGGCCCGCTGATCAGGCCTGTCAGCATTTTGTCATTTTAAAAACGCGATACTGCTCCCATGAAACGCTATCTGATCCTGCTGTTGCTCGCTGCCATCCTTGCGCCCCTGCCCGCGCAAGCCCCCGCGCATGCCGATGATGATGACGACCAGCATGATCGCGTTGATCTTGATGACGCGATATCGCGCGGCGAGATCCTGCCGCTGACGAAAATCCTCGACATCGTGCTGCCGCAAATCAAGGGCAGGATCGTCGAAATCGAATTCGAGAATGAAAAGTCCCGGCCGATCTATGAGATCTACGTGATCAACAGCGACGGCCGCCGACTGGAATACGAAATCGACGCCCGCACCGCCGATATCCTCGGCCTCGAAGACGAAGACTGATTGCCGTGCGTATTCTCCTCATCGAAGACGACGACCGCATCCGCCGGGATGTCAGCGCCGCGCTGGAAGCTTCCGGCTACGTCGTCGACAGCGAGACCAACGGTGAGGAAGCCTGGTTCCTGGGCGATACCGAAACCTACGCCGCAGCCGTTCTCGATCTCGGACTACCCGGCATGGACGGCCTGACCATCCTCAAGCGCTGGCGCGCGGCGGGCCGCGATTTTCCGGTTCTGGTGCTGACGGCGCGCGGCGCCTGGACCGAGCGCGTCGAGGGCATCGATGCCGGCGCCGACGACTACCTGCCCAAGCCGTTCCGCATGGAAGAACTGACAGCCCGGCTGCGCGCCATCATCCGCCGTTCGGGCGGTCAGGCCAACGCCGTCGTCACCGTCGGGGAAGCCGAGCTCGACACCCGCCAGATGCGGCTCAATGTCCGCGGGGTGCCGGTCAGCCTGTCGCCGCAGGAATACCGCCTGGTGGCCTACCTGATGCTCAACAAGGGCCGCGTCGTGCCGCAGCAGGAACTCTCCGAGCATTTGCAGTCGGTCCATTTCGAGCGCGAGTCCAACGCCGTCGAGGTGCTGGTTGGCCGGGTCCGGCGCAAACTGCCTGTGGCCTTGATCGAGACCCGCCGCGGTTTCGGCTACATCGTCGAAGACCCGGAGCCGGTGCAATGAAGCCGGTCAGGTCCCTCCGCTTCAGGCTCTTCGGCTTTGCGGCGATCGTTCTCGCCGCAGCCCTGCTGGTCACCGGTTTCAGCCTGTCGACGCTGTTCACCCGCCATCTCGAACGCCGTGTCGGCCAGGAACTCGACACCCATCTCAACCAGCTTGTCGGCGGGTTGCGGCTCGATCCCGGAACCGGCATTTCCTTGATGCGCGAGCCGGTCGACCCGCGCTTTCAAACCATCTTCGGCGGTCTCTACTGGCAGATCGACGACCAGACCAAGCACACCCAGTTGCGCTCCCGGTCGCTGTGGGACACCCGCCTTGATGTCCCCGGTGACACGCTCAGGCCCGGCCAGACCCACATTCACGACCTGCCGGGGCCGCAGGCATCGGATCTGCTGGCGCATGAAACGATGGTGCTGCTGTCAACGCCGGATGGCGACCATGAAGTGCGTCTGTCCGTGGCCATTGACCGCGCCGAAATCAGCGCGCTTGCCACCGGCTTCTCGCGTGATCTGGCACCGGTTCTGGCCATTCTCGGCGGCGTTCTTCTGCTCGGATTCCTGCTTCAGGTCGGCGAAGGCCTGAAGCCGGTCAATCGTGTCCTGGCCGGCGTCAGCGCCATCCGCAGCGGCGAAAGCAAACGCCTCCGGGCCGATGGCGTTCCGCGCGAGGTCGCCCCGCTTGTCGAGGAAGTCAACGCCTTGCTTGATGGCCAGGATCAGGCAATCAGCCGCGCCAGGGATCGCGCCGCCAATCTTGCCCACGGCCTCAAGACCCCGTTGTCGGCCCTGGCCAGCGATATCGAACGGCTCCGCGCCAAGGGCGAAACCGACATCGCCGACGACATTTCCGAGCTTGCCCATCGCATGCGCCGGCATATGGAACGCGAACTTGCCCGCGCCCGGCTGCGCCATGGCCGCAGTCACGACAAGACCGCGCTGAAGCCGGTTGTCGATGGCATCTTTCGCGCTCTCAAACGCACCCCGGCGGGCGAAGAGCTCGAATTGCAGAACAGCGTCAACGCGTCGGTGACAGTGCCGATCGATCCCGATGATCTCAATGAACTCGTCGGCAATCTTGCCGAAAACGCGGTTCGTTTTGCCCGTAGCCGCGTAACCGTGGGCACCGAGGTCACGCCCGGCGCGGTTATGGTCCTGATCGGTGATGACGGACCGGGGCTTGATACGGCGGATCTGGCAAGCGCCGCAACGCCCAACCAGAGACTGGATCAGTCCGAGCTGGGCGCGGGTCTGGGTCTGGCCATCTCCGGCGATATCGTCGAATCCTTCGGCGGCCAGCTTGAACTGGGCACATCACCGCTGGGCGGCCTTGAGGCCCGAATTTCCATCCCGTTGACTGCGCCGCCTGGCTAGCAGCCGCCGACCGGTCACTCTCTCTTGCAACTCATTCGAAACACCAGGAAATCATCATGAAACTCTCCCGACCCTCAGTCGGTAGCGTCACGCTAGCCCTCATGGTCGCCGCCTGGATCATCCTTGTCGTCAACAAGGTGTTCTGGCTCAAGACCATTGAAGCCTTTGGCGATCACCGCCAGGCGCTGCTTGCCTTCTCGATCGGCATCTCCGCCCTGCTGATCGCCCTGTGCATCAGCGTCACCGTCAAGTATGTCACCAAACCGATCTACATCCTGGCGATTGTCAGCGCCGCGGCGGCGGCCTGGTTCATGGAAAAGTTCGGCGTCATCATCGACACCGACATGATCCGCAACGCTGCCGAGACGACCAGCGCCGAGGCCGGGCATCTAATGACGCCGGCATATCTCGAGTACATGCTGATCTATGCCATTCTTCCATCCTTGCTCATTGCAGGTGTGCGCATCAAACACCGGACATTCGGCGCCAAGCTCAAATGGAACCTGGCAGTCATCATCCCGATGCTGCTGACCGCACTGGCCATGACCATTTGGCAGTATCCGGCAATCGCCTCGACCATGCGCAACAATCGCATCGTCATTAAGACGCTGAACCCGATAACGCCGATCATCAGCACGGTGAAGTTCGTGGTTCGCGAAGACACCAACAAGAAGATCGTGGCCGAACCGCTGGACCTCGATGCAAAGCAGGGTGCACGCGTCGAGCATACCGGCAAACCGGTGGTCACCATCATCGTCGCCGGAGAGACCGCCCGCGCACAGGACTTTTCGCTTGGCGGATACGAGCGCAAGACCAATCCGGAACTGGAAAAGCGCGACATCGTCTTTTTCCGCAACACCTCCTCGTGCGGCACCGCAACCGCGGTCTCGATTCCCTGCATGTTCTCGCTTCTGGGACACGCCGACTATACCCACGACAAGGGGCTCGCCCAGCAAAACCTGCTCGATGTGCTGGCTCACGCCGGCGTTGCGGTCGAGTGGTGGGAAAACAACACCGGCGACAAGGGTGTGGCGCTCAGAAGCAAAATGCGAAACTTCTCGACCGAAAACGACCCACGCTATTGCGTCGACACCGAATGCCTCGACCAGGTCATGATCGATGCGCTCGGCCCCTGGCTCGACAACATCAAAACCAACACCACCCTGGTGATGCACCAACTGGGCAGCCACGGCCCTGCCTATTACGCACGTTATTCGGAGCAGGAACGGGTGTTCCAGCCTGATTGCCGCACGGCTGAATTTGCCGATTGCACCGAAGCGGAAATCCGCAACGCCTATGACAACACGATTGTGGCCACCGACCGGATGCTGGCCCAGATCATCGACATGCTGGCAGCTCGCTCGGACCGCCTCGCTTCAACCATGGTCTACATGTCCGACCATGGTGAATCGCTCGGCGAAAAAGGCCTCTATCTGCACGGCATGCCCTATCTGTTCGCGCCCGAAGAGCAGACACACGTGCCCTTTGTCCTCTGGCTTTCCGAGAGCTATTCGAAACTGTTCGGCGTCAAGACCGCGTGCCTGGCGGCGGAGGCCGATCAGCCTGTCTCGCACGACAACCTGTTCCATACGGTCTTGGGTCTGATGGACATCGAGGCCGCGCATTACAATCAGGATCTCGATGTCACGACCAGGTGCCGTTCGTCGTCCTCCTGAGCCAGGTCCCCGCACGATTTCCCGCACAATTGCCGTCCCCGCCGACCGGCGCGGCAATGCGGCTCTCAAACACGAAAACGGGCGCCTGTTTGACCAGGCGCCCCTTTATTGCTCGCTAGTGGCGAGTATGATCAGTTGAAGCGTGGCGAACCGTCGTTGCCGGCCCGGTCATAGATCACCCGGTCGTTGGAACCACCGCCGATCGAAGCGGTCGGCGTGTAATCAATGCCGGCCTCAGGTGCCTGGAAGCTCGGCGAACCGTCATTGCCGGCGCGGTCATAGCTGACCAGGTCGTTCGACACGCCAACGGCCTGGGCAACGGCTGCGCCGTTTGCGGTCGGATAGACCAGCGCATCGCTGGCAGTCGTCTGGGCAAAGGCACCGGTGGAAGCGGCCAGGGTCAGGCCAAGGGCGATAACAAGCTTGTTCATTTCAATATTCCTTTGAAGGTAGGGATCTGTCTTGGGAGGACAGTTGGTGTTTGAAGAGGACGTCTCAGCGGCGGCGGATCAAAAGATTCGCGCGCCCTTGAGCGGTTTACTGAAAGCGCGGCGAACCATCGTTGCCGGCACGGTCGTAGATGACCTGGTCGTTGGAACCGCCACCGATCGAGGCAGTCGCGGTGTAATCAATACCGGCCTGCGGTGCCTGGAAGCGCGGCGAACCGTCATTGCCGGCCCGGTCATAGCTGACCAAATCGTTCGACACGTCAACGGCTGACGCGACGACTGCACCCTGTGCGGCGGGCGCATCATAGGCGTCCATGGCGGTCGAGGCTGCGAAAGCGCCGGTGGAAGCTGCGAGGCTGAGGCCGAGAGCGATGATGATCTTGTTCATGGTTTTTCTCCGTCGTGAATTTGTTGTTTTCGTCAGTTACTGTCCGGACCGGAGACTGCCTGGGAGGACCAGCCGCCGCGTTCCGTTGACCAACAGATGGGAGCGCCAGATCGGAATTTCCAAGCACACTTTTGTGAGAATCCGTGCTTGAAATTTCGCCTTGAAATTTTCAAGACGAGTTCATAGAGCCGGTCATTATCATTCATTATCAATTACTTAGATATGCATACGAAATTTCGCACACCACACCGACAAGGCGCCATTGTGCACACCGTGGTGTCCGCAGCGTTCACCATATCGGCATCGAACACCGGGTTTTCAGCGTAAAAAACAAAGTCTGGAAACGAGTGTGGCAGCCTTGCAGGCTGACCAGCCAGGCCCTGCTTCGACAAGCCGCTCGCTAGTCGAGGGTGCGGCGGAACCGCGCCAGGGCCAGCGCAACAAACGCCACGACGAAGATCACCAGCGCGCCAAAATGCGCGGCCACCGTATCGAAGGTCGCGCCTTTGAGCATCACCGCCCGCACCATGCGTAAAAAATGCGTCAGCGGCAGCATTTCGCCGATCCATTGCGCCCAGCCGGGCATGCCGCGGAACGGGAAGATGAAGCCCGACAGCAGGATCGACGGCAGGAAGAAGAAGAAGGCCAGCTGCATCGCCTGCATCTGGGTGCGCGCCAGCGTCGAAATGGTGTAGCCGAGCAGCACCAGTGCCAGCACGAAAATCAGCACGCCCGCAAGCAGCAGCCCGAGATCGCCAACGAAAGGCACCGAGAACAGCACCTTGGCGGCAACAAGGATCACCACCACCTGCACCGCCCCGACAACAAGATACGGCAACACCTTGCCCAGCATGATCTCCAGCGGTGTCGCCGGCAGCGACAGCAGGTTCTCCATCGTCCCGCGTTCGATCTCGCGGGTCAGGCCCATCGAGGTCATCATCACCATGGTCATCTGCAGGATGACGCCGAGCAGGCCGGGCACGACATTGTACTGGGTGATGCCCTCGGGATTGTAGCGCTTGTGGACGATCACCTCGAGCGCCCCTGCCATTGCCGCCGCGGCTTCCGCTGCCGCCGGCTGCTCGCGCAGAAGCGCCTGTGCTGCGACGGTGCCCAGTGTCGACACCGCGCCCGACGCCACCGCCGGATCGGTCGCGTCCGCCTCGATCAGGATCTGCGGATGATCGCCGCGCTGAACCCGGCGGGCAAAGTCGGACGGGATCGTCACCACGAAGGAGACCGTGCCGTCCTCGATCAGCTTTTCGGCTTCCGCAGCGCTCTCGACGATGTGGTTGAAGTGATAATAGCCGGTCAGTTCCAGCGCCGTGACCATCGCACGCGTGTAGTGATCCTGGCTCGTCGTGACCAGCGCCGTGGGCAGATGTTTGGGATCATTGTTGATGGCGTAGCCAAACAGCACCAGCAGCACGAGCGGGATCCCCAGCATCATCGCGAAGGTAATCCGGTCGCGGCGCATCTGGATATATTCCTTGTCGAGCAGAGCGCCGAGGCGGCGGAAGGAAAAGCCGAAGACCATCACACCTTCTCCTCTTTCGACGTGCCCATGAGCTGGATGAAGACGTCTTCGAGACTGGTCTTGCCCGGCCGCACGGTAATCCCGTCCGTTGCCAGCCGCTCCACGGTCGCCGACAATGCGGCCGCATCGCGTCCGACGACATGCAGCGTGGTTCCGAACGGCGCCACCTGATCAACGCCCGGCGCCCCGATGAGCCGATCCATCACCTGCGCCAGATCTTTGCCTTCGAGCACGAATGTCGTCAGCGCGGCCTCGGTGACCACGTCATCGACGGCTCCGCTGGCCAGCACCTGGCCGTGGGAAATGTAGTGGATCCGGTGACAGCGCTCGGCCTCGTCCATGTAGTGGGTCGACACCAGCACTGTCATGCCGCCTGCGGCGCGGGCATGGATCTCGTCCCAGAATTCGCGCCGCGCCTTGGGATCGACCCCGGCGGTCGGCTCATCGAGCAGCAACAGCTTCGGCTTGTGCATCACGCAGGCCGCAAGAGCCAGCCGCTGTTTCCAGCCGCCCGACAATTGCCCGGCGAGCTGCTGGCGCCGTTCTGTCAGGCCGAGATCGGCCAGGGTATCGCGCACGAAACTGCGTGCCGGACTGAGGCCATAGAGCCGCGCGACAAAGGTCAGGTTTTCTTCGATCGAGAGATCTTCGTAAAACGAGAAGCGCTGGGTCATGTAGCCGACTTCGTGGCGGATCCTGCGGCTGTCGCGGCGGATGTCGTAGCCCAGCACCTTGCCCTCGCCCTCGTCCGGCGTCAGCAAGCCGCACATGACACGGATGGTGGTGGTCTTGCCCGACCCGTTCGGCCCGAGAAATCCGGAAATCTCGCCTTCCGCCACCGTCATCGAGACGTGATCGACGACGGTCCTGTCGCCAAACCGCTTGACCAGCCCGCTGACCTCGATGGCGTTCACTGGCCGTCCCCTGCCAGATCGACATCGACGATCTGCCCCGGCGCCAGCGCCCAGGCGTCGTCATCGGGACGGGCCTCGATGAGATAGACCAGCTTCTGCCGGTTCTCGAGCGAGTAGATCACCGGCGGGGTGAATTCCGGATCGGCGGCGACATAGCTGACGGTTGCCCTCATCCCCTCACCGCATCCGTCGCAGCTCACCGAGAGGCTGGTGCCGACATGGATGCCCGCAAGCGCTGTTTCCGGGATATAGGCCCTCAACTTGACCGCGCCGTCGGGCAGCACCGACAGCACCGGCGCCTGCGGCCCGGCCACCTCGCCAACATTGCGGATGATGTCGGAGACGACCCCGGATTGCGGAATCGACAGGGTGCGCTTGCCAAGCCGCCATTTTGCCGCCTCGAGCACCGCGTGCGCCTGATCGACCGCAGCCTGTGCTGCCTTGATCTCATTGACCCGTGCCGGCAGCCTGGCGACCGCCAGGTTGGCCTCGAGCTCGGCCACCTTGGCGCGGTTCAGCTCGACGGCCGTGGAAGCCGCGTCAAAGGCGGCCTGCGTGGAAATCCCCTGCTTGAGCAGGTCCGACTGGCGCTGCAGCACCCGCCCGGCTTCAGCGGCCTGTGCCTTGACCGAGCTCAACGCGGCCTCGATGCTGGCGATTTCTTCGGGCCGCCGGCCTTCCTGCAGGTTGGCCAGTTGCCGTTCGGCCTGCGCCAGCCCGGCGGCGGCCTGGGCAACGGCGATCTCCGCATCCTGGCGTTCGAGCCGCCCCAGTGCCTGGCCTGCCATGACCCGATCACCGCGCCTCACCGAAAGGTCCTCGATCTGGGCGATCTCGATCGGAGCGACGAGAACATATTCGCCCTCGACATATCCGACCGCTAGCGAACCGGCCCCGCCACAGGTTGATATCAGCGCTGAAACAACGGGAATGGTGCAGAGCAAGGACGTCATCGGACCGGTTTCCTGTGAGTTGCTATGAAGGCACGTATGTTGCCGAGGATAATCGCCTTGATGGCTTCAACTTCCTGCTGGCCAACCTCGTTCCACTCCATCCACTTGGCGACGATCGCACCGCCGATGCGGAAATAGACGACCTGACCCGCAATGCTGAAGGTCCCAATGCGGATCAGGTCACTTTCCGGGTCCTGGCCGGTGGCCAGACCCAGAAGGCCGCAAAGACTTCGGTGCACTGGCAGTATGAAGTCCGCGTAGACGGTGTCAAACACCGCGCCCGGAGCGCCCATTTCGCGCACCATGAAGCTGGCGATGTCCCGCGCTTCGATCTGCCCGAGCATGAAATCGCAAACGCCCATGATGACGCGTTCGAAGGCCGCTTGTGCCGCGGCCGGATCGTCGCCCGGGTCGATGGCACGCAATGCCGGGCCGACAACATCCTGAATACGGTTTCCCACCATCTCCGCGCAAGCAAGCCGCAGGCCGTCCTTGCCGCCGAAATGATAGGCGATGGAGGCGATATTGGCCCCCGCTTCCGCCGCGATCTCGCGGGTCGAGGTTGCCTCAAATCCCTTGGTGCCGAACAGCCTGATACCGGCCATCAGCAACGCAGTCCGCGTCTGGTCTCCGGGCTTGCCGGCAAGGGGGGAGAGTGTCGATGCTTCTGGCACGCGCTTTTCCGTCGGGTTGCAATTTACCCGATCATAGCGCATTTCGCGATTTAATCAATCGATTGATTAGGGACGAATCTTCCGCATCATCAACCAGCTGTAGAGCCGTGGCGACAGCCGGATGATCAACCAGCCCAGGCTTGCCACCCGTCCCACCGGGATGAAGGATTTACCCGCCCGCCAGCCGTCGAGGATGGTTTTGGCAGCCCGGTCCGGGCTCATCTCGTCAAATCCGTCACTCGCAGCCCCCGGCCGGCCGATGCCGTCAGCCCCGGCATCAAGCCGTCCCGGATTGGTGGCAACGAAAGACGGCGCTGCAATCACCACCCTGACGCCATGGTGCGCTTCTTCCGAAGCGAGCGAAGAGAAAAACCCGTTGAGCGCATGCTTGCTCGCAGCATAGGCCGTGCGCTTGTAAAGCGGCGCGAAGCCTGCCACCGAGGAGATCGCCAGATGCGTTCCGCTGCCCGCCCGCACGGCCCTAAGCAGGCCTGCGGCCATCCCTACCGAGCCGAAATAGTTGATCTCCATCACCCGCCGCTGCGAGGCCAGTGTGGTCGCGTCGAACAATCCGATCTGGGTGACGCCGGCATTGTGGATGACCAGGTCAAGCGCCGGGTGACGCGCCGCAATCTCCGCGCAGACGGAGGCGACCGCCTCTTCGTCGGTGAGATCGCAGGCGATCCGCTCAACCTGGTCAGACCCGGCTGGCCCCAACTCTGCCGGCAAACCCTTCAATGCATCCGGCAGATCAACCAGCACCACCCGCCAGGTCTCCTGCAGGAGCCTGTTGGCAAACGCCTGCCCGAGACCGCCGGCGCCGCCGGTAATCACCGCGACACGGCTCATAGTCCGGCAGCCTTGCGCCACAGATCGAAGGTCTTGGCACTGGAAAGTTCCGGCGTGTAGCCGAACCCGACTTTCAATGCGGTATTGTCGAGCACCGGGCGGTATTGCAGGAACCGCACCTGCTCGGGCCCGTAGCGCGACAGGCCAAGCGGTCGGGCAATGCCGAGGGCTGCTTTCAGCAACCAGGCCGGCAGCGCCATCACCGGCTTGCCGAGTACCCTGGCGAGATCGCCAACCGTCATCGCCCCGTCGCCGCAGACATTGAAGATCCCCGCCGGCCCCTCGCCTACTGCTCGCAGCAGGATCCGCGCCAGATCCCTGGTCCAGATGAACACGAACGGGCTATCGGTTCCCTTGACCGCGATCAGCCGCGGCCGGTGGAACAGTTCGGTGATCTGGTTTTCAAGTCCGGCACCAAGCACGGTGCCGACGCGCAGGATCACCTGCTCCAGTTCCGGGTGAGACCTGCGCGCCTCGGCCAGCATTTCCTCGACCTGCCGCTTGTGATCGGAATAGGGAAATTCCCGGTTGCCGCGGACCGGATCGCTCTCGCGCAGCGGAACCGGGTTGTCCGCATGATAGCCGTAGGCCGCCCCCGAGGACGTCACGACCAGGCGTTTCACCCCGTGCCTGAGCGCCGCCTCGAGCACGTTGCGCGTGCCGGTGACATCGACGTCATGGGCGAACTCGCGGCTCATGCCGCGCGATGGCGAGACGATCGAGGCCAGGTGCACGATCACATCCGGCTTGAATTCGCCGACCACGCGATCCGCGTCATCGCCGCGCACATCGAGCTTTTCAAACCCGGCACCCTCGGGCATCTGCTCAGGCCTGCGGATGTCGGTCGCCAGCGTCTCCACACCGGCTGCCGCAAGTTCTTCAAGCAGCACCTGCCCGACCGCACCGGCCGCACCGGTGACCAGCACACGGCTCACCGGCTCGCCTCGCGGCGCGACCAGAACGTTGCCAGCGCCAAGCCCGAAATCGCGTGCCAGATGCCCCAGAAGGCCGCTGCCACCGCCATGCCGCCAAGCCCGCCGAAGAAGGCGAAGATCAGCACCAGACCGAGGCCGGAATTCTGGATCCCGGTTTCAATCGCAATTGCCCGGCGGTCATATTCGGGCAGTCTCATCACCAATGCCGAGACGTAGCCGCCCGACAGCGCCAGCGCATTGTGCACCACCACCAGCCCGGCCACCGCCCCTGCAAAGGACAGGAAGAAGCTCCAGTTTGCCGCCAGCGCCAACACGATGAAGCCGAGGAAGATTGCCATCGACAGCCGCTGCATGGTCTTGCGGATCCGTGCGGCGAACTCCGGCAGCCGGACATTGACCATGATCCCCAGGATCAGCGGCAGGATCAGCATGAAGAACACGGTGATGGCGATCGACACCGGATCGAGCGTCGTCTGCCTGAGGATCGCCCGGGTCGGCTCGTACAGGTTGCCCCAGAAGGCCACGTTGAACGGTGTCAGCAAGATTGCCGCAACGGTGGAAATCCCGGTCATCGATACCGACAACGCGGTGTTGCCGCCTGCCCGGTGGGTAATGAAGTTGGAAATGTTGCCGCCCGGACAGGCCGCCACCAGGATCAGCCCGAGCCCGATCGATGGCTGCGGGTTGCTGACCAGCAGCATCAGAAACGTCAGCACCGGCAGCACGATGAACTGCGAGAACATGCCGGTCAGCAGCGCCTTGGGTGTTCGCGTCAGCGCCCGGAAATCCGCTGGCTTCAGGTCCAGCGCGATCGAGAACATCACGATCGACAGGATGGCGTTGAGCAGCATCAGGCTGCCAGGGCTGAAATTCAGCCGGATTGCGTCGATATCGGTCAATTGCTGCCCCCCTTCAAAGCCGCAATCCAGTGGGTCACCGCGTTCCGGTAGGTGGCCTTGTCGACGTAATAGGCCATCCGCGGCAGGTCGATATAGGTCATGCCGCCGGTCGCACGCTTGAACCCCGCGCCCTTTTCTTCCCGCAGCGCCTTCGCCGCCATGATGCCCTTCTTCAGCCCGGCGATATAACGCGCCACCATGTCCGCCTGCTCATGCCGGCCCTGCCAGCCAAGCCCTGAGGCTTCCACCATGCCAAGCACGAACAGATCATCACGCTCGGGGTGCAGACAGTTCAAAAACAGGTGTGGCGCATCGCCCTGCCAGTTGAGCAGCGCCTTGTCGATGAACGGGTAATGCAGCTTGTAGCCGGTCGCGGCCAGGATCAGGTCGTAGTCGGCCTGATCCCCGTTCTTGAAATGAACCGTGTTGCCATCAAACCGGTCGATATCCGGACGAACCGTGATGTCGCCATGACCGGCATGAAACAGGATCAGCGAATTGACCACCGGGTGCGATTCATAAAGCGCGTAATCGGGCTTCGGAAACCCGTATTTCGCCGGATCGCCGGTGAACCATTTCAGGATCACGCGATCGATCCGGCGCTTCAGCCACATCGGCAGCTTGATCGCCCCGCCGACCGTGTCGGCCGGCTTGCCGAAAATGTATTTGGGCACGAAATAATAGCCACGCCGCAGCGAGATATCGCAAGCCTTGCCGTGATGGATCGCATCCACCGCGATGTCGCAGCCCGAATTGCCCGCCCCGATGATCAGCACCCGTTTGCCCGCGAAAACCTGCGGATTCCGATAGCCACTCGAATGCATCAGTTCGCCGGCAAAATTGCCCTTGAATTCGGGCATGTTCGGTTCCGACAGGGTCCCGTTGGCAATCAGCACACCGGCGAAATCAGCCTGGCGCTCCTGGCCATCGGCTTCCCGCCAGGTGACCCGCCAGCCCTCGCCCGGCTTGCCCAGCGGCACCGCCGACAGCACCTCGGTGTTAAAGCGGAAATGCTCGTAAATGCCGAAATGCCTGGCAAACTTCTGGAAATAGCCCTTGAGTTCGCGGTGCGACGGATATTCTGCCACGTCGCTGTCCATCGGGAAATCCGCAAACTCGGTCATCGTCTTCGACGAAATCAGGTGCGCGGTCTCGTACATGGTCGATTTCGGACCGTCGATGTCCCACAGCCCGCCCACATCGGAATGCAGCTCGAAACCGGTAAAGGGAATTCCCTGCTCGATCAGCGTCTTGGCCATTGCCAATCCCATCGGGCCGGCGCCGATCAACGCATAATGCACGCGCAAATCTGTCGTCTCGGCCGGATCTGTCGCGGCCGTCTCCACCCTCTTGTCCAACTGTCCCCTCCCTGGCTTCAGCGGATTCTTGTTATGCCGCAACATTGAACGATCGTTCAAAATAAGGCAAGATGAATCATGAGCGTTAAATCAGCTGTCACCGATCCCGATGCAAAGCCGCGCCGCCGCGCCGCCTCCAAGCGCTCGCTGGCCACCAGCCTCAGCATCCTCGATGCCGCCGAACGGTTGTTTGCCGAACGCGGCTACGACGGCGCCTCGGTGCGCGACATCGCCCGCGATGCCGGCGCGCAGATCGCCTCGATCAGTTTTCACCACGGCAGCAAGGAAGCATTGTTCGAGCGTGTCGTCGAACGGCGGGCCTCGGAATTGTCGAGATTGCGGCTTGATGCGCTGGCGGCCCTCAAGCAAAGCGCCGAGCCGTTGACGCTTGAAGCGGTGCTGGAGGCTTTCCTGCGCCCTTATCTGGAAAAGGCCGGAGCCGGCGATCCGCAATGGCTCGCCTATGCGCGGCTGGTGGCGATGGTCTCCGCCGATGCCCGCTGGCACAAGATCTCGGAACGCTGTTTCGACCCCACCGCCGGGCTCTTCATCGCGGAAATCGCCCGTCTGTTTCCGCAAGCGGACAAGGCCACGATCTCCGTGGCCTTCGTGTTTTCGGTCTCCGCCATGCTGTCGCTATCGACCTCGACATGGCGCATCGAGGCTTTGTCGGGTTCCCTTGGCAACCGCCAGGTCATGAAAACGCTGGCCGATTCCCTCGTCCGGTTTTGCGAAGCCGGACTGCGCGCGGCGCTCTGACGCCTATTCGCCAGCCTCATCTTCCACATCATGGTGCTTGCGGATCGAGCGCACCACCATCCAGGTAAAGCCGATCGCCAACGGCACGAACAGGCTCGATGCCAGGCCGGACTTGATCGGCAGATCGAACGCATCAAGCGGCTTGGCCAGATAGCCGAACAGACCGACGATGTAATAGGAGATGGCGGCGACCGACAGCCCCTCGACAGTCTGCTGCATGCGCAGCTGCAACTTCACCCGGCGGTTCATCGAACTCAACAGCGCGCTGTTTTGCCGTTCCAGTTCAACATCGATCCAGCTGCGCAGCAGCGCGGTGGCGCGAGAGAGCTTGCGCGACAGGTTGGCCTGCCGCTCCTCGATCGACTGGCAGGTGCGCATCGCCGGCGCCAACCGTTTTTCAAGGAACGCGCCGATGGTCTCGACGCCCGCCTGCTGGGTTTCGGCCAGCGAGGCAATGCGTTCGCGCACGATGGTGTAATAGGCCCGGCTGGCGCCAAAACGGTAGAGGCTGAGCGCCGCATTGGCTTCGAGCTCCGCCGCCAGCACGGTGATCTCGGCCAGCAGGCTGTCGGCGTTCTCGCGCGCGCCGGTTTTCATGGCTTGCGTGATCCGGGTCAGGCTGTCCTCGATCCGGCGCATTTCCGGCGACAGCGTTCGCGCCAGCGCCAGCCCAAGGGCTGCCAGCGTCCGGTAGGTCTCAATATCGAGCAGCCGCTGCACCACAGCCCCGCGACCGGCATCGCTCATGCCCTTGTCGATCACCAGAATCCGGGTCAGACCGTCGCCGTCCTGGCGGAAATCGGTGGCGATCATCGCCTGCCCGCCCTTGACTTCGCTGAGGCACAGGCTGGTCGGATCGAACCGCTCCAGTGCTGCCTGCGTCTCGGGCGAATCCTCGCGCACCTCGAGCCGGATCCCGGAAATCATGTTGCCCGGCGCCGAAAACTGGTCACCAAAGGGATGCGTGTCGACATTGCCGCCAAACTGGGCCGGCGCCGGCGCATCCCAGAAATAGGTCGAAAATTCCGAATGCCGCTCCCACCGAAGCGTGCCCTGCCCCCACGGCATGGCGAAATGGGCGGTATCCCGGCCGGGCACGCCAACGCCGCGCGCCCGCGCAAGACCGGCAAGCACAGCATGATCGACCGCAGCCCCGCCATCGGTGAGGAACGCCAGCTGAAAAATGACCCGTGATTTACCGACCAGCGCAAACGGCCGGGCGTGAACCTCGCCCAGCGCTTCGGCCCGCCCCTGAGCCATTGGAAAAGAAAACCTGCCCATGGTGCTGTCAAATCCCCGCCGAACTCACACGATGTCTGCCGCCACATCCGCGGCCTGAAAGAGGCGCACTTGATGCTGCAATCGGCACATCTGTAGGATCTTCGCACATGCGAGACAAAGCGACAATTCAGCGCTGCCGCGGGAACCCTTGCATAGCCAAGGCCCTGCAGGCTCAGCTCTCGCGCAGACCGTAGCGGCTGAGCTTCTCGTTCAGCGTCCGCCGCGGGATGCCGAGCTTTTCGGCGGCTGCCGCGCTGCGGCCGTCGCAGGCCTGCATCGCCGCCCGGATTTCGGAGATCTCGAAGGTGGCGAGCCGCTCGGGCAAGGTCTCGCCGGCCGCGGCAGAGGGTGCAGGCGCTGCGCTTGCGTCGTCGAGCCCGAGTGCGAACCGTTCTGCATGGGATTTCAGCTCCCGCACATTGCCCGGCCAGTCATGCGCCAGCAGCCGCGCCCTCAGCTCCGGCGTGATGGCGCGCACCGGACGGCCGTGACGCTTGGCCGACAGGCCGGCAAAATGCGGAAACAGCAACGAGACATCATCCTGCCGGTCCTTCAGCGGCGGGATGCGGATCTCGCCGCCGGCCAGTCGGTAATAGAGATCACGCCTGAGGCTGCCCGTCTCGACATCCCCGGCCAGATCGCTCTTGGCGGCGGTGATCACCCTTATGTCGATCGGCCGGGGCTGGTTGTCGCCGAGCCGCTCGACGGTGCGTTCCTGCAGGAGCCGCAGGATTTTCGCCTGCGCCGGAAGCGGCATCGATTCGATCTCGTCGAGAAACACCGTGCCGCCATCGGCATGCTCGAACTTGCCCTTGCGCTCGCCAAGCGCGCCGGTGAACGCCCCCTTGGCATGCCCGAACGCCTCGCTTTCGAACAGGTTTTCCGGAATTGCCGCGCAATTGATGGCCACGAACGGCGCTGCCCGGCGAGAACTCCCCTCGTGCAACGCCCGCGCCACCAGTTCCTTGCCCACTCCGGTCTCGCCGATGATCAGCACATCGATGTCGATACCGGCGAAGGTGGCGATCCGCTCGCGCAGATGCCGGATCGCCGGGCTGTCGCCGAGAATGCCGCTGGCATCGCCTGCGCCTGCGGCCACCAGTTGCTGCAGCCGCACGATCTCGCGTTTCATCCGGCGCTTTTCCACAGCCCTGTCGAGAACGGACACCAGGTAATCGGCGTCCCAGGGTTTCTCGATGAAGTCCTCGGCGCCCGCGCGCATGGCGCTGACCGCCAGCTGGATGTCGCCATGGCCGGTCATCATCACCACCGGCAGGCCGGGATGCTGCGCCAGGATGGCCGACAGCAAGCTCATGCCGTCCAGCCCCGGCATGCGGATATCGCTGACCACCACATCCGGGTCGGTGCCGGCAATGCGCTCCAGGGCTGCGTGTGGATCCGACACCGCGCTCACCGTGAACCCCGACACCTGCAGCCAGTCGCTTGCCGCGCTGAGCAAATCGGCATCGTCATCGACGATGAGAATGTGGCCGCGCCCGCTCATTCCGCCGCCGCCTTTTGTGTCCGACCGGCGGGCTCTGCAACGGGAATGCTGACGCTGGCCACCACACCGCCGCCCTCGGCTTCGCTAAACAAGATGTCGCCGCCGAATTCCTGCATGATCGCAATCGAGATCGACAGCCCCAGCCCGAGGCTCTCGCCGCTCATCTTGGTGGTGAAGAACGGCTCGGTGACCCGGGCCATGTGCTCGGGCGCAATGCCGCCGCCATTGTCGGAGACCCGGACTGAAACGATGCCGTCCCTGACGTCACGGTCGATACGGACCCGGCCATCGGTCCTCCCTTCGACCGCATCGAACGCGTTGGTCAGAAGATTGATCAGCACCTGCTCGAGCTTGACCGCCACCGCCAGCACCACTGGTGCCTCGCCAGCCCCATCGAATGCCGGCGTGATCCCCGCAGCAGCAGCGCGCGGCGCGGTGACATCCAGCGCATTGCGGATCGCCTCGTCGATATTGACCGGTTCCAGTGCTGCGGCATCCTTGCGCCCGAAGCTCTTGAGATGCTTGACGGTTCGCTGCATGCGCCGGATCAGTCCGCGCGCCGCCGTCATCCGCTCGCCGGCCTGTGACGCGCCTTCCTGCTGCGCCAGCGCCTGCGCGGTCGCAAGCGTTGTTTCCAGCGCTGCCAGCGGTTGGCTGACCTCGTGCACGATGGCACTCGACATCCGGCCCAGCGCCGCCATCTTGGCCGAATGGATCAACCCCTCTTGGGCCGCGCGCAGCTCGGTTTCGGCGCGGCGCCGGTTCTCGTTCTCCCGCGCCAGTTCCCGGGTGCGCTCCTCGACCCTGCGTTCGAGCATTTCGGTCTGCCGCGCCTTGAGGTCTGAAAACAGCTGCCTCTGGTGCAACGCCCGCGCAATTCCGGTGGCGAGCAGCCCGAGCAGTCCGGCAGTCAGCGCCCAGAACCCGGCGGCACTGCGCGCCGGCGAAGCACTGGCCGCCGCCAGGATCAGCCAGCCATCGGGCTCAATCGCCCGCGATCGGGCGATCAGCTGCTCGCCGATCAGCCGCTCCAGCCCGCCGGGCAGCCCGTCCATGAAGCCGATTTCATCGCCGACGGGCGCTCGCGTGTCAAAGTCGATCCCGTCATAGGTTCGCTCCAGCGCAATCCGGCTTCGCATTTCCGGGTCTAGCGGCTTGAGCGGTCGGTAGCGCCACTCCGGATTTCCGGTCAGAAACACCACGCCGTAGCCATCGGCAATCGCCGTCAACGCGCCGGCATCCCGCCACGCCTGTTCGAGTGGTTCGAGATCCACCTTGGCAACCACCACCCCGCGCGCGTCCCCGACATCGAGCCGTGTGGAGAGGAAATATCCGGGCCGGCCGGTCGTCACCCCAATGGCGTAATAACGCCCTTCGCCCGAGGCGATCGCATCGGTGTAGTAGGGCCGGAAGCCGTAATCATTGCCGACAAAGCTGCCTTCCTCGCGGTAATTGCTCGCCGCACGCGCCGTGCCTTGAGCGTCGAGGACGTAAAGCGCTGCGACCCCGGAATGGCGCGCCACCGTCTCCAGATAGGCATTGGCTTCAGCGACACGCAACGGATCGCCGGGGGCCTGTGTCAGCGCCCGGATCCGCGCATCCTCGCCGATCACCCGCGGCAAGGTGCGGAATCGTTCGATCTCTGTTTCAATCGCCCGGCGCGTGACGATCAGGCTTTGCTCCAGCCCGGCCTCGATCTCGACGACTGCCACCCGGTAGGCGACAGCCCATGCCAGCACCGCCGCCACAACCGCGCCAATCAGCATCGCCACGGTGAGTTTCGAATTCATGGCTCGCATGCCCTGATCCGCACCGGCGCGCCGGCCTCCGCCCCAATCGTCTCGCAGCCGCCGGCATGGCACAATTGCCAGGCCGAAACCGTGGCACCGGACGCAGCCAGCACCAGTTCCGGCACCTTCGGCAGTTCCGGCGACCAGACCCACCAGCCATCCTCAAGCCGTGCCCCCTCGCCCGGATCCATGCCCGCGCCGGAGCCCTTGACCCGCGCCTCGGTCAGTTCCAGCCCGTCCGCTGTGACCCGCCAGCTCTCGCTCCATTCGGTCTTTTCCACCGAATGGGTCCAGGTCAGGGTAAACAGCGTCGTTGCGATCGCCATCGCCTTGCCGCCAGCCGCAACGCAGAGCGCCAGTGACATTCAGACCGCTTCCGCGCGCCCGCGCATCTGCCGGTAAGCCAGGTAGGCAAACAATGCCGCCAGCGCGAAACCGATCTCGTCGGTCAGCGGCACCGATGCCACCAGCGTGAAGGCAGCGATCATCGCCAGTCCCCTGTAGAGCCACCCCAGCGGACCGCCGAGAAAGCCGATCACCGCAGCACCCCACAGACCGATTGCCAGCATGGTCTTGCCGACGATGTAGATGACCGCCGGAATATAGCCGATCTCGGCTGCCAAGGGCCCGCCATCCTGCAGCATCAGCGCCGGCGTGTAGACCGCCATGAACGGGATGACGAAGCCTGCAGCGGCCACCTTGATCGCCTCGATCGAGATCTTCAGCCCGTTCTCCTTGGCAATCGGAGCCGCGGCGAAACAGGCCAGCGCCACCGGCGGCGTCAGATCGGCGAGGATACCGAAATAGAACACGAACATGTGGCTGACGATCAGCGGCACGCCGAGCTCGAGCAGCGCCGGACCGGCAATCGACGAGGTGATGATGTAGTTCGGGATTGTTGGAATCCCCATGCCCAGCACGATGCAGGTGATCATCGTCAGCACCAGCGACAAGAACAGGCTCTTGTCGCCGACAGAGACGATGAACTGGCCGAACGTGTTGGCCGCCCCGGTCAGCGTCATGGTGCCAATGATGATGCCGACAATGGCGCAGGCAACGCCCACCGGCAATGCCGTCTTGGCGCCTTCGGCAAGCGAATCCCGGCAGATGGCCAGCGTCTCGCGCCCGCCCTTGGACAGCGCGTTCCAGGCCACCAGCGCCAGCACCGCAGCCAGGATCACCATGATGCCAAACTGCAGGAAGGCGGCCGCCACCAGGCCAAGCCCGATCCAGAAGATGATCCGGATTGCACCCGCCGGCAGCCCCAGCGCGATAGAGCCGCCGAGGATCAGGAGCACCGTCAGCGCCAGCCCGACGGTGCCGGCAAACAGCGGTGTGTAGCCCGAGAACAAGAGATAGATCAGCATCAGGAGCGGCAGCACCAGGTACCATTGCTCCTTGAGCGCCTTCATCGGCGACGGCAGCTCGCTCTTCGGCAGGCCGACCAGATTGTGCTTGCCGGCCTCCAGATGCACCATCCAGAACGCCGAGGCGAAATACAGGAACGCCGGAATGATCGCCGCCTGCACCACCTCGTAATATTCGACGCCCAGCGTCTCGGCCATGATGAAGGCCACCGCCCCCATCACCGGCGGCATCAGCTGCCCGCCCATCGACGAGGTCGATTCCACACCGCCCGCGAAGGCTGCGCGGTAGCCGAACTTCTTCATCAGCGGAATGGTGAACTGCCCGGTGGTCACCACATTGGCAACGCCGGACCCGGAGATTGTTCCCATCAGGCCAGACGAGATCACCGAGACCTTGGCGGCACCGCCGCGCTTGTGGCCGACCAGCCCCAGCGACACGTCGGTAAACAGCTGGATCATCCCGGCCTTCTCGAGGAAAGCACCGAACAGGATGAACAGGAAGATGAAACTCGAGGAGACGAACACCGGAATACCGTAGATCCCCTCGGTGCCGTAAGCCATGTGATCGATGACCTGGGCGAAATCGTAGCCGCGATGGTCGAACGGCGCCGGCAGATATTCGCCGAAAAGGCAATAGGCCAGGAACGCGCCGGAAATGATCGGCAAGGCCGGCCCCATGATCACCCAGGCGGCGGCAAAGACGGTTGCAAGCGCAATCACGCCAAGCACGATGTCGCGGTCGAGCGGATCGCCGGCGCGCAGCAAAAGCTCGGTGTATTCGTACCACTGGTAAAGCGCGACGACGACGCCGAGCCCGGCAAGCCCCCAGGCTGCGGTCTTGATCGCCGGACCGGATTTGCGCGCCAGCGCCACCAGCGGAAAAGTCAGCAGCATCAGAAAGCCGACATGGAATGCCCGCACGATCTGGCTGGCAAAATCGACGATATGGGCAGCCGTTGCGATCTGGAAAACCGAGAAGACCAACGCAATCCAGAACAGCAGGCGGCCTTCGCGCGTTGCCGGAAAGCTCTCAGCCAGCGGGTCATGCAGACCGAGATCGGGCTGCTCCCCGGGAACCTGATGCGGCGTCTGATCATGAAGCATGCGTTGTCCTCCCCAAACACGCGAGATGTCCGTGGCGGAACCCTTTTGAAGGTTCCGCCACAGTCAATGGATGATGATAATCCGGATTTTCACCCGGTCTTACATCATGCCTTTTTCCTTGTAGTAGCGCTCGGCGCCCGGGTGCAGCGGCAACGGCATGCCGTTGAGCGCGTTTTCCAGCTTGATCTGGGCTGCGGCCTTGTGGGCGGCTTCCAGCTCGGGAAGGTTCTCGAACAGCTGCTTGGTCATCTCGTAGGCGAGATCGTCGCTGACATCGGAATGGGTGACGAGGAAGTTGACCACTGCCACGGTCGGAACATCGCTGTCCTGGCCCTGGTAGGTGCCAGCCGGAATGGTCGCGGCGATGTAAGGCGCGCCAAGCGCGGTCACCACATCTGCAGGTACGGCCACCATCTGGATGTCGATCGAGGTCGACAGGTCCTTGATCGAGGACACGCCAAGACCGGCCGACTGCAGCGTCGCATCGAGCTGGCGGTTCTTGATCAGCTCGACCGATTCCGCGAACGGAAGGTACTCGGTCTTCGACAGATCGTCATAGGACATGCCGGCAGCTTCAAAGATCTTGCGTGCGTTCAGCTCGGTGCCGGATTTGGCTGCACCTACCGACAGGCTCTTGCCCTTCAGGCCGGCAAAATCGGTAATGCCCGATTCCTTCGAGGCAACGATCTGGATGTAGTTCGGGTAGACCGCCGCGATACCACGCAGCTTGTCGAGCGGGGCCTTGAAGCCGGCGTCCGCATCGCCTTCCCAGGCGAGCTTGACGGAATCACCCAGCGCCAGGGCCAGTTCGCCCTTGCCCTGCTGCAGCAGGTTGAGGTTTTCCACCGACGCCTTGGTCGACTGAACCTGGGTGCGCACGCCGTCGATCTTCTCGGCATAGATCTTCGACAGGCCGACGCCGAGCGGGTAATAGACGCCCGAGGTGCCGCCGGTCAGGATGTTGACGAACTGGTCGGCCTTGGCCGGGGCGAGCGACAGACCCATGGCGGTTGCCGCCATCAGGGTTACAAGGCTTCTGCGGTTGATACTGATCATCTGGAACTCCTCCGTGTTTGACCAAATGCAAAGCGACACTCCTCTGCGCGCTTCGATACGGTCTAGCCGTTTGCAATCCGCATGCCAGACTGGAAGGAACCGGATTCCCGGCATTCCAGAATGGCGAGCCCTCCATAACTGGCAGATTTTTGCCCATTGGCAAGCCGCACCTGGCAATATCTTGCCAGACAGGCGCTCTGCTGCTTCCCTGCAATGCCTCGGTTTGCCGTCACCAACCGGGGTCAGAGCTTCCCAGTTCTCCGGCGGGCAGCTCCCAGCCCATGTGAGCTGCGCCAACACGCACCGGCGGACGCAACCGCAGCGCCGGTCCCCATGCCGTGCTTTCGATCTGTGAGGCGTAATCCTCATTTTCCGGCCCGGAGATATCGCCGCGCGCATCTTGCACCGGATAGGCCGCAAGAAATCCGCCAACCCGCGCCAGTGATGTGCGCCATCGGGACCCCATCGCCTGTGAGTGGCGCAGTGTCAGCCCGCGCACAGCGGCGGCCGCCAGCAGATACCCGGCCCCCTGGTCCAGCGCCTGCACCGGCAAGGGCGAGGGTTTCTCCGCCCCGGCCTGCCGCATGCCTGCATCTGCAATGCCGGCGCTCATCTGCACCAGGCTGTCAAAGCCGCGCCGTCCGGACCACGGGCCGCTCCAGCCATAGGCGCAGAGCGACACGTCGATCAGCCCCGGTCGCGCCGCTGCCCGAACCGCCGCCCCAAACCCGAGCTTTTCCAGCGCATCAGACCGATAGCCGTGTACCACGATGTCGGCGCCGGCCAGCAGCTCCAGCAAGCGCTCCCGGTCGCTCGCCTTTGTCAGGTCAAGCCGTGCACAGCGTTTTCCCGGCGTCACCTCGGGAACCACGCCCGGCTCATCCCACCAGGGCGGATCGATCCGCAGCACATCGGCCCCGAATCCGGCGAGGAACCGCGTTGCCACCGGCCCGGCCAGCACCCGCGTCAGATCCAGCACCCTGATGCCGGCCAAGGGACGCGTCGGATCAAAATCGTGGCTGAACGATCCAGCTTCGGCTCCCAATTCGGAACGCATCAGCGGCTCCGCCATCACCGCCCTGCCTTGCGGATGGGCGCGCCAGTCTTCACCACTGCGCATCGTCGCTGCGCAACCGCCAACGGCAACGATTGCCGTCTCCAGCTCATCCGCCCGCCACCGGGCGACCGATGCCGCAACCGCGTCGCGCTCGGCACTCACCTTGAGCACTGCAAGTGCAGCCTCACGGTGATGCGGCGCGTTGGTGTGCAGGCGAATCCAGCCATCCGCGGTCTGGTAGTCTCCCGCGACCGGATCCCAGACCGACGGCAGCTGCCAGCCTTGCGGTACAATCGAAAAGCCGAACCACAGCGACGCCAGCCTGCGATCGATGCTGACATCCTGGTCCATGCCTGAAGACACCGCGCCCCATTCCGCCAGCGCCAGGCCGGCCGTGGCAATCGCCGCCGTGGCAAAATTGCTGACCTGAAACACCGAAGGCCAGCTCCCCGCCCCGGTCAGCTCAATGCCGCGCACCCTTTCCGGCGCGCCGCCAAGTTCAACCCACAGCGACGCAATCATCGCCCGCACAGCCTCATCGTCACGGTTCAAGTCCGACCTCATGCCCAACTCCCTTGCTCTGTTTGAGGCTTCACAGAACGCCAGGATTTTTATATCGTCAATATTGATCATATAAATCAACTATTGGGGTATCGATGGCCGACTATCTCGACGCGCGACAAACCGCCGACCGCCTCGGCGTCTCCCGCCAGACGCTCTACGCCTATGTCAGCCGCGGCTTGTTGAAGGCATTGCCCGCCGATAACCCGCGCCAGAGCCGTTATCTGGCTGCCGCGGTCGATGAGCTTGCTGCCACCCGGCGGCGTGGCCGCAAACCCAGGGAGATCGCCAAGGCAACGCTGGACTGGGGCATGCCGGTGCTCGAATCCGGCCTGACGCTGATTGAAGACGGCCAGTGTTATTACCGGGGCCAAAACGCCGTCGATCTCGCCCGCACGGCCTCTCTGGAAGACATCGCCGCCCTGCTCTGGCAGACCCCCAAAGCCCGCGCGTTTCCTAGCCGCGCCCCGATGAACATCAAGGCCTATGCGGAACTTGCCGCCCGCGTCGGCACGGCGCCGGCTGCGGAAACCCTGTTGCCACTGTTTACTGTAGCGGCACGTGACGAGCCGACCGCGGCCTGGCGTGTCGATCCCGAAATGCTGTCGCGCGGCAGCGGCGACCTGGTGCGCATCCTTGCCGCTTCGGCGCTCAGGCAGGCACCGCAGGCCACGCCGATCCACCAGCAACTGGCCTCGTTCTGGGGTGCGGATGCGGCAAGCGCCGGCCTGATCCGCCAGGCTCTCGTTTTGTGCGCGGATCATGAACTCAACGCCTCCAGCTTCACCGCACGCTGTATCGCCTCCACCGGCGCCTCGTTGAAAGCGGTGATTGTCGGCGCGCTGGCGGCGCTGAGCGGCGTCAAGCACGGAGCTGCCACGACACGGGTCGAAACGCTGTGGAACAGCCTCGATCCGGACAATCCGGAAAAAGGCCTGCATGACAGGCTCACGGCCGGAGAGGATATCCCGGGCTTCGGCCACCCGCTGTATCCGGACGGCGACATCCGCGCCACGGCGTTGCTGTCCGCGCTGCCGCCCGACTTCCGTGAGGCGGACCGGCTGATTGAGGCTGCCAGGGATATGACCGGCGCCGAGCCTTCGATCGACTTTGCGCTGGTTGCGCTCAGGCACGGTTTGCGATTGCCCGAAGGGGCTGCATTTCTGCTGTTTGCCATCGGCCGGTCGGTGGGTTGGATAGCCCACGCGCTGGAGCAGCGCGGCACCGATCAGCTGATCCGGCCACGCGCCATCTACACCGGCCAACGGCCTGAAATCAGGGACTGAGCGGGACTGGTGTCAGTCGCTTCCGGTCGTGCGGCCATCCTCTGCGGCACAGACCGCCGGCAACCCGCCAATCACAAGGTCCGCGACGATATCCGCATAGGCGTCCCGGTCGACCGGCCCGCCCGGCTTGTACCAGAGATAGAACCAGTTGAGCATGCCGAACAGCGACATCGTCACCGGCCCCACCAGTTCGGGCCGGGTTTCGAAACGGGCCGGCTCGATCGCCCGCACGCTATCCGACATGCAGGCCACCAGCCGCCGCTGCAGCGCGCGCAGATGCTTCTGGTTTTCCTCCGGCAGCGAGGACAGCGCATCAAGCTGAACCTTGTGCTCGGCATCGGAATCCCGGTAGGCAATCAGGATCGCGCGGACCAGCGCGCGAAGCCGCTGGGAGGCTGATCCGGGTTCCGAAGCCGTCGTCTCCACCACATCCACCAGCGCCGTCAGATGCGTGTCGAGAATATCGAACAGCAACGCATCCTTCGACGGATAATAGTGGTAGATCAGCGCCTTGGAGACACCGCAGGCCTCGGCAAGCTTGCCCATGGAGGCCCGGTCAAAGCCCTGTTTCGCGAAGAACACGGCGGCGGTGTGCAAAATCGCCTCGCGCTTGGCTTCATGATCCTTGGCGATGGTCCGGGCCATGGCTTCAACCCCGCGGCCGGTTGTCGACCACGCGCTTGGCCTTGCCTTCCGAGCGGGCCACCTTGCCCGGTTCGGCCACATCAATCCGCGCGGTCACGCCGACCACGCTCTTGATATGGTGCGCCAGCTCCTTGGCGGAGGCGGCGCGCGCCTCTTCGCTGGCGCCGGCCGCAGTGGATTCAACATGAACCGTCATGTCGTCCATCCTCCCGCTGCGGCTCAGTTCGATCTGGAAATGCGGCGCGAGGCCGGCGCATTTGAGGATCTGCTCCTCGATCTGCGTCGGAAACACATTGACCCCGCGAAGGATGATCATGTCGTCCGAGCGCCCGGTGATCTTTTCCATACGCCGCATCGAACGCGCGGTGCCGGGCAGCAGCCGCGTCAGGTCACGGGTGCGGTAGCGCACCATCGGCAGCGCTTCCTTGCTCAGGGTCGTGAACACCAGCTCGCCGATCTCCCCGTCGGGCAGAACCTCACCGGTGACCGGATCGACCACCTCGGGATAGAAATGGTCTTCCCAGATATGCAGTCCGTCCTTGGTCTCGACGCACTCGTTGGCAACGCCCGGCCCCATCACTTCCGACAGTCCGTAGATGTCGACCGCATGCATGTCGAAGGCCTGTTCGATCTCGCCGCGCATCGAGTTGGTCCAGGGTTCGGCCCCGAAAATGCCGACGGCAAGCGAGCTCTCACGCGGATCGATGCCCTGACGGCGGAACTCGTCGAGGATCGACAGCATGTAGGACGGCGTCACCATGATCACCCGTGGCTTGAAATCGGTGATCAGCGCCACCTGGCGCTCGGTCATCCCGCCAGAGATCGGCACCACCGTACAGCCGAGCTTCTCCGCGCCGTAATGCGCGCCGAGCCCGCCGGTAAACAGCCCGTAGCCGTAAGACACATGCACGATGTCGCCTGGACGTCCGCCGGACGCGCGGATCGAGCGCGCCACCAGGTCCGACCAGGTGTCGATGTCGCCCGAGGTGTAGCCGACAACCGTCGGCTTGCCGGTGGTTCCCGACGAGCCGTGAACCCGCACCACCTTCTCGCGCGGCACCGCGAACATGCCGAAGGGGTAATTGTCCCTCAGATCTGTCTTGACCGTAAACGGGAACTTGCTCAGGTCGGCCAGCGACTTGAGATCATCGGGATGCACGCCCTTGGCATCGAACGACGCCTTGTAATGCGGCACGTTCTCGTAGGCGTGGGCCAGCGACCATTTCATGCGGCTGAGCTGAAGCGCGGCAATCTCGTCGCGCGAGGCAATTTCAATCGGATCAAGACTTGCCCGGTCGGGCGTGAGATCAAGCATCGGGTTCTCCTGCAATACCGGAACGGCGGATGGCTTCGCGCCCGCTCCTCAACTGTGTACCGCTGATCAGGCGGCGGGTTCTTCAAAATGGGTGCCGGACACGGTCCGCGACAAGCCGCGGAACTCGGCAATGGCGACGCCGTCATCGCGGCTCACCGTCACGTCATAGACGCCTGACCTGCCCGCCAGCGTCACCTCGCGCGCGGTTGCGGTCAGCCGTTCGCCTTCCCGTCCCGGGGCCAGAAACGTCACCGAGCAATGCTGCGCCACGGTCACCTTGTTGTGGCTGTTGCAGGCAAAGGCGAAGGCGCTGTCGGCAAGCGTGAAGATCGCGCCGCCATGACAGCTGCCATGACCGTTGAGGTGATCCTTGCGCACCACCATCGAAAGCGTCGCCGTTCCCGGACCGACCGCTTCGACCTTCATGCCATTGGACTGGCTGGTGTGGTCATCTTTCCACATCGCCACCGATGAGCGCTCAGCCCGTTCATGGTCTGTGATCGCGGTCATTTCGACCCTCCGAATTTGGGTTCGCGCTTTTCAAGGAATGCCCGCACCCCTTCGGCGTAATCGGCGGACCGCCCGGCCTCACGCTGCGCCTGTGCTTCCATGTCGAGATGCACATCGAGCTCCTGACCGGCTGCTGCCTGGATCAGGCCCTTCATCTGCCCCAGTCCGAAGGTTGGTCCGGCGGCCAGACGTGAGGCCAGTGACTTCGCCTCTGCCATCAGTTCCGCGTCCTCGACGACCTGCCAGATCATGCCCCAACCAGCCGCTTGCTCGGCCGATACCGGTTCTGCGGTCATGGCGATCGCCTTGGCCCGGGCCTCGCCGATCAGCCGTGGCAGCATCCAGCTGCCGCCAGCATCGGGAATGAGACCGACCCGCGCAAACGACTGGATGAACCGCGCGCTGCGGGCGGCCAGCACGATATCGCAGGCCAGCGCCAGATTGGCCCCGGCGCCTGCCGCCACTCCGTTGACCGCGCAGACAACCGGCTTTTCCAGTGCACGGATGCGGCGGATCATCGGATTGTAGAACCTGGTCAGCGTGTCGCCGAGATCCGGCGGACCCGACATCGTGTCGGGATTGCGTGCGCCCAGATCCTGGCCCGCGCAAAAGCCGCGCCCTGCCCCGGTCAGCAGCACCGCCCGGCAGCGCACATCGTCGCGCGCCATGTCGAGGCAGTCGGCCATCGCACCATGCATTTCGTCGTTGAAAGAGTTCAGTCGATCCGGCCGGTTGAGCGTGATTTCCAGCACGCCGCCGTTCCAGGAATGTAATACCGGTTCACTCATCACCAGGGTCCTCCATGAAAATAAGGGTTGCATAAGCCGACCGGTTGGTCAATTAATAATCCACCGATATTTGAAACCTAAAATTTCGCACCACACTTGCAGGAGCCGCCATCGTGACCACACGTTCCGCCACCCCGAATCCCGGTCCGGACGCAAAGGTCGTTGATGTCGTCATAAAGGACGGTCACGCACTGGTGACCATCGACAATCCGCCGGTCAATGCGATCGCCGTCAACGTCCGCCGGGGCCTGATGGAAGCACTGCGCATCGTCAACGAAGCAAACTGCAAGACCGCCGCGATTGTCTGCGCCGGCAACACCTTCGTGGCCGGCGGCGACATCTCGGAATTCGCCGGACCGCCGCCACTGCCGCACCTGCCCGATGTGCTCGATGCCATTGAAGCAAGCCCGGTCCCCTTCATCGCGGTGCTGCATGGCACCGTGCTCGGCGGCGGCCTCGAGCTGGCGCTGGCCTGCGCCTGGCGCATCGCCGACGCGAAAACCCGCATCGGCCTTCCCGAGGTCAATCTCGGCCTGATTCCCGGCGCCGGCGGCACCCAGCGGCTGCCGCGCGTCATCGGGCTCGAACGCGCCGCACGCATGGCCGCCAATGGCAAGCCGGTGGGCGCCGCCACCTTCAAGGAGTTCGGCGGTCTTGATCTGACTTTCAGCGGCGACCCGATGGCAGCCCTTGCCAGCTTCCGCGACACCCTTCCCGCCCGGCCAACCAACACCTCCGACCGTCCGGTCGAAGGTGTTGACCTGACGGCGCTCAAGGCGGAGATAAAAAAATCCGCCAAGGGCGCGGATGCCCCGATGATCGCGCTCGAAACCACCGCTCTTGCCGCCAAGATGCCCTTTGCCGAAGGCAGCAAGATCGAACGCCAGACCCATCTCGACCTGCGCCAAAGCGCCCAGTCGCGCGCGTTGCGCCGGCTGTTCTTCGCCAGCCGCTCGGTCACCCGCCCGGCCCGCCTGAAAGCATTTGAACCTGCAGCCATCAAGCATGTGGCGATCGTCGGCGGCGGCCTGATGGGCGCGGGCATCGCAGCCGCCAGCCTTGCCGCCGGTCATCGCGTCACCCTGCTCGAACGCGACACTGAAACTGCGGACGCCGGACGTGGACGCGTTGAAGCCATCATCGCCAAGGATCTCGCCTCCGGCCGCATCACGGAAGACAAGGCGCAGGCCCGCCGCTCAGCCTTTGCCGCAGGTGCAGATTACTCTGCAGCAGCGGATGCCGACATTGCCATTGAGGCCGTGTTCGAGGATCCCGAGGTCAAGCGCGCTGTGTTCAGCCAGCTCGCGGACGTGATGTCAGAAGACGCCCTGATCGCCACCAACACCTCCTATCTCGATCCCAACATGATCAGCCAGGGCATGCCGGGACCGGGCCGCTTTCTCGGCCTGCATTTCTTCTCCCCCGCCAACATCATGAAACTGGTCGAAGTGGTCGGCACATCCGTCACCTCCGACCAGACCATGGCGACAGCCTTCGCCTTCGCCCGGGGCTTGGGCAAGATCCCGGTCGAAACCGGCGTCTGCGATGGCTTCATCGGCAACCGCATCCTCTCTGCCTACCGCCGTCAGGCCGATTACATGGTGGCCGACGGCGCCTCGCCCTACGATGTCGATGCGGCCATGCGCGGGCTCGGCATGCCGCTCGGGCCTTACGAGTTGCAGGACCGCACCGGGCTGCAGATCAGCTGGGCCAACCGCAAGCGCCAGCTGGCTGCCGGCACCTGGCCCGGCCGCTACGTCGATATCGCCGACAAGCTCTGCGAAATGGGCCGTCAGGGCCGCGGCAGTCCGGCGAAGAAGGGCTGGTACGATCACACCGATGCCGCCGGCCAATCCGATCCCGAGATCGAAGCCATGGTCGCCGCCTGGCGCACCGAACACGGCACCGGCGGACAGACCTTTACCGCTGACGACATCGTCATGCGCATCATGGCCGCCATCCTCAACGAAGCCAATCTGATTATCGAGGAGGGTATCGCCACCAGCGACACCGCCGTCGACATTGTCTGGACCGAAGGTTACGGCTTTCCCAAGCACCTGGGCGGTCCGATGTTCTGGGCCGAGGAAACCGGCATGGACCGCATGCGCGAAGCCTTCGCGGCCATCGACGCGCAAAGCCCCGGTTCCTGGAAGGCCGCCGGCGTTTTCAAAAGCTGATAGACTTTGAGGCACCCCGGTGCCTTGAAGTCATGCAGGAAAATTGGCGGCCCGGCCGCCGAGAAGGAGACTAATATGGGTTTGATCAATGTGCACAGCTATCTCGCCGGTCAGTGGACCGCTGCCGATGACGGCGCCCGCCCGATAGCCAGCGCGGTCACCGGCCAGCCGCTGGCCATCGCCGGCCAGGCACGCTTGGACACGCAGGCCATGATCGACTTCGCCCGGCAAAAGGGCGGCCCGGCACTCAGAGCCATGACCTTCCATGACCGCGCCCGCATGCTGAAAGCCCTGGCGCTGGAACTCGGCAAGTTCAAGGACGAGCTTTACGCGCTGTCCTACACTACCGGCGCCACCAAACCGGATTCGATGATCGACATCGACGGCGGCATCGGCACCATGCTGGTGTATGCCTCCAAGGGCCGCCGCGAGATGCCCGACGCCCACATCTACGCTGATGGCGAGCTGGAGATGCTGTCGCGCAACGGCACCTTCGTCGGCCAGCATGTCGCCACTTCGCTGCAGGGCGTCGCCGTCCACATCAACGCCTTCAACTTTCCGGTCTGGGGCATGCTGGAAAAGCTCGCCCCCACCCTGCTCGCCGGCATGCCGGCCATCGTCAAGCCGGCCACCGCCACCTGCCACGTCACCGAGCAGTGCGTCCGCCGCATGATTGAATCGGGCATCCTCCCCGAAGGGGCTGTGCAACTGGTCTCAGGGGGCTTGGGCGATCTGCTCGACCGGCTCGACTATCAGGATGTCGTCGGTTTCACCGGCTCGGCCAAGACCGCGCTGATGCTCCGTTCCAATCCGCTGCTTCTGGAAAGAAGCGTCCGCTTCGTCGCCGAGCAGGACAGCCTCAACGCCAGCGTGCTCGGCCCGGATGTGACCGAAGGTAGTCCGGAATTCGACATTCTGGTCAAGGAAACCGTGCGCGAGATCACCGCCAAGGCCGGTCAGAAATGCACCGCCATCCGCCGCATCATCGTGCCCCAGGCGCTGATTGGCCCGGTCGGCGACGCCATCAGTGAAAAGCTCTCAAAGACCCGCATCGGCGACCCGGCGCTCGAGACCACCCGCATGGGCGCGCTCGCATCCGCCGCGCAGAAGGCCGACGTGCTCGACAAGGCTCGGCAGATTGCCGCCGAATGCCGGGTTCTCTCGGGCGATCCCGACAGCTTCGAGGTCGATGGGGCCGACCGTGATGCCGGCGCTTTCGTGCCGCCGATGCTGTTTGCCTGCGATGATCCCGATGCGGCGCAGGCCGTGCATTCGGTCGAGGCCTTCGGCCCGGTCGCAACGCTGATGGCTTACCGCGATCTCGGCCACGCCGGGCAGTTGATGAACCGTGGCAAGGGCAGCCTTGTCGCCTCGGTGATCACCCATGATCCCGCCGTCGCGCGGTCCCTCCTTTTGGACGCCGGTGCCGCCCACGGCCGCATCTATGTCAACAACCGCGACAGCGCCAAGGAGGCCACCGGCCACGGCTCGCCGCTGCCGCACATGGTCCATGGCGGCCCCGGCCGCGCCGGCGGCGGCGAGGAACTCGGCGGCATCCGCGGCGTCATGCACTACATGCAGCGCACAGCCGTCCAGGGCAGCCCTGACATCATCTCCGGCATCACCGGCACCTGGATCAAGGGTGCGGCACGGCCGAAATCCGCCGTCCACCCCTTCACCCGCACCTTCGACGAGCTTGCCATCGGCGACACCATCGAAGCCGGCCCGCGCACGGTGACGCTGGAAGACATCGAAACCTTCGCCCATTTCACCGGCGACACCTTCTACGCCCACATGGACGAGGAAGCGGCCAAGGCCAACCCGTTCTTCCCCGGCCGCGTCGCCCACGGCTATCTGCTTCTGTCCTTTGCGGCCGGCCTGTTCGTCTCACCCGACCCCGGCCCGGTGCTCGCCAACACCGGCCTCGACGGGCTGAAATTCATGAAACCGGTCTCGCCCGGCGACGCCATTTCAGTCATCCTCACCGTCAAGCGCAAGACCCGTCGCACCGACGAGTATGGCGAAGTCCGCTGGAATGTCGCAGTCATCAACCAGGACGGCGACGACGTGGCCGAATACGAGCTGCACACGATGAACCAGTACGGCTGATGGAGGAAGGGGAGAGTTTTCGTGTCCCCGGATCCCATACATCCCGGCATCCAAATATCGTCCTCGATTTTCGGGCCGATGCTGATAGGCTCGGGTCACCAGCCCCGGGGTGAGACACTTGCAGCAAGCACTGACCATATCGCGATCCCCGGTCTCGGCAGGCATCCTCATGATGTGCGTCGGCGTGGCCTGCCTGTGCGTCAATGACGCGCTGGCCAAGACCCTGACTTCTGCCTATTCGCCGCTGCAGATCCAGTTCCTGCGCAACCTGATCGCCCTGCCCTTCGCCATCCTCATCGCCTACAGGATGGGAGGAGCCGCGGCGCTGCGTTCGCACCGGCCACTGGCGCATCTGTTTCGCGGAGCGCTGTGGATCGGCGCGACCTTCCTGTTCTTCACCAGCCTCAAATATCTGGGTCTGGCCGAAGCCACCGCGCTGGTCTTCGTCGCGCCGCTGTTCATCACCGCTCTGTCGGCGCTGATCTTCCGCGAGCATGTCGGCTGGCGCCGCTGGCTGGCTGTTCTTGTCGGCTTCCTTGGCGTGCTGATCGCCGTGAGGCCCGGCACCGCGGCTTTCCAGACCGTCTCGCTGCTGCCGATTGCCACCGCCCTTGTCTATGCCTTCCTGATGCTGTCGGCCCGTTGGGTCGATGCGCGAGAAAGCGTCTGGACGCTGCTGCTCTACATGACCGGCACAGGCGCGGCCATCAGCCTGTTCATTGTGCCCTTCGTCTGGATCCCGGTCCGGCTGGAAGATCTCTGGCTGTTCGGTGCGGTGGCCATCTTCGGCACCGCCGGCATGACCATGATGACCCAGGCCTTCCGCCTCGCCCCCGCCGTCGTCGTAGCCCCCCTCGACTACACATCCATCCTCTGGGCCACGCTCCTGGGCTGGATGTTCTGGTCAGAGATCCCCGACGCGCTGACGTTTGTGGGAGCAGCAGTGATTGTTGCGAGTGGCGTGTTTATTATCTGGAGAGAAAACCGGGCGGGGGGTTAAGACCACTAGCCAGGATGCGGTCGGTCTTATCGGCCACCGTCCGACCGCAGCCGCAAGCTATGGTCCAGCCGAGTGACCCTAAGCTGATGTCAAATCCAGTTGCCTGTCATCGCTTACCGGCCCACGCCCAGAACGTACCCGCTAGCCGGCGCCCATCACTGCGGGATCAATCTTTCGGTGCCCGAACCGGACTGACCGTCGATGGTCCAGGCGCCCTCAAGCGTGCCGTCCTCCATCACCTCGTAGACAACCAGCCCGACTCCGCCGGTCTCGAACACGTAGCCTGCGGCAAAGGCGTTGTCATAGAGCATGCAGATACCGTCGGATTCGCTGCCGGTGCTCCAGTGAATGTGGCACGTCGTGTCAGAGCTCAGTTCAATGGTCGCCGTGCCGCCATAGCTGCTGCCGTCGAGATTGGTCCCCTCGACCGTATAGGTACCCGCGTTCACTTGCGCCTGAGCCGCGCTCATCAAGCCCAGCGATGCCGCAAGACAAACCATAATCAGACTTTTCATGTGATCCACCCCTGTTGACACCGCGCCGTTCAGGCTGCGGAGAAGGCAGAATCCGCCTAACCTCTATAGCTGTCAATCGGCCCACCAGGCCTGCCGAGACTTTCTTTTTTCAGACCGATTGTGGCCCCGGCCGGCACTCAACCACCGGGTCAATGATCTCCCGGCCAACAGCTTTCCTGACGGTTGTCGGGTTGCACATGCCGCGAAAGTTCCGCGCTCCGCCGGAAGCTGAAGACTCCCTCCCCCATACCCTCCGCCGTCAACCTCTTGAGATCGATCTCCGGCGTCTTGCCAAGCACCAGATCCGCACCCGGTGCCCCCCCGGCACTCCCGGGTGCAGCCCCAGTTCAGGCTCCCATATCAAACCGCAAGTTCAAAACCGCGTCGCCCGCGCGACGAGAATGCGCAAGTCTCCGACCGTTCTAAAGCCTGCCGCGCGGGCATGGTCCAGATCCTTGCCCGACTCGTAGCCTGCGATCGGCAGCTTTGGCGCAACGGATGCCACGGCGGCGGTTGCTTGCGCGAAAACACCCTCTGACGGCGAGCGGGAAAACACGTTGGAGATACCGACACAAGTCTCGGAGATGTTGGCGATGCACCCGGCCTCGAATTGGCCGCCTGCCCTGTGACCGAGAAAGACAATTCCCGGCCGCTCCAGCAGTCTGGGCGGGAACATGCAATGCGGCGTTGGCGATCCGGATTGTTTCCAGGCTTCTTCCCAAAGCTTGAGGCCAGCCTCGTCTGTTATTCTCTCCCAGCCGCTCGGCCCGGCTTGTGACTCCGCGTCCCGCCAGATCCATGACGCGCCAAACAGGGTTTCAAACCCGCTCGATCCGAGATCCAGTTCACAAAAACTGTCCTTCAGCCCAACCGCGCCTTTGAATGTCTGTGCCAAGGCCCGGAGCTGCAGACCTACGTCACCGGCATGTCCCGGAGCCAGTACTGTCAGGTTTGAATAGAATGGCGGCGGCCGGTCCTTGCCGACAAAGGCGTAGGCCAGCCGCTCATACCCGAGACCATGGGAGGCAAACATCGCCGCGTAGAGATCCGCATTGTTGCTGGCCGCAATGATTGCGCGCTCATCGACAGCCATCCTGCAATCCTTCCGTGGCTGCCCCCTCACCCATACCGCTCCGCCGTCAGCCCCTCGAAATCAATCTCCGGCGTCTTGCCAAGCACCACATCCGCCACCGCGCGGCCCGAGCCGCAGGCCATTGTCCAGCCCAGCGTGCCGTGGCCGGTGTTGAGGTAGAGATTGTCATAGCGCGAGGGTCCCAGCACCGGCGTGCCGTCCGGCGTCATCGGCCTCAGCCCCGTCCAGCCTTCGGCCCTGGAGATGTCGCCGCCCTTTGGAAACAGGTCGGAGATGACATGGCGCACCGTGTCGGTGGCGTGCGGTCCGAGGCGGTTGGAATAGCCGGCGATCTCGGCGGTGCCGGCCACGCGGATGCGGTCGCCAAGCCGGGTGATCGCCACCTTGTGGGTCTCGTCCATGATGGTGGATTGCGGCGCGAATTCGTCGTCGGTTACCGGCAAAGTCACCGAATAGCCCTTCACCGGGTAGACCGGCAGCTTGACCCCGATCGGGTTCAACAGCCGCGGCCCGTAGCTGCCAAGCGCGCAGACGTAGGCATCGCCCGTAATCCGCCCGGCAATCTCGGTGTCGACGCCGGCGACTTGGCCGTTTTCCACCGCGATGCCACGGATCGACTGGCCATACTGGAACTCGACGCCCATCTCGGCGCATTTGTCGGCCAGCGCGATCGTAAACATGCGGCAATCGCCGGTACGGTCCGCAGTCAACCGCAACCCGCCGACAAACTTGTTGCGCACCTCGCCAAGTGCCGGCTCCACCGCAATGCAGGCGTCGCGACCGAGCACCTCGTAAGGAGAATCGTATTCCGCCAGAATTTCCTGGTCGGCGCGCGAGGCCTTCATCTGCTTGGCGGTGCGGAACAACTGCAGCGTACCCTGCTCGCGCCCGTCATACTCGATGCCGGTTTCAGTGATCAGATCCGGCATCACATCGCGCGAATAGTTCGAAATCCGCACCATCCGGCCCTTGTTGATGCGGTAGCTTTCGTCGTTGCAGTTTCCGATCATCTGCAGACCCCACATCCACATGGTCGGACTGATCAGTGGCCAGATGAACAGCGGCCGGCGTTTCATGAACAGCCATTTCAGCGCCTTCACCGGGATTCCGGGTGCCGCCCAGGGCGAGGTCATGCCGTAGCTCAGCTCGCCCGCATTGGCATAGCTGGTTTCAAGCCCGGGCCCCGCCTGCCGGTCGAGCACCACCACTTCGGCGCCGCCCTTGGCCAAATAATAGGCGGTGGTGACACCGATCACCCCGGCCCCCATTACGACAACTCGCATGATCGCCAATCCTTTCCCGCTTGTCCCCACCGCTCCCGCAAGGCCACCCCTGCCGGGAATGGCGCAGATCCGGATCGTTAAGCGATAGTATTGCATACCGGCTGCAGCACAAGCGGCAGGCGGAACAGCCGCCGGGTGCGGTCACGTGGTCAACCAGCGGGCTCAGCCAAGGCCCGCCATTGCCAAGACAGCGCTTCGCTGGTCTTCGGTCAGCGCAGGCTTGCCAGTTCCAGAATGAATTTCCTGCGGATCATTTCGGCAAACGATGCATAGCCTTTCGCAGGCTGCACAAAGGAACCCGGCCCGCCCACGACATTGGCCTGGAAATAGCCAACAAGCCCGCCCAGCGGCCGGGTGTGGGTACCGTCGGGAAACGGCGCCAGCGAATCCTCGATCGCCAGCGCGTTGATAACCACGCCCCGGCTCACCGCCATGTCACGCACATCATCAATACGCGCACCGACATTGTTGGTGCCGTCCGAGGATATGTCGATCACCTTGCGCCGTGATGTCAGTTGCGCTGTCTCGAACCGGCGCAGGCAATACTGCACCACTTCGCTGATCGATGTGTTCCTGACGTTCCAGTCGATCCATGGCGGAGACGGGGAGGTCCGGATCTTCTCGGCGGCATCGCGTGCCGAGGCCATATCCTCGATGATGTGCCAGTCCATGCCGGCATGTTGCTGCTGCTGGTCGGCCCATTCGATGTAAAGCACGGCGATCCGGCCATGCAGTCCGGAGCGGATCACGCTGACGACGTCGGGATCCTCGATGGCCGAGGCGTGTCCGCGTTTCTGCAGCTCGTATTCCCCGGCGGTGACGCTCTCCGACACGTCGGCGGCAAGGCACAACAACAGGTCCACCGGCGCGCCATGGGCAGCCGTGGCCATCTGCAAGACCAAGGCAAATCCGCCAGCAATTGCGTTGCGCAACATCGAGCTCTCCCGCATGACAGGCTGTGTCGATCTATTCATTGTGCGCGCAATTCCGGTATCTGTAAATTGGCCGCTCTCCGCCCGTGGCTGCACCGCCGGTCACCCCTTCCCGCCCCGCGTGAATCCGGTTATCCCTCTCACCCATGCTCAACACCGATCCAATCTCCACCGCCATCACCACACGCCTGAGCGCGCTGCAAGCTAGCCAGCAACTCTCGGCCTGGTCGCTGATCGTCACTTTCATGGGCGATGCCATCGGACCGCGTGGCGGGGTGGTCTCGGCAAGTGCACTACAGGCGCTGATGCAACAGCTCGGCATTGGCCATGGCGCGGTCCGCACCGCCGTCTCGCGGCTTGCCGCCGAAGGCTGGATCGAGCGCTCGCGCGAGGGCCGCAACAGTTTTTACCAACTGTCCGGCGATGTTGGCGAAACGGTTCTCACCGCCGAGCGTCGCATCTACGCGGCATCATCGCTGCTGCCGCCGGACACGCCGAAGTCGTTGGTCATTGCCGCCGAGCCGTTGTCCGATGCTACCCTCGCCGCTCTCGAACCCGCCGGTGCGCTGCAACTTGGCCCGCAGGTGATCCTGTGCTTTGCATCTTCCGATGCGCTGCCCGCAAGCCTGCGGCTGCCCGGTGCAACAATCGCGGATGCCGCGGCACTTACCGCCGGCACGACACTGCACGCCGAGCTCGGCCGCGCCCGGCACTTTACTGAGATCACCGATCTTGCGAGCGCCTACCGTCCGCTCGGCACAGCACTCGATCAGACGGGCGAGCCATCGCCCGAGGACGCCATGGCGCTCAGGTGCCTGATGATCCACGAATGGCGGCGGCTGGCGCTCAGGGTGCTCGCCGTGCCTGAAGATCTTGCCCCGCCCGATGATCCCGAGCCGGCCGCCCGGGCGCTGATCGCCGGCATCTACCGGCGGTTGCTGGCCCCGTCGGAAGCCTGGCTCGACGCCAATGCCGCCACGCCGTCCGGTCCGCTGCCGCCACCCGATGCGCGGCTCAAGCAACGCTTTGGCAGCCTCTGACCGGGAAAGCGGATCCGTGCCAACATGTTACAGGATGCGCTTGACATAGTTTATACTTGTAACATATAACGATCTCCACATTGGAGGACGTTAGCCATGTACAGCCAGGGCCTTATCGGAGCGGATTCAAGCACCACGGAATCGGAAGAGTTTCTCGCCGCATTCCAGGCGCGTGTTGACCGCGAGGAAAAAATCGAACCCAACGACCCGATGCCGGAAGGCTACCGCCGCACCCTGGTCCGCCAGATCGGCCAGCACGCGCATTCGGAAATCGTCGGCATGCTGCCCGAAGGCAACTGGATCACCCGCGCCCCGTCGCTCAGACGCAAGATCGCGCTTCTGGCCAAGGTGCAGGATGAAGGCGGCCACGGCCTCTACCTCTATTCCGCCGCCGAGACGCTGGGCGTCTCCCGCGAGCAGATGACCGAGGAACTGCTGTCGGGCAAGGCCAAGTACTCCTCGATCTTCAACTACCCGACCCCGACCTGGGCCGACATCGGCGCCATCGGCTGGCTCGTCGACGGCGCAGCGATCATGAACCAGATCCCGCTCTGCCGCTGCTCCTTCGGGCCTTATGCCCGCGCCATGATCCGCGTCTGCAAGGAAGAAAGCTTCCACCAGCGCCAGGGCTACGAGATCATGATGGTTCTGGCCAAGGGTTCCGACGAACAGAAGGAAATGGCCCAGGAAGCGCTCAATCGCTGGTGGTGGCCGTCGCTGATGATGTTCGGCCCGCATGACAGCGAAAGCACCCATGGCGACCAGTCGATGGCCTGGAAGATCAAGCGCTTCTCCAACGACGAGCTGCGCCAGAAATTCATCACCGCCACCGTGCCGCAGGCCGAATATCTCGGCCTCACCGTGCCCGATCCCGATCTCAAGTGGAACGAGGACACCAAGCTCTACGACCATGGCGAAATCGACTGGTCCGAGTTCAAGGCGGTGGTCAAGGGCGATGGCCAGATGAACCGCGACCGCATCCGCGACCGCAACAAGGCCTGGGACGATGGCGCCTGGGTGCGCGAAGCAGCCCTCGCCCATGCGCACAAGCGCGCTCAGGCAAAGCAGATCCCCCAAGAGGCCGCAGAATGACCAAGACAACCGAACTCACCCCCCTCTGGGAAGTCTTCATCCGGCCGCGCAATGGCCTGCACCACCGTCACGTCGGCTCGCTGCATGCAGCCGATTCCGAGATGGCGCTGCAGTCGGCCCGCGATGTCTACACCCGCCGCGGTGAAGGCAATTCGATCTGGGTGGTCCGCTCGTCCGACATCGCGGCTTCCGACCCGTCCTTCGCGGAAGCCAATTTCGAGCCGTCCGACGACAAGATCTACCGTCACCCGACGTTTTACGAGATCCCCGATGAAGTGGGGCACATGTGATGGCTTCTGCTGACAATACTGGTGCTGACATCGCCTTCCCGGCCATCCTCGAGATTGCCGATGATTGCCTGATCCTCGGCCACCGCCTGTCGGAATGGTGCGGTCACGCGCCGATGCTCGAGGAAGAGCTGGCGCTCGCCAATATGGGGCTTGACCTGCTCGGTCAGGCCCGCGCACTTTATGCTTACGCCGGCGAGATCGAAGCCAGGGGCAGAAGCGAGGACGATCTCGCCTTCCTGCGCCGCGAGCGCGAGTACCGCAATTGCCTGCTGGTCGAGCGCCGCAACGGCGATTTCGCCGCCACCATGCTGCGCCAGCTCTATTTCGCAGCCTTCATGCAGCCGTTCTGGCGGACGATTGCGCAGACCTCTTCCGACGAGACCCTGCGCGGCATCGCCGCCAAGGCCGAGAAGGAAATGGCCTATCATCTGCGCCATTCCGGCGAATGGGTGATCCGCATGGGTGACGGCACCGCTGAAAGTGCATCCCGCATGACCGAGGCTGCCGAGGAACTGCACCGCTACACCGGCGAGCTGTTCATGGCCTCGCCTGCCCGCGTGGCCGCGATTGCAGCCAACCTGCTGCCCGATCCGGAAAGTCTGCGCGCCGAATGGGACCAGACCATCGCCACCGTGTTTGACGCCGCCAAGCTGAGCCTGCCCGAAATCAGGGTGATGCAGAAGGGTGGCCGCGACGGCAACCATGGCGAGGACATGGGCCACCTGCTGGCCGAGCTGCAATTCATGCAGCGCGCCTATCCCGGCCAGAGCTGGTAACCGCAGTGACCACCACGCCGAGCACGACCAAGGGTCACGCCACGACCGGGGGCGATGTCACGAATGTGACCGATTTCGAGCTCGCCCGCGCGCTCGAGACCGCAAGCGGCGTACCCGATCCGGAAGTGCCCTGCGTGACCGTGGCCGATCTCGGCATCCTGCGCTCGGTCGAGCGTGATGCCGACGGCGCAATCGTGGTGAAGCTGACGCCGACCTATTCGGGCTGCCCGGCGGTCATCGCCATCGAGATGGCGGTGCAATCGGCGCTGCTTGAAGCCGGCATCGACGCAAAGATCGAGCGCGTCATTTCGCCGGCCTGGACGTCCGACTGGATCACCATCGAAGGCCGCGAGAAACTCCGCGCCTATGGCATCGCCCCGCCGGTGGGCTCGTCGGGTGGCCGCAAGGCCTTCTTCGCCGAGGAAACCGTTGCCTGCCCGCGCTGCGGCTCGCAAAACACCACCAAGGTCTCCGAGTTCGGCTCGACCGCCTGCAAGGCGCATTACCGCTGCGACGATTGCGCCGAACCGTTTGATTATTTCAAGTGCATCTGAGGAACTGACAATGGCCGCACCGCGCTTTCACGAACTCGAAATTGCCGCTGTCCGCAAGGAAACCCCGGATGCGGTGGCGATCACCTTCGCCATTCCCGACGAGCTCGGCGACACCTTCGCCTTCGTCCCCGGGCAGTACCTGACGCTGCGCGCCGACATCGGCGGCGAGGACATGCGCCGCTCCTATTCGATCTGCTCGCCGCTCGAGGAGACCGGTCGCCGCACCGTCGGCGTCAAGCGCATCGAGGATGGCCGCTTCTCCGGCTTTGCCCAGGGCCTGAAGAAGGGCGACCGCATCCAGGTGATGCCGCCGCAGGGCCGCTTCACCGCGAAAATCGGCGGCAATCATGATTACCTGCTCTTGGCCGCCGGCTCCGGCATCACGCCCTGCCTGTCGATCGCCAGGTCGGTGCTGGCCGGTGAACCGGGCTCGACCGTCACTCTGCTTTACGCCAACCGCAATTCATCAAGCGTCATGTTCCTCGATGATCTCAATGATCTCAAGGACCGCTACACCACCCGCTTCACGCTGCTGCACGTCATGGACGAGGAAATCCAGGACGTCGACATCATGAACGGCCGGCTCGACGCCGAAAAGCTCGAAAGCCTCGCCAGGCTCGACGTCATCGATCCGAAATCCGCCGACGCCATCTATATCTGCGGCCCCGAGCCGATGATCCGCGCCGCCTCAAGCGCGCTTGCCACGCTTGGCGTTGACGAGGACAAGATCAAGTTCGAGCTGTTCACCCCGGCGCCCGGTTCAACGCCCGCGCCCGCGCCAAAACCGGCGAAGACCAACGGCGCCAAACATGGTTCCTCGGTGGAAATCATCCTCGACGGCGCCCGCCGCACCATCGAAGTTGACGCCGGTACCGACACGGTGCTGACGGCGGCACAGAAGGCCGGCCTCGACCTGCCCTATTCCTGCGCCGGCGGCATGTGCTGCACCTGCCGCTGCAGAATAGTCGAGGGCAAGGCCACCATGGACGAGAATTTCTCGCTCGAACCCTGGGAAATCGAAGCCGGCTTCACGCTCGGCTGCCAGGCAAGGCCCGACACCGAAAAACTGGTGCTGGATTTCGACGCCCAGTAGGACACCCGGTAACGCTTTCGCGCTGCATCCATCCGCATAGCCGGAAACCGCCCGCGCGACGGTGTCGCCGGGGTGTGAGCAGGGTCAGGGTCCGGAGGGCCGCGCACGGGCAGTGCCTTCTGAACATGTGAAGTGTGGGTGGCGCTGACAGCGCGCGGCCCGGAACTCGCCGGATGGCGTCCCCACCCGACAGGCGCTGGCCTCGCAAGCACGCGGAGGTTGGCTGCTTCACCTGCCCCTCTTCAGGGCCCTGCCGCCCGGGTTGCCCCGGCCGCGGCCCGGACAGGCCGCGGGAGATGCTTTGAGCGCGTGTTCCGGCACGGACCCTGGCGCGTTAACGCACCATGTCCGCCACAGGCCCGCACCGCGCTCCCGCCCCGCCCGCTTTACGCAGACAAGGAAAAGGACCCCGGCCCGGTGGCTGGCATCGTGTCCCTCCCGAAGGAAAGCACGAGCACCAGCGGAACCGCGTTGGCCACCGCCTCCCCCCGTGAGACCGCGCTGACGTTTGCGCGCTCCACCAGGGGGCATTCCCTCCCGCTCGCATCGAAACGTTCGCGATCCATCCGGCAGCGGGAGCGGAGCCAGTCTGGCATGGGCATGGAGGGTGGGGATAAAACGGGGTGGGTTTTGTTGGGAAAGGTAGGAAATGCCGGGGTGGCGGGGTGGGATTGTCGCCCGTACCCTCGCCCCTCTCCGTCGTCATCCTCGGCCACCGAGCCGAGGATCCACACCGTGCCCCGTCCACGAACACCCCGTTGGGAGACATCTCGGAATGAATCCTCGGGGCCAACGACGTCGCTTCGCTTGTCTTGGTCGGACCCGAGGATGACGAAACAAGAGATTGGCGCCTGTAAAGCAGTCGGGAGTTTTCGGAATAGATGACCGCACGAATGGCTGTTTTCCGCCAAATCATGGGCGTGTGGACAGCATCACGGATGCTTTTGTCCAATGGTCGCTACGCGCGCCCAAGTACGTCTTTCGAATGTCCAGTCGTGCTTCCCGAAAGCAGTGGTTCGTGGCGACACGGCAAACGCCAGAGAAGGGCGGAGAGCAGACTTTGTTAATTTATATCAAAACGACTGGAGAGAGCAAAAACAGACATCCATTAATCACTTGCTCCTGAACTGGGAGGCCTCCCTCACCTTTATGCCGCTGTTTTCAAGCTGGTACCGCTCGAGTCTGGGAATCTCAACGCCATCAAACAGAATCACTTCATCACTCTTCCAGCAAACTTTATAGGCTGTGAAACGGTTCTCGTAATTCCAACTTCTACTCGGGTCCATTTCCGGATGGCGCGGCGTGCAGTTTTCATCTTTGGCGCTGGACCTAAGTGACCTCCCGCATACAATTCCTACAGATCTGCTTTGATATTCCGAGTTTGCCTTTCGACCATTTTTAGTCAATTTTGGCCTCCGCGCGGTTTTGTCTTTGGGGTTGGAGCATGGATGACGAAGAAGGAGGTTTGAAACCTGGCGACAACGTTTGGATGCGCATATTTGACATTATGGACTGGTCCGTTGAGGTTGACGAACCTTATCAATTCGACGGTACTCACGACAAGAAAGTTTCATACAATCGCAAGCGAATGTGGAATTCTCTGATTGCCGAGTATATTTCTCCGTCACAACGAGATATTTTACTTGCCTCAGGAAGATTTGACGATGAGGAGCTTACTCCTCTTCCTGATGAATTTATTAGAAAAATTGCCAATAAAATTGACGGATTAACAGATTTTCGCAAAATAGATTTAAGTGAATCAGATCGAGATAGTCCCTTTGATTTTGATTTATCCGGTATGATTTTTATCGAACTTGTTTTGGACAATTCTGAAATAAATACGCCCTTGAATCTCGACGATACATTTATATTGGAGCGATTAAGTATCCAAGACTGCACATTTTCCAGCAATATAAGTATGTGTCGAGCACATATTGAAAAATTAGCGAACTTTCGAAGCTCAGAATTTTTGGGATCATTTAATGCTGCGGATAGCTACATCAATACAGCCCAATTTGAATATTGTCATTTCGAAGGAAAAACCAATTTTCAGAGTGCGAAAATTTCCGAGACTTCATTTTCAAATGCAAATTTCAAGAGCGAAACAAATTTTGAACTAGCGGTATTTTCTAAGCTTGCACCCAAATTCTATTCAACGATATTGCATGAAGATACGAGTTTTCAATCTGTCTCTTGGCCTTTGCCAATCTCAAGCACAAAAACAACCGATGGCCCTGGAGCATTCATCCGGGCATATGAATGCCTGCGCAGGCATATGGCGCAACAAAACAAAGCCCAACAAGAGTACGTTTTTCTGAGGCTTGAAATGAAATGCCGAAAGATGGAAGAAAACTTTGCAGGAGCCATGGCTCTTTGGACTTATGGACTGATTTCTGACTATGGCTGGTCCTTCATTCGGCCGCTTTTAGGTGTCGCCCTAGTTTGGGTTTTCGGAAGTGTATATTTTGGCTTTTCAGTTTGTGGCGGCCATGAGCTAGGCTCCGTCGACCTAACTAATTGTAGCGCGTCAATGATGGCTGTCAGCTTTTCGAACCTGTTTTCTTTCTTGGGTATTGGAAGGTCCTTTCTAGGTGAAGAACTGGCGCAGTTGAATGGCTCAAGATTCTCCGAATTAGTCGGAGGAATTCAGATGGTATTTGGACCAATATTTTTATTTTTTATTTTGTTGGCGCTACGAAATCGATTTCGAATGAAGTGAAGGGCTGCAAGTACATGTAGTTGCATATCGTTGATCAGGAAATCCGCCCAAAATTTTCCTCAGAAAACTCCGTCATATTTCACTTCCACATACTCTTCCGCATGTTCCGCACCATTTCAAACCGCTTGAAACTTGATCTAGCTTTGAAGCTTTCAATCTCATTGCAGAGATCACCTAAAACTTCATCCAATTTGGCGCGGGAACCGCCACAGCGTTCGCCAATGATGACCTGCGATAGCTTCATATCTTCAGAAAACGGCCTGAAATACAGATCGCTTACAGGGTCTTTGGTTTTCAACTGGGTAACCGAACGAAATTCCGTTTCATAATCCCAAGCTTCAAACTTCAACAGATAAAGTCTCCGTAATAGATTCCAGTTAAATTGGTCGGAATCTGATTGCCTAAGCTCCATCCAGTCTGGACGTTGAGAAATATATGAAACTTCTTCAAAGCCCGCCTTGGTGGTCACATCAAAGCCTAAGCATAGCCCTTTGTGCTTATCGGCATAGTGCCCCCACAGAAGCGGGTGTTGCCAATTTCTGCTCATGCAGATTAACCCAAAATCTCTATCCAGCTCATTTCTAAGTCGTTGCATGCCTTTCCGAACAATTTTATTGCCGGTCATGCTTATCCATTCGAACGGGTCATTAAGTTCACGGACGCGTGCAATCTTCAGCCGACGGTCCCTGATTGACTCAAGACCAAATTTTTCAGTTGTAAAGTAGTATAACCTCATCAGTTCGTTCACATTCCCTGCCGCTGACAAACGTCCATTACCCATACTCTCGGAGCGATTGTTTAGCTTGTGTCCTGAAATAAGCTGATACAAGCAGCAATTCTCAGTGATCATAGTCAGCTTCTTGACCTATCGTGAGAAAACGCCATGGCTGCGTTTGTTCGAAAGTCATACTTTGAATATTTGGTACCGGTCGCTCGAAACTATGTCCGGCAGCTAAGGGCCCAAACTTCCCTCGCGCATTATCAGCATGAATTCCGCACGATAACCCGCGCTTCTGCAAGCCGCCAGTCTCCCCGCGGCTCCATTGCAGCCACACCTTGCCGAGGCGCGAACGACTAGTCCAACGACAGACCCAGACCTAACCCACGCCCCCTACCCGATCGCCTCGATGATCTTTTTGAGCTCCGCGTCCCGGGCACCCAGCATCAGCACGTTTTTCATCGCCAGTTTCGGGTCGTCGGTCTTGAACAGCACGCCGTGGTCGCGGATGCCGGTGTTGATCACCTGCTTGCGGCTCTTGCCGTCCTCGCCGTTCTTCATGGCGATGGCGAAATACATCCGCGCGTAGCCGGGCTTCACGTGGTGGAAGAACTGCTCGCCTTCCTTCATGTCGCTGTTGATCTCGGCTGCGAAATTGGCGAGGTAGAAGCCCCAGGTGACGCCCTTGTGCTCGTCGATGTCATTTTTCGAGGCGGTGACGTGGACGTAGCCGAGATGCGGCGCCTGGGCGAGCGTCTTGTGAAAGATGATCTCGGGAAACTGGATCTTGCGGTGGAAGCTGTTGAGCCGCTTGTGGGTCTTCCTGCCGGCGTCGTCGAGCCGCTTGCCGGTGCGCTCGGCCACTTCCTCGGCGGTGAGGTAGCGCTTTTCTTCCGCCACCCAGTTTTCCGGCGCGCGGGCGATCTTCCCGGTCCTGAGGAAATCGGTGTGAACCGTCTTCGAGGGTGCGGGCGCCTGCCCCTTTGCCTTGTCCGCGTAATATTTGAACTTCGACATTTTGAAACCGACTCCTGGTTACACGCCTGCTACTGCCTGCCATCTACAGGATGGAGCTTTTGCGACGCTGGTCAGCCGGCCGGAGGCCTCGGTTAAATCCATGCGCGCAAAGTGTGAACGGAGCATTGCAGGCACGCCACCGAAATTTGCCTGCGCCACAGCCTCACTCACCCCCTGAGCGCCCCATACACCGCATGGGCGATCATCACGTCCAGGTGCGCGCCGCCGCCGTTCTTGAACACTGTGATCTCGTCGTCCGAGCGGCGGCCAGCCTTGTCTTGCACCAGATCATGCAGATCGCCCTGGATATCGCCGGTGGAGATCGCGCCCGAGGCCATCGGGATCATCAGCTCGCCGATATGACCGATGGTCGTGGCAAGGCTGTCAACGAACAGCCGCCCGCGCGCAAGCACCTGATCGTCGGCCTCGCGCATATCCGGCGTATAGGCGCCGACCAGATCGACATGGGTGCCTTGTTTCAGCGCCTCGCCGTTGATCAGCGGCGTCTTCGTCATCGTCGCCGAGCAGACGAGATCCGCGCGGCTCACCGCATCGTCGAGATCGGTGGCGACCTCGGCGGCGATCCCGTCAGCCTCAAGCGAGGCTGCCAGCGCTTCGGCGCGTTCCGCGTTGCGGTTCCAGATCATCACCCTGTCGATCGACGGCCGCACCGATCGGTGCGCCTCGATCAGCGGCCGCGCCATGGCCCCGGCGCCGACCATCAGCATGGTGGCGACATCCTGCCGCGACAGGCAGGCCGAACCGAGTGCGGAATCGCCGGCCGTCTTCCAGGCGGTCAGATCGACGCCTTCGAGCACCGCGACGACGTGGCCTCGCGCCTCGTCAAACAGCAGCACCTGGCCCTGCACCGACGGCCGCGGCGGCGTGGCGGTCGGATTGTCCGGATAGATCGTCACCGCCTTGACGCCCGAGGCCAACCCGGCAATCCAGGCGGTCCTGACCAGCATCTTGCGGCCGGCATTCTCCACCAGCGAGTCGCGCAGATCCGCCGGCTTGAGCCTGTGGCCTTGCCGCAAGGCCTCGACCGCAAACGGCCAGTTGCACACCGAGCGGATATCGTCACCGGTTACGATTTTCATGAAAAGTCCTCTTGGAAAACGTCTGGCCCTCAGCGCCCATCTAAACCGGGCGCCACGCCCGGTTCAAGCGCGCCCGGACAACGCCGCCGGATCACCCTCGGCAGACCCGGCAACCGCACGCGGACCCGGCGGCAACAGCTTGCGCCGCACCGCCGCGCCGGGGTCATCCAGGTGGCGAATGCCACTATTTCTTGCTCTGGCCCATCATCGCCTTGCGGGCTTCCTCAAGCGTTTCCTGCATGTTCTGCTGCAGCACCTTGAACGCGTCGGCGCCGGATTTCTGCGCCATCTCGGCGATCTCGCTGGTGTTCTTCAGCGCGGTTTCGAACGAGCGCTTGGCGAACTCGGCCTGGGCTGCCATCAGCTCCTGCGGATTGCCGCCGCCCTTGACGTTCCCGGCCATCGCCGAGATCTCGTCGAGCGCTTCCTGCACCATCTCGCGCTGCCGCGACATGATGGTCGATGCGCCGGAGCCGGCGGTCTTGGCGGCCTTGTCGAGCGCCTCGAGGTTCTTCTTGTGCCGCGCGACAAGCGCTTCGAGATCGGGCGACGGCAGCTTCATGTCCTTGCCGAAATTCATGAACATGGACACCAAATCGTCTGTGGCTTTCTTGTCGGTCATCGAGTTCCTCCTTGGTTGCAGCGAGGGCGGCCCGCCGTTCTGGTCGCCTCGATTATACAGCGCCTGCCGCCACTTCACAGGCCCAATTTCGGCGGGCAGCGGCCGGACGCGAAAGCGCCCGGGTTGCAGCCATCGCAGCCCGGCCGTCTCGATCAGGATATTTAGCGATTCCGAATAAGAGTCTGATTTGAGGCACTTGCGCCGGTTGCCGGACTCACTTTGCGATCCACTTGAATCAGTTTCTCACGGAATTGAATCGGTTTCTCAGACCAGCGACGCCGAGATGGAAGGCGGTTCGCCAGCCGGCAGCGGCGGCAGCGGAAGCTTCCGGCCGGCCAGTCTGCGGGCCGCCAGCCGCAAGCCGTCGGCGACGTTGATGTGGCCGACCGACTGCTCGCCGGCGAACTGCATCCTGGCGCCGAACCTGCGCGCCAACGCCTTCATCGCGTGGTTCTGCGCGCCGGTCTCGACGATGATCGTGGCCACGTCATTCTCGGACGCCGCCCGCAGCAGCGCCTTCAGGAGGATCGTGCCGAGCCCCTTGTGACGCCAGTGCGACGCCACCGAGAATGCCGATTCCCCCTGCCCCGGCTCGATCCGCCCACCGGTGTGCAGCTCGGCCACGGCAACCAGGTGGTCACCGGCAAACGCACCGATGACGATGGCCTCGTTGAGCGATTGGGCGATGTACTTGTCGAGCCAGTAATCCGACACCAGGCCGTTGAAGCGGTCGCGGAAATCCTCGAAGTGGAGTTCGTGAATGTGCTCACGAAAAGCGTCCGCGTCCGAAGGACCCAGATATCTCAGCTTGATATCTTCGCCGAGGGCGAATTGTGGCTGGCGCGGTTTGAACAGGAACCGGAAGAACATGGTCGACCTCCAAGGTCATTCCTCCCGAAATCTCCGTGACTGATCTAATTGTGCAGCGCAGCAATATCAAGACACGATTTCGTGACCCCATTAACATGCCGTGTTCGGCTCCCGCATTTCCATAGCACGATAACCGCCGGTTCTCCAGGCGTGCCTGCCGGGCCTCACCGGCAGGACATCAGCCCATGAGCACAATTGCCCGCGACAGGCTTTCGGCCAGGTCCCGCGCGTAGGTGGAAAACGCCATGATCTCGAAACCGTCACTTCCGGTGCGGGTGAGCTGAACCGGCACGTGGCCAAACAGGGTTGGCGCGCTTGCGCCCGGCTTGAATTGCAAAGAGCCGAGATCAATCGCCGACTGGGTGGCGATGATCTCTGCGGCCTCCGGACCGGAGATCGAAAACCGCACCCGCGCATCCGACAGCTCGCACAGGCTCAGCCCCTGCGGCAGCCCGAGCCTTTCGGTGAGCGCTGCATGGCTCTCGCCGGGCTGCCCCACCGCCAGCGCCTGCCCCGGCTGCACCGGGCGCAGCTGACCATCACCGGCCTTGGCGGCACGGCGCACACTGCGGTCCTTCTCCACCGGCCCCAGAACGGCCGCCACCGGCGCGGCGGCAAGCGTTTCAAGCCGCACCCGGTCGTTGGCGGATGTCACCAGCCCCTCAAGCACGTCCGGCGCCTCGGCCCGAACGGCTGCGACCGGGGGGCAATCCCGCACCGCAGGCGCTGCATCGCCGCCGGCCCCGACAAACACCGGCTCCGAGACGATCACCTCGGTCTCGACACCGCGTAGCGGATCCCACACCACCAGCCGCTCGCCGTGCCGCGCGCGGCCGCGCTTCAGCATCGCCAGCGCAATCGTCGTTTCGAGCACCGGCGACCAGCAGGCCGATGTCACATGGCCCTGGTCATTGGCCATCGAGGGCACCGCGCCGAGCTCGAGCAGATGCCCGCCGGCGAGGATCTTGTGCGCCGGATTGACCGGCCTGAGGCCCACCAGCTGCTCGCGGTCCTCACGCTGCAGGCCCTCGCGCGAAAGCATCGCCCGGCCGATGAAATCGTCCTTCCTGGCGCTGACCATCTTAGCGAGCCCGAGATCGCCCGGCGTGGTGCGGCCATCGATCTCGGCGTGGGTGATGAACCCCTTCTCGATCCGCATCACGTTGAGCGCTTCCAGCCCGTAGGGCGTGATCGCGAACGGCTGGCCCGCCTCGAGGATGGCGTCGGCCACCGCCTCGCCCTGATGCGCCGGCACCGCCAGCTCGAAAGCCAGCTCGCCCGAGAACGAGATCCGGAACAATCGCGCGTCCAGCCCCGAGTGAAGTTTCACCTCGCGCGCCGCCAGGAACGGCACGGCCTCGTCCGACAGATCAGCGGCGAGGATGCGCTTGAGAACATCGCGGGAGCTCGGCCCGGCAACGGTGATCTGCGCCCACTGGTCGGTCACGGATACAAGCCGCACATCGAGTTCGGGCCACAAGCCTTGCGCACAGAATTCCATATGCGCCATCACCTCGCCGGCGGCGGCGGTCGTGGTGGTGATCAGATAGTGGCTCTCGCCCATCCGGCTCACCGTGCCGTCATCCATCAGCAATCCGTCTTCGCGCAGCATCAAGCCGTAGCGCGCCTTGCCGAGCGCCAGCGTTGACATCTTGCCGGTGTAGATCAGATCGAGAAATGTCGCCGCATCCCTGCCGCTCACATCGATCTTGCCGAGCGTCGAGGCATCGGAGATCCCGACCCCGGTCCGCACCGAAAGCGTCTCGCGATCGCAAGCCTGTTTCCAGGTCGGTTCGCCATCGCGCGGAAAATGCGAGGCCCGCATCCAGGCGCCGGCCTCGATGAACACCGCGCCATGTTTCTCCGCCCATCCATGGAGGGCTGAGCGCCGCACCGGGCGGTAGTGATGACCGCGGTGTTCGCCCGCCAGCGCGCCGATGCTGACCGGCGTGTAGAACGGCCGGAACGTCGTGGTGCCGACCTGGTCCGGCGTTACCCCGCGGTTTTCGGCCAGGATGCCGATGGCGTTGACGTTGGACAGCTTGCCCTGGTCGGTGGCCATGCCGGTGGTGGTGTAGCGCTTGGCGAGCTCGACGTGGCCATAGCCCTCGCGCACCGCCAGCCCGAGATCGGCGACCGTCACGTCGTTCTGGAAATCAACAAACGCCTTGCCGCGCGCTTCCGCCACATGCCACAGCGTCTGAAACCCGGTCGAGCCGCCACAGGCCTCGCGCACCTCCGCCAGATCAAACTTTTTCGGCTTGAAGCCAAGCTCGGTGACGGCCCGCTCGGCCTGAACCATTCCGCTTGCCAGGCACCCCTGGAGATCGAGAATGCCCGCTGCACTGCCTGCGGCCACCAAGCCGTCGCGCTCCTTGGGCGGCAGGAACATGCCGGTTTCCGCGTTCCACACCGGCTTGTCGCCGCGATGACAGGCAAGACCCACCACCGGGTTCCAACCACCCGAAAAGGCAACCGCATCCACCTTGATCCTGAGGCGTTTGCCCGTCGCACGATCGATGGCCTCGACGCCCGACACCGCCTTGCCGCCCAGCGCATCGGCGACCACGTGCCCCGCAAGCACCTGCGCGCCATTTGACGCCAAAAGCTCCGCTGCAGGCACCTCGCTGCGCGCATCCACCAGCGTTACCTCAAGCCCGCGCGCGAGCAGGTCCCGCGCCGTCTCGTGGCCTGATCCACCGGTGGCAAACACCGCCACGTGGTCACCCGGCCGGATCGCCTGGGCGTTGACAAGCCCGCGCATCGCCGACGCCGTCATCACCCCGGGACAGTCATTGCCGCCAAACACCAGCGGCCGCTCTTCCGCGCCCGCCGCCAACACGGCGCGCCTGGCCACGATCCGCCAGACACGCTGCGCCGGACCGGTTTCGGCTCCATCGCGCCGCTCCACCGCGCCATAGACGCCGCTGTCATAGGCACCGAACACCGTTGTATTGCTGAGCAGCCGCACGTTCGGACTGGCCGCAAGCTCATCGATCACTTCGCCGGCGAACCCAGGCCCGTCCTGGCCACCAATCTCGACCCGGTCCTTGAGCAAGCGCCCGCCAAAAGCCGAATTCTCGTCGCACAGCACCACCCGCGCCCCGGCCCGTGCGGCGGTCAAGGCCGCCATCAACCCGGCGGGCCCGGCGCCGATCACCAGCAGGTCGCAATGCGCCCACCGCTTCTCGTAGGCTTGCGGATCGGGCGCATGGCTCGCCCGGCCCAGCCCCGCAGCCCGGCGGATCACCGGCTCGTAGAGCTTTTCCCACAACGCCGCCGGCCACATGAATGTCTTGTAGTAGAAGCCCGCGCCAAGAAACGGCGACAGCGCCGAATTGACCGCACCGACATCAAACCCGAGCGACGGCCAGCGGTTCTGGCTTTCAGCCATCAGCCCATCGCGAAGTGCGACCATCGAGGCGCGTAAGTTCGGCTCGCGAAGCCCCCCGTCGCCGATTGTCACCAGCGCGTTGGGCTCCGACGCCCCGCCGCTCAACAGCCCGCGTGGCCGGTGATATTTGAACGATCGGCCCATCAGACTGACGCTATTGGCCAGCAAAGCCGAAGCCAGCGTGTCGCCGGCAAAGCCTTCCAGCCGCCTGCCATCAAAGGAAAAACCAAGGGCGCGCGACCGGTCGATCAACCCACCATCTCTAAACCGGGAGAAGCTCATGGCTTGGCCCTCCCGCCGCGTTTGCCGGCCGGTTTGGCAGCCTGCGCGCGGGCAAACTCCGCCGCATCGATTACCGCATGCACATCGTGGCTGAACGTATCGCGTTCCACCACCAGCCAGCGCCGGCAGCCGCCGGAATGCTGCCAGTGTTCGTTCATCACCCCGCGCTTGTTGTCGCGCAGATGCACATAGGCGTCCCAGGCGGCAAATTTCGCCTCCGGCGCCGGCCGCACCGGGCTGGCATCGCCACGGATGGTGAATTCCTCTTTCGGTCGAACGCCGCAATGCGGACAGGTGATCAGACTGGCCATTCTATCCGCCTCCTAATGTAAATTCGCCTGGGCGCCGTGCCCGGTTTCATCGATCTGGTAGCCATGCGAAAACCGGTCGAGCCGGAAGGCGCGTGCCAGCTCATGGGTCTCGCCGGTGGCCAGCAGATGCGCAAAACACCAGCCCGAGGCCGGCGTCGCCTTGAAGCCGCCATAACACCAGCCGCAATTGAGATAGAGATCGTCGACCGGCGTCCTGTCGATGATCGGCGAGCCGTCCATCGACATGTCCATCACCCCGCCCCAGGATCTGAGCACCTTGACGCGGGAGACCGAAGGCACCATCGCGCAAGCCGCCTCCACCACGCTTTCCACGGTCGCCAGATTGCCGCGCTGGGCGTAGGAATTGTAGAGATCGAGGCTGCCGCCGAACACCAGCCCGCCCTTGTCCGACTGCGACATGTAAAACAGCGCCGCGCCGAAGGTCACCACCTGGTCGATAAACGGTTTCAGCCCTTCCGAGACAAAGGCCTGCAGCACCTGGCTTTCCACCGGCAGCCGCATCCCCGCCATCTCAGCCACCCGGCCGGAATTGCCCGCCGCAGCCAACCCCAGCTTGGTGCAGCCGATGAAGCCGCGTGAGGTCTCGACGCCAACCACCTTGCCGCCCTCACGGCGGATGCCGGTCACTTCGCAATTCTGAATGAGGTCGACGCCGCGGCCGTCCGCGCCGCGCGCATAACCCCAGGCGACGCCGTCATGCCGGGCGGTGCCGCCGCGCCGCTGCATCAGCCCGCCATGCACCGGAAACCGCGGATTGTCATAATCGAGAAACGGCACCAGCTCGCGCACCTGCTCGCGGCCCAACAACTCCGCATCCTCGCCCGCCAGCCGCATGGCGTTGCCGCGCCGCGCGTAAGCATCGCGCTGCCCGTCGGAATGAAACAGGTTGATCACCCCGCGCTGCGACATCATCGCGTTGAAATTCAGCTCCTGCTCGAGGCCCTCCCACAACTTGAGCGAATGCGAATAGAACGGCTCGTTGCCTTCCAGCAGGTAGTTTGCCCGCACGATGGTGGTGTTGCGCCCGACATTGCCCGAGCCGAGATAGCCCTTTTCCAGGACCGCCACATTGGTGATGCCGTGGTTCTTGGCCAGATAATAGGCGGTCGCCAACCCGTGCCCGCCGCCACCGACGATGATCACGTCATAATGGCTTTTCGGCTCCGGCTCCCGCCACGCCGGCTGCCAGCCCGTGTTGCCAGACAGCGCCTGTTTGAAGATTGAAAACGCCGAATATTTCATGCCCACCGCCCGGATTGAATTCACCCGCATAGGAGGGCTGCAAGGGGGGCAGTGTCAATGCTAGGGAGCGACGCGGGCGTGGATTGTTTGCGGCGTTGGGGGAATCACAACGTTATCCCCTTGGTCCATCTTCATCATCGGACCTCAACACTCGTCATCCTCGGCCTCCGAGCCGAGGATCCACACCGTTATGCCTCATACATCATCAGACCTGAAGAAATCGCGGAATGGATCCTCGGGTCAAGCCCGAGGATGACGAAGTCGTAAGGGCCGGCCCTGCTCCGGCCCGATCTCGTCTCAAGATCGGGCCGGTTTCAGGCAATATCAGGGCTTGATGTAGGTGAAGCCCATCATCTGAAGATGCGAGAGTTCGGCGACGCCGGAAGGCACGATGTCTTCCTCGAACACGTCGAACAGGTCGTTCTGGTAGCTGATCTTCCGGCCCTTCAGCGTGTTGTTGCAGACATTGATCTCGACGTTCTGGCCCTTCAGGCTCAGAACCTGCCCCTGCAGGGCTTCGTTGGTTTTCGCATGCGACAGCAGCCCCAGGCCGTTGCCGTGCAGCACCACCCGGATTTCCATGTTTTCGGCCCCCACCGCATTGATGTGGTTCTGGATGTTGCGCAAGGCCCCCTTATAGGCCTTGTCGTCTTCGCCGCCATTGTAGTTGATATGGTAGACGACCTTCTGCTTGCCGTATCTCTCATTGGCGCTGGCGCTGCCGGCCGCCACCGCGGCCACGCCGAGAACTAGGGCAAGGGCTGTAAACAGTCTGGCTACAAGTCGCATGGTTTCCTCCCAAAAATGACTTTCTCCAACGAAGCCGATCGATCGCTTCGTGCGAAAAAGTGTCCCATGAGAGAGGCGGCAAATGAACTGGAAGGACTGCGGGTTTTGGCCGTTCTCAGCCTAGGGAAACCCCTTGGTCGTAGCCAAGCCGGGTGGCGATCTGCACCAGATGGGCCATGGTTCCGGCATCCGTCTTGTGCAGCAGATTGGTGCGGTGGAACTCGACGGTTTTCGGGCTGATCCCCAGCGCCTTGGCAATCGCCCGGGTCTGCTTGCCGCTGCAGATGTGGCCGAGGATCTCCCGCTCGCGCACCGTCAGGCTCTTCATCCGGTCCTCATATTGCCGGAATTCGGCTGTCTGGCTGTCCGCGGCCGCGCGGGATCCGGTTTCGGCCACCTGCCCCACCGGCAGAAATCCGCCACGCCAGGAATAGACAGCCGCTAGCGCCAGCGCCGCAAGCGCGGCAAGCACAGTCAGCGGCACGAGCGGCGCGGGTGCCGAGACTGCGGCAGCCGCCGTTGCGGCCAGCCGCTGCTGATAGCGGCCCACCAGCTTGCGGGTGCTTTCGTAGGACAGCGGCGCCGACCACAGATCGCGCAAACCGTGTTTCGCCGCCAATCCGGGATCCTGGCTTTTCAACAGCGCCATCAACACCTGTTCGCGCAATTCTTTGTCCACCGACGGCAGCGCGGCGAACGGCCACTCGGCATAAAGCGGGCTGCTCACAAGGTAGGGAAATCCGTCGAATTTCTGCGCATTGAGCACGCGGAAATCAGTCAGATCGATCTTGCCCTCGCCGGCGAGGATTTCCAGAAGCCCGCCACGGATGATGCCGGCATCGACCTCCTTGCGCGCCACCGCGGCGATCACCTCGTCATGCGGAAATCCCATGAAGCGCAGCGAGGCAAGATCGCGAAACGCATCGACGCCCTGCTTCTGCATCTGGCTCCAGGCGATCTGGAAGCCGCCGAAGGCCTCGGGACTGATCGCCGCCACCTTGCGCCCCTTGAGATCGTTGAGCGAGGCGATCGGGCTGTCGCGGGCGACGATGATGGCGCTGCCGAAGCGCGACAGGTGCGACCGGGAGATTTCGGCCCATCGTTCCCGCGTGGCGATGGCGCTCAGATCATGCTGGGCGGCGAGCGCCACGTAGTGGCCCGGATTGGTGATCAGGAAATCGATCCGGTCGGCTTCGATCTCGGCCTGGACCGAAGACAGTGACACCGGAACCAGCTTGAACGCCCAGCCCTCGATATTGTCGCCCAGATAGGCTGCGAGCGGCCACCACTCGGCCATCGCCGCGGCATTGCCGCGATAGGCCAGCACGCCGATATGGGCGGTTCGCCCTGTCTCGGCCTGGCTGCTGTCTGCCGCTGTTTGCGCGAGGCTTTCACCGATGGCCAGCAGCGCGCACAGCACCACGAGCACGCCGGTGAAGCGTTTGGGAAAATGCAAGATCCTCCTCCTCCCCAGAGATACCCCACATACAAGGCGGTCAAGGTATCATCGGCCCGGAGACCAACGCAATGCCGTCCTGTCCGCGACGCTGGCTCCTGCGCTTACAGACAAGGCCGCATGGTGGGGGAGATTCGAGGACCTGGCTTGAAAAACCAAGTGAAAAAGGGGGCAAATCGCCCCCTTGAACAGTAGACTGCATCCAGCCGGGTTCGCGCTGTGACTGTCAGTCGATTGCGACCCTTTCGAGCAGCTTGAGACCGGCGAGCACTTTCTCGGAGGCCACATTGACCTTGTCGATCTCGTCGAGCGCGCCCTTGACATTGCCGGCGTTGAACATGCGGGCCGCCTCGATGCCGTGCTGGTGGACCGCAGCATGCGGCGCCTCGAGTGCCTTGAACTCGGAATTGCCACCAAGGGCGGTGTGCCGCAGACCGTCATACCACTTGCCCAGCCGGCAATTGTGATGGTTGGCCAGTTCATCCGCCTTGAGGCCTTCGCGGCCGATGACCATGTTGGCCAGCCGCCGCTTCCAGATGACATGATCCGATTGCGCCAGCCTGACAATCTTCGAAGGGAAGTTGGCCTTGCCCAGATAGAGAAGCCGCGCGTTGATGCCGTCTTGCGCGTCATCCATACGATCGACGAGGTTTTCCAGCTGCTCCAGCGAATTGCCGGAACTCATCGCCACGTTGCCAATTCCGCTGGCAACGCTCTGCGAGGCGTCCTTCTGCTGCTTGAGCGCCACCGCGATGTGGTCCGCATTGGTGATCACCTCGCTCAACTCCGCCGAAGCCTCGGACAGGGCCAAGCGAAGGTTGGCAAGCGCCGTGTCGCCGTTTTGCGCCGATGCCCGGCTCGTATCCATCGCACTCACCATGCCGCTCAGGCCGCTGTGCAGCTTGGACACGATATCGCCGATTTCCTGGGTCGCTGTTGCTGTCCGGTCCGACAACGCCTTGACCTCCTGAGCGATGACGGCAAATCCGCGCCCCGCTTCACCGGCGCGCGCCGCTTCCACCGCCGCATTGATGGCCAGGATGTTGGTCTGCGAGGCGATCTTCCTGATATCGGAAGCAATTGCCGAAATGCTGGTGCCCAGCTCCTCGACAACGCCGATCCCGTCGCTGGTTTCCACCAGCGCATGGTTGATCGTTTTCATGCTGGCGCTGGTTTCCACCAGGGCCTCTTCGCTGTTGGTGCAGGCCGCGTTGGCCCGTCGGACATTGTTCTTGATCTCGTCGCCGTGCTGCGCCACTTCGTTGACTGTGGCGGCCATCTCCTCGGCGGCGGTGGCAATGTTCTGCGCCTCCCCGTCGATATGGCGAAGATCGTAGAGCAGCTTGGCCGACATGGCGGCCGTTTCATTCACGCTGATCGAGGTTTTCACAACGTCATCGAGCTCGGTCGAGGACCGGTCGCGGCACTTTCGGATCAGCGATGCGACGGCTTGCGACAACGCGTCCGAACCGCTCGGTTCCCGCGTGAAGTCATCATTGATGGCTGACGTGATGCAATTGAGAATATCTTCGGTTTCCGAAAATTCTGTTTCAACATCGATACTTACTGCAAGCCCCACACTGATCTCCCGAGGTCCATACGCGTAAACGGGGCAAGACCACCCCAGATTCGCGCGGACTATGGATCAGGGATTGTTAACCAAGATTTACGCTCCGATGGGAACTTGATCAATAATTTGACCCGCGCGGGAAACAACGCATACACACCTCGCGCAAACCTAACGACCGAAATAGAAATGCGGTTTCAGATGTTTGGAGCATGCCATCAATCATAACCCGCCTCTTTCGCCTGTATTGCGCCAGCGCGCGCCAAGCGACTTGGCGTAGGTCAAGGCCAGCAGATCCAGGCGCAGTCCCGGCTAACCGGACAGTCAGGCGGCATGCCACACGGGCAGAAGTCAATCGTCGATGATTGCGCCGAGCCGGAGCACGAGTTTCCGGTCGAATTGATGATCCCGCTCGAACATCCAGGTCATCGCATCGGCTACGGCCCGATCTCCCTTGCCGGGACGCGCCGTTGTCAGCTTGTCAAAAGCATCACAAACCGTCGCAATGCGAACCAACAGGCCGATTTGCGATCCAGACTTTCCCGACGGATAGCCGCTGCCGTCGAGCGCTTCATGATGATGCAGGCAAACATCGAGGACTTCGGACGGAACAATGGCGTGTTTGTTCAAAATATGGTGGCCGCGTTGCGGATGGCTCCGGAGCAGCTTTCGTTCCACAGGCGTCAGCGGCCCCTGTTTTTGCAGGATCTTGTTCGAGAGGGTCAGCTTGCCCACATCATGCAACAGGCCGGAAAGAACCAGCATTGCGACCGTTTCCGTGTCCAGGTCCAGAGCGGTGCCCAGTTTGCCCATCAGGATGCCAACTGCCAGCGAATGCTGGAACAAGGCTTCGTCCTTTTGCCGGACCCGGGTAATATCGAAGAACAACGAGGATGTTTCATCATCCACCTGGGCGATGTCCTCAACCACCTTCGTTATGCTCTCCATGTTCAGAGCGCCACCGACGACAATGCTGATCAGCTCCGATTTGAGAACCTTGAGCGAGCGCGTCAACGTCGCGGCTGCTTCAGCCCGTTTCTCGGCGGGTGAAAGCGGCGGTCTGCCGCGCCGCGGCGTTGCCTCAGAGCCAAACGCCGTGTTGATCACCACAAATTCGGCCGGGCTCTTCAGGATGGCGTCGAAATCATTTTTCGAATCGAGCAGGAAACGGCGTTTGCCAAACGCCGCCGCGGAGCATTCAACTGCTTCGATAAACATGCCTTTTTTGATTTCAGCCTTGGGAATGCGCGTGAGCATCATACAACCTGGAACTAGGAATTATGCATATTCGGTTATGAACATAAGCCGCAGCCGTTGCAAAAGCATAAACTTTTAAAGGTTTTTGCACGCAGGCCATATTCCCGGCGGTTTGGCGCAATCCGCCCCGCGCACGAAAAAGGCGGGCCACATGGCCCGCCCTGAACAGTGCCGCGATGGAAGCTATCGCCTCAGAAGAACGCCTGAAGGCCGGTTTGCGCCCGGCCGAGGATCAGCGCGTGCACGTCGTGCGTGCCCTCGTAGGTGTTGACGGTTTCCAAATTCTGGGCGTGGCGCATGACGTGGTATTCGGCCTGGATGCCGTTGCCGCCGTGCATGTCGCGCGCCATCCGGGCGATATCGAGCGCTTTGCCGCAATTGTTGCGCTTGACGATCGAGATCATTTCCGGCGCGAAGCCGCCCTCGTCCATCAGCCGGCCGACGCGTAAGCTGCCCTGCAGGCCCAGTGCGATCTCGGTCTGCATGTCGGCGAGCTTCTTCTGGAACAGCTGGGTGCCCGCCAGCGGCTTGCCGAACTGGTGCCGGTCAAGGCCATATTGCCGCGCCCGGTGCCAGCAGTCCTCGGCAGCCCCCATCGCGCCCCAGGAAATGCCGTAGCGCGCCCGGTTGAGGCAGCCGAACGGACCCTTCAGGCCCGAGACATTCGGCAGCAACGCGTCTTCGCCGACCTCGACATTGTCCATGACGATTTCGCCGGTGATCGAGGCGCGCAGCGACAGCTTGCCGCCGATCTTCGGCGCCGAAAGCCCCTTCATGCCCTTTTCCAGCACGAAGCCGCGGATCTCGTTGTCGTGCGCTTCCGACTTGGCCCAGACGACGAACACGTCGGCGATCGGGGCGTTGGAAATCCACATCTTTGCGCCGTTGAGCACATAGCCGCCATCGACCTTCTTGGCGCGGGTCTTCATGCCACCCGGATCGGAACCCGCATCCGGCTCGGTCAGGCCGAAACAGCCGACCCATTCGCCGCTGGCGAGCTTCGGCAGATATTTTTGCCGCTGCTCTTCGCTGCCGTAAGCCTGGATCGGGTACATCACCAGCGACGATTGCACGCTCATCATCGAGCGGTAACCCGAATCGACCCGTTCGACCTCGCGCGCCACCAACCCGTAGGAGACGTAACCGGCTTCCGCGCCGCCATACTGTTCCGGCACCGTGACGCCGAGCAGGCCCGCCTGGCCCATTTCGGAGAAGATCTCGCGGTCGGTGACTTCGTTGAGATAGGCGTCGGTCACCCGCGGCATCAGCTTGTCGGCCGCGAACGCCGCCGCCGCATCCGAAATCATCCGCTCTTCCTCGGTTAGCTGATCGGTGATCAGGAACGGATCTTCCCACTTGAAGGCTGTCTTGGTGGATTTGGTCGAAGCCGACATCTCAATACTCCCGTTTAAGCAAGGCCCGATCCTCACGATCCTCTTTACAGGAGAACCGCTGGGCCTGTTGATCCTGTCTTACCACGGATTATTGGTGATACTATAGGCTTAAAATAATTTTTGCGCTGCGGCATTGGCTCTAGGGGAGAACCCTGCTCTCATCCAGATCCCAGACTGCCGGGCCCCGACAGGGCAAACAGTCCTGCTGAAGGCAGGTTTTGTCACGGCAGGATCGGAACAAGGATTGTCAGGCAATCAAGACTGCATGGGATCTATGTCTTGAAAAACCGCGATCAGCTCCCGTCCGGCCTCGGCAACAACCGGCACCAACAGCCGCGCCAGCGCCATTGTATGCCCGCCATACATCCAGGAGGTGGTCTCGAAATAATCGGGAATGCCTGTCGCAAGTGTCTCCCAATAGGTAGTGGTCACACGTTTGATGTTCTGCGGAGGAACACAATGCGTCACCGGCAAACCCTTGATCGGGGGACCGAATGGCCACGGTTCGGACGCGGCAAGATCACGCCACACCAGAATATGGCCGGGCTCATCAACGCCAATAGAGGCCAGCAACGGGTAATCGGCACTCAGTGTGCTGATATTGAAGTTGCTGGACGTCGGCAAACCGCCATCTCCTGCGTCTTGCCACAATTCGAAGAAAGACCGAATACGTGGAGGGGCGTGTTCAGGCAATTGGTATTCAGGCGGCGTAAAGCTGTTGTTCATTTCATTACGTATTTACAAGGACAAATGGACGCGCGGGTGACCTTAGCCTTGAAGTCGCTGGCAAACACGGTACATGTTTTACCTGACGCGACATTTATTTTACCTGTGGTGCCAAAACCATGCCAACCACGCTCGCCGATCAATTCGAAGCTGTCGCCGGCGTGGCTTCGGCAGTCGGGGCCTACGCGGCCAGCCGTAACATCGATTCCGACGCAATTGCGCGGGGATGCGGGCTGGATCCGGCGCGCTTCGGCATTCTGGGCGAACGCGTCAGCCTCAACAGGTTATGCCGGTTTCTGGAAGCTTTGGCTCTGATTTCAGGCGACGACCTGTTCGGATTGAAATCGGCGGAAGTCTTCGAGAAGGGAGCAAGCGGGCCGTTCGGCTATGCCCTGATGAGCGCACCGACCATCCGCGACCTTCTGATTTTCCTGGGCCGCAACCTGCACAAGGCCGGCGAGACCAGTATCTGTACATTGGCGATCGGCGCGCGCGAAACTCATTTCGAATGGGCCTATTCCCCCTTGATCCTTCATTGCGATCAGTACGTGGATCTGGGTCTGGTTCAGACCTTCCGTCATCTAAAAGCGATACTCGGCCCGGACACCAATCAGCTGAAGCTGGAGCTGACCCGGTTGAAACCTAAAAACACCAACCTTCATAAAGAGTTACTTACAAAGCATGTGAGCTTTGGCGCCACGGTGAATGCCATGATCATGCCTTCGGAATTCCTCGGCCGAGTCAATCCTAACGCCGATCCGAGGCTGTTCAAGATGATGTCGCAGCAGATGGACGCCATCGAAATCCGCTCCACCAAATCGCAGGACCCGGTTGTTTCAGTCAAGCTTCATCTGGCTGAAAATCTGGCCGGCAATGTACCGACACTGGCCCAGGAAGCGGAGCGGCTAGGCATGAGCCCGCGCACCCTGCAGCGCCGCCTCACCGACGCCGGAACCAGTATGCAGGCCCTGCTCGATCAATGCAGAAGTGAAATGGCCGAAAGACTGCTTTTGGATACCACGCTCTCGCTTTCCGCGATTACCTATAAGTTGGGATTTTCAGCGCCGGCGGCGTTTACCCGTTCGGCAATACGGTGGTTTGGTGTCACGCCGAGCAATTATCGCAAGGCACACCGGAATCAATCGTGATTCCCGGTCAAATTTGCCGGCTTGAAGCGGCAGTCGGCGCAATTGAGTACCTTTTATCACAAATCACGAATTTTGGCGCGTACGGTGAATGCGGCTTGTTCTCCCGCAGTGCATAAGCGGCGCACAATTAGGCATTGCTTAAACCGAATACTTCGCGACGAACAGCAATAGTGCCGTGTTCTTCGCAGTAACAGCAAAGCCAAACTGTCCTGACAAAAGGATATCGACGGTGGATCTCGGTAAGGATCGGGGGCTTATACCCATGACACGTACGGAAATGGAATGTCTTCGCGATTGCGCAGAAGGCAGCAGCGATGCCCAGATCGGGGCGAGACTCGAACTGACGGCAAATGAAGTCGCCTCGGTGCTGTCCATGGTGATGCTGAAACTGCGCGCGCCGAACCGCATGGCCGGATTGGCCAAGGCGTGCCGGCTCGGCCTTGTCGGAAAAATCAACGAGTAACCCGAACGGAGAACTGAAGCCCATCCACCTCGGGGGCGGGGATCGGATCTGCGGCGCGGTTTTTCCCAGACGCCAGCCGGGGCCGTGCGGGGCACCGGCTGGCGTCCCTCCCAGGGCAAGATTCCCTAAAGCCAGGTGTCGTAGTCGGACACCAGCAGATGGCTCGGCTTTTCATCCTCGACAATTGTCGAAAACCGGCCGATCGGCTCACGGAACACATTGTCCGTCAGGTCGTCATTGACCGTCGACACCTCGCCGATCAGCACATCGCCGCCTTCCCCCCAGAACGCATGCCAGTCACCTGGCATCAGGGTGACACTTTCACCCGGGTCAAGCTTCAGCAAGCCGCCGGCAGCAAAGCTGCGCACCACACCGTCGGTCAGCACCGACACCTCGGCGGACGGATCGATGGATCCATCCTCGGCGGAGGCAAACAGTTCCAGTACCAGCTTGCCGCCACCCCGGTTGATGATGTCTTCCGCCTTGATGTTGTGCCTGTGCATCGGCGACAACTGGTCCTTGCGCGAGATCATGATCTTCTCGGCGTAGAGCATGCCCCTGCCCTCAGCCAGATCGGCGGCCGATCCATTGCGCACGGTAAACAGGAACAGGCCCAGATCGTCGAAATTGCCCTGGCCGTAGTCCGTGATGTCCCAACCCAGCCGGTTTTCGAGAATGTTCCGCGCATCCGATGCCGTGCGGGCGCGCATTTCATCCGGGCTCCAATAGGCAAACGGCGGCATGACATATCCGAAAGAGCGGATGAAGCGATCGCTTTCTTCCAGTATTTCGTTGATTTGGCTGCGCTCCATAAATCCTCCCACGGCCGGAACCGGCCTTCATATCGATTGAATTCAGGTTTAGGGCCTGTGTTCAGACCTGGCAATTGCTCCCGCGAAACTTTCAGGCTATCCGTGGCAGATGAAACTGTTGCAAGCGCAACGATCATGGGAGCACCACGAAACGATGACCCTGCACCGCGAACGCCCTGTTGGAAATCCGGCCGATGATACCCTGGCGCTGGAAGGTTTCCTGCCCTATCGCCTGGCTCGCGCAGCGGAAATCGTCAGCCGTCAGTTTGCAACACTCTACCGCGAGCGTCACGGCCTGACCCGGCCCGAATGGCGAACGCTGGCCACGATCGGTCAGTTCAACCGGATCACCGCCACCGAAATCGGATCACACTCCTCCATGCACAAGACCAAGGTCAGCCGCGCCATCCGGGCGCTCGAGGACCGCAAGTGGATCACCCGCGAGGTCGACAGGACCGACCGCCGTATCGAGCATATAGAGCTGACCCGCGAAGGCCGTCACCACTACCGGGATCTTGTCGCCCTCGCCCGTGGTTACGAAGCCCGCCTGGTCGAAATGCTCGGGCAGGCCGGCGCGGATCAACTCGAAGCCGGTATCACTGCCGTCGAGAACAAGCTTGAAGGCTATTGATCAGAGGACCCGCCGCCCCAGGGTCCATGATGCTCGCCTTCCGCATCGATCCGCTCAAATCCGTGCGCGCCGAAGAAATCACGTTGCGCCTGTATGAGGTTGGCGGTGCCGCGTTCGCGCCGGTAGGTGTCGAAATAGCCAAGCGCACTGCCCAGCGCCGGAACCGGCAGTCCGTTCAAGGCCGCCTCGGCCACGATACGCCGCAGGCTGGCATCGGTGTCCTGGATCATTTTGGAAAATGCCGGGGTCAGCACCAGATTGGGCACATCCGGATCCTTGGTGAAAGCGGTGGCGATCTCATCGAGAAAACGGGATCTGATGATGCACCCCGCGCGCCAGATCCGGGCGATTGTCGCCATTGGCAGGTTCCAGCCGAACTCCTCGGAGGCCGCGGCCATCACAGCAAAGCCTTGCGCGTAAGCTGCCACCTTGCCGGCAAGCAATGCCTTTTCGAGATCATCGATAACCTGTTGATTATGGCGACGGTCGTGCTGTCGCGGCAGTCCGAAGCGGGTGTGTGCGCTGGCTCTCTGTGCGCGCATGGCCGACAGGCTGCGCGCGGCCACCGCCGCCTCGATCGCGGTCGCAGGCACGCCCATCATCTGGCTTTCGATCACCGACCAGCGGCCGGTGCCCTTCTGGCCCGCGGCATCGACGATGACGTCGACAATCGGACCGCCCGTTGCGGCGTCATGAATCCTGAGCACTTCCGCCGTGATGTCGATCAGATAGGAATCCAGAGGCCCCGTCGACCAGGCGGAAAACACCGTCGAGATTGACGATGCATCCATCCCCAGATGGTCCCGCATGACGCCATAGACCTCGGCAATCATCTGCATGTCGGCATATTCGATGCCGTTGTGGATTGTCTTGACGAAATGCCCGGCGCCATTCTCGCCAAGCCAGGCCGCACACGGTTCGCCCTGGTACTTGGCGGAAATGGCGGTGAGCACCGGCTCGACACGTTTCCAGGCGTCCTCGGTCCCGCCCACCATGATCGAAGGTCCGCGGCGCGCGCCCTCCTCGCCGCCCGAAACGCCCATGCCGATGAAGGTGAGGCCCGAGCCCTCGAGTTCGCCGAACCGGCGCATGGTGTCGCGGAAATTGGCATTGCCGGCATCGATGATGATGTCATTGGCGGCCAGCAACGGCTTCAGCGCCGCGATCTGGGAATCAACCGGCTCCCCGGCCTTGACCATGATGATCACCGGGCGCGGCGGCCGGATGGCTTGGACGAATTCATCCAGCGTGGCACAGGCCGTCACCCGTTCAGACAATTCACCCGCGGAAGCGGCAAACGCCTCGGTCCGGGATGCGGTGCGGTTGTAGACGGCAACGTGATAGCCATTGTCGGCAATATTGAGAGCCAGGTTGGCCCCCATGACGCCCAGTCCGATGACACCTATTTCAGCTTCGGCCATTCGAGCCCCCCTTCATCATTGGAACACGCAGCTTTACCCACTGTTCGAGCATATAGCCCTGCGCGATCCGTCAGACCGTGCAGTCACTCGAAATCATGAATACCGCCGCTGCAAACGCGATGTATAGAGATGAAAGTGTGGCCCAGGCTGACCCGGGCGGCAAGCACCAGGCCCAGTCAATCTGTCTTGGGCCCGGTCAATCTGTCTTGGGCTTGTCGTCGCCGTCGTCAAGCACCCGCCAGGCAGCGCCATCGAGATCTTCATACTGACCGCTTTTCATCGACCAGAGAAAGGCCGCAAGGCCCAGCGCTCCGAGAAAAAGTGCAATCGGGATCAGGAAAATCAAATTGTTCATGCGGACGCCTCAAGCCCTGCGCCGGCAACTACATCGGCGCCAGACTGCCCGGCAACGGGCCGGGCGAAGCTTTCAACCGTGGTCTTGCGGCGCAATCGCAGCGAATTCAACACCACCAGAATCGACGAGGACGACATCGCCAGCGCCGCGATCAGCGGCGTCGCGTGCCCCAGAACCGCCGCCGGCACCGCCACGCAGTTGTAAATAACAGCCAGCGCGAAGTTCTGCCTGATCAGGCTGCCCGCCTTTCGCGACACGGCGATTGCCAGCGGAACAGCCTCGAGCGAATCGTGCAGGAACACGAAATCGGCCGCCATCCGCCCGACATCGGCAGCGCTGGCTGGCGCCATCGACACGTGCGCCGCCGACAGCGCCGGCGCGTCGTTCAGCCCATCGCCAACCATCAGCGGCTTGCCGCCTGCCTCGGTCAGGGCCTTGACCCGCTCGACCTTGCCACGTGGGCGAACACCGGCAACATAGTCGGTCACGCCAAGCTCGGTTGACAGCGCCTTGACTGGTGCTTCGCGGTCACCCGACAGGATTTCGGCGTCGACACCAAGAGCGGCCAAACGGGCCACCGCCTGCGCAGCGCCGCGCCGCAATTGATCGGAAAACAGGAACACATCGAGGAACTGGCCGTTTTTGGACAGGATCACCTGGCTGGCATCGGTGGCGCGCTCAAAGCCCTCATTGTGCCCATCAAGCGCAAATGCGCTGCGGCCGAGACGATAGACATCCCCATCGGCCGAGATCGCTTCCACACCGTCGCCGGGGCTTTCGACAATATCGAAGTCCGGCATGTCAGTTGCGGGCTGATCATGGGTTGCGAGCGCCTGGCTCAACGGATGCCGCGAAGTTCTTGCGATCCGCGCGGCGATTGCCAGATGGTCAGGTGCAACCGAAGCGGAATTGATCAGCCGCGGCTTGCCCTGTGTCAGCGTCCCGGTCTTGTCGAAGATCACGTGATCGGTTGCGGCCATCCGCTCCATCGCGGAACCGTCCTTGACCATGATGCCGTTCTCGAACAGGCGACCCGCCGCGATCACCTGGACCACGGGAACCGCGAGACCCAGCGCACAGGGACAGGTGATGATCAGCACCGCGACCGCGGTCATCATCGCCGTACGCCAATCGCCAGAAACCACCATCCAGCCGATAAAGGTGCCAAGCGCCAGCAGATGCACCGCAGGCGCATAGATCGCCGACGCCCGGTCGGCAATCCGCCGGTAGCCGGCCCGGCCACTTTCCGCGGCCTCCATCATCGACACCATCTCGGCAAGGAACGAGTTGCGCGCGCTGCGCGTTGCCTCCAGCACCAATGGTCCGGTCAGATTGAGCGTACCCGCAGGCGTCAACGACCCGGCCTCAACCAGTTGCGGCGCGCTTTCGCCGTTGACCACGGCGAAATCCATATCCGAGCGGCCCGAGACAATCCGCCCGTCCACCGGGATCCGGTCGCCCGGGGCAATGGCCAGCCGCATGCCCGGCTCGATCTCGTCAAGCGCCAAATATTCCCGGCTGCCGTCCTCCTTGATCACCATCGCACCGCGCGGCGACAGCCGCACCAGATTGCGAACCGCCGAGCGGGCCTTCTCGCGCATCATGTGGTCAAGCGTCCGCCCGGCCAGAAGGAAGAACAACAACGTCACCGAGGCATCGAAATAGGCGTGCTCGCCGTGGGTGATGGTCTCGTGAAGCGAAATCGCATAGGCTAGGATCACGCCAAGCGAAATCGGCACATCCATGTTGGCGCGGCCATGCCGGAGTGCACCCCAGGCCGAGGTGAAGAAAATCCGACCGGAATAGACCAGTGCGGGCGCGGCGATCAGCGCTGATATCCAGTGAAACAGGTCTCGTGTCGCCGCTTCCGCCCCCGACCACACCGAGACCGACAGCAACATCACGTTCATCGAGGCAAAGCCAGCCACCGCGAGCGCCTTCAACAGGTCCCGAAACACCGGATCGGCACTCTCGTCCGCGCCACCGGGGAGATGTGCCGGATAGCCCAGCGCATTGAATTTCTCGCCCAGCGCGGTCAGCACCGTTTCCGGATGATCCCGGTCGTCGAACACCACCGACACCCGGCGCGTCGACAGATTGACCCGCGCATGATCGATGCTTGCCACCTTGGGAAGTTCTTTTTCGAGCAACGCAATGCAGGCGCCGCAATGGACGCCTGGAACGATCAGGTCGACCTGACGCCGTCCCTCGCCCAAGGGTCTGCTCGACAGCCACATTTCTTCAGGCGACGGCGCTTCCGATTTCAGCGCCTCGAGCTCCGCAGCGCTTTCCGTACCCGCTGCGCAACAGCTCACGGCCTGAGGCTCCCATCCGCCCTGACGTGAAAGCGGTGCCCCCGCTTGTACAGCAGTTCGCCATTCCGCGTTGCGGTGACCGTGGCAATCCACTCGCCTTCGGCGAGTTCACCGGCTGCCCGGTAGACGCCATCACTCTCCCGCGTCAGCACCATTTCACGATCCTGGTGCGTGCCAACCGGCCGGCGCATTTGGGCAATGATGCTGTCTGCCAGAGCAGGCTGTCCGGCGCGATCGGTAAACATGATCGCCATTCCGTCCTTGTCGGTGCTCAGGTCAATCTGAAAGCCCTTGGCCGCGATGGCCCGCGACGCTTCGGCCCTGGCATTGAATTCCTGGCTGGCGACATAGGTGTTGGGAACAACCAGACCGCTCCAGGTGGTGATCGCGAACCGCGCCATCACCAGGTTGACGGTGATGATGACCCCGAAGAAAAGCACCATCGTGGCCAGCATGTGCTTGCCGGTGAATTCCTTGGGCTGGAAAATTGCCCGGATCATCTGCATCACTTCGCCTCCGGCGTATGGAAGTTGGCGTTATAGCTGTCGCGTTCAAAGCTCGACTTGTCTTCGGCGATGAAGCGGAAGGTTTCAACCCTGGACGAAAGGTCCGCCTTCGGCTGAAGCACGTTGACCCTGATCTCACGCAAACGGTCAGGCTCGACCGGGATCGCAAAGGATACCCCGGCGGGCTGGTCGATGCCCGGAATCTTCATCGTCGCGCCGGGAAGCCCTTCGATCGACAGGAAGATGACACGCGGTTCGGGGATCATGTTGAGGATCTTGACCGAATAGCCATTGCGGATGTCGCCATTGGATTCCAACACATATTGCGGGTTACGGTCATGCAGCACATTGAGCTCGAGACGATCACGCGACAGCAGCGCCACCAGCAGGCCGATGCCGACCAGCGACCACACACCCATATACAACAAAGACCGCGGCCGGAAAACGATACGCCAGTTGAAATGTTTGACCGCATCGATGAATCCGCCGTCCGGCGTGCGTGTCCGCCGCGGATCAAGTGCACCGGTTTCAGGATCGGTCGCAAGTGCCATGTTCTCGGCATAATCGGACAGCGTGGCGTAGGAAATCAGCCCGCGCGGCCGGTCAAGCTTGTCCATGATGTTGTCGCAGGCATCGATGCAAAGCGCACAGGTGATGCACTCGAGCTGCTGGCCATCCCGGATATCGATGCCCATCGGGCAGACAGCGACACAGGCGTTGCAATCCACGCAATCGCCCTGAACCAGCCCTTCCGCGGCAGCCTTCTTGGCGTGACGACCACGGGGTTCGCCGCGCCATTCATTGTAGGTCACCACCAGTGAATTTTCGTCCAGCATCGCAGCCTGGATACGCGGCCACGGGCACATGTAGATGCACACCTGTTCGCGCATCAGGCCACCGAAAGTGTAGGTCGTGGCTGTCAGGATCGCCACGGTGATATAGGCAACCGGGTCGGCCTTGCCGGTGAAGAAATTGATCAGCAGGCTCGGCGCATCGGCAAAATAGAAGATCCAGGCACCGCCGGTCGCAACCCCGATGAAGATCCATGTCGCATGCTTGGCAACGCGCTTGAGCAGCTTGGAGGCCGTCCAGGGGCCACGGTCAAGCTTCATGCGTTGATTGCGGTCGCCCTCGATCGCCCGTTCGACAACCAGGAAAAGGTCAACCCAGACGGTCTGCGGACAGGTGTAACCACACCATGCCCGGCCAACCGCCGAGGTGATCAGGAACAATCCGAACCCGGCCATAACCAGAAGGCCCGCAACGAAGAAGAACTCCTGCGGCCAGATTTCGATGAAGAAGAAATAGAAGCGCCGGTTGGCGAGATCGAGCAGCACTGCCTGATCGGGAGCAAAAGGCCCGCGATCCCACCTCAACCAGGGTGTGATGTAGTAGATGCCAAGCGTGATCAGCATGATCAGCCACTTGAAACGCCTGTAAGTCCCCTCCGCCCGCTTCGGGAAAATCTTCTTGCGGGCTTCATAAAGCGGCTTGCGCTGCCAGGCAGCGTTGACCGCCTCGGCCTCAAGCCGTTCGATCTCATCTTGATCAGCGGAAGTGTCGGGAGAGGTCTGCGTGTTCATCTTGGGCACCATTGGTTTGGACCGCACCATGCATCCACGATCTCCCATATGCCTTGATCAAGATCAATCGGTCACAGCCAGCCCCCGGCCCTGACCCGTGCCGAGCGGGTGCCGGTGGGCGTTGCCACCTCGACCAGTGTGCCCTCGTCCCAGCTGTCGCGGCCGATCATGGCGATTGCCACATTGGTGTTGAAATCAGGCGACCAGGCAGCCGACGTGACCTCGCCGACCGGGGCGCCTGAGGCGCTGACCGCCCACGGTTGCGAGCACGGCGGCACTGCTTCCCCATCGATATCCAGATAGCGGATCTGCTTGAGCGGGCCTTCCCGGGCAACGCGCAGCAAGGCATCGCGGCCAACACAGCCGATTGCCGACCTGGTGTCGCAAAACCGGCCCAGCCCGCATTCATGCGGCGTATTGGCGCGGGTCATGTCATTTCCGTAAGACAGCATCCCCGCCTCGATGCGCTCGATCAGGTTGGGACAGCCCGCCCGCACATCAAGATCGCCGCCCGCCTCGAACAGGGCATCCCACAACGGCTCGCCATGCCGCCCGTCCTCGACATAGATCTCGAAGCCGCCCTGCTTGGAATAGCCCGACCGCGCAACAACCAGATCCACGCCATTGAAAGCGAGTCGTTTGTAGCGGAAGAAGCGGATCGAGCGCACCTCCTCGCCAAACACCCTTGCTGCCAGATCATCGGCGCGCGGCCCCTGGATCGCCAGCGGCGACACATCGGGCTCGAACACATCGACCGCAAGCCGGAAGCCAACCGCCAGGGCCTTGACCCAGAGCAGCAGATCACTGTCGGCGATCGAGATCCAGTAGCGGTCCTCGTCAAGCTTGACGGTGACCGGGTCGTTTAGCATGCCGCCGGTCTCATCGACCATCGGCGTATACAGGCATTGACCGATTTTCATCTCCGAGAGATCACGCGGGGTCAGCATCTGCACCAGTTCGGCCGCCTGCGGTCCGCGAACCTCGACCTGCCGCTCGCACGCCACGTCCCAGACCTGCACGGCAGTCTTGAGATGGCGGTAATCCTCGACCACGGACTTGAACACGGTCGGCAGCAACATGCGATTGTAGACCGTGTAGGCGGAAACGCCTTCCGCGGTGACACGGTCGGTAAACGGCGTGCGCCGGGTGCGGCGGGAAATGGACAGAAACGGCGGCATTGGCGATCTCCGGAACGAACCGCGCCCAACACCGGACGCACCGCCAGACTATGTGCGGCAAAACCGCCGATGCGCGCCCAATCGCGTCATTCCCGAACTAATTTTCACCGCTTAGGCGACCAGGCCAATACGCTCGACAAACCACCACACCGCCACGGCGGCGATCGCCAGCGACAGCGGCATGGTGATCCCCGCCCGGTACCATGCCCTGTCAGAGAACCAGGCGCCAATCAGCGCGTAACAGGCTGCCACGACAGCCAGCTGGCCGGCTTCGACCCCGACATTGAAGGCGATCAGCCCGCTGACGAAATGAGCCGGCGACAGGCCGATTTCGGTCAGCACCCCGGCAAAACCGAGACCGTGCAGCAACCCGAAACCGAACACCACGAACGGCCGCCAGGGGCTGAGCCGGTTGGTCGCCAGGTTTTCCAGCGCGATGAAGACGATCGAGGCCGCAATCAAGGGTTCGACGATGCTGGCAGGCACCGCGATGATGCCCAGCATGGCGAGTGCCAGCGTCACCGAGTGGGCCACCGTGAAGGCGGTGATCTGAACCAGTAACGGCTTGAGCCGCGGCGACAGCAGGAACAGCCCGACAACGAAGAGGATATGATCCAGCCCCTTGGGAACGATATGGGTGAAACCGATCCCGATGTAATCGAGGAAAACCTCGCCGGCGCTCAAGGTCAGACCGCCCTCCACCGGGATCGGCGCACTGGGCCCGCCGCTTTCCAGGTAGGCCGAATAGCTGTAGCCCTCCACCGGATCCGGAACCCGGATGACGCTCGGGCCAAAAGTCTGGTCAAACGAGAAAACCACGTCCTTTACCTCGGCGGGCAACAGGCCTGAAAGCGACAGATAGCTCAACCGGGCGAAATCGGTATCGCCGACCGGATCGAGGTCAAGCGAGGCGACATCAAGCACAATGTGCGTTCCATCGGCGGTGAGCGTCACGCCTTCGAGAAAACGGGTCTTGAACCGCTCGAACTCGGCAGCCAGGCTGGTTTCGTCCATCAGCCGCAACTCATCGTAGCGCCGGGCATTGGGGCTGTCGTCGGTGTCGCCGTGTCCGGCGCCGATTTCGGCCAGCGCGGCCTCCAGGATCAGCGACATGTCGAGCCGCACCGTCCCGTCGCCGGCAAACACCAGATCTACGATCGCCGGCCGGATTTCGTGGGCACGGAGATCGGAGGCCGAGCCAACCAGCAGCGCCAACCCCACAAACAGGCTGGCAATCACTTGATTTATCGGACGGAAGAACAGATTCATCATCAAAGCCACATTGGAGAAAATCATGGAACGACCCTCGGGCCGCCTGTCGGTATCAACAGTAATTGCCGCGATGCTCGCCTTTAGTCCAGCTTCGGCGCATGAATTCTGGATCGAACCACATGATTTCTCAATCGACGCGGGCACCGAAATTCGCGCCGACATCCGTATCGGCCAGGATTTCAAGGGCGATACGTTTCCCTATGTCCCCTCGCGTTTCACCGCGTTCAAGAGCCATGACCGCCTCGGCGAAACCGACGTCGGCGGCGTGACCGGAGATCTCCCGGCGCTGACGCTGATGCCGCGCAGCGAGGGGCTGAACATCTTCACCTATGTCTCGGCCGGTGACCGGATCCGGTTCAGGGACTGGGAGAAATTTGCCTTCTATCTCGAGTATGAGGGACTTGAGGCGATACCCGCCCGCCACGACGCCCGTGGACTTCCACGCGACGATATCAGCGAGCTCTACACAAGATGCGCCAAGACCCTTGTCGCGGTCGGCGACGCCTCGGCCGATTCCGACCGTGCCACCGGCATGCGGCTGGAACTGGTTGCCGGTGAAAACCCGGCAAACCTCGATCCGGGCGCCTCGATGAGCTTCACCCTGCTGTGGGAAGGCGCCCCCCTGCCCGACACGCAAGTCGCCCTGTTCCAACGCGGGGAGGACGGGGCGGAGACAGCGCGTACCGTGACCCGCACGAACTCCGATGGCATCGCCCGCTTCACCCTGCCCGCTTCGGGAACCTACCTCGCCGCCTCGGTGCACATGATCGAAGCCCCCGCCGACCGTGACGCCGACTGGCAGAGTTACTGGGCGTCATTGAGTTTTTCCATCAACCTACAATAGGCATGCATAGAGTTATATATTAAAACACTTCCAAAAATAAAACATCCAATGCAATTTCTTCCCAACACATCAATTCAGGCATTTTTTATATTTATAATAAATTTCCGCCACAAATTGCGCCCTATCTAAAACATTTACAGTTCTTCTCGCATTGACGACATCTTCAACTTGAGTGTTTATATATTCTGACAAACCTTTTCCGCTTGAATTAAAAGAACCATTCATCATTCCATTTACCATTATATCAAACGCCACCGGAATCATCAAAGCTTGATCAGGATATTGGACTAAATCTATACTAAGATTCTCACCAATTTTCTTGTAATTCTCGAACCAAGTAAGCAATATGTAGCCCCTACCGTAATAAGCGTGCCCGTATGGCGGAACCGATTCAGCGTACGCCCTACCCGCCAACACTTTCCTGGCTTCCTCATCACTTTTAGCAAATCCCTCTCGGACGGGCCGCATACCGGCACCGACCTCTGCCCTAATGGTCGCTAGAAAATAGGCAAGCCATCGTACGTCTACGAGCGAATCCCGAGAGTCCCATAGAGTAAATATATTTTCATAAGCATCCACTCGCTTCTCGTCCAAACTCGGTTCAAATTCCTCTCTAATGCAGGAAAAGAATTTTTCCCGCTCAATTTCGGACTTCGGCGGGACAATGTAATTTTTTTCAACAGATACTCCGACACCCTGTATTCTTTTCAAGATTGCATCATTTTTGCTTCTTAAAATAGATATTTCTTCATAATCTCTAAACTCATCCAAATTTTTTATTATAGAAATATTATTACTAACAGTATTTTCTTCTTTTTCTATCTGTTTAACTATTTCTTCATAATACTCCTTCCATCTACTTTTGAATTCCCCAGTTTCCGACGTCATGTGAACATAAAGGGCGAAATCTCGTCTATTACTGAGGTCTTTATCCAATGCATATTCAATATAGCTATCAATATATGACTTCTGCCATTTCGATTCTTGATCACTTATATCTCTATCCAATTTGTATTTATCTATAACAAAACCGAATAAACCGGACATCCACCCTCCGAGAGCAGCGACGATAGCCAGAACTATCGCCACCACACCAGATATCCACTTAATTCGCATCTCCGCTAACTGGAAGTGTCGAACTGATTTCTCTCGTTCAAATGCAAGTTGCTCAAGCTGAACCCTGATTTCAGGAGCGATACCGTTTTCACTATCGGCCAATTTCCTTCCCTCCCAAAATGGAGCCGAGAAGTATTTTTCGTAGAAAAAAATATCATAGGATTTGATGACACACAAATACCATGAATGGTTTTGGATTATTGAAAACAACATGCATTTCAGTTGATCTTGCTAAAACCCACAGGACGCTCGTCGGGCGAGGATCTTTCTTGCTCAATGAGGCATTCGGACATGTTTTACTAACCGCCACCCGGCGTTTGGAGGAAGACGTCACCCTACTTGATCGTCGATCCGCCGAGACGGCCGATCCAGGCAGCCATGACGTCATGCTTTTGGGTATGAAGCCGAACCGCGACCCGCGCCGCAGTCACCCCTTCAACCAGTTGGACCCCGACAGCTTCTGCGCAGACCGAACACCGGCCCTGTCAGAATTGAATGAGCATTTCTGGCAAGTTGTTTGTATTAGACAATCATGAAATGCTGAAATCTCAATAGTGTTTGAGCGTTTTCTGCAACTGATTCGGCGGTAACTTCGAATGCGATTCTCGGAAAATTTGTTCGACGTGCTGACGCCGTCTCCCTCGGACAAGAACAACCTCTCCATCCAGGAAATATGTAAGACGATAGTTCTTGAGCGCATCTTCAAAGATGCAATGACCGCATACGAGATAACCATCGAGGCGGGAGCCGATCCGGGCGCCAGAATTCTTTGCGCAACATACAGATCAAATGAACTGCAGGAAAAGAAATGGGTCGAATTCGCATCCGTGGACGCCGCGGTTGTCGAGGCAGGCCGATTGGCGCACAACAAGATGCGCAATGGATTTCACTACAGATTGGCTTCCGCAGAGACCGCGCTTCGGGACAACGCGCCCGTCGCGATCGCCTGAGCGCGCTCGAACCCGGCAACTGGCAGACATCCGAAGCAGACCCGTTTCCCGCGCATGGCGCACCCTGTCCACCCGGCCGCGACAAAATCCCAACCTCCCCCGGGCAACCGGCTGCGGGCGTCCACCGCCATCTCCGCGCAAAAGAAACCCCGCCGGACTTGCATCCGGCGGGGTTTGATCTTGACCGTGACCGGGATCCGGTCAGGTCTTACTGACCACCGCCCAGCGTGTGGACGAAGACGGCCAGCTGCTTGATCGTCGGCTCGCCGAGACGGCCGATCCAGGCCGGCATGGCGCCGTGCTTGGGAGCACGGACCTGGGCTGCGATCTGGGCCTCGGTCGATCCCTTGAGCCAGATGCCGTCAGACAGGCGCGGCGCACCGAAATCGATCATGCCCTCGGCATTGTCGCCGTGGCAGGCCGCGCAGTTTTCGGCAAACACCGTCTTGCCGGGCGCAACCAGAGCCGCGTCGGATGGCGTGTCGCTCAGGCTGACGACATAGGCTGCCACCTGGTTGATCTGCTCGGGCTCGAGCATGTCGGCGAAGGCCGGCATTTCGGACACGCGGGTGTCCTCGTCAGCCTCGTAGCGGATGCCGTGGGCAATGGTCAGGTAGATCTGGTCGATCGTCCCGCCCCACAGCCAGTCATCATCATTGAGGTTGGGATAGCCCGCAGCACCGGCAGCACCCGAGCCATGGCACTGGGCGCAATTGACCTTGAAGGCGGATGACCCGCCGGCAATGGCAAACTGCAGCAGTTCCGGATCGGACGCGATCTCCTCGACCGGGGTCGCGGCGATCTTTTCAAGCAGCACGCCTTGTGCAGCCTTGGCATCCGCCAGTTCCGTGACCACATCGGCGCGGCTCGAATAGCCGAGCAGGCCGGGGGTTGCCCCATTGATCAGCGGAATAGCCGGATAGGCGATGGCATAGCCGATGGCCCAGATGATGCAGAGATAGAATGTCCACAGCCACCAGCGCGGCAGCGGATTGTTCAACTCACGGATTCCATCCCATTCATGACCGGTGGTCTCGATGCCGGAAACGTCGTCAATGTGTTTTTCGGACATGTCTCAGTCCTCCTTCAACGGGATTTGTGCGGCCTGGTCGGCGGCTTTCTTGGCGCCGGGCCGGAGCATGAAGAGCACCACGCCAACGAACATGACAAACATGAAGACAAGTCCCCAGCTGTCGGCGAAGTGACGCATTGCGGTGTAGGTTTCCATCACTCAGATCCCCCTACCTGTAGCCGGCGGCTTCGTCGTAGGTCGAGAAATCGACCAACGTGCCGAGCATCTGGAGATAGGACACAAGCGCGTCCATCTCGGTGACCTGGGCCGGATTGCCGTCGAAATCGCCAAGCCGGGCCTTGGGATACCGCTCCTCGATGCCCGAGGTATCAGCCTCGGGATCGGATTGCGCCATCAGATCGGCTTCGGCGTTCGCGATCATCTCCTCGGTGTAAGGCACACCGACAAGCGCGTTGGCGTTCAGATCAGCCGTGACATTGGCCACCTTGAGCGGTGTCGTCGCCAGGAACGAATAGCTCGGCATGATCGATTCAGGCACCACGTTGCGTGGCTCCATCAGGTGTTCGACATGCCATTCGTTCGAGTAGCGATTGCCGACGCGGGCGAGGTCAGGCCCCGTCCGCTTCGATCCCCACTGGAACGGATGGTCGTACATCGATTCCGCTGCGAGGCTGTAATGGCCGTAGCGTTCGACCTCGTCCCGGAAAGGACGGATCATCTGGCTGTGGCAGACATAGCAGCCTTCGCGGATGTAGATGTTGCGGCCCGCAAGTTCGAGCGGCGAGTAAGGACGCATCCCCTCCACTTTCTCGATGGTGTTCTCGAGATAGAAGAGCGGCGCGATCTCGACGATGCCGCCGATGGAGACCACCACAAGGGAGCCGACCAGAAGCAGCGTCGCGTTACGCTCGATGATACCGTGTTTATCTAACAGTGACATGGTCTTGTCTCCTTACTCTGCCGGCTGCATGGCTGGTTCGCTGCCCGGTATGGGGGCCTCGTTCCGCTCATGTCCACGGATGGTCATAAACACGTTCCATCCCATGATGATACCGCCGGCCAGATACATCAGGCCACCGATGGCGCGCAGCAGATAGTAGGGGAACATCGCCGCCACGGATTCGGCGAAGGAATACACCAGGAAGCCCTGGTCATTGTATTCGCGCCACATCAGCCCCTGCTGAATACCGGCAACCCACAGAACCGCCGCGTAGACAACGATGCCGAGCGTGGCCAGCCAGAAGTGCCAGTTGACCAGGCGCATCGAGTAGAGCCGGTCGCGGCCCCACAGCTTCGGCACCAGGTAGTAGATCGCGCCGAACGAGATCATGCCGACCCAGCCCAGAGCGCCGGAGTGGACGTGACCGATGGTCCAGTCGGTGTAGTGGCTGAGCGAGTTGACCGCCTTGATCGACATCATCGGACCCTCGAAGGTCGACATGCCGTAGAAGGCAACCGCAATCACCATCATCCGGATGATCGGATCGGTACGGATCTTGTCCCATGCGCCAGACAGCGTCATCAGACCGTTGATCATGCCGCCCCAGGAAGGCATCCACAGCATGATCGAGAACACCATGCCCAGCGTCTGCGCCCAGTCAGGCAACGCGGTGTAGTGCAGATGGTGCGGACCGGCCCAGATATAAAGGAAGATCAGCGCCCAGAAGTGGATGATCGA